>WNFC01002216.1_pt1 | contig 25485 bp, 22 predicted proteins | sample 5400541 | NCBI WGS metagenome assembly WNFC01 (sample SAMN13153342, study PRJNA577476) | soil metagenome | isolation source: 120 cm saprolite under Douglas fir tree site 2 hole 2 replicate 1 | place: USA:California | collected 2015-04-18 | reverse complement strand
CATCTTAAGTGATCTCGGGCCTTACTGACGGTCCCGCCTGGCCACCGGCAACATCTTGTGATGGTTCTCGGAATGCAGTCGATTTTTCTACGGCTACTCAAAGTTCATCATGTCGTCAATAGCTGACTTAAACCAGTCTGAGAAGCTATCGAACTGCGCATCGGATATCTTAGGCGCATACCACGCACCCTTAGCCGAAGAGCCTCGCCTTCAAGAATCAGCCACGGTTCAAGATTTCTAAGACCGAGCTCGACTATCCTGATAAAGAGACCCGGATAGCTGAAGCCATTGGGCCAGTCATCGGAACTTAGCAGGTCGGCCACGAGAACCTCATTTAGCTTGGCCACTGCATTGCAGGATCTTCGAATGAGCCATTGGGATTTGCCTGGCTAGGCAAATCCTTGCCGGGCGATAGGGTTGAGAATTGCCTCTACCCACGTCTCGCCTGGTCGAAGAAGGAATATTCAACGGCCAGCACCGCTCGGAGGCATTACTGAAGGGGGGCGCGGCGGACCGTGGTCATGGAGTGGAGACCGGCCGCCGACGCTAAGTATGCCAAGCGTCTCTGGTTTCGCTGAGGCACTTTGAAGGCCGAGGGCGCGTGACCCTCCGCGCCGCAGGGCCCCTCAGTCCCGGTCAGCCCGCCCGGCGCTGCTGATAGCACTTCCCGGGGCCGTCCCGCTCAGCCGCGGCCGACAAACAGCAACCCGACGGCTGTCGTCTACCTCGTTACATGAAGAGGCGGTAGTCGTACGGCACGGGCGGCAGGTTCTCGTGCTTGACGATTCTGGCGAGTCCCCTGGGAGTAGCTGATCGTGGCGGGCAGGCTGCCGCGCAGGGCATCGGTGTTCCAGTCCATCTTGCGCAGGGCCAGGATCTGTGCTGCGGGCTCGGCGAGCGGGCCTGGGCCTGCGTGGCGGGTGAGCAGCAGCGGCCGTGCGGTGCTCTTGACGCCCTGCAGGTAGGGGCGGCCGGTCAGCGTCGCGGCCTGGCGTTGCCGGCCACCGACAGCAGGGCGCCGTGCCCGTCGAGCTGGGCGAGGGTGCTGCGGTCGACGGCGTACCCGTAGCGTGAACCGCGGGCGCGGCCGTCCTTCGCCGCGGTGACCAGGATCCCGCGCCAGGCGGGCTTGGTGAGGCTCACGCAGATAAGGTCTTCGTCGCGGCCACAAGGTTCGGCGCCGCCGCGGGTCTCCTCCTCGGTGAACGGGATGGCCTTATGGATGATCAGGTGGCCGGGCCTTCGGCCGGCGTGCCGGTCGGCGCCGCCGTGATGTCGCGCGCGGCGCGCTCGAGCACATCCGAGGCACGCCGTACAGCAGCACGAACGCAGGACCACGTTGGCGCTCCTGCACCGGCGGACCGGCAGCGCCGGGTCGGCAGGCTCGGCCGCATACGTCACGATCTCGCCGCCCGGCCGGACCACGGCGAGGTCGAGTCCCAGGTTCGCGCCGATGGCCAGCTCGATCACCCGGTCAACCTGGCCGAGCGAGCTGATCTCCTCCGCCGCCGACGGCTCGCGGTAGTTCACGACCAGGTCCGCTCCGGCCTTGCGTGCCAGCTCAGCCTTCTCCGGCCCCCTCACCGTCGTGATCACTCGTGCGCCGGAGAACCTGGCCAGCTCGATCGCGAAATGCCCGACCGCGCCGGCGCCGCCGGCCACTAGGACCGTCTTGCCCTCGACCGGCCCATCGGCGAACAGGCACCGGTGCGCCGTCATCGCGGGCACGCCCAGGCTGGCCCCCAGCTCGGCGGAGATCCCGTCGGGAAGCGGAACCGCCCGGGCGGCCGGAACCACGCTCCACTGCGCCGCCGTCCCCCAGCGCCGACCGGCGGCGGCCAGCCAGGTTCACACCCGCTGGCCGGTCGGCCCCGCGTCCACGCCGTCGCCGACCGCGTCGATCACCCCGGCCCCGTCGTGGTGCGAGATCTGGAACCCATCGATCGGGCGCGGCGTCGACCCGCTGCGTGATTTCCAGTCGGTCGGGTTAACGCCGGAGTACTCGATCCTGACCCGGACGTCGCCGGGTCCCGGGTCAGGCCGCTCGACGTCCTCGACCCGCCGCACCTCGCTGCCCGCGCCGTACCGGTCGTAGAGCGCAGCTCGCATGCCCAGCCTCTCGGTTCAGATGGTGCCCGGCCCTGATCCGATCATCGCATGCTCGCACCCGTGCGCGGGGGCCAGCCAGGGCTGACCTGCGGCAAGTTCCGGCCTGCACGGGAGGCGGTCCCTACACGGCCCGGCCCGGCGGAAGGAGCTCGCCCGTGACTGAGAGGACGATCTCATAAACGGGCCTCGTTTGACGCGCTGATCGGTCGGCAAATTGCCCGAAGATCGCTGGTCACAAGTGGATATCGGCTCCAGACAAGTATTGACATCGTTCTCACATGGGTGGACTCTCCCAGCAAGAGCCTGGTGACGAGGCTCAAGGAGGTGGTGGCGTCATGATGAGACGACGCCGAGCGCTGCTCGGCATCGTGGGCCTGACTGCCGCGCTCGCGACGGTGGCGGCCGCGTGCAGTTCCAGCCCTGGATCTGGTTCCGCGAAGAAGGGCCACGTGACCCTTCAGCTATGGGCAACCCCGGGCTATGAGGACGTGCTGCCGCCTACGGTCAGCGCGTTCAACGCGAAGTACGGCCCGGCGATCACGGTTCACGAGACGGTGATCCCCGAGAACGTCTACTCGACCAAGCTGGATCTGGCGGTCTCTGCGCACAGCGGGCCCGACCTGGCTATTCCTGCCAACGCGCTCGACCTGCCTGCCGGGCATTTCCTCCCGCTGAACGCTCTGTTCGCGAAGGCGGGGATCAATCTCGCGTCGTTCAACCCGGGCGCTATCGATGCCAGTTGCAAGTGGAGCGGCCAGGTGTACTGCATGGGCAACTTCCTTGGCGCGGACATCATGTACTACAACAAGGCACTGTTCACCAAGGCCGGGGTGCCATTCCCGCCTGCGAACAAGCCGCTGACCGTCGATCAGTACGTAGCCGATTCGTGCAAGATCTACCACACCACCGGCACCTGGGGCGCGGCGAGCGGAGACCCCTACACCTGGCTCGCCCGCGACAACTACGTGACCCCCAGCGGGCAGTACGCGCACCTGGTCACGCCGAGCCTGATCGACGTGTACACCAAGATCGGGATGATGTACAAAGACAAGTGCGCGCCAAACCTGTCAGTTTTCGATCCCTGGAACCAGGGCGCCGATGAGTTCGCCCTGGGCAGGATGGCCATGGTGATCACGGACGACCGGGGGATCGCCAAGATCGAGCACGCGGGCATCAACTACGGCATCGCGCCGGTCCCGGTCCCCGCCGGAGCCCATCCTGAGGTGGAAGGGTGGACCGACAGCATCGGGATGGTCAAGGGCACGTCCCACCCGGCGCAGGCCTGGCAGTTCATCAAGTTCCTGGCGACCGGGGGCCAGGGCGTCGCCGTCAAGGTGGCCGGCGACTTCCCGCTGAACGCCCAGGTGGCCGTGCAAGACCACTGGGCCAAGAACTCCGGCCGCCGCGATTTCCTCCAGGTAGAAAAGCTCACTCAGCCTGAGGTCTACATTCCGAATATCTGGAACATCTCGCTGGCCGTGTACGGCGTGTTCACCGACGTGCTGAACGGCACGCCGGCTCGCCAGGCCCTGCAGAAGGCCCAGCCCACTTACCAGACCGAACTCGACCAAGCCTGGCAGACGTACATGCGAGGCACGGGCGGGCGCAACCCCAATGAGGGGATCACCTTCAAGTAGCAGCGGGGTGCGTGCAAGCATCGATGGCGGTGAATTAAGTCCGGCAAAGGCGGCCCCGAGGAGCAGAAGTCCAGCGGGGCCGCCTCTTGCCACGGCGGAGTGGAAGCGAAGGGCGGTACCTTCCGTGCTGGCGGGGCGTGCTCTCGAGGATCTTAACAGGACCAATTTGGCGAGAAGGAGAACCCGCGGGAGGGTAGCGGCGCGCGAGCGGCGCGCGGCGTACCTATTCCTCAGCCCCTGGATTATCGGGGTTGTGTGCTTCATAGCGGGCCCGGTAATTACATCGATCGTCTTGAGCCTGACCGACTACAGCATCGCATTCAAGACGCATTGGATCGGCTTTCAGAACTACTGGACCATGATTCATGATCCGATCTTCTGGCAGTCGCTCAAAATCACGTTGACCTATGTGCTCATGTCCGTGCCGCTCTACCTGGTTGCGGGGCTTGGGCTATCGCTTCTGCTCAACATGAAACGCCGCGGCGTCAACCTGTTCCGGACGGTCATCTTCCTGCCGTACGTGATCAGCGGCGTCGCGGTCGCGATCTTGTGGTCGTCGCTGCTCGACCCGAATTTCGGCGGGGTCAACTGGCTGCTCAGGCACGTGGGGGTGGCTAATCCGCCGCTCTGGCTCGAGAGCCCGACCTGGGCACTTCCCGCGGTCGTGCTGATCGGGCTCTGGTCCATTGGCGGCGGGGCCATCATCTACCTGGCCGGCCTGCAGAACATCCCCGAGCAACTCTACGAGGCGGCGGCCATCGATGGCGCCGGGCTGTGGCAGCGGTTCCGGTATGTCACGTTCCCCATGCTCACGCCGACGCTGCTGTTCGTCCTGCTCACCAGCCTCGTGTCGGCCTTCCAGGTGTTCGATGTGGTATTCGTGCTGTCGGGCGGCCCTATGGGCACTGCGAGCAGCGCGCTGAACTTCTACCTGCTCAATATGTGGACGCAGGGATTCGGCAACGGACGTCTCGGCTACGCGTCAGGGCTCGCGTGGATCCTGGTCGTGATCTCGGGCCTCGTCATCATCGCGATCTTCCGCACGGCCAGCCCGTGGGTCTACTACGAGCACGAAGGGAACTGAGCGTGAAGGCGACCGTCGACCTCGAGAAGGAGACCGCGGAACTTGCCCCGGCGGTCCTGGTCCAGCCGCGCAGGCTGGTCAGGCGCGGCATGGTTCTGGCCGGCAACATCGGCTGGTATCTGGGTATTCTCACGGTCTGCGCGTTCATCTTGCTGCCGGTGAGCTGGATGATCACCGCCGCGCTCAAGCCCGACCTGGCGCCTGTATATACGATTCCGCCGCAGTGGTTTCCCACGCACGACTGGAACTGGAGCAACTTCTACCGCGTCATGGAGAACCCGCTCTTTCCCTTCCTTCGCTACACGATCAACACGCTTTTCATTGTCTTTGCCAACATTCTCGGGATCCTGATCTCCTGCTCGCTTGCCGCTTACCCGTTCGCGCGGATGCGGTTCCGCGGCCGTGAATTTCTATTCTACGTCATCATCATTACGATGCTCGTGCCCTGGCAGTCGCTCGTGGTGCCGCAGTTCTTCTTCTTTTATCACATCGGCTGGTACGGGACCTACCTGCCGCTGATCATCCCGTCCTTCGGCGGGAACGCGTTCTTCATTTTCCTTATCCGCCAGTACATGCGGTCCATCCCGAAGGAGCTTGACGAGGCGGCCAGGGTCGATGGCCTCAGCTACTTCCAGATCTACTGGCGCATCCTGTTGCCGCTCTCGGTGCCCGTCCTGACTGTCTGCGCGGTCTTCACGTTCATCTGGAACTGGAACAATCTCCTGGGTCCGCTGCTGTACCTGAACCGCAACAGCCAGTTCACAGTGGCGATCGGCCTCGCCAGCTTGTACCAGGGCACGATTACCAAGACGAATATGCTGATGGCAGGGAATCTCATCTCCATAATTCCGCCCGCAATTGTCTTTTTGATCATCCAGAAACGGCTCATCGGTGGCATCGCCACTCTGGGGCTAAAAGGCTAAACGACACGCGCTGGAGACCGAAATCGCGGGCCGGACCGCGGGCGTCGGCCGGGCAGGGAAGCGAGGGGCACATGGCCCAGATAGTTATGGAAGAAGTGACAAAGACCTTCGCGGATGGGACACAGGCGGTGCGCGACCTGACATTGACCATCCCCGACGGCAAGCTCATGGTGCTCGTGGGCCCTTCCGGATGCGGCAAGACCACCGCGCTGCGCATGATCGCCGGCCTGGAGCAGGTCACCGGCGGAAGGATCAGCATCGGGGGTCGTGTTATCAACGAACTCACGCCGAAGGAACGCGACGTGGCCATGGTCTTCCAGAACTACGCGCTGTATCCCCACATGACGGTGTACCAGAACATCGCGCTCAGCTTGCGGATCCGGCGGGTCCCCCGCCAGCAGATGGAGCAACGGGTCCGCGAAGCGGCCAGGATCCTCGAGATCGAGGACCTACTCAAGCGGCGCCCGCGGGAGCTGTCGGGAGGCCAGCGGCAGCGGGTCGCGATGGGGCGGGCGATCGTGCGCCATCCGCAGGCCTTCCTGATGGACGAGCCGCTGTCCAACCTGGACGCCAAGCTCAGGGTCCAGATGCGCGCGGAGATCTCCCGCATCCAGCGCGACCTCGGCGTCACGACGCTGTACGTCACGCACGACCAGACCGAGGCCATGACGCTTGGCCATCAGGTCGCGGTGATGCGCGACGGGCTGCTGCAGCAAGTGGGCACGCCGCAGGATCTCTACCGGACGCCGGCCAACGCCTTCGTCGGGGCGTTCATCGGGTCGCCTGCGATGAACATGCTCGAGGCCACGCTGACCGGTGACGGCGGCGACGTGACGGCCCAGGTGGGCAGCCACAGCCTGCGCGTGCCGCAGGAAATGCTGTCGCGCAGGCCCGCGCTCTCGTCCTACATCGGCCGGAGGCTGGCGCTCGGGATCCGGCCAGAGGACATGGAGGATGCCGCACTCGCGCACGGCGCAGACGAAGGCTCGATCCTCCGGGTCACGGTGGACCACCACGAAGACATGGGCTCAGAGCTGATCCTCTACTTCGAGATCGATGCCCCGCCGCTCGTGACGGAGGACACCAGGCATGTCGCCGCGGACCGCGGAGCCGATGCGGTTCGCTCGCTCGAGCAGCAGGCAGAAAAGCGCCGGACCACCGTCATCGCCAGGGTCAGCGCCCGGTCGCAGGCGCGCACCGGCGGGACGGCCGCGCTGCACGCCGACATGCGCAACGCGCACTTCTTCGACCTCGAATCCGGGGACGCCATCTACGGTGCCGACCGGGTGCCTGTCGGGACGCCGGTCTCGGCAGCTGAAGGGACCTGATGGCGGTGAAGCGCACGGCCTGCTTCCAGATCGGGCCAGCGGGAAGGGGGAGCCATGAGCGTTGATGCGGTCAGGGGAGCCGTGCAGGAGGCGCTCGCGGAGCGGGACGGGATCCTGCGCCTGGAGCCGGCCTGGGTAGCCAGGGACTTCGTCCCGCCCGGGCGGCGCCTCGGCCTGCCCGAGGAAGCCTATGAGGTGGGAGAACGCGGCTATATCTGCGAACGGTGGCTGGCCTCGACGACCAAGGCCGACAACCTGATCGGCCCCGCCGATGAAGGGCTGAGCTACATCGCGCTTGCGGGAGGCGCCCGGCTGAGCCTGCGGGAGGCCGTGCAGACCGATCCGGCCGGCGTGATGGGAGCCGCCTACGCCTCAAGCCACGCCGGGCTCGGACGGCTGGCGAAAGTCTTTGACTACAGCGCCAGGCTGCCCTTGCACCTGCACCTGCGGCAGCATCACGCGGCCCTGGTCGGGCGGCAGTCCAAGGACGAGGCCTACTACTTCCCTCCCGGCATCGACATGGGAGCGCACCCGGAGACCTTCTTCGGCGTGCATCCGTGGATCAGTGAGCAAGGCCGCTACGACGTGCTGCTGCCGTATCTGGAGGCGTGGGACAGCGACGAGATCCTCAAGCACACCAGGGGGTACCAGCAAGTGCCCGGCGAGGGATTCCATGTCCCGTCTGGTGTGCTGCACGCCCCGGGCACCGCGGTCACGATCGAGTTGCAGGAAGACTCCGATGTTCTCGCGATGCTGCAGGCGCTGAACGCGGGGCGGATCATCTCGAAGGAACTGCTGTGGAAGGACATCCGCCCGCAGGACCGCGAGCGCTGCGGGGAGCGGTTCATCCTCGAGCTCATCGACTGGAAGCAAAACGGCGACCCGTACTTCTACGAGAACCACCACCTGTCCGCGCGGCTCATCGAGTCGAGCCGGCAGCCGGGCGGCGAGGAGCACTGGATCTTCTACAACACGGCCAAGTTCAGCGGCAAGAGGCTGGGCGTGCGGGCCGGCCAGGCCTACCGATCGCGAGAAAGCGGCGTGTACTCGATCTTCGTGCTGGAAGGCGCGGGCGTCTACGGCGGGCTGGAGGTCCAGGCCGGGGTACCCGGGCTCGATGAGCTGCTGGTCACCCACGACCGGGCGGTCAGGGACCTGGTCGTGCAGAGCACGGGGGACAGGGACCTGGTGGTAGTGATGTTCTTCGGCCCGGACATCGGGCAGGACGTCCCGTTCATTCCCCCGTACCCGGGGCCCGCATGACGCGAGGCGGCGGATGCGGGTGGGGCATCCTGGGTACCGGCAAGATAGCCAGGATCATGGCCCAGGCGCTGCGGGACTCCGCGTCCGGCCGCCTGGTCGCCGTGGCCAGCAGGACCGCCAGCCGTGCGGAGCGGTTCGCGTCCGAGTTCGGCGCCGCGCATTACGCCGGCTACGCCTCGCTCATCGGCGATCCGGACGTGGAGATCGTCTACGTCGCCACGCATCATCCCGGCCACCGTGATTGGGCCGTGGCCGCCGCGGAAGCGGGGAAGCACGTCCTGTGCGAGAAGCCGCTGGCCGTGACCGCCGAGAGCGCAGCGGAGATAATCGAGGCAGCACGGCGCAATGGCGTGTTCCTCATGGAGGCCTTCGCTTACCTCTGCCACCCCCAGACGTCCCGGCTGGCGGAGATCATCCGCGCCGGGGTGATCGGCAAGGTGCGGATGGTGGATGCCTCCTTCGGCTACGACGCGGGGCCCGAGCCGGGGAACTACCTGCTGGTCCGTGCCTTGGGCGGCGGGAGCATCCTCGATGTCGGCTGCTACGCGACGTCGATGGCCCACCTGATCGCCGCGGCCGGATCGGGTACCGCACCGGTGGCGAGCCTGGACGTCGCGGGCGTGGCCCGCCTCGGAAAGGCGACCGGAGTCGATCACTACGCGGCGGCTGTGCTCGCCTTCCCAGGTGGCATCGTGGCCAGGGTGGCGAGCGCCATCCAGGTGAACCTCGACAGCAGCCTTCGCATCTACGGCAGCGCGGGCGCCATTACCGTTCCGTCGCCGTGGCTGCCGGGCAGGGGCGGCGCGCCGTCTGCGATCATCATTGACCGCGCGGGCGCGTCCAGGGAGGAAATCCGGATTGACCCCGGCGCAGACCTGTACGTGCTCGAGGCTGACACGGTCAGCCATCTCGTGCGGGAGGGCAACCGGGCGCATCCTCTCATGCAGTGGGGCGACTCCCTGGCGAACCTGCGCACCCTCGACAGGTGGCGCGACTCGGTCGGGCTTGCCTACGAGGCGGACGACCGGCGGGCCGGTAACGGCCGCGGAGCGGAGGCCCGCGGGGGGGCGGGGGGACCGTGATGGTGACCGTGGCCAACGTGGCGCAACGGGCGGGAGTGTCCCCCGCGACGGCGGCGCGCGTACTGTCGGGCCGGGGATACGCGTCCGATGACGCCCGCCGGGCAGTGCTGGAGGCCGCCAAGGAAATCGGCTACGTGCCGAACCACATCGCCCGGAGCCTGCGCACCAGGCGCACCATGCTGGCCGGGCTTCTCATCGGGGATGTCGAGAACTCCTTTTACTCGGTGATCGCCAAGAACGTGGAGCGGGTGACGAAGGAGGCCGGGTACCACGTCGTGCTGTGCAACAGCAATGACGACGCCGAGACCGAGAGCCAGTACCTCAAGTTGCTCGACGGCATGCGGGTGGATGGGCTGATCATCACGCCGACCGGTCGCAACCAGCGTCACCTGCGACGCCTGCTCGAGAAGGGGACCGCGATCGTCCAGATCGACCGGATGGTGGACGGACTGAACGCGGACGCTGTTCTCCTGGACAACGAGGCCGGGGCCATGGCCGCGGTGTCCCACCTGATCGCCGCGGGGCATACCAGGATCGGCATCCTCACCGGACCGCGCGACGTCCTCACCGCCAGGGAGCGGCTCGAAGGCTACGAAAGGGCACTGCGGGAGCACGGCATCCCGGTCCGGGCCGAGCTGATCAGGACCGGGTCGTTCCTGCACGATCACGCCCTCGAAGCCGCGACGGAGCTCCTGAAATCGCGGCCGGCTCCCACCGCCATCTTCGCGGCCAACAATGTCCTGGCCGAGGGCTGCTTCCTCGCGCTCGGCGGTCTCGGGCTGAGGGTGCCACGGGACGTATCCATGGTTGCCTTTGACGACGTGGCGTGGATGAGCATGGTGCGGCCGCAACTGGCCACCGTGCGCCAGCCGGTCGCCGACATGGCCCGCAGCGCGGCCGAACTGATGCTGCGGCGCCTGCGGGACACCGGGCCAGGGCCGGTGCCGAGCACCAGCGTGTTCCGGAGCGAGCTCGTCGTCCGCGGCTCGGTGGCGCCGATCAGGAAGACGAGGGGGGAACCCTCGTCGTGAAGGTGGCCATCGGGATCGACATCGGGACTACCGCGGCGCGGGCCGTCGGGGTCGACGATTCCGGACGGGTCATCGCGGTCGCGACCTCGGCCTACCCGCTGCTGACGCCCAGGCCGCAGTGGACGGAACAGGATCCCGCCCGGTGGTGGCAGGCAGCGCAGATCGTGCTCGCCGAGGTCGTGACGCGCACCGGCGAGCAGCGCGGCTCGGTGGCGGGGATCGGCCTGACCGGCCAGATGCACGGCTCGGTCTTCCTCGATGCCTCGGGGGAGGTGATCCGGCCCGCGCTGCTGTGGAATGACCAGCGGACGGGGGCGCAGTGCGCGTGGATCACCGAGCGGATGGGCCGCGACCGGCTCATCACGATCGCGGGAAATCCGGCGCTCACCGGGTTCCAGGCGCCCAAGGTGATCTGGCTCAGGGATAACGAGCCCGCCAACTACCGGCGAGTGGCCCATGTCCTGCTCCCGAAGGACTATGTCCGTTACCGGCTCAGCGGAGAGCTCGCCACCGACGCATCCGATGCGGCCGGCACGCTGTTCCTCGACCTGCGGGCCAGGAACTGGTCCGCCGAGATCTGCGACGCGCTCGAGGTGGACGCCGGCTGGCTGCCCGCGGTGTGCGAGAGCCCGGACCAGACCGGGACGGTGCGGACCGCAGTCGCCGCTGAACTCCGGCTGCCTCCCGGCGTCCCTCTCGCCGCGGGCGGCGGCGATAACGCGGCGGCGGCGATCGGGACCGGCATCGCCAGCGAGGGCATGGCGTCCAGCTCGGTCGGCACGAGCGGGGTGGTGTTCGCCCATACGGCCTCGCCGGTCATCGACGCGGCCGGCCGGGTTCACGCGTTCTGCCACGCGGTCCCTGCGGCGTACGCACTCCTCGGCGTCACGCTGTCGGCGGGCGGCTCGCTGCGATGGTGGCGCGATGTGACCGGCCGCGACTACCCTGCTCTGGTCGCCGCCGCGAGCGAGGTCCCGCCCGGGTCCGAGGGACTGCTGTTCCTGCCTTACCTGACCGGGGAGCGCACCCCGCACGCCGACCCTGACGCGCGCGGGGCGTTCTTCGGGCTAACCGCGCGGCACACGCTGGCTCACATGACCAGGGCGCTCATGGAGGGCGTGCTCTACAGCCTGCGCGAGGCGCTCGACACGATCAGGGACCTGGGCGTCCACCCGGCGCACCTGCGGGCCACCGGCGGCGGCAGCACCAGCGATCTCTGGCGCCGGCTCCAAGCCGACATCTACGGGATCGCGGTCCGGCGGCTCGCCGTTGACGAGGGCGCCGCTTACGGTGCGGCCTTGCTCGGCCACATTGCCGGGGGGACCTTCCGTGACGTGAATGAGGCGATGACCCTTGTCCGGCAGCTGGAGGAGGCCGACGAGCCTGAGCCGGAGGCCAGGGCCATCTACGACGATCTCTACGCCGTCTACCGCGGGCTCTATCCGAAGACGGCGCAGGCCATGCACCGGCTGTCCGCTATCGCGGCGCGGTAGCCGCCGGAGGACAAGTTCCCAGATGAGGAGGCCCGCCCGTGTGAGATCGATCTCAGCATCGAGGGCGGCCGTGGAGAGGAGCAGGAAGGATGAAGACCCCTGCGGTGGTGTTCGCCGAACCGGGCCGGGTCGAGATCAGGGAAATGGCGGTTCGCGCGCCGGGCCCTGGCGAGGTAGGGGTGCGCACCGTGTTCTCCGGAGTGAGCCAGGGAACAGAACGCTGGGCGCTGACCGGCAGGTATGACCAGTTCGCGCGGGACGTGACCACCTGTTATCCGTGCTCACCCGGGTATCAGGCGTCGGGAGTGGTGGACGCCGTCGGGCCCGGCGTCACGGACCTGCGGGAAGGAGAGCGGGTGTTCCTCGCCGGGACTCGCTTCCTTGACCCCTCCCACAGGTACCCGGGGCCGTGCATGGCGTCTCATTCCGGCTATCTGGTGGCCGCGCGGTCGGCGGTGACTCCCGTGGCGCCCGAGACGGACCTGGCCGCGGCGGCGCTGTACCACATGGCCGGGGTATCGCGGCATGGCGTCCGGCTGACCAAGGTCCAGCCCGGCGACCTCGTGGCCGTCCTGGGCCTCGGGATGATCGGCCAGATGTCCGCGCAGGCCGCGCGGCGGGCGGGCGCCAGGGTGATCGCGACCGACCTCATCCCGCAGCGCGTGCAGGCCGCGGCGAAGCACTCCGCCGACCGGGCGGTGGATGCCAGCTCGGAACGGCTGGAGGACGTTGTCCGCGCGGAGGCGCCGGACGGAGCCGACGTGGTCATCGACACCACCGGCGATCACCGGATCTTCAGCCGGTGCCTCGGCCTGATCCGCCGTGAGGGCCGGATCGCCATGCAGGGCTACTACCCGGACCCGATCACGATCGATTTCCATTCGACTCACCTTCAGCGGCCGACGGTCACCTTTCCGTGCGGCTGGGACGACGAATACAACACCCAGCTGGCCGACGACCTGGCCAGCGGGGCCGTGGCCATCTCTCCGCTGATCACTCATCGCATCCCGTTCGAGGACGCGAAGTCCGCCTATGAGCTGGTGTTTGAGCACCCCGAGGCGTCGCTCGGCATGGTGATCAGCTGGAGCGCGATTGAGAACGGCGCACCCCACCCAACGGCATCGCACGGAAGGGACTGAGGATGGAACGCGGCATCTACTTCGACGCATGGTTCCCCCGCCAGCACTGCTACCACCCCAGCCTGCCCCCCAGGCGGCTGAGGATGATCGAAGACCTGGAGGCGTACCGGGCGACGACGCTGGTGTGGTCGGCGCTCGGCGGCGGCTCGATCTCGCTGCCCTACCTCGAGCAGGAAGCCACGCAGAAGATCGACCCGCGGTTCCGTCTGTACGGATTCCTCAACGATGCCGAGTTCATTGCGCACAGCCAGGACCGGGGGATCAAGGTATTCGGGATCGTCTTCGAGGTGCAGGGATGGGAATTCCCGGTCGAGCTCAGCGACGACGAGGACGAGATCCTGTCCATGAACGAGCTCCGCGGGGCGGGCAAGCGCGGCTGGATCGGCCTGCGGGAGTTCACCCAGAATCGCTATCCGAAGCTGTGGAAGCCATTCGAGCACTACTTCCCCGACGGCCTGGTGAACAGCGAAGGGGAAGCGGTGACGGATCTGCTCGAGGAGTGCGCGTCCCGCGATATCTTCGGAGTGGCCTGCCACTCCACCTGGGTGGAATGCCCCGACCGCGAGCACTACGCGTACCTCATGGACAGGAACAACCCCGTCTGGCGCGAGTACCTCAAGGCGATCATCCGGATCCAGATCGACGCGGGCGTGGCCGGCGTCCAGCTCGACGAGGCCGATCTGCCGATCTTCGCCACCGGCTACGGCGGGTGCTTCTGCAAGGACTGCATGAAGCTGTTCAGGGAGTACCTGGCCGGGCTGCCCGCCGGTGAACTGCCGCAGGAGCTCACCGACACCGATCTCAAGACGTTCCACTATGGCTCGTGGCTGCTCGAGCGGGGCTACGACTTCAAGGCGAACCGCGAGGCGACACCGCTGTACTGGGACTACATCAGGTTCCAGCGGAAGACGATTGTCGGGTATTTCGCCGAGCTCGCCGATTACATCAAGGAGTACGGCGCCTCGAAGGGGCGCGACGTGCTCGTGTCGGGCAACTTCTACTACTTCTCCCCGCACTACTACGCGTTCGAGCCGAAGGCCGACGTCCTGATCACCGAGATGGACCGCACCAGCTACCGGCAGCCGTCCTGGTGCCGTTATGCGGCCGGGTTCGCCGGCGGCAAGCCGGTCATCGTGGTGGAGAATCCCTACGGCGGCGTGCCGCCCGAACTCCTTCCGAAGCTCAAGGCGGGGAAGGGCTACGACCTGTTCCGCATGATGAACTACGAGGCGGCCGCGCTGGGCATCAACATGAGCGTCCCGTACGGAGCCTGGATGGGCAGTGTGATCGAGGACTCGTTCTGGGCGCCGCACGATCTGGTCGTGGAGATCCAGGATTTCATCGCGGACCACGAGTCCGGGCTCTACGCCGCGAGCACCTACTCGGAGACCGCGGTGGCGTTCAGCGTGCAGAGCAGCTTCGACTACCTGGAGGAGCACGGCTCCGGCCAGCGGTTCCCGTTCTGGGCCGCCTGCGACCGGCTGGTCGCGGCGAAGCAGCCGTTCGACGTGGTCATGCTCCCGGAGGGAACGCTGCGCGAAGACTCGATCACCGCGGACTCGCTCGGCCAGTACCGGACGCTGATCCTGCCGGAATGCCGGTTCCTCACCCCGGTTCAGGCGTCGGTGATCCGGGCGTTCCTCGACCGCGGCGGACGGGTGCTGGCGACCGGGGACCTCGGCCTGAACCTGGCCGGCGACGTGCGCCGGGAGTTGCTCGCGCATCCGCTGATCCTGCGGACCACCGAGGTGCGAGCCGAGGACCTGGCCGGTGGCCCCCAGATCAGGTGCGAAGGCGCCCCGGATCTGGCGGTCAACATCCACAAGATCGGCGACAAGCAGGCCGCAATGCACCTGATCCGCTACGACTACGACGAGGCCGCGGACGAGGTGCCCGTGCTGCCCAGGCTCGCTCTGGACGTGCGGCTCGCCCGGCCGTTCCGCATGGCCAGGGCCTTCAGCCCGGTCGGCGAGGTCGGGGTGCGCCTCGGCTTCAGCAGGGACATCAGGGAAATGCACCGCATCGAGCTCGAGAACGTCCCGCTGTACTGCGTGGTGCTGCTGCAGGGCTGACGGCGCGGGAAGGCACCCTGCGCCAGGAAGGTCACCGCCGCCAGGAAGCATGCCACCGCCAGGAAGCCCGCCGCCGGGAAAGGGAGTGTGATGGCACGGATCAAGGTTGGAGTCCAGTTCGAGCCGCAGCACTGCTCGATCGACGAGCTGCGCGACGCCTGGCGCTGGGCCGAGGCGCTCGGGGCGGACTCGATCTGGACCTGGGATCACTTCTTCCCGCTGGACGGCGACCCGGACGGGAGGCATTTCGAGGGATGGTCGCTGCTGGGGGCGATGGCGTGCGACACCGCGCGACCCGCCATCGGAGTCCTGGTGAGCTGCAACTCCTACCGGTCGCCGGATCTCGTGGCGGACATGGCCAGGACAGTGGACCACATCAGCGGGGGCCGCGTGGTGCTCGGCTACGGCGCGGGATGGAACGAGCGGGACTACCGGGAGTACGGCTTCGACGCGGGCACCGTGCGGACCAGGCTGGCCGCGCTGGAACCGGGGGTGGTCCGCCTCAAGGCGCGGCTCGCCAGGCTCAATCCGCCGCCCGCCGGCCCGCTGCCGCTGCTGATCGGAGGCGAGGGTGAGACGGTCACGCTCCGCGTCGTGGCCCGGCACGCCGACATCTGGAGCGGGTTCGGGCCGGCAGAACAGTTTGCGCGCAAGAACCGCGTCCTGGATCAATGGTGCGAGAAGGTTGGCAGGGACCCGTCCAGCATCGAGCGCAGCGTGCTCGTGAACCAGCCGGGAGACACCGACCGTATCGGCGAGTTCGCGGCGGCCGGAGCGCAGCACATCATCGTTCCTGCCCGGGCGCCGTTCGACCTGGCCGGGGTCGAGGCGGTCCTGCGCCAGGCAGGGGATGGGATGTGACATGGCCGGGTACGAGCCGATCGACCTGTCGGGGTTGTGCAACGCCGGGCCCGGGCGGCTCAGCGGCCGGCCGCCCCTGACCGGCGAGCAGATGTTCCACGGTCTGCCGTTCCTGATCGGCGACCCGGCAGACCCGGGGGCACTGTGCTTCGTCGTCCTGGAACCGGGGACCGCCGTCACCGTGCCGGCGCGCCTGGCCGCCGACCATGTCATCGTGGCCCACCGCCGGCTCCCCGGGGGACCAGGCGGCGGACCAGGCGGCGGCCCGGCTGTCGGCAGCGCCGTTGCCGAGTACACGTTCCGCCTGGCGGGCGCGCAGCCGACTGCCATCACCGTGCCAATCCGCGAGCGGCTCGAGATCGCGGTTGCTCCCGAGGAAGGATGGGACGCCAGCGGGCCGTTCCTGGCCGCGTCCAGCGCCAGGCTCCGGCTCGCCGACCGGTACTGGGCAGGTGGGACGACCTGGGGATGCGCCAGTGCGAAGCCGTGTTCGCCGAACTCCCCGACTACTTCCTGTGGGTCTGGGAGAACCCGCACCTGGCGACCCAGGTCGAGTCCATCCGGCTGGCCGCGCCGACCGCGCCGATGCTGGTCGCCGCGATCACGGCCGGGACCGCGGGCGAGTATCCGCTCCCGCGCGAGGCCGCCAGGTCCATCACGATCACCGCGCTCGGCCCTGACGCGCCCGCGCCGCTGCGCGAGCCGGCCGTCCGGGTGGACCGCGGGGTGGCGTCGTACGCGTTCGGCCTCCCTGGCAACGCCGCCGATGGGCCCCCGGGCGACTCTCTCAAGGGCTGGGGAGAGCCGGCCGACCCCGACAGCGCCACGGCCTACGGGCGGGTCGCGGCGATCCCGTCGGCGACCGTGACCGTGACGGACGGCGACCAGGAAATCGGCCGCTTCCGCTGGGGTGAGCTGGCACCCGGCCGGCCCGTAGAGCAGGCGGGCCCGCGGATCACGGACGCGGAGCCCGGACGCAACTGGGTGCACGTCACCGGGCTGGACGACGAGACGGGCCGCTCGGTTCCGTGCCGCGTCGCGTTCCGGTCACCGGACGGGATCCCGTACCAGCCGCACGGTCACCACAACCACGTGAACTCAGACGTCGGCACCTGGCACATCGATATCGGCGGCGACGTGCGGCTGGGCAGGCTCAGCTACGCCTACATCGACGGCAGCTGCCAGGGCTGGCTTCCGACCGGGGACGTGCTCGCCGACGTGGCCAGGGGGTTCGAGTACGAGCCGCTGCGGGAGCGGATCAGGATCGCGCCGGGGCAGCGCGAGCTGACGCTGCGGATCAGGCGGTGGACGTCCATGAATGCGCTCGGCTGGTACTCGGGCGACTCGCACGTCCACTTCCTGTCGTGCCAGGGAGCCCTGACCGAGCAACAGGGCGAGGACCTGAACGTGGTGAACCTGTTGCAGAGCCAGCGGGGGAGCCTGTTCACCTCCACGGAGGAGTTCACCGGCTCTCCGGTGGCCAGCCCCGACGGCCGTCACGTCACCTGGGTGAGCCAGGAGAACCGCCAGCCGTTCTTCGGCCACCTCGTCCTGTGGGGGCTGCGGCGTCCGGTCATGCCGTGGTGCACCGACGGGCCGAACGAAGGCGAGCTTGGCGGGTGGCTCGAGACCACAATCAGCGACTGGGCCGACCGGTGTCACGAGCAGCAGGGCACCGTCATCATCCCGCACTTCCCGCTTCCGAACGGCGAGCCCGCCGTCCTGATCGCGACGGGACGGGCCGACGCAATCGAGATGATCGTCCAGCGGCGCTCCTTCCACGAGGAGTACTACTCCTACCTCAACTGCGGCTACCGCCTTCCTCTGGTCGGGGGTACCGACAAGATGACCGCCGACGTTCCGGTCGGGGTGTACCGCACCTACGCGAACCTCGGCGAGGAGGAATTCAGCTACGGCGCCTGGAGCCGAGCGGGCCGCACCTTCCTGAGCGCGGGGCCGATGATCGACCTGCGCACCGACGGGTGCTAGATGGGAGACACCGTCCGGATCTCCGGGCCCGGAGTCATTCACGTCTCGGCAAGGGCCGAGAGCATCTTCCCGGTCTGGACGCTCCAGATCGTGCGGAACGGCCAGGTCGTCGCCTCGGCCGAGGAGCCAGACGGCGCCCGGCGCACGGAGCTTGAGGCGGACATCCGGGTCGATGGCAACTGCTGGCTCGCGGCTCGCTGCGGCGGCCCCCGCTACTGGGCTTCCCCCAGCCACTTGGGACCGTGGCCACGGGGCATCTTCGCCCACAGCTCGCCGGTCTACATGGCGTGCGGCGGCGAATGGTCGCAGTTCGACGCCGACCACGCGCGGACGATGCTGGCGCTTATCGACGGCGGCCTCCAGCGAGTCCGCCGCGTCGCGGTCAGGTATCCCGAGGACCGCATCTCGCACCAGCACGGCGAGGCAGATCACAGCGCCTATCTCGAGCGTCCCTTCCTCGAGGCGCTCAGGCGGGTGAGCGAGCGGCTAGACCAGGCGCGGTCGCAGGCGTGGGGCGGGTGAGCGGTGAAGATCGGCGTCTGCTCGGCGAACTCGCGCACGTACACGACCCGCGAGATGCTGGTTGTCCTCGCCGCGGCGGCGGAGGCGGCCGGGCCGGAGTCGATCTGGGTATCCGAGCACGTCGTGCTCATGGACCCGCGGCGGCCGCCCTCGCCGATGGATCCCGCCGACCCGATCCTGGACCCGGTGACCGCGCTGGCGTTCCTCGCCGCGCGAACCAGCTCGGTCCGGCTCGGCACCGGGGTCATCGTGCTGCCGCTGCGCAACCCGGTCGTCCTCGCGAAGGAACTCGCCACAATCGACATCCTGTCCGGCGGCCGCCTCATCGTCGGGGTCGGGGTCGGCTACGTCGAGCGCGAGTTCGGTGCCGTCGGCGTGCCGTTCGGCGGCCGGGGCGCCAGGACCGAGGAGTATCTCGCGGCGATCCGCGCGCTGTGGACGCAGGAGCATCCGCGCTGTGCGGGCCTGATGGTCTCCTTCGAGGGCGTCCAAGCACATCCGCGGCCGCTGCAGCAGGCCCACCCGTCGGTCGTTATAGGTGGATATGCGCCCGCTGTCATGCGCCGTGCGGTCCGTGAGGCGGACGGGTGGTACGGCTGGGGGCTCGATCCTGAGCAGGCCGCCCGGTACATCGGCACCCTGGCGGCAACCGCCGGCAGCGTCACGCGCCGTGCAGGCCTGGGCCGACTGGAGATCACCATCACCACGCCGGGCGAGGCGGACGTGGCCACCGCCGCGAGGTACGCCGAACTCGGCGTCGACCGCCTGAACCTGATGCTGCCCTGGCAGGCCGGGGAGGCGGACCTGGCCGGGTTCTTCGAGCGGGTGATCCGGCCCTCGTACCGTCATTCGCGGACTGAGCGGGCGGCAGACATGGATCACCCACTCCCCGGCCGGACCCGTGATCCAACCGGCATGGCAGCCCGGGCGCTGGTCCGATGAGGACAGGAACGCTGGGACCGGCCGGCCCGCTGATCAGCCGTCTCGGCATCGGCGGGTGGCAGGCCGGCGGTACCGGGCCCTGGGGAGCCGGCCCGTCGGCGGACGACCGGGATGTGATCGCGGCCATCCGGCGGGCCATTGAGCTCGGCGTGACGTGGGTCGACACCGCCGCCTCCTACGGGCTGGGTCACTCCGAGGAGGTTGTCGCGCGGGCGCTGCGGCCCTGGCGGGCCGGCGATGAGGTCTTCGTCTTCACCAAGTGCGGGCATCCCTGGCAGCCGCCCGGCCGGATCAGGACCGACCTCGGCCCGGCGTCCGTCCGGGCCGAATGCGAAGCGAGCCTGCGGCGGCTGGGGGTCGAGCGGATCGACCTCTACCAATTCCATCACCCGGACCCGGCGACCCCGGTCGAGGAGTCGTGGGAAGCCATGGCCCGGCTGGTGCAGGCCGGCAAGGTGCGCTGGGCCGGCGTCTCGAACTTCGGCGTGGCTCTGCTCGAGCGATGCGAGGCGATCAGGCACGTCGACAGCGTTCAGCCGGAACTCAGCCTGCTGCGCCGCGACGCGGCGCGCGATGTCATCCCGTGGTGCCTGGCGCACGGGACCGGCGTGATCGTCTATTCGCCCCTGGCATCCGGGCTGCTCGCCGGAACCCGCGACCGGGCCGCCCTGGAGGCGATGAGCGCCGAGGACCGGCACTTTCTGTCTCCTGACCAGATCGGGCAGATCACCGGCCGGCTCGGTGCCGTCGCCCGGCGGCTGGGATCGTCCCTGAGCACGCTCGCCGCCGCCTGGGCGCTGGCGACGGACGGAGTCTCCGGGGCGATCTGCGGGGCACGCCGCCCCGGGCACGTGCAGGGCTGGATCGCGGCCGCCGACATCGTCCTCGACCAGGCGAGCCTGGCCGAGATCGCCTCCATCGTCCGGGCCGGCTGAGAGGAGAGCCGATGGAATGGTACCGGCAAGTTCAGTTCGTCGCCGCAGCGCCGATGCCCGAGGATGCGGCGGAGGAACTCGGAACCACGGTCAACGGCATGTGGGCGGGCCCGGAGACGCGACAGGACAAATCAGTGGCGCGCGCGCATGCCAGCGGGCAGCGAGTGCTCTTCTCAGTGCCCCTGATCGCCTTGGTCCCCGGGGTGTACAAAGCCGGCCCGACCCGGCACCTGCTCGACGAGACGTGCCGCGACATCCAGGGCGACCATGCCCTGGTTCCCTGGCACTACTGGAGGCCCGAGCCTGTGTATGCGGCCTGCATTTACAGCCCGGTATTCCGCCGTTACCTCCTCGGCCGCTGCCGGGAAGGCATCGACCGGGGAATGGACGTCGTCAACCTGGACGAAATCAACACGAGCATCGGCCTGATGAGCCGGGAGGTCGGCGCACCAGGATTCTGCCGGCGCTGCCTTGCCCGCTTCCGCGGCCATGGCCATCTCCTCGAGAAGTACGCGGAGCCGGAGAACGCGGCCGCCGGGCAGGATGCCGCTGTTCTGGAAATGGACGACGACGCGCTGCGAGCGTTGCTACGCGGCGATGAAAGCCTGTACCGGCGGTACCGGCGCTTCCGCGAGCGGGAGGCGTTCGGCGTGGTCGAGAGTTTCATCACGGAACTGCGCGGCTACGCTGCCCACGCGAGCGCGGGATTCGCTGTCACGGCCAATCTCGCCTATCTCGGAAACGACGTCGTGACGCGCGGCGACCTGTGGGGCCCGAGGTGGGGGGAGTATCTCGACTTCGTGATGATGGAGAACATATACCGGCCCGAACCCGGCGGTCCTCATCTGCTCCTGCCGCGCGGCAAGTTCACCGCCTGGTACCGGCTTGGATCCGCCCTCTCCAGCCATGCCCCGGCCTGGATATGCCCGAGCATCATGGTGCCCAGGCAGCTGGCCGGCCAGTCGCGGACCCAGTATTACCTGCTCATGTTCCTGGAGGCGTACGCAAACGGGGGCCGATGGGGCTACTACTGGTGGCCAGGCGTAGACGTCGCGACGCGCCTGCAGGCGACCGTACCCGCGCGGCTCGGCGAGTAAATACGGTTCATCTCGAGGTATCGGCGGTGTTACGAGCAGGTGCCGACGGCGAACGACCTGGCCATCCTGTACTTGAATAGCTGCATCAGCCGCAAGCCGCAGTCTCACTTCAAGCATCTCGCCCTGGCTCAGGTCATGGCGGAGGCTGGATGCCAGTTCGACGTCCTCTATTGTGACGACGGGGAGCACCATGATGTTCGGCTTGACCTGGAACTCCTGAAACGGTACAAGGCGCTGCTCATCCCCGAAGCGGGAAACCTGGATGACCGGCACGCTGAAACGCTGACGTCGTATGCGAAGAGCCCTGGCGGGAAAGTTGCCATCTTCTCCGAGAATCCCGTCGGCCGGAGCATGGCTGCGCGAAAGGGCGAGCAAGCCCTTCTCGATTTCTGGAAGAGCTACGGGCAGCGTGACCGGCAGCGGATCCTCGCTTCGGTGGCGCCATTCGGATGGGCGCGGCTGCGAAGCTCGGACCCGATGGTCAACGTGATCCGCGAGGCGTCAGAAAAAGAGCAGGTCCTGCACCTGCTCAACTACAACTACGACGCCAGCGCGGACCCGGCTGTTCGCTCGCGGGATCTGCGGATCGTCCTTCGCTGGGAGCACGGGAACGATGCGACCTGCACGCTGCTGCGCCCCGACGGCGAGCAGCGCCTCGAGTGCGCGCCGGGCAAAGGCGAACTCGCGGTCAAGATTCCCGATCTTGACCTGCACGGCCTGGTCATCGTGGCGAGGAACCGTCGCTAGCCCGGCGGGCCAGTCCGTGACTCGTCACGCGCCGAACCGGAGGTCTCGCCGTTCATCGATCTTGCCGGGATCAAGATCGATACCGAGCCCTGGCTCGGCCGGCAACGCCAGCGCTCCGTCCTCGGGACGGTAGACGGTGCGCTGGAAGTGCTGGGTCCACTCCTGGACCCGGATGAGGTACTCGACCATCGGCACCGTCTGTGGAGACTGGGCGGCGGCGATGTGCAGGGCCGCCGGAACGGTATGACCGTGCGCCACCACGGGGACGTCGTAGGCCGAGCACAGCGAGCAGATGTGCCGCTGCTCGGTAATGCCGCCCGCCCAGTCCGGGTCCGTCTGCACGATGCCGACCGCACCGCTGTCCAGCAGCTCCTTGACCTGCCAGCGGGTGTGCGCGTGCTCGCCGGTGGCAAGGCGCACCCGCGAGCGAGCAGCGAGCCGTCGGAACACTTCGACTCGCTCAGGCGGAACGGGCTCCTCGACCCAGAACGGGTCGATTCCTTCCAGGCCGCGGAGCATGTCGGCGGCATAGGTCGAGTCCCACCCCATGACCGCGTCGAACATGAGGCGATAGCCGAGGCCGACCGCCTCGCGGACCGAGTGCGCCAGTGACAGGTTGCGCCGCATGCCCTCCGCGCCGGCCGCGGGCCCGTACCTGAAGAACCACTTCTGGGCCGCGAAACCGCGCGCTCGGTATTCCTGTGCGGCCGCAGCTGCGCGCTCAGGCTCGACCGAGAAGCCCAGCATGCTCGCGTAGACGGGCACGCGACCTCTGGTCGGGCCGCCGAGCAGGCGGTACACCGGCTCGCCGGCCAGCTTGCCGCGCAGGTCCCACAGCGCGTTGTCGACCGCGCTGAGCGCGGTTACGAACATGCCCGCCCGCCCGTGCCTGTGCAGCCGGAGCATCTTGTCGTGGACCTGCTCGGCGGCGAGCGGGTCGGCGCCCACCAGCAGCCCGCGCAACTCGGTGCTGGCCAGGAATGCCTGCCGAGCGTCGATGGGCCCGTACTGGCCAGACGCGCCCTCGTCGGTCAGTACCTCAAGGTAGATGTGACTCACGTGCGGCGACGTGATCCACGCGTCCGCTCGCACGCCGGCGTATTCGGGGTACAGGTCGAGCGAGCGGACCGCCCGGTCGTCCCAGTCGTGCGGTGAACGCTCGCCCTCCACCCGGAACAGCCGCAGCTCGGCGATCTTCATCCGGCCCTCTCCTCGTCGCGCGCCGTCCCGGAAGCTCACCCGCTTCATGTCAGATGGTCCCGACTCATCCCATACCCTTCACGGGACGCCCACAAGACGGTCGGTCCGACGAGCACCGCGGTGCCGCCGCGGCCCGTCATCCCGCAACCGCCGGCAGCTGTCCTCAGTCATAGGTGGCGTGACTCGATGGCGTCCGCCGCGTGCCGGAACATGGCTGTGCTCCATCCGGGGCCGCGGTGCGGCCCGCCCCGTCCTGACGGCGGCTTTCCTAGCGGTCGTGATCGCGGTGGCGATCGCAGGATGCGGTACGCGGGCGGCGCCTGGTGCGTAGGGCGCCCATCACGGACCTTCGCGCGCCGTGCTCACCACGGCCTTCCGGATTCCGGGCATTATCGGCCTGGCCACCGCGGGCGGCGCGGCGTGGGTGACCACCGGCAACGCGGAACTGCGCGTCGACGCGCGCACCGACCGCGCGACGCAGATCCTGGCCGATCCCGGAGCGACCTCATAATCCAGTTACGCTCTGCGATGGCCACAGTCCCCTTCTGGGCCGCGAAATCACGCGCCGATCTCCGGACCGCCGCCGTGCTCTGGTGACCGCTAGCGCCCGGTCATCACACCCGGCTGGTGGGGCGGCGTCCAAATGAACGTCATGGGCCAGCGGATCCCTGAAGAACTCGCCCGGCCGATCCGGCAAGCCATCGCACGCCCAAGCACCTCATGACCATCACACGCCCGAGGCCGCAGAATCACGGTCACTTCACGACTTGAGCAGACCCGCGCCCCGACAGCTCGATCTGCGGGCCTGCCCGGGCACCGCTCCATGCTGCTTGCCTGATACCGAAACGTCGTTACGGGCTTAGCAACTCCCGCGATCGCGCATCGCCTTCTATGCTCGGTCACGTGCTGGAACTGAATGGCCTCGACCTGGAGGAGATCGCCGAGGCACTGGCTGACCAGGAATGCTATGAGCACCGGCGACTCGCTATATGTAGTTCAACTACTTATCATGCGGGCGCCGACCTACTTCGTGCTGGCGTCGCTGCTCGACGGGCCGCTGCACGGGTACGCCATCATCCAGCGCGCGGCGGAACTGTCGGGGAACCGGGTGCGCCTGGCCACCGGGACGTTGTATACGGCGCTGGACCGGCTCACGGCCGAGGGATACGTGCGGCTGGTGCGCGAGGAGATCGTCAACGGCAGGGCGCGCCGGTCGTACGGGCTGACCGACTCCGGTGCCGGAGCGCTGCGCGCCGAGGCCGCGCGGCTGGCAGCGGCGGCACGCCTGGTGACGAGCCGCGAGCACCGCCAGCACGCGGCAGCTGCAGGCCGGAAGGCACTGCCCGCGTGACCGCGCTGGAGCGGCGTTGCCGGCGGCTGTTGCGGGCCTACCCGGCCGTCTATCGGCGTGAGCGGGGCGAGGAGATACTCGGCACCCTGCTGGAGAACACGCCACCTGATCGCCGCTGGCCATCCTTGCGCGAAGGGCGGGCGCTGGTGTTGGGCGGGTTGCGGGTCCGTTCCGGGCTGAACCAGCTGCTGACAGTGGCTGCTAACTTGCGTCTCGCCACCGTGCTCGGCCTGGTGCTCATGCTGCTCCGCCTCGCCGCCAGTGACCTGACGGACCGCATCGTCCTCGCGAGGTATGCGCATGTCGCTCTGCCGGGCACCGGCTATGCGGTGGCGTACTTGGTGCTGACGCTGGCCGTGGTGGCGGCTGCCTTTTTCGCGCCACGGCCGCTCGGCGCGGCCCTGCCGGTGGTTACCGCCGGGTTGTGGTCCTGGGGGGACGGGAGCCACGGGCAGGGGGTCTTGGCCGCGGTTGTGCTGGTCATGGTGGCGATCGTCGGCGGCAAGGAACGCTTGCCCCGCTTGTGGCTCTGGCTAGCTGGCGCCCTGCTCACTTTGGACATGCTGCCAGCGCTGAGCGCATGGGGATCGCTGAACCTTCTGAGACTTCCGTTGACCCTGATCTTGTGGGTCATCCTCGGCTCCGTCGCGCTCTGGATCGCGGTGGACCCACGGCCGGCC
>WNFC01001367.1_pt1 | contig 25492 bp, 23 predicted proteins | sample 5400541 | NCBI WGS metagenome assembly WNFC01 (sample SAMN13153342, study PRJNA577476) | soil metagenome | isolation source: 120 cm saprolite under Douglas fir tree site 2 hole 2 replicate 1 | place: USA:California | collected 2015-04-18 | reverse complement strand
GCGTTCATCGACCGTGTCAGCGTCATCAAGGTGCCGTACTGCCTGCGCGTCAAAGAGGAACGCAAGATCTACGAGAAGCTGCTCGAGACGAGCGAGTTGGCGAATGCGCCATGCGCCCCGGGAACGCTCGAGATGCTCGCGCGGTTCAGTGTCCTCTCGCGGCTGAAGCCGCATGAGAACTCGAATCTTTACTCGAAGATGCGTGCCTATGACGGCGATAGCCTGAAGGACACCGATCCGCGCACCAAGTCGGTCCAGGAGTACCGCGACGCCGCCGGCGTTGATGAAGGCATGGACGGCATCTCGACGCGCTTCGCCTTCAAGGTGCTGTCGAGCACTTTCAATTTCGACACGCTGGAAGTCGCGGCCGACCCGGTCCATCTCATGTATGTGATGGAGCAGGCGATCTGGCGCGAGCAGTTCCCCGAGGAGACGGAGAAGAAGTATCTCAACTTCATCAAGTCGGAGCTGGCGCCGCGCTACGCCGAATTCATCGGCAACGAGATCCAGAAGTCCTATCTCGAATCCTACGGCGACTATGGACAGAATTTGTTCGATCGCTACGTCGCCTACGCCGACGCATGGATCGAGGACCAGGATTACAAGGATCCCGACACCGGCCAGCTGATGAACCGCGAGCTGCTCAATCAGGAGCTCTCGAAGATCGAGAAGCCGGCCGGTATCGCCAATCCCAAGGATTTCCGCAACGAGGTGGTGAAATTCGCCTTGCGGGCACGCGCCAACAATTCAGGCCGCAATCCGGCCTGGACCTCGTACGAGAAGCTGCGTGAGGTCATCGAACGGCGGATGTTCAGCCAGGTGGAGGATCTCCTGCCGGTCATCAGCTTCGGCTCGAAGAAAGACTCGGAGACCGAGAAGAAGCACACCGAGTTTCTCACCCGGATGGTGTCGCGCGGCTATACGGAGCGCCAGGTGCGCCGGCTCGTCGAATGGTATATGAGGGTCAACAAGGCCGGGTAGCCGAGGAAGCACCCTGAGGAAGCAGCGATGAACATCGTCGACCGGCGGCCCAACCCGAAGGGCAAGAGCCTCAGCAATCGCCAGCGCTTCATCGCACGCGCCAGGGGTGAGCTGAAGGCGGCGGTCCAGGCGGCGCTGCGCAAGCGCAAGGTTGCGGATATCGGCAGCGGCGAGAAGGTGGCGATCCCGACCAAGGGAATCAGCGAGCCGTCCTTCCGCCACTTGCGCCGCACCGGACGCAGCGAGTACGTGGTGCCGGGCAACAAGGAATACGTCGTCGGCGACGAGATCCCGCGGCCGTCCGACGGCAGTGGCGGCGGCGGCTCGGAGGGCAGTCCCGACGGTTCGGGCGAGGATGCCTTCGAGTTCACCCTCTCCCGCGAAGAGTTCCTCGACATGTTCTTCGAGGATCTCGAGCTGCCGGATCTGATCAAGAAGACGCTGAAGGAGACCAACGCGACCGATCTTCTTCGCGCCGGCTATACGGTGGCGGGGGCGCCGGCCAACCTCAGCGTCCGCCGCACCATGCGCAACAGCATGGCCCGGCGCATCTCGCTGCGCCGGCCGAAACCCGCCGAGCTCGAGGCGCTCGAGCGGGAACGTGACGAGGCGGCGGCTGAAGGCGATGAGGATGCCGCGATCCGTATCACGGCGGAGATCGAGATGCTGCAGCGCCGCAGCAAGCTGATCCCCTATATCGACCCGGTCGACGTCCGCTACAACCGGTTCGATCGCGTGCCGCGGCCGAACACCCAGGCGGTGATGTTCTGCCTGATGGACGTCTCCGGCTCGATGACCGAGACGATGAAGGATCTTGCCAAGCGTTTCTTCATGCTCCTCCACGTCTTCCTCGAGCGGCGCTATCGCACCGTCGACGTCGTCTTCATCCGCCATACCAGCACGGCCGAGGAGGTCGACGAGGAGACCTTCTTCTATAGTCGCGAGACCGGCGGTACCGTCGTCTCGACGGCGCTCGAGAAAATGCTGCAGATCGCCCGCGAGCGCTATCCGCTCGATACCTGGAACATCTATGCTGCCCAGGCCTCCGACGGCGACAATTACGGGGCCGATAGCGGCCATTGCGTCGAGCTCTTGGGCGGCGAGGTGCTGCCGCTCTGTCAATATTTTGCCTATATCGAGGTCGGCGAAGGCATTGATGGCCTCACCACGCGCGAGAGCGACCTGTGGAGCTCCTACAGCCAGGTCTTGCCAGCGCACAGCCATTTTGCGATGAAGCGCGTCGGCGACCGCACTCAGATCTTTTCGGTGTTTCATGAGCTCTTCGCCAAAGAACGAGCCCACAGCTAAGCGGGAAAAACCACCTCTCGTTCTCTTGAATAGCGGCAAGCCGCTATTCGAGGGCGTGAATTGGGATTTCACCACCCTGCAGCGGGTGCACGAGGCAGTCGAGGAGATCGCCCTCGGCGAGCTCGGGCTCAACATCTATCCCAATCAGATCGAGGTCATCACCTCCGAGCAGATGCTCGACGCCTACGCCTCGGTCGGCCTGCCGCTGATGTATCGGCACTGGAGCTTCGGCAAGCGCTTCGCCCATCATGAGACGCTCTATCGCAAGGGGCTGCAAGGTCTCGCCTACGAGATCGTCATCAATTCGAGTCCGTGCATCAGCTACATCATGGAAGAGAATTCGATGACGATGCAGACGCTCGTCATCGCGCACGCGGCATTCGGCCACAACCATTTCTTCAAGAACAACTATCTCTTCCGTCAATGGACCGATGCCGAAGGCATTCTCGACTATCTCGCGTTTGCCCGCGACTACACGGCGAAGTGCGAGGAACGTTACGGCGTCGAGGCGGTCGAGCGGGTCATCGATGCGGCGCATGCGTTGCGCGATCACGGCGTCAATCGCTACCACCGGATCAGTCCCAACCTCAGCGACGAGCGGCGGCGCGAGGAGGAGCGACGCGCGCATGACGAGGCGAACTACAACGATCTCTGGCGTACGGTGCCGACCTCGCCGAACGCCCCGGATCCGTCCGAGCTCGAACTCGCCCAGGCGGAAAGTCGCCGCAAGCTCGGGCTCCCCGAGGAGAATCTGCTTTATTTCATCGAAAAGCGGGCGCCCAAGCTCGAGGGCTGGCAGCGCGAGCTGGTGCGCATCGTGCGCAATATCTCGCAGTATTTTTATCCGCAGAAGCAGACGCAGCTGATGAACGAGGGCTGTGCCACCTTCGTTCACTACGAGATCATGAACCGGCTGCACGAGAAAGGACTCGTCACCGAGGGCGCGATGCTCGAATTTCTTCACACGCACTCGAGCGTCGTCTTCCAGCCGGCCTTTGATGACCCGCGCTACAGCGGTCTCAACCCTTATGCTCTTGGCTTCGCCATGATGCAGGATATCAAGCGGATCTGCGTCGCGCCGACCGAGGAAGACCGCACCTGGTTTCCCGATATCGCCGGCAATAACGACCCCTACGCTACGCTGCGCCACGCCTGGGCGAGCTTCCGCGACGAAAGCTTCGTCCTGCAATATCTCAGTCCGCATCTCATTCGCAAATTCCGCCTGTTCGAGGTCACCGACGACAGCGCCGAGGCGGCGATGCGGGTCGATGCGATTCATGACGAGCTCGGCTACCGCCGCGTCCGCAGCGCGCTGTCGCGGCAATACGATCTGGCGCGCCGCGAACCGGACATCCAGGTCATCGACGTCGATCTTGCCGGTGATCGCTGCCTGGTGCTGTCTCACGCGGTCTATAATGGCGTGCTGCTCGAGGAAAAAACCTGCCAATCAGTGCTGCGCCATATCGCCGGTTTGTGGGGCTACAACGTGCGTCTCGCGGAGACCGACGCGGTCAGCGACGAGGTGTTGAAGACTCACGAAGTCGAGCCGCCGATCTACTGATCGACATTTCCGACGGCCCGGGGCACGCGGCCGATCCACTGGGCGCCCGGCGGCTTGACGGCAGAAGGCAGTTGTGGCGTATGGCGGTACGCCATCGCGCCTGTTGATTGGAAAGCAGCTTTGCCGGTTCAACTCACCGAACGGCGATCAGCCGTCGCAGCGATTGTCGCGTGGCTTTGGGTGAGCGTAATGGCCTTGGCTTACCTTGCCCAGTTCACCGATTATATCCGTCCAATATTGGCCTTGTTCGGCTGAGCCGGCGTGAGCGTCTTAGTGGGCTTCGCCACGGTTTTACTGCTGGCGTTGGCGTGCCTCGGCGGCGGGCGCGCGGTCCTCGTCGCGCTTGGCCTTACCGACAGGCTCGAGCCGCAGCTGGTGAACCCGGTCGGCTTTGCCATCGGCGTCGGCTTGCTCGGTTGGTTGACCTTCTTCCTGGCGGTTTCCGGTCTGCTCGCGCCGGTCCATCTCATTGCTCTCGTCCTGCCGGGACTCCTCGGGCTTGCGCTCCGGGTGCCGCTGATCACCCCGGCGGAGGCGCTCGGCGGGCGACCGCTCGATGCGGTCGTCGTGGCCTGCGCGGTCATGCTGACCGTGATCGCCGCGCTCGACATGGTCCAGGCGATGGCGCCCCCGGCGGATGCCGATAGCCTCGCCTACCATTTCGCCTTGCCGAAGCAGTTCCTCGCGGCGGGACATCTTCAATTTGTGCCGCGCGCGATCGATGGCGCCATTCCGCTGCTGCTGCACATGACTTATCTCGTTGCGCTGGGCATCGGCGGCGAGCGGGCGTTGACCCTATGGGTCATGTTGCTCGGCTGGGCCGCAGCGTGGCTGTTCTACGGCTTGGCGCGCGGCGTCCTCAACCGGCGCTGGGCGCTCATGCTCGTTGTTCTCTTCGTCACGACGCCAGCCGTCGTCTACGGTTCGGGATCGGGGCAGATCGAGCTCAAACTGGCGCTATTCGCGATGGTTGCCGGTCTGGCGGTCGCGCGGGCGGTGCGCTCCGGGGACTGGCGATTTGCGTGTCTCGCCGGCCTAGCGGTTGGCTTCTATATCGGCGCGAAATATACCGGGCTGTTGTTCGCGGCCGTCTGTGGGCTCGCTCTGCTCATGCAGCGGCGCTGGTTCATGCATGGAGCCGTCTTTGGCGTCGTGAGCCTCCTCGTCGGGTCGCAGTGGTACCTATGGAATGCGCTCAACGCCGGTGATCCAGTCTTTCCCCTGCTCTATGACTGGCTCGGTGCAAAACACAGCTACTGGTCGCCGGAAATCGCCGGGTTTCTGCGCGATCAATGGGCACCGGAGGAGAATCCGGCGCCGCGAACGGTCCTTTGGCTGATCGCCTATCCATTCGCCGCGACATTGCGCGCCATCGAGAATTGGGATTCCGGTCGAACCGGCCTCGGACCGTATGGCCTCCTCGCACTTCCTTTCGCGTTGCTCGGCCTGTGGCGGCATCGCGGTCGCATCGGGGCGAGCCCGCTATTCACCTATGCCGCGATCACCCTGGTCTTCTACGTCGTCTGGTTCTTCTCCGGCGTTTCCCAGCGGGTGCGCCATCTATTGCCGATCTATCCCTTCTTCCTGCTGTGCCTCAGCGCCGCGGCGTGTCGCTTCGTCCAGGACCGTGGCTTGCGGGCGCCGCTTTATGGCGCCATGCTGATCACCATCGCCATCCAGTCGGGCGTCGTTGCCGTATTCAATCTCAACTACGTTCGCTATCTCGTTAGCGGAGAGACGCGAGAGCATTTTCTCCGGCGCAACGTCGCCCGTTTTGCCCCGTTGCCGTGGCTCAATGCAAACCTGTCGCGGCACGACCGCATTCTGCTCACCGAGCGGCAGCTTGTCTATCACCTCGACATTCCGAGCTTCACCGCCAGCGAGCGCTACGAGCACCTCGTTGATCTCCTACCGGGGTCGAGCAACCCGCGGCGGTTTCTTGCAGAAATTAGCCGGCTCGGCATCACGCACATTTTGGTGTTGCCGTCACTAGGCGATTTCGCCCGCGGCGAGCGACACTTCGGAACAAGCGAGCTTGTCGGCTACACTGCGATCCTGGTTGCGGCGGGGTGCGGTGAAGTCGTCCATAGCGAGATCATGACGGCACCGCGGTCGCGCACCGTGCCAGCCCTCGAGGGCAATTCCGTATCGAGCGACATCGTCAGGATCGATACTGCGAACTGCAGCCCGTAGAGACCGTCGGCTCAGGGGACTCTCCCGCCGACGGCCGTTGTGCTATGCCGACCGGAAAGACGGGACCCCTGCACCGCCATGACCTGTGCGATATACCAAGGACGAGATCTCGAGGCGATGGCCTTCGCGCCCAATTATCACCGCTGGATTCTCGATCGTTTTCGTCCGTATCTCGGACGCCGGGTCGCCGAGATCGGTGCCGGCTCGGGAAATTTCGCGCGCCTTCTTCTCGGCGAGCGAATCGAGAGTTTGCATCTCGTCGAGCCCTCGTCGGCGATGTTCCAGCGTCTTCCGGCGCTGGCGAGGTCGGATCCGGCCGGTCGTGTCACGCTGCACAATGCCGTTTTCCTTGCGGTGAGACAGCAACTGAGGGCTGCTGAGATCGACAGTCTCGTCTATGTGAACGTTCTCGAGCATATTGTCGAAGATGACGGCGAACTGCACGGGATGAACGAGGTTCTGCAGCCCGGCGGTCGCATCTTCATCTTCGTGCCCGCATTGCCGTTCCTCTACGGGTCCCATGATCGCGCGGTCGGCCACGTGCGGCGCTATCGGCGCGGCGACCTCACCGAGAAGTGTCGCAACGCGGGTTTTAGCGTTCTGCATGCCGGCTATTTCGATATCGGCGGCATCGTGCCTTGGTGGCTCAAATATTGTCTGTTCCGCTCGACCCGCATGGAGCCCGGGGCGGTCCACCTCTACGACCGAATGATCGTGCCAATCATGTCGCGCCTCGAAGGTTGTCTGCCCCCGCCACTTGGCAAGAACGTCATCCTTGTTGCGGAGAAAGTGAACTGAGTGATGCTGTGGACAAATTGACGAGAACCGTGACTTCGTGCGAGCTGTCGATTGTCATGCCATGCCTCAATGAGGCACGGACTCTGTCGATCTGCATCGGCAAGGCGCGCGCCTTCCTGGCGCGCTCCGGTATCGCCGGGGAAATCATTGTCGCCGACAATGGCAGCACGGACGGCTCGCGAGAGGTCGCGCAAGCGCTTGGCGCCCGGGTCGTTCCGGTCGCGGTGCGCGGCTACGGCAACGCACTGCGCGGCGGAATAGAGGCGGCGGTTGGAACTTTCGTCATCATGGGCGATTCTGACGACAGCTACGATTTCGGTGCGCTTGATGCCTTTGTCGAGCAACTCCGCACGGGCTGGGATCTCGTGCTCGGCAACCGGTTCAGTGGCGGCATCAAGAAGGGCGCCATGCCGCCGCTGCACCGCTATTTCGGCAATCCGCTCCTGACCGCGATCGGTCGGGTACTGTTCGGCGGTCCGAGTGGCGATTTTTATTGCGGGCTTCGCGGATTTCGGCGCGACGCCATTCTCGACCTCGCGCTGACCTCACCGGGAATGGAATTTGCGCTCGAGATGATCGTCAAGGCGACTATCCGTAAGCTCAAGGTGACCGAAGTCCCGACCAAATTGTCGCCGGATGGCCGCGGCCGGCCGCCGCATCTGCGCAGCTGGCGCGATGGCTGGCGCAGCCTGCGCTTCTTTCTCTTGCTCAGTCCAACCGGGATGTTCCTTGCGCCGGGAAGCGCGCTCTTTCTTGTCGGCAGCCTGGTGTCGCTCCTGTTATTGACCGGCGACAGGCAGATCGGTGGCATCACCTTCGCGGAGCACACCCTGGTGTTCAGTTGCAGCGCGATAACGATCGGCCTGCAGTCGATGGCGTTCTGGCTCTACGCCAAGCAGGTCGCAATCGATCGCGGTTTGCTGGCGCGCGATGCCGGTTTCGAAAGGCTATGCGCGCTCATCACCTTCGAGCGCGGCCTCGTGATCGGCGGGATCCTGGCAGTACTCGGCGTGGTTGGCGGTGTCGGGGCCCTCGTTTATTGGTCGAGCCTGTCGTTTGGGTTTGTCGAGCGCGGCTGGCTGATGCGCCATGTCGTCGCTTCCGGGACAAGCCTGGTCGTCGGTTTCCAGATCATCTATTCGAGCTTTTTCATGACGCTCCTGCACTATGCCAAGACCGGCGAGATGGTGCCGCGGTCGAGCGCTGAGCCTGGGACATCGCCGAACCCCAGCAAACCCGAGCGTACCGACGAGGAGCCGTCGCCGATTATCGAACAAGGACGCAATGCGCGCTGACACGATCAGTCAGGAACTATGTCGTGAAATTTGGCGTAGTCGACCGCCCGTCGGCCGTCAGGCATTGTCGTCAGGATGTCCGCAAGGCGCCTATCCCAATGGATATCGTCGGCGACGAAGGAATGTCGGGCGTGGATGGTTTGCGAGAACGTCTCGTCGATGCCCGTAAGCGTGATGATGATCTCTGCCGCCTGATCGCGAAGATCTGCTTGTGACAGACCATGAAGCGGAGAGTTGGGTCCGATCGGATGCATGACGGTCCAAGTCAAGGCGAACAATGGGCTGCGGTTGCGCGCGAGCTGCAAATCTTGGAAGCGCCGCATGCGATGGCCTTCGCTCGTCGTCTCGTCGCGTGCCAGGGTCAGGCGGATTTGCGCCTCGAGGATCTGGTTGTGGCGCTGGTTGGCAGCGCGGAACATCAGCGTCGGTACACCGTCGTAAGGCATGACGACGGCGCTGCGGCTGAACAGCACGCGGGCTGTCGGCCGTGAGACTCGCGCGAAGACGAGACCTGCACCGATCGCCACGCCAATCATTCCGAGCAATGATTCGACGGTCATCAGGACATTGGCGTAGAGAGTCTGCGGGTACATGACGCCGTAGCCGATCGTCGCCATCGTCTGCACGCTAAAGAAGAAGGCGTCGGCATAGGAGCCGGGGCGCGCGTTGGCGATATCATCGCCGCCGGCGAGATAGAGTAGCGCGAATAGAAGATTCGCCCCGATATAGGTGGTTGCCATGACGGCGAGAAAGACCGGCCACTTGACGGTCAGCAGGCGGTGATAAAGGTCACGGAAGCGCCGCGAAGGCTCACCGAGCCGGACGATGTCCAAGCCGCCGCCCGATTGGATCATCCGGATCGATTGAGCTTGGGCGCCGTCTGCAGGCGCGTCGTCCCGGATTGCCGGCGGCATTAGGCTGGACCGTCGTCCGTTGCCGGATGCGCGCCCAGCCGGGAGTAGCGGCTCGGCGTAGTCGCAAGATGGCGACGAAACATGGTGGTGAAGGCACTCGGACTGTCGTAACCGAGATCTAGGGCGACAGTCGTGACCTTCTGTCCTTCGGCGAGCCGGGCCAAAGCGTCGAGAAGGCGAGCCTGACGGCACCATGCACCGAAGCTCATGCCGGCCTCGCGCCGGAACAGCCGGGCAAGCGTGCGGCTGCTTGCCCCGACCTCATCGCCCCAGGACGCGAGCGAGCGCCGGAGCGCCGGCGCGCTGATTACGGCATTGCAGATACGCGTCAGGCGCGGTTCGCGGGGCATCGGCAGGCGAAGGGGTAGGATCCGTGCAGCGCGTAGCTCATCAAGGATAAGCGCCATGATACGGCCCTCGCGCGCTTCCTTGCGATAATCGACCGGAAGCTTGACCGCTTCCAGGATGAGTTCACGCAGCAGCGGTCTTAGAGCGAGCAAGCGAACCGTTTCCGGCAGCCCTCGTACCGCGTCCTGGCGGATATAGAGGGTGCGCATCGTAACTTCGCCCGCGCAATCGATCGCATGGTCGATCCGCGCTGGTATCCACAATCCGTGGTGTCGCGGCACGATCCATATGCCACCGGCGGCTGTCACTCGGGTCGCGCCGCTCGCCGAGTACACGAGCTGCGCGCGCTGATGATGGTGCCGGGCGATGCGCGACCCGGCCGCAAAATCCCTCGCCATCGCCGCGATAGGTCGGGCGACTTCTTGGTAGTCCTGTGGATTTGTGCTCTTTCCAAACATCGGGTCGAGGGCCAGATAGGTTGAAAATCATCCTAGAAGCGCGATCCCCGTCGGGGAAGCGGCGCGAAAGTTTGAAGTTTCGTCTGGTTTGGAAACGTATCGATGGGTTAAGATCAATCTGCAGTTGACGAAACAACGGTAGGAAATAAAAAATGGCATATAAGCTTTTCTCGGCCGCCCTGCTCGTGCTCATGCTAAGCGGCTGCAGCGGCCGTTTCGTCGGATTTCTAGAGTGCAGTCAAGGCGGTTCGCCCGTGTGGTGGGAGTACCCCAATAGCAAGGGCAGTTTCGACGGCATCGGCGTTAGCGCACAGAACTGCAAGAAGTCGTAACCGTCATATGGCGGGCCGGGAGACCCGGCCCGCCATATGCGAGATACGCGCATCGATCGTTCCGTAGACATCGAAAGATTTGCGGGTTCTCTAGAGTTTTCTTCCTAATCGGGGCGGATGACGTCCGCCAGAACCCCACCACCCGTGCCGCCACATAAGCCGCCGCGAAGCTGCATCCGCCGGGGAGATTTTTTGCCCCGATTGCCTAAAACCCCTACGGGATGGCAATAGGACGGGGACTTCCGATGTATCGGCTGTTTTTCTGGCTCGCGATTGTCATCGCCGCGATCTGGACAGCCTTCTCGGCATTCGCCGCGATTGGGCTGCTCTGAGCGAGCGTGCTCATTTGCCGGACGCCACCAGCGGGGCAGCGCGATCGACGACGGCATCGGCGAGAATACGGCCGATGCAGCCATAGGTCAGATCGTTCAGATGCAAGCCATCGGGCGACAGCATGGCGGTAAAATCGAGCTGCCCCGATTCGACCCAATTCTGCATGAGCGCGAAGCGGTGGAAGAATGCCACGCCTTGTTCCTTCGCCACCGCGGCGAGGCTGTGTTCCATCTCGCGATAAAGTGGGTGAGCAAGCACCGTCGGCGCGAATTGCATGTCCATGAGGATGACATCGATGCCGGCATCCTTCAGCCGCATCAATCCGTAACGCACGACCTCGCTGTGGTAGCCAATGTCGTGGTCGTGCAGGACGGCATTGGTTCCCACTTGCCAAATAACGAGATCGGGATCAGCGGCAAATACGTCGCGATCGAAGCGCGCTACCATCTCGCTGGAGATCTCACCGCCGACACCCTTGTTGAACACTTCGATTGGTTCGCGCGGGAGCCGACGACGCATTTCGGCAGCAAATTGGTTCGGGTAGCTGAAGCTGGCCGAGGTGGCGCCATAGCCGACAGTTGAAGACGAGCCGATCGCGACGACCTTCAAGCTTTCGTGGCGCGCCAAGCGGGTCGCCGTGCGCGGCAATCCTTCACGAAGCCGCGTCAACTCGCGCGGCGCACCGCAGCTCTTGCTGTCGGGCGCCGCATCCACCGGAGCGGAGGCCAGCAAGGCAGCAATCAGCGCCAAGGCGCCGGGCCGGTTCATCTCGATAGGTCCCCCTCACTGGACGGCGTAGTCGATGGCGTCAGCGATCCGGCGTGCCAGGCAGTCATAAACCTCGGCGGCGAGGCGCGCTCGGTCGGACTTTTGTACGTCCTCGAAGTTAAATGTTCCGTTATCACTCCAGAATTTCATGATGTCGAATCGCTTGAAGAGATAGACTTCGTCGACATCCGCCGTGCGATGCATTGCCGCTAGATACCGCTCGAAGCCGATGATTGAGGCGGTGCGGCGCGAGTACTGCATGTCGACCAGCATGACTTCGATGTCGTGTGCCCGTAGCGCCGTGATGCCCGCCTCGAGTGTCGCAGTGAAGGCATCGACATCGACACCGCGGACCGCGTCGGTGGTGCCCGTCTCCCAGATCGTCAGTACAGGGTTTTCGGCGACGACGTCCTGGGCAAAGCGATCGAGCATCTCCTGGGCGGTCTGTCGTGGCACACCCTTGTTGACCACCGTGATCTCGACGTCCGGGAAACGCTCCGTCAACGTCTCCTCGAGTCGTTCGGGATAGGACTGCAGCGGCGACTGCGCAGCCGCCCCGGCGGTCGAGGAGCCACCGACGGCAACGATCTTTACCGACTTGTGCTGCTGAATCCGGGCGGCTAGGAGCGGCAGTTTCGGGTCGTCTTGGATAAGTTCAGCCGGCGCGGTGCAATCCTTCTCTTGCTCCTGAGCGACGGCCGGCCGCGTCGCCATGATAGTAGGCGCGATCAGCAAGGCAAGGCAGGCAGCGAGGCATCGCATTGGCTAGCTCGGCCCCAGCGGCTGGATCGACCGTGGCGATTGAACAATCTCCTCCTGGCGACGCTCCATTGTGCGATACCACCCGATGAGCGCCGCGACGCCGAACATCAGCGCAAAGCCCGTGAGATTCACGGCCAGCTGCATGGGCAGCTGGCCGGACCATTCGGTGAGCACGAAATGGCCCAGCACCGAGAGCAGGATGCCAAGGCAGAAGATATGAAGCGACTGTTGGCCGCACATGATGATCGGGCGAGCGAGCCGCCACCGCAGAATCGCGCTATCGGTCGGAACGAGGTGGGCGATGACAATCGCGACGGCAAGGAAATGGATGAGACGGATGGGCACGAGATTGGTCTTGTTGATCGGCCACAGCAGCTTGAGGAGTACGGCGGGAAACGGGTCGTAGACGCCATGAATCGTCCAGCTGAGATTGATCACCGCCGAAATCGCGACAACAGCGATCGACGGTCCAAGTAGCCAGCGTTTGGCCGGCCAAGATTGGCCCCCTTCCGTACCAGCAAAGCCGCAGCACGCGCCGATTACGAACAGAAGCTGCCAAGCCAGCGGATTGAAAAACCAAACCTCATCGGCCGGATAACCGCGCAACGATAAGCCGTAGATCTGCGTCGCGATGTAGAGCGTTAACGCCGGCAACAACGCCGCTGCGATGTTCAACCGGAGCAGCAAGAGAATGAGCGGGAAGCTTGCCAGCAGGACGATGTATACCGGCAGGATGTCGAGAAAGGTCGGCTGGAATTGGAGCAGCAGCGCCTCGATTATGGCAATATGCGGTTCGGCCAAGAAGTCCCCCACCCGTAATTCATCGTTATACATGGGGTTATTAAACGTCAAGACAGTATAGGATACTTCGGCAGTAAATATCATGAACAGGAAAACGTGAGCGACATAGAGCTGCCAAACGCGGCGATAAATTTGCGCGCTGGCGAAGATCATGCCGCGGTGCTGCATGCTGCGACCGTAAACCATCGCCGCAGCGTAACCAGAGATGAAGATAAAGATCTCGGCCGCGTCGCTGAAGCCAATCGACGGAAGGGTGAAATAGCTAAGCTTATTTTCCGGGATGTGGTCGATGAAGATAAAAAAGAGCGCCAGGCCACGAAAGAAGTCGAGGCGAAGATCGCGCGGACCGCTCGTCGAGTTTGCCGCCATGCCGTTGCGATCCTGCGGAATAACGCCGGTCGAGGCGAGCACAAATCTAGCAGGCTCGGTCCGTAACGTCGATGTCCGCACCCGCTCGAACCGATGACGACCGGGTCGAGGCTTCGAGACCAAACCGGGCTCGCGAACGCGATGAGAATGTTCGAATCAGGCGCACGAGTCATGCTCTTTCGTCGTCCGTATCGGATGTCACCTGATCCAGGTGGATGACGGCGCCGTTGATCGACCGCTTACCGGCGTGCTCGAAATTGACCGTAACGCGATCGCCGATGACCGATTGCACCTGCCCTACGCCCCAGTCGGGCTCGGCGGGGTGGCGCACCCGCATACCGGGAATGAATCGGCTGGTCATCGCCGGCTCCCACTATCGAGCTTCCGTCGATCAGGCATGCGGTTGTGAGCCTCGCGGTCGCAGATTATAGATAGCCAAGGATAGATCGTCCGGCGGACGGCGAAAAGGGAAGGTGATGGGCAGGCAGATCGATCTGCGTATACTGGAGCTGCTTGCGGCGCGGCTGTGCCACGAGCTGATCAGCCCGATCGGTGCGATCGCCAATGGCGTCGAGTTACTCGGCGAGGACGATCCGGATTTTGTCCGCGACGCCACCGCCCTGATCGAGCAGAGCGCGCGCAAGGCTGGACAGCGCTTGCAATTCTACCGTTTCGCCTACGGCTCATCTGTCACCGGCACCGGCGGCGGCCCCGACCCGCGTGAGCTTGTCAGCGGTCTTCTCGAGGGCGGCAAAGTGAGTTGCGAATGGCGAGATGGCGCTGAGACGCTTCCTGCCGAATGGATGAAGCTTGCCTGCAATATGGTGGTGCTTGTTGCCGAGGCGTTGCCGCGCGGCGGCACGATCACCATTGTCTCGGGATCCGCGGCGGCGCGGAGCCTCGAAATCGTTGGCGCCGGCGAGGCGATCAATCTGACGGGTGAGGCGCGCGCGGCACTCGCGCTTCAAGCCGAGCTTGTCGACCTCACCCCGCGGACCGTCCACGGCTATTTCACCGCCCGCCTCGCTGAGGCGCTCGACGTCGTTCTCACCCTCGCCGAGCCTGGGCCCCGGCTGCTTTCCCTCGTTGCCGCTCCTTGACGGTTCCACCGCTTCGTCCCGTTGGTCCTAGCGTCAAATGCTGCCCCCCGGCGTAACCGCTTCTTAATCCATTTCCCGCAAGTTGTATCAATTGGTCGGCGGATGTTGTCCGACGACGCCAATAGATGCTGCTCTTCCGGAAGTGGCCCATGGATGACCTTCTCAGCGAATTTCTGACCGAAGCCAACGAAAGCCTTTCGGTGCTCGACCTCGAGCTTGTGAAGCTCGAGCAGAACCCGAACGACCCCGCGTTGCTGAGCAATATCTTTCGGCTCGTTCACACGATCAAGGGAACCTGTGGATTTCTCGGTTTGCCGCGCCTGGAATCGGTGGCGCACGCGGCCGAGAACGTGCTCGGCAAGGTTCGCGATGGCGAACTGACGGTTTCGCCCGCGGCGGTCAGCCTGATCCTCGAATCCCTCGATTGCATCAAGATGATCATGGGCGAACTCGAGGCTACGGAAGCCGAGCCGGCGGGAGACGATTCCGATCTCATTGCCCGGCTCAACCTCTTCGCCAACGGTGGACCTGGTGGGACCGTGCCGCAGCTCGCGCAGCAGATGCAGTCGGTCGACGCCGCGCAGCCAACGGAAAGCGTACGGGGACCGGATAGCACGGCATCCGCCGCATCGTCGCCGCCGAACGAGATGGCCGAAGTTGTCCGACCTGGCGATGGGAACGAGGACGCCATGCCCGACGTCACCGCTGAGGTGCCGGGCATTGCCGCTCGGCAGGTCGAGGCAGGAAAAGAATCGGCGGTTGCCGGTCAGAGCATCCGGGTCAATGTCGATCTGCTGGAAAACCTGATGACCATGGTGAGCGAGCTCGTGCTCACCCGAAACCAGCTCATGCAAATCCTGCGCAGCCAAAAGGACAGCGAGTTCACCACGCCGCTGCAGCATCTTTCGCATGTCACCACCGAGTTGCAGGAAGGCGTCATGAAGACGCGCATGCAGCCGATCGGCAATGCCTGGGCGAAGCTGCCGCGCATCATCCGCGACCTCGCGCTCGAGCTAGACAAGAAGGTCGACTTGCGAATGCTCGGCGCCGAGACCGAGCTCGACCGGCAGGTCCTCGAGATGATCAAGGACCCGTTGACGCATATGGTGCGCAATTCGGCCGATCACGGGATTGAGTCGCCGGCCGAGCGGCTGCGCGCCGGCAAATCAGAACACGGCACGATTACGCTCAACGCCTATCACCAGGGCGGCCACATCGTCCTTGAGATCAGCGACGACGGGCGTGGGCTGCCGCTGGAAAAGATCAAGAAGAAGGCGCTGGCAAGCGGGGTGGTAAGCGAAGCCGAGCTAGCCGGCATGACCGACCAGCAAATCCAGCAATTCATCTTCAAGGCGGGCTTCTCGACGGCGAACCAGGTGACGAGCGTCTCCGGCCGCGGTGTCGGCATGGACGTCGTGCGGACCAATATCGAGAAGATCGGCGGCACGATCGAGTTGAAGAGTCAGGAGGGCAAGGGTTCGTCTTTCATCATCAAGATCCCGCTGACCCTGGCCATCGTTTCGGCGCTCATCGTCGAGTGTGCCGGCGAGCGCTTCGCTATTCCGCAGATTGGCGTCGTTGAGCTGGTGCGCGCCGCGGCAAACTCGGAAAATCGCATCGAGCAGGTAAACAACACGCCGGTGCTGCGTCTGCGCAACAGATTGCTGCCGCTCGTCTCGCTGCAAGCCCTGCTCAAACTGGGCACACCGCGCAAGGACAGCCCCGAGACCTTCATCGTTGTCGCCCAAGTGGGCACCTACAGCTTCGGCATCATCGTCGACCGTGTCTTCGACACCGAGGAAATCGTTGTTAAACCGGTGGCGCCGATCTTGCGCGATATCTCGATGTTCTCCGGCAATACCATTCTCGGCGACGGCAGCGTCATCATGATCCTCGATCCCAACGGCATCGCCGCGGCGAGCGGCGATATCACTGTTGAGGAGAGCGCCGTCCGCGAGCAGGCGGTCGCGCGCGCCAGCCACGGTCGCGAGCGCACCAGTCTCCTGTTGTTCCGAGCCGGCGGCGAAGGGCCGAAAGCGGTACCACTGGCGCTCATCGCCCGGCTCGAAGAGGTCGAGCTCGACCGGGTCGAGCAATCGAACGACAAACCGGTGGTGCAGTACCGCGGCAAGCTCATGCCGCTGGTCACGATCGATCCCAGCTATACGATCGCGAAAACCGGCAGAAAGCCAGTCCTCGTTTTCGCCGATCGCGAGCACACGATGGGATTGGTAGTCGACGAAATTCTCGACATCGTCGAGGACGAGCTTGCCGTGGAGCTGGTTACCGAGCGAGCCGGCTACATCGGGAGCGCGGTTATCGCTGGCAAGGCGACGGACGTCATCGATGCCGGCTACTATCTCACCCTCGCTTTCGAAAATTGGTTCGGCTCGCATGGCGAGCTGGACGGCGAGGACAATGCCAAGCGCATTCTGATCGTTGACGACTCGCCGTTCTTCCGCAATCTGCTGGCGCCTCTCCTGTCGGTGGCGGGATATCAGGTCACGACCGTCGAATCGGCGGATCGTGCGCTTGGCCTTTGCGAGGCCGGCGAGGACTTTGATGTCATCGTCAGCGATATCGAGATGCCCGGGATGAACGGTTTTCAGTTTGCCGAAGCGGTGCGCAGTTCGGCCCGCTGGCAGAATACGCCACTCGTCGCCTTGTCGTCGCACACCTCGCCGAAGGATCTCGACCGCGGACGCGAGGTCGGCTTCAGCGACTATGTCGCCAAATTCGACCGCGATGCTCTGCTTACCACACTTTCCGAGACGCTCAGCCTGCATAGAGGTGCCGCATGAACCACGATGGTGCCATCGCCGATCCACGCCGCGGCAAGTCGGGCGGTGGGCGCGAGTCAGGTGACTTCGTCTCCGTGGTCATCGGCGGCCAGCTCTTCGGCATCCCGGTGCTGGAGGTACGCGACGTTCTGGCCTCGCAGCGGATAACCCGGGTCCCCCTGGCGCCGCCGGAGGTCGCCGGCTCGCTCAATTTGCGCGGTCGGATTGTCACCGCGATCGATATCCGCACACGGCTCGGCTTACCCGAGCGGTCCGCCGAGGAGGCAGCAGGTAAGCCGCGCATGAGCGTCGTCGTCGATCACGGCGGTGAGCTTTACAGCCTGATGGTCGACGCAGTCGGCGAGGTCCTGAGCCTCGCGGAAACGAATTTCGAGCGCAATCCCGCCACCCTCGATCCGCGTTGGCGCGAGGTTTCGGCCGGCATCTACCGCCTCGAAGGTTCACTGCTTGTCGTACTCGACGTCACGCGCCTGCTTGATATTTCATCTCGCTCGGAAGCGGCCTAACGCCATGACTACTTCACTGCAGACAACGGGAACGAGGCCATGAAGTCCTGCCTCATCGTCGACGATTCGCGGGTCGTGCGGAAAGTCGCACGCCGAATCCTCGAGGAGCTTGAATTCGCCATCGAGGAAGCCGCCGACGGTCAGCTCGCGATGGCCGCCTGCCAGCGTCAAATGCCGGATGCCATCTTGCTCGACTGGAACATGCCGGTGATGAACGGCATCGAATTTCTGCGCGCCCTGCGCCAGATGCAGGGTGGTGCCGCACCGGTCGTCGTCTTCTGCACGACCGAGAACGACATCAAGCATATCCAGGAAGCGGTCGGGGCGGGGGCGAACGAGTACATTATGAAGCCGTTCGACACCGATATCATTCAGGCGAAGTTTCAACAGGTGGGGCTGCTGTGAGCAGCCCGGCCTCGGTGCTTCCCGGGGCGTTGCCATCCGCAGGCTCGCCGGGTGCGCCGTATCGCATCATGGTAGTCGATGACAGCGCGGTTATTCGGGGCTTGCTGATTCGCTCGCTTGAGAGCGATCCGAAGATCGCGGTCGTCGCCTCGGTCGGCGATGGCCGCATGGCACTGAAGGCCCTGTCGCGCCACGATATCGAAGTCGTCGTGCTCGATATCGAAATGCCGGTCATGGATGGCCTGACCGCCTTGCCGCAACTCATTGCGGCGCGGCCGGGGCTCAAAGTGATCATGGCGTCGACATTGACCCGTCGCAATGCCGACATCAGCCTGCAGGCGCTTGCCGCCGGCGCCGCCGACTACATCGCCAAGCCTGGCACCACCGCGCTGACCACGGCCGACGCCTTCAAGGGCGAGCTAGTAGCCAAGGTAAAGGCGCTCGGCGGGGCGAAACGTAAGGCAGCCGGGATCGTCGAACCGACGGCGTCCCCACGTCAGGAAGCCCCCGCACGGACGCCGATGCGCCGCCAATCCGTAGCGCAGCCGATCGTCTTGTCTGCCGCGACACCCGAGCCGTTCGACATGCTGGCGATCGGATCGTCGACCGGCGGACCGCAGGCACTCTTCCAGCTCCTCGCCAATATCCGCGGCGCGGTTACCCGGCCGATTTTCATCACCCAGCACATGCCGGCGACTTTCACAACCATTCTCGCCGAGCATATTTCACGCTCGACAGGATGGTCAGCCGCCGAAGGGGTTGACGGCGAAGCTGTGCGGCCGAGTCGCGTCTACGTCGCCCCCGGTGACTTTCATATGCTGGTCGAAGCGGCGCCGGGTGGCGAGAAGATCGTTCGTCTGAACAAGGCCCCGCCGGAGAATTTCTGCCGGCCGTCAGTCGACCCAATGCTGCGAAGCCTGGTGCAGGTCTACGGCCGTCGTCTGCTCACCGTCATCCTTACTGGCATGGGGCACGACGGCCTGCAGGGCGGTGAGGCGGCCCGAGCAGCGGGCGGCACCGTCGTGGCCCAGGACGAGGCGACGAGCGTCGTCTGGGGCATGCCGGGGGCGGTCGCGACCGCCGGCCTGTGCAGCGCAGTATTGCCGATCGGCGAAATCGGCCCATACATCGCCAAACTCGCACGCCGGTCAATGCCATGAATGGCGACGAATTCGATATTTTGAGCAGCTTGGTCAAGGAGCGTTCCGGCCTCGTGCTGACGCGCGACAAGGCGTATCTGCTCGAAAGCCGATTGCTGCCGGTCGCCCGCAAATGGCAGCTGAAGACGCTTGGCGAACTCGCCGCGGCGGTGCGCAACCGCGCCGATACCGGGCTGGTGCGCGCCATCGTCGAGGCGATGACGACTAACGAATCGTTCTTCTTCCGCGACGTCAAGCCGTTCGATCAATTCAAGAGCTTCGTGCTGCCGCATCTGCTGCGGTCGCGGACCTCGACCCGCACCATCCGGATCTGGAGTGCGGCCTGCTCGAGCGGTCAGGAACCCTATTCGCTCGCCATGATCCTCACGGAGCAGCGCGCCCAGTTCGCCAACTGGCGGATCGAGATCCTGGCGACCGATCTGTCGACTGAGATCCTCGACAAGGCTCAGGCCGGCCTCTACTCGCAGTTCGAGGTCCAACGCGGATTGCCCATCCAGCTTCTCGTCAAGTACTTCAAGCAACAGGGCGAGCGCTGGCAGATCGATCCGGCGATTCGCTCGATGGTCCATTTCAAGCAGCTCAATCTGCTTGACGACGTGAGTAGCCTCGGCCGCTTCGACGTCATCTTCTGCCGCAACGTGCTGATCTATTTCGACCAGCCGACCAAGGCCCTCGTACTCGACCGTCTCAGCCGGCAAATGGCGCCGGACGGCCACCTTTACCTCGGCGGCGCCGAGACGGTGCTCGGGATCAGCGACCGGTTGCAACCGGTGCCCGAGAACCGGGGCATTTATAGCATCGCGAGTGCCGCCGAGCCGCTCGCCCGCGCCGCCGCACGCTGAACTACCCACGCTGACTTACGAAACGAAAGAGGCGCAGCCGAGCGGCTGCGCCTCTTTTTTCGACGACGGTTTGCTGCAGTTTAGGCGCGCATCGCCTGCTTTTCCGGGATGGCTTCCCCGGGGCTCGGATCGCGCAGGACATAGCCGCGGCCCCACACGGTCTCGATGTAGTTTTCGCCGTTCGTCGCGACGGCCAGCTTCTTGCGCAGCTTGCAGACGAAAACGTCGATGATCTTCAGCTCTGGTTCGTCCATCCCGCCGTAGAGATGGTTGAGAAACATTTCCTTAGTGAGGGTAGTCCCCTTGCGCAGGCTTAAAAGCTCAAGGATGCCGTACTCCTTGCCGGTGAGGTGGAGCGGCTGTCCTTCGACCTCGACGACGCGGCTGTCGAGATTGACCAGCAGCTTGCCGGTACGGATGACCGACTCCGAATGGCCCTTGGCGCGTCGGACGATCGCCTGGATGCGGGCGATCAACTCGCGCCGGTCAAAAGGCTTGGTGAGAAAATCGTCGGCTCCGAAGCCGAGACCCTTGATCTTGTGATCGAGCTCGCCGAGGCCGGAGAGGATCAGGATTGGGGTGCGCACCCGTGCAGCGCGCAGCCGGCGCAGCACTTCATAGCCATCGATATCGGGCAACATGAGATCGAGGATGATGATGTCGTAATCATAGAGCTTGCCGATCTCCAGCCCGTCTTCGCCGAGATCGGTGGTATCGCAGATAAAGCTCTCGGAACGCAGCATCAGCTCGATGCTTGCCGCCGTTGCAGAATCGTCCTCGACGAGTAATACCCGCATCATGTCCTCCGCAATCGACGGGATCGGCCCGCCGCCTGTTGACGTTAACTACTATTACTACCGCTAGTTAACAACCGGTTAACTGTTCTGGCAAAAAGACAACTAAAAAACGCCGTTTGTTGGGTCCATTGCCGACTGGTGGATCGGCGGCGCCGGCCGTTTGTTGCGGCCATCTACGGAACACTCGCAGGCTTAACTCAACGTTAAGCGGCGATGGGGATGATGTGGCGATCGAAGCGAGGATATTCACCCTCCGCCAATTCACCACCCGGAGCCGCCGTGACCCTGCAGAGCTTGGTTAGCGATCTTACGCGAATACCAGAGCACCATCGCTACGGCCGCGTTACCGCAGTTCTCGGCATGTTGCTCGAGATCGGTGGCGTACCGGAAAGCCTTGCCGTCGGCGGGCGCTGCGAGATCGTCGGTCGCTATGGCAGCCGCTTGCCCTGCGAAGTTGTCGGCTTCCGCAACAGCCGCGCGCTCCTCATGCCGTTTGGCGACATTGATGGCATCGGCCTTGGCTGCAAGGCGGAAGTCGCCAATTCGGCACCGGTCGTCTATCCGCACGAGGGCTGGCTAGGTCGCGTCATCAATGCGCTCGGCGAGCCGATCGATGGCAAGGGTCCTCTACCGCAGGGACGCGTCGCCTATCCGTTGCGCAACCAGCCGCCGCCCGCGCACGCCCGTCAACGCGTTCAGGGCAAGGTCGATCTCGGCGTGCGCGCGATCAATACTTTCCTGACCTGCTGCCGGGGACAGCGCATGGGGATCTTTGCCGGTTCAGGGGTCGGCAAGTCGGTCCTGCTCTCGATGATGGCGCGCTATACCGCCGCTGACGTCACCGTCATCGGCCTGATCGGCGAGCGCGGCCGTGAAGTGCAGGAGTTCATTGAGGACGATCTCGGCCCCGAGGGTTTGGCACGTAGCATCGTCGTCGTCGCCACCTCCGACGAATCGCCGCTGATGCGTCGGCAAGCTGCCTATCTGACTCTTACAGCGGCGGAATTCTTCCGCGATCTCGACCGTGACGTCCTGTGCTTGATGGACAGCATCACGCGCTTCGCCATGGCGCAGCGCGAGATCGGCCTATCGGCCGGCGAGCCACCGGCGAGCAAGGGCTATACCCCGACCGTCTTCGCCGAATTGCCGCGCCTGCTCGAGCGGGCAGGTCCGGGTCGCAACCGCGGCAGCATTACTGGGCTATTTACCGTGCTCGTCGAAGGCGACGATCACAACGAGCCGATCGCGGATGCGGTGCGCGGGATTCTCGACGGCCATATCGTCCTCGAACGCGCCGTTGCCGAGCGCGGCCGCTATCCGGCAATCAATATACTGCGCTCCATCTCGCGCACGATGCCGGCCTGCAATAGCGAGACGGAAAGCGGTCTGGTCGGCACCGCACGCGGCTATCTTGCGACCTATGAGGATATGGCGGAGTTGATCCGTCTTGGCGCCTATCGCAAGGGTAGCGATGCCAAAGTGGACGAGGCGATCGCCTACTACCCGGCAATCGAGCAATTTCTCGCTCAGAAGAAAGGCGAGCGGGCGGATCTGGCCAGCGGATACGCAGCGCTTGCTCAAGTCCTGGGCAACCGGCGATGAGTACTCTCGATAGTCTCATCCGCGTCAACCGCTGGAAACTCGACGAACGCAGGCGGCAACTCGGCGAGCTCGAGCGGCTGGCCGAGCGCCTGGGAAGCGAGCTGACCCGCCTCGAGCAGGAGTTGAAAAGCGAGCAGCTGGTAGCCGGGGCTTCGCTGGAAGCCGGTTACAGCTACGCTGGCTACGCCCGCGATCTGATCGCGCGACGGGAGAAGCTGGCCGCCTCGATCAGCGAGGTGCAGGGCCAACTCATTGTTGCGCGCGAGGCGCTGGCTGAGAGTTTCGGCGAGGTCAAACGCTACGAGATCGCCGCCGCCAACCGGCAAAAACGGGATCGCCTTGCAGGTGAGCGACGGCAGCGCATCATCCAGGATGAAGTGGCGCTACACGTATATCGCCGCCGCAACGACGGTCGGCGCTGAACGTCTCTCCGGCCTTTCCGGCTACTTCCTAGATCCAACTGGCCCGCTCTTTGCAGTGGTGCATTGCAGCGCCGCCTCCGCGGTCGTTAGCGGAGGCGCAGTTTTCCGCTTGGGCAGAAACAGACAATCGGTCTAGAGTAAAAATACTAATGCGGTCGAAGAAAGAAGTTAATGCGTAACCGTCAAGAGGCGGAACATCGCATGCGGGGAGGCAAGATCGGACGCGACCGGCCCGGCACGAGCCGTGGGGGCTACGTTATCGAGTTTTGCTTCTCCTCAACACCCACCACCGGGATGAAGGAGGAGTCCATGAAAACACTACGAGGGTCATTCGCAAAGCACATGCTCGGCGCCGTCGGCGTCGCGGCGCTGCTTGGCCTCGGCGGCTTATCGGCACAGGCACAGACCAAGACCGTCACGGTCGGCATCACCTTGCCGCTGACCGGCTCCGATGCGCAGTCGGCGACGCTGATCAAGAATGGCGCGCAGATGGCGATCGACGAAGCCAACGAGAAGGGAGTCATCCCCGGCTACAAGATCGAGACCATCGTGCTCGACAGCGGCACGGCAACCGCCGGTCAGTACGATCCGGCGCAGGCCGCGACCAACACCAAGAAGCTGGTCGCCAACACGGCGGTTGTCGCCAATATCGGCCCGATGATGAGCGGCGAGGGCAAGGCGATGTCGCCGATCCTCAGCGCCGGTAATCTCGCTTCGATCACGCCGAGCTCGACCAACCCGGATATCACCAGCCCGAAATTCGCTGCGCAGTTCCGCCCGAACGGCAAGGCGGTCTATTTCCGCACGGTGACGACCGATGCCTTCCAGGGCCCGAACATGGCGAACTACTTCGCCGATACCCTCAAGGTGAAATCGGTCTATGTCCTCGATGATTCCGGCGCTTATGGCGTCGGCATCGCCGACAGCTTCCAGAAACAGGCGGAGGCGCGTGGCATCAAGGTGCTCGGCCGCGACCAGCTCAACCCCAAGGAGGCCGACTACACGACGATCCTCACCAAGGTAAAGGCAGCCAATCCCGGTGCGCTCTACTACGGTGGCGTCTCGCAGGCGGGCGTCAAGCTCGTCAAGCAGGCCTACGACATCATCCCGAAGATGCTCAAGGGCGGCGGCGACGGGATGGTTGGTCCGGAATACCTCAAGGGTGCCGGCTTCCCGGCCTCCGAGGGCTGGTATGCGACGATCGCCTCGCCGCATCTTCTCGATGATCCTGCGGCAAAGGAGATGATGGGGAACTTCAAGAAAAAGTACGGCACCTCGCCCGACGACTACACGATCACCGCCTACGACGCGGCACAGGTCATCGTCGACTCGATCAAACGCGTCGTCGTCGCGGGCAAGCCGGTCAATCGTGACAACGTACGCGATGCCATCCAGGCGTCCAAGTTGAAGACGCTGCAGGGCGAGGTTTCGTTCGACGAGAATGGTGACTTGGTCAACAAGGTCATCAGCGTTTTCCAAATCCACAAGGACGATGCCCATCCGCTCGAGGACGTCGAATATCAATACAAATACCTCGGCATAGCGCCTGCGAGCTCGTAATCGGCGCTATCTGACCAGGATCTGGCGGCATGACGTTCCAGGATATCCTGCTGCAGCAGATCATCAATGGTCTGAGCCTCGGCGCGATGTACTCGCTACTCGCGCTGGGGTTCACCATGGTCTACGGCATCATCGAGCTGATCAATTTCGCCCACTTCAACGTCTTCATGGTGGGGTCCTTCTTCGCCTTGTGGGTGCTGGAGGCAACCGGTCTGATCGGGCAACGCGACACGCTGGCCGGGTTTTCCCTGGCCGGCGTGTTGCTCCTCGCCTTTGCGGTCACCATGCTCTTATCAGGATTGCTCGGCGTCCTCATCGAGCGCGTCGCATTGCGCTCCGTACGTCAGCTGCGCGGCACCGCGCCGATGATCCTGACGATCGGAATCTCGTACATCCTGTTCAACATCATCCTTTTGACCGTCGGCGCGGACACGCAGAACTTCCCCAATCCCATCCCGGTGGTCCGCTGGGAAATCGGGGGCGCGGTCCTGCAACTGCGCGAGGTCCTCGTCTGGACCGTGTCGCTCCTTCTCATGGCCGGGTTGCAGTTCTTCGTCCGCCACACCCGCATCGGCAAAGCGATGCAGGCGACCGCGCAGGACCAGGAGGCGGCGCGCATGATGGGGGTCGAGGTCGACCGCGTCGTCATTCTGGCGTTTTTCATCGGCTCGGCTCTCGCCGGCGCCGCGGGGCTCATTTTCGGCCTCTACTACAACTTCACCAGTTTCATCATCGGCTACTCGGCCGGCTTGCGCGCCTTCACCGCGGCGGTGCTGGGCGGGATCGGCAACATTGCCGGCGCGATGATCGGCGGCTTGGCGATCGGGCTGATCGAGAGCCTTGGCGGACAGTTCATCGCGGTGCGCTGGACCGATGTCATCATTTTCTCGATCCTCATCCTCGTTCTGGTCTTCCGACCGAGCGGGTTGATGGGACTCTCAGTCCCGCAGAAATCATAGGCCTGCCGCATGGTAGCTCCTTCCTCTCCGCCATTGCGGACGCTGCGCGACACATTGTTCGAGCCGATCTTGCGCATTCCGGAGGCGACACGCCGCCGCTGGCTCGTGACTGTTCTC
>WNFC01001366.1_pt1 | contig 25498 bp, 25 predicted proteins | sample 5400541 | NCBI WGS metagenome assembly WNFC01 (sample SAMN13153342, study PRJNA577476) | soil metagenome | isolation source: 120 cm saprolite under Douglas fir tree site 2 hole 2 replicate 1 | place: USA:California | collected 2015-04-18 | reverse complement strand
CATAGCCGGTGACTGCCGGGAATTCCCCCATCCAAGCGAGGTCGACCTCATTCGACGCGAGCGCCGGAAGCATGGCGGGTCCGGCAGGAAATTGCGCGAGCGAAACGTCGAGCCCGGCCTTTTGGAAGACTCCGGTGTTCAACGCGTAGGTCAGGATGACGTTGATCTCACCGGTCTGGTAGCCGATCTTGATCGGCCGGCGATCCTGCGCCGAGACGTTTGACGTCGCGGCAAGGATGCTCACGACCATCGTGAACCAGAGAGCGATGCGTTTCATGACTGTCTCCATTGGCGCAGAACGCCTGTTTCGAACGGACTTCAATTTGCGACCCCGAGGATGTCGACGATCGTGAGCGCGAGGATCTTGGTCGCGGCGACGGCCTTGCCGATGTGGATGTACTCGTTGATGGGCGGCCAGCCGTCTTCGCCGGGCCCGAACGTCACCGCCGCGTGCCCGCGCTCGGCGAAGCGGATCGTGTCGTTGAAGGCGTTCTTGCGATAAATCTTCGGCTCCTCGCCCAGCAGATGGCGATAGGCCCGGCGCAACGACGCCGTCGGGTTGGCGTGCGCGTGCTGCTCCATCGTGCCGTCGACGAAGAGCGCGCCGGGGTAAGGACGCGCGGTCGCGTCGAGCGCCGGATCGTTCGACTTCGCCTCCGCGATGACCGCCTCGATATCGGCCATCACGCTCGCCTTGCTCATGCCCGGCACGACGCCGACGATCGCCAGCACGGCTTTGCAGACATCCGGCGTGAACTGCATCTCGCGCTTCGCGCCGCCCGCCACGCGAATGATGGTCGCCATCGGCGGAGTTCCGCCAGCGAGCTGCGCGGGCTGATGGCGGAAGCGCATGGTCTCCAAGCGCGCGAGCAGATGCGCCATCTTGGCGACCGCATTGATCCCGGTGTCGGGCCGCCACAGATGGGTCTTGGTGCCGCGCGTCTCGATCTCGACCAGGAAGTGGCCGCAATTGGCGACCGCGATGCCCATGCCCCATCGTCCGTCGGGGTTCGTCCAGCCGGTCGGCTCGCAGACGATGGTGTAGTCCGCTTTCAGGCCGCGCTCGTCGAGCAGAAACATCGATCCGTCGACGCCGTTCTTTTCCTCGTCGACCGTGTAGACGCAGTGCAAGGGCCCCTCGAGCCGGACGCCCGCATCGCGGATGGCGCGCACGGCGAGCAGCGTGCAGGCGAGATTGCCGCGCGTGTCCGAGGTGCCGCGCGCGTAGAGCCGGTCGCCGTGGCGGGTGGGGCGGAACGGATGGCCGCCCGTCATCGTCCATGCGCTCCACTCGCCGGCCGGATAGGTGTCCAGATGGTCGTTGAGCATGAGGGACGGGCCGGAGGCAGTGCCGCGCAGAACTCCGACGACATTGGGCCGGCCCTCGCGCTTGGCGACCAGGTCGACCTCGAAACCCATCTGGCGCAGCTTGTCGGCGATCAGCAGCGCGGCGCCTTCTTCGCGCGCCGGCGGCTCGTCCGGGTCGAGCGGGTTCTCAGCGTCGGGCTGGCCGGCGGGAACAAGTTCGCAGGTGAGATCGAGCCACGCCTGCTCAGTGATGCGGCCAAGGACGCGGTGCTCCAACGCGCTGAAGTCATTGGTTTCGACCACGTCGACGACAGTTGACATGCGCACCTCTTACGCTGGCTGATGAAAACAAACGCAAAGCGCGTGCCAGCCCTGGCCAACCGGTGTAGGTCCGACGGAATCGACGCTAATTGGCTGAAATGCGGGAATGTTTTTGGGATGGCGGAGACTGTCACATAGTTTCATCGACGCGCTGGCCTGTGCACCGATTGGTCACTCATGCCGGGCCTGCCCGCCGAACTGCGCACCAAACCGCCGCGGCGCAATGCCAAAAGCTCCGACGACATTGTCATCGACTGATGTCGCGCCTCTCGACGTACGCGGTCGCGCCACGCGGTGATGCAGTAGACGGAATGGCCTTGGTCGCATCGCAAGGTCCTGTCCCTCGATGCGCGCTCGGCCATCGGTGCGAACTCACCCTTGAGAGGTGGCAAAGCCAGCGAACATCATCCTGTTGTTGCCCACTTTTGCGGCACCTGAAGCACGTTTCCCCACGATCCGACCGCCGCGAAGAGCATGAATCTGTAAGTGGAGGAATGGCTTAGAAGCCGGCCCTCAGATTGGCATAGGTTATGCTCCCTGTTCTGCAGCGACGCGAAAAAGGAGTACGTGATGCGTGGTCCAGAGGCGCTTATCGAGCCGCTGGTCTCGGCTGCGGCCCGCCTGCCACCGGATTCGCCGCACACGCGCGAGCGTCACGCTCTGCTGCTGGTCGAAAGTCATGGGCTGGTGGGTGGTCCGCCCACGCTGTTTGCCTCGCTCACGCCGCGGGAACGCGAATTGGTGCTGAGCCATGGCTTGCGTCGCGTCCTCAATCGCGGCCAAACGCTTTTCAATCAGGGCGCGGTTCACGAAGGCATCTACCTCATCGAATCCGGCCGTATCCGCGTGTTCTATGAGGCGCCGTCGGGACGCGAGATCACGCTGGCCTACTGGCATGCTGGCAATTTCGTCGGCGGGCCCGAGATCTTCGGCACCGGCGTGCATTTATGGTCCGGCGTTGCGGCCACCAACTGCACCGTCGTGCAGTTTCCGGGCAAGACCTTGCGGTCGCTGGTGCAGCAGGTGCCCTCGCTCGCAATCGGTCTCATCGAAGGGCTGACGTTCAAGGGCAAGTGCTATTCCGCGCTGGCGCAAATGCTGGGCACGCGCTCGATCACGGAGCGGCTGGCGCACCTTCTGCTTCATCTGGTCGATGCCTATGGCATCAAGGACGACAAAGGCATCCTGATCGGGGCGGCGCTGACGCACGCGGATCTCGCCCACATGGTTGGTGCGACACGACAATGGGTGACGATCAGCCTGAAGCGGCTGCAAGAGCAGGGCGTCATCCTCTGCCGCAAATCGCAGATCGTCGTTCGCCAGCCCGACGTTCTGGAGGACATCCGAGGGGGCCGCGAATGAGCGTTTTTTGCTCACCGTGCACGCTTTTTCGGCGGTGACCGCCGAAACACTGCGCAGCCCGTTTTTTTGGGCAACTAATCAACCGGGAGCGCCAGTCTCGGTTTGCCGCGCAACCGACGCGGTCCAAAAATGGCGCAGAGGAGCGAGACGTTCGAGGTGAGTCCGGCCGAGAAAGCAATCTCCCACCATCGCCATTTGCAAGGAGCTACCCATGATCGCCACACGAATCGTTCTGGGGACGACGCTGCTTCTGTCGGGTGCGTCTTTTGCCGCCGCCGACACCATCGATATCGCAATCGGGCACCAGACCATGTGTACCGATACCTACACCGGCGGCATCGTGATCAAGGAACTCAAGCTGCTTGAAAAGCACCTGCCGCACGACGGCAAGTATGCGGGCGCCACCTACAACATCACCTGGGCCGACTATCCGTCGGGCGGCCCGATCACTAACCAGATGCTCGCCGGCAAGCTCCATTTCGGCACCATGGGCGACTATCCGCTGATCGTGAACGGCGCGAAGTTCCAGGAGACCAAAAGCTTGCGCACGGTCCTGTTCACAGGCACCGGCTACAATCTGAAAGGAACCGGCAACGCGATCGTCGTTCCCGTCGCTTCCAATTACTACAAGCTCGAGGACCTGACGGGGAAATCGATCTCGACGCCGGTCGGCAGTGCCTCTTGGGGCATGCTGGTCAAGGCGCTGCAGGACAAGAAGATGCCGCTCTCGAGCATCGATCTCAAAAATCAGACGCCTCCGGTAGGCGCCAGCAATATCGCGACCAACAAGGTGGACGCTCACTCGGACTTCTGCCCCTGGTCGGAGATCATGGAATTCCGCGGCACCGGTCGAAAGATCTATGACGGCAGCGAGATCGGGATTCCCTATCTGCACGGCAGCGTCGTGCGACAGGACTTCGCCGAGAAATATCCAGAGGTCGTCGTCGCCTTCGTCAAGGCGGTCTACGACGCCGGCAAGTGGATCGATGAGAATCCCATACGGGCGACCGAGCTGATGGAAAAGTGGACCGGCGTCGAGAAAGAGGTGCTCTACCTTTATTTCTCCAAGGGTGGCCATCTCACGCAGGACCCGACGATGAAGAAGCAGTGGGTCGATACGCTCAAGATCGATCATCAGGTCCTTGTAAACGACAACCTTGCCCCCGCCTTGGACTTCGATGCCTGGATCAAGGAAGACTACCTCAAGCGCGCCTACGCCGAGATGGGAGTGGATTACGAAGCCGAAAAGGCCAAGATCGTCGATACGCTCGTCACGAATGCCGGCCGCCCGAACGAGATCTGGCACGCGCGCGACGGCATCATCTCCTATCCGACGATGAAGGCGTTCCTCAAAGCGGTCGCGGAATATCAGGCCAGCGGTCAGAAGCTCAATGCGGCCTATGTCTACGACCAGGCAACGGGACTCAAGCTCTTCGGCAAAACGGCGTTCTTCGTCCACAAGCCCGACGGCGAGTTCGCGACCTTCCTGCGCAAGGGTGAGGCCGAGGCGTTTGCCGCAAAAGTAAAAGGCAAGATCATCTCGTTCGACGAGGCCGTCGCAAGCGCGGCGTCATGACAGACCGAACGGCAAGGCGCTCTCAGTCGTGAACGCGCAGGCACGCATGGTCCCGCAAGCGGCGGTGAAAGTTGCAATCGTGGACGAGAGCGCCGACGTAACGCCCATCGCGCCGCCGCCGGCCGTCCCGGCTGAAAGGTTGCCGCCCTCGCGGCCCGATGCAGGCGAGGCGCGATCCGAATGGAAGGAGCGCCTCTGGCTGTCGGCCGCGCGCTGGATCGTGCGGCTATCGGCGCTGCTGGCCGGGGTCGCGTGCTGGCACTACGCGAGCTCGACGGGCCTCACATTGTATGTCCGCTTCGAGCAAATCCCCGGTCCGCTCAAGGTGGCCGAAGCGCTGATCAACCAACTGCAGCAGGTCACGTTCTACTTGCACATTGGTGTCAGCCTGCAGCGCATCGCCATCAGTTATTCGCTGGCGGCCGGCATCGGGATCACGCTCGGTCTGTTGATGGGACGCTTGCGGCTGATTCGCGACCTCATCTTTCCGTATGTCGAGATTCTGCGTCCGATCCCGGGGGTCGCGTGGATTCCGCTGGCCATCCTGCTCTGGCCGACGGAGGAAGGCTCGATCATCTACATCACCTTCCTCGGTGCGTTGTTTCCGATCATCCTCAGCACCATTCACGGCGTCGAGCAGACGCCCGAAGTGCTCGTTCGCGCCGCCCAATCGCTCGGCGCTTCGCCCATGTGCATCTTCACCAATGTCGTCCTGCCGGGGGCGCTGCCGAGCATCTGTGCAGGTCTTGCGATCGGCATGGGCGTGTCCTGGTTCTCCCTGCTCGCCGGCGAAATCATCAGCGGGCAATACGGCATCGGCTATTTCACCTGGAACGCGTACTCCATCATCAAGCCCCCGGACATCATCGTCGGCATGCTGAGCATCGGGCTGTTGGGCGCCGCAACCACGGCCCTGGTGCACCTGATCACACGTCCGGCGCTGGCCTGGCAGCGGAAGGCCCGATGACCGGCGCGCTCGTATCCCTGCGGCGAGAAGTACTCGCGCGCTCGGGGCTGTGGCTGACGGTCGCGGCCACATTTTTCGTAGGCTTCCACGGGCTGCAGCTCACGATGCTGTTCGTGCGCTTCGAGGCCTGGCCGAACTACATGACGGTTCACGACTGGCCCGCCAATGTTGCGCGCATCGTTCGCTCGACGCCTGCGATCAGCGACATGATCCCGATCATTCTCGACGAATGGCTCGTCGAGATCGGCTCGATAAACTATTCGTTCGGCCGCGGCATCGCCGAATGGAGCTTCGTGCTGATACCGGGCAAGGCCGCGGTCGTGCTTGCGATTGCGGCACTCGTCGCTACCAACCTCGTGCTGCTGCGGGCTGCCTGGAACATCTGCGGTGTCTCCGCCGGGCTCGGCTCCTCGGTGGCGACCGGCGCCGGGGCGTTCGTTGCGGGCGCGGCGACGATCACCATCACCTGGGTCGTCTGTTGCGCGGCGCCCACCTGGGTCGTCGGTCTCGCCGTGATGGGCGTCGGGGTCACGACCGCGCTCGCGCTGCAGCCCCTCGGCGGTTGGCTGTCGCTCATCGGACTGTCGGCGCTCGTCGCCAATGCGACCCTTCTCCTTTGGCAGTTGTCAGGCCGCAGATCCTCGAACGGGACTGCCCCGGCGATGCTGATGCCCATTGCACAGTCACCGTCATGATGCTCGCCCTCGCCAAATCACCGCTCGCCGATGCCGCGAGCCTTACTCCGGTCCAGGCCGCGCCCGATCGCGGGCGCGTCGAGATTTGGGACGTGTCGGTCAAGTTTCGCAGCGGCGGCAGGACCAATCGCGCGCTCGAAAACACCTCCGTCGATATCGCCGCCGGGTCCTTCGTGTGCCTGCTCGGTCCCTCGGGCTGCGGCAAATCCACGTTGCTCAACACGGTCGCCGGCTACGTCCGCCCGACCACCGGCTGGGTCCGTGTGGACGGAGATCAGGTCGTCCGCCCCGGTCCCGATCGCGGCATGGTTTTTCAACAATACTCGCTGTTCCCTTGGAAGACGGTCCGCGACAACGTTGCATTCGGCCCTTATGCGCAGGGGGCAGGACGCGCCCGGGCGCGCGCGGTGGCCGACGAATTGCTCGACATGGTCGGGCTTGCCCGCTTCGCCGATCGCTATCCGGCCGACCTCTCGGGCGGCATGCAGCAGCGCGTCGGCATCGCGCGCGCGCTCGCGAACAAGCCGACGGTCCTTTTGATGGACGAACCCTTTGGCTCGCTCGACTCGCAAACGCGCGCCATGATGCAGGAGAATTTGCTCCGGCTGTGGGCCGAGTTCAAAACCACCGTGATCTTTGTCACCCATGATGTCGACGAGGCGATTTTCCTTGCCGACCGCGTGCTGGTCATGAGCGCGAGCCCGGGGCGCATCATCGAGGATGTGCCGGTGCCGCTGCCGCGTCCGCGCGACCCTGAGATCACGACCGATGCCGAATTCATCGCATTGAAGCGGCATTTCCTGCACGTCATCCGGGCCGAGAGCCTCAAGGCGTTCGAAGATCAAGACAAATGAGGCGGAGTGGCTGGCACGTCCTGGTCGTCGCCGCGCTCTCAGCCGCGGTGTGGTCGGGGGCCGCGGCGGCCCCACGCGTGAACGGCGTGATCCTCGACCGTGCGGCGCCGGTTCAGGCTTTCACGCTCGAAGATCACAATGGCAAGCCGTTCACGGCGGAATCGCTCAAGGGCCGGTGGTCGCTCGTCCTTGCCGGCTTCACCCATTGTCCGGATGTATGCCCGTTCACGCTCGCCAACCTGGAGCAGGTCACGGCCGAGCTCGGATTGCGCATGCGCCCCGACCGTCTCCCGGTCGTCGTCTTTCTGGCGGTCGACCCCGATCGCGACCGGGCGAACCTCAAAGAGTACGTCCAGCAGTTCCACCCCGACTTCATTGGCGTCACCGGCGAGATCGATCAGATCGACCGCGCCTTGAAGGGCTTTGATGCCGTCGCCGTGCGTTCCAAGCCGGACGCGCGGGGCAACTACAGCGTGACCCACAGCGCCGCTGTTGCGGTGATCGACCCGCAAGGACGCCTCGCCGCCAAGATCAGTCCGCCTTTTGATGTCGAACCGACCGCTGAATTTTTGGCCGATCTTTTCCGTCGGCGGGGCGATGGCCCAAGCGGAGACCGGGGACGATGATGAAGCATCGTCTGCCGCTGCGCCGACTTCTGGTCATCGGGAGCCTCGCCATCGGTGCCACGTTCCATGCGGCGGCGCAGGTGCCGACGGCCGAACGATTCAGCGCCGAGAACGCCTGGGTGCCGTGGGCGCCATCCACGGTCTCAGTCCACGCCGCCTACATGACGATCGTCAACCGAAGCGATGAAGACCGATTCGTCGTCAGCGCCGAGAGTCCCGATTACGAGCGCGTCGAACTGCACAGTTCGTCCGTCAAGAGCGGCGTCGCCGAAATGCGCGACGTTGGTCAGGTCGCCATCCCGGCGAACAAGCGTGTGGCGTTGGAGCCCGGCGGCCTGCATCTCATGCTGATCGGCCCGAAGCGGGCACTCGCCACGGACGACCGCGTGCGCATCGTCCTGCACCTGCAGAGCGGCGAGCGGGTGGACGTTCTGGCCGTCGTCCGCCGCCGCAACACGGGGAGCCACTCCGGGCACGAGCATCATGGGGCCCCTCGATGACGGCGTTCGGCTCCGATCGGCGGGGATGGCGAACCACCGTGGTGGTGGTTGCGCTCGGATCGACCGTCGCGTGGGCACGCGCCGACGTGGTCATCACCGACGGCATGGAGCCATGGGAAACCTGCGCCGAATGCCACAGTCTCGACGGCATCAGCGTCATGGCCCGCTTTCCCAAGCTTGCCGGGCAGCGGCCGGAGTACATCGCCAAGCAGGTCCGCGACTTTCGCGACGGCCGCCGCGAGAACGATGGCGGCCAGATGGCTGCGATCGCGGCGGAGGTTGATGACGAAAGCCTGACGAGAACGGCCGCCTATTTCGCCGGCCTTCCGCCCCCTCCGCCCGCTGCTCCGCCCGCGGCAGAGTCGGAGGAATGGCGGCGAGGCGCCGCACTTTATCAGGACGGCGACGCGGATTCCGGCATCGTGAAATGCGGCTCCTGCCACGACGGCGCGGAGAGCAAACGGCCGGACGCGCCGCTGCTCAACGCGCAACATGCCGCCTATCTGGCCAAACAGCTGCGCGATTGGCGGTCGGGCGAACGGCAGAACGACTCGAGCCAAACGATGCCGGGCATCGCCGTAAAACTGTCCGACCGGGACATTTCCGCGCTCGCCACGTTTCTAGCCTCCCAACCGCGGCTTCGCTCGAAAGGCGAGGCGGGGCAATGAATTGCTTTTCCCAATCCCGCGCCTAGCCTAATCAAGTCGAGACAGCCGGAAAATGGCCATGACCTACGTCCTCAGTCGCACGCTGGACCAAATCAAAGATGTTTTGTCGCTTCTAGGCCGCGCCTTGTTGCGATGGCTCAAGGGATCATTCCTGAAACCCACGTTCGAAAGTTACCGTCCCGAGCAGCACTACATGCGGGGTTCCGGGCCGAAAAGCCGTCCGGAGGATCCAAAACAGGATGTGGATTCCACGCAAACATGAGTACCAGCGTATTACTGCTGCTCGGTTCGGCCAGCAACCCAATCCCCTCAAAACTGTCATCAATCGGGAGTGATCGATGCCCACCAAAAAACCCAGCACCAAAAAGCCCAACGTCAAAAGACCCAACATCCTCTTCTTCCACGTCGACAACCTGGGCATGGGCGAGCTTGGTTGCTATGGCGGCGGCATCCTGCGCGGCGCCGACACCAAACGTGCCGACCATTTCCGCACGGAAGGCGTGAAGCTCACGCATTACGTGGTGGAGCCGCAATGCACGCCGACCCGTTCGGCGCTGATGACCGGTCGCTACCCGATCCGCTCCGGCAACCACACCATCGCGCTCGGCGGCAACGCCGGCGGCCTGGTGCGCTGGGAAATCACCATCGCTGAAATTTTGGCCAAAGCCGGATACACCTCGTCCTGCCTGGGCAAATGGCATATCGGTGCGGAGGACGGACGCTGGCCGACCGACCACGGCTTCGACGAGTGGTACGGGCCGCTACGCACCTACGACGAGTGCATGTGGCTCGACGACCCGCAGTACGTGGCGAAGCGCGACGGCTACTCGTACATGCATGAGGGCAAGAAGGGCAAAGGCGTAAAGCCGATCAAGTCCAAGCAGCTCACCGTTGAATTGAAGAAGACCTGTGATCTCGAATACCTGAAGCGCGGCACGGCTTTCATGCAGCGTGCGGTGAAGGCGGACAAGCCGTTCTTCCTGTATTTCAATCACTCGCTGATGCATTTCCCGATGGTTACGCGTCCTGAGTTCGTCGGCAAAAGCCAGAACGGCGAATGGGGCGACTGCCTGCTGATGCTCGACCACGACTTTGGCGTGCTGCTCGACAAGGTCGATCAGCTCGGTATTCGGGACAACACCATCGTCATCTTCTGCGGCGACAACGGTGCTGAGGATCACCTCGCCGGCCGCGGCACCGGTGGCTTCTTCGACGGCTCCTATTTCAGCTCAGCTGAGGGCGGCATCCGCACGCCGTTCCTGATCCGCTGGCCCGGCCACGTCCCGGCCGGCGTCGAGACCAACGAGATGGTGCACGTCACCGACATGTTTACCACCTTGCTGAAGTTCGCCGGCTGCCAATCGCCGAAGGATCGCGTCATCGACGGTAAGGACCAGACCGCGTTCCTCCTCGGGGAGCAGAAGACGTCCAATCGCGAGGAATGCATGGTGTGGCTTAACGAAGAACTGCATGCCGTCAAATGGAAGGACTTCAAGATCAACTTCAAGCGCCAGCAGCACTTCCACGATCCGGAGCTGGGGCTGGGCTTCGCCCGCATCACGCATCTGATGGACGATCCGAAGGAACGCGAACCCGTCAACCAGAAACACGTGCGCTGGTGGGTGATGCAGCACGCCCATCGTGCTGTGCAGCAGTTCGAGGAAAGCACCAAGAAGGAGCAGCTGATCCCGTCGGGCGCGCCCATCAATTTCGTGCCGAAATCTGGCGCCGCGGCCTATCGGGTCAAGCATGAGCGTTAGCACGCTCATCTCGGAAGCAAGGTGCGCTGGCCGCCGAGATATGATCTGGGTGACCGGCGGCACCTTTCTGATGGGCTCAGATGCGTTCTACCGCGAAGAGCGCCCGGCGCGGCCAGCAACGGTGCAGGGCTTTTGGATCGACCGCTTTCCGGTGACCAATGCCGAGTTTGGCGCGTTCGTCCGCGCGACCGAATACACCACCACGTCCGAGCGTCCGCCGGATCCCGCCATTTACCCGCACGCCGACCCGTCTCTCCTGGTCCCCGGGTCCCTGGCGTTCAGGAAACCACGCGGCCCGGTCGATCTGCGCGACTCTCGTGCGTGGTGGGAATACCTACCCGGGGCGGATTGGCAGCATCCCGAGGGTCCTGACAGCACCATCGATGGTCGCGACGACCACCCGGTGGTTCACGTCAGCTACGAGGATGCGTGCGCATACGCGGCCTGGGCCGGAAAGGAGTTGCCAATCGAAGCCGAATGGGAATTCGCGGCCCGCGGTGGTCTCGATGGCGCGACCTACGCGTGGGGCGAAGGGTTTGCTCCGGAGGGGCGGGCCATGGCCAACACCTGGCAAGGCCGATTCCCGTGGGAGAACCTCAAGCTGGATGGATACGAAGGGACCTCCCCGGTCGATGCCTTTCCCGCAAACGGCTACGGGCTCTACGACATGATCGGTAACGTATGGGAGTGGACCGCAAGCGTCTTGACCCCGGCTCGCGCCCAAAACTCCAAAAAATCCTGTTGTGTGCCGAGCGAACCCGGCGACCATATCGCGCGCCGGGTGGTGAAGGGTGGTTCACATCTCTGCGCGCCGAACTACTGCCTGCGCTACCGGCCGGCAGCGCGCCAAGGCGAGGCGGTCGACACTTCGGCCTGCCACATCGGTTTTCGGTGCGTCATGCGCCAGCAACGCGCCGACTGATCAGAAGAAAGCCGCCTGCCAAGCGTCAATGGCGAAGCAACGGGTTGATCGAGCCGAGGTGATCCGGTTTGAGCACGACCAGAACTCCTCGGTCCTGGCTCAAAATGCCCGCCCGTTGGAGCCGATTGAGGCTGATCGTCACCCACTGACGAGTGGATCCGATCATGCCGGCGATCTCTGCATGCGTGAACGACGCGGCGATTGCAATCTTGCCGTTTTCGGCAACCCCATAGGTGTGGACGAGGTGCAACAGGACTTGCGTCAGCCGCTCGGTCAACGACCGTGTGCCGAGCATCTGGGCGAGCGACGAGTAGCACTTCGCCTTGAAGACGAGCGCTTCGATGATGCCGAGGGCGAGATCCGGCACCTCGCGCGCGAGCTCGCGCAGCCTCTCGCCCGCCAGCAGCGTGACGGTGCTGCGTCGCGCCGCGACCGCGGACCACACGTGCACGCCGCCGCCGAAAACTTCCGGTCCGCCCACGAAATTGCCCGGGAACCAGTACGCAAGGGTGATCTCCCGGCCGGTCGGCGATGTATAGAAGCTGCGGATGAGGCCGCTCTCGATGACGGCAATCCCGTCATGCGGCTGACCTTGCCCAAAGATGGTCTCGCCGCGCTGGAACACGCGCTCCTGTCCGTATCGCCGGACCCGCTCCCTCTCCTCGGGCTTGAGCCGCTCGGTGAGGCTGGGCTGGCGCGCGGCGAGGCTTTCGTATTCGGCGAGGGTGACGCCGGCGCTTGCGTCGCCTTTGCTGTCTTTCGGCGCGGCCATGTTGCGAAAGCCTCCGCTTCCCGGCCATGATAATTCATTTCCGGCGGAGTGAATGACCCGTGCCAGCACCCGCGGCAAGCAATCTGCAGATCGACCCCGAGCGGCTGTGGGGCGATCTCATGGAGACGGCAAAGATCGGCGGAACGCCGAACGGCGGCATCTGCCGCCTCACGCTCACCGATCTCGACCGGCAGGTGCGCGACTGGTTCTGCCGCGAGGCCAAGGCGCTCGGCTGCACGGTGACGGTCGACGACATGGGCGCGATCTACGCGCGCCGCGAAGGCCAGCGCCGTGACGTGCCGCCGATCGCCATGGGCAGCCATCTCGACACGCAGCCGAGCGGCGGAAAATTCGACGGCGCGCTTGGCGTGCTGGCGGCGCTCGAGGCGCTGCGCACGCTGCACCGCGCCGGCTACGAGACATTCGCGCCGATCGAGGTGATCAACTGGACCAACGAGGAAGGCGCGCGCTTCGCGCCCGCCATGCTCGCCTCCGGCGTCTTTGGCGGCGTGTTCGAGCGCGCCTGGGCGGCGGCGCAGCAGGACCGCGCCGGTATCGCGTTCGGCGACGCGCTCGACGAGATCGGCTATCGCGGGCCGGCGAAGTGCGGCGACCGCCATCCGCTCTCGGCCTTCTTCGAGCTGCACATCGAGCAGGGCCCGTACCTCGAGGCGGAAGGCAAGGACATCGGCGTCGTCAGCGGCATCCAAGCGATCCGCTGGTACGAGGTGACGGTCGTGGGCAACGAGACGCATGCCGGCACCACGCCGATGCCGCGCCGCAAGGACGCGCTCGTCGCGGCGAGCCGCATCGTCGCGCGCATCGACGCGCTCGCGTGCGAGAACGCGCCGCTCGCGGTCGGCACGGTTGGCTGGCTCGAGGTCAGGCCGAACTCGCCCAACGTGGTGCCGGGACAGGTGACGTTCACGGTCGACCTGCGTCATCCCGACGAGACGGTCGTCGAGGCGATGGAGACGGAGCTGCGGCGGACCCTCTACGGGATCGCCGACGAGGGGCTGCGCGTCGAGATGAAGCCGATCTGGCATCAGCCGCCCGTCGTGTTCGACAAGACCTGCGTCGCGGCAGTGCGTGCGGCGGCGCAGGCCTGCGGCCTCACCAGCCGCGACATCGTCTCCGGCGCCGGCCACGACGCGGCCTACGTCTCGCGCGTTACGCCGACCGCGATGATCTTCGTGCCGTGCCGCGACGGGTTGAGCCACAACGAGGCCGAGTTCACCTCGAAGGAGCAGTGCGCCGCGGGCGCGCAGGTGCTGCTGCAGGCGGTGCTCGCCTTCGACCGCGAGCTCGCGGCGCGGCCGCGTTAGGGCGCGAGCTCGCTGGGCCGCCTTGCCGCGCGACTTGTTCGTCGATCGGTTTCCGCTACGATCGGCCACCGAGACACCCGAGAAGATCTCCCATGCAAGACAGGTTTTTGAAGACCGGCGTTTTTCTCGCGCCCTTTCATGCGCTGGCCGAAAACCCGCTGCTGGCCCTCGATCGCGACATGGAGCTTCTGGTCCATCTCGATCGGCTCAACTATCACGAGGCCTGGATCGGCGAGCACCATTCGGCCGGTTTCGAGATCATCGCCTGCCCCGAGCTGTTCATCGCCGCTGCTGCGGAGCGCACGCGTCACATCCGCCTCGGCACCGGCGTCGTCTCGCTGCCCTATCACAACCCTTTCACCCTCGCCGGGCGCATGATGCAGCTCGACTACATGACGCGCGGCCGCGCCATGTTCGGGGTCGGACCGGGCTCGCTCGTCTACGACGCCACCAAGATGGGGGTTAAGGCCGAGGACCAGCGGCGCAAGCTCGACGAATCGCTCGACGTCATCATGGAGCTGATGCAGGGCGGGATGGTGACGCGGAAGACCGACTGGTTCGACCTGCGGGAGGCGCGGCTGCAGCTCAAGAGCTATTCGCAGCCGATGATGGAAATGGCGGTCGCATCGTCGCGTTCGCCGACGGGCGCCTTGGCGGCCGGCAGGCACGGCATCGGCATGCTCTCGATCGGAGGCACGTCGGACGACGCGCTCAAGGCGCACGCCAGCAACTGGGCGGTCTACGAGGACACCGCGCGGGCGAACGGCAAGACACCCGACCGCCGCAAGTGGCGCATCGTCACCTTTGCGCACGTGGCGGAGACGGTCGAGCAGGCGCGCCAGGACGTCAAGTTCGGTCTCGAAGACTTCAAACGCTATTTCAGCGAAGTGGCGACCTTCCCCATCGTCCCGCCCGACATCACGACCGAGCCGGCCGAGTATCTGGTGTCGTCGGGCCTCGCCTGCATCGGCACGCCGGACGATTGCATCCGCCATTTCGAACGCCTGTGGAAGGGCTCGAACGGCGGCTTCGGCGGCGTCCTGCTGCTGGCGCACAATTGGGCGGATTGGCCGGCAACGAAGAAGAGCTACGAGCTGATGGCGCGCTACGTCCACCCGCACTTCCAGCGCAGCGCCAACGAGCTGCGCGACTGGAGCTATGACGACGCCAAGGCGAAGTACGAGACGGCGGGCGCTCAATCGAGAGCCGCGGTCCAGGCGGCCATCGACAAGCATCAGGGGCGCAAGGCCTGAGCCGCGGTACCGCAACTTCGCGTCAGCCGGTGAGGTCGAGCACGACACGCCTCATGTCAGGTCCCATGTCCTGCTCGTGGAAACCGAGTTCGGCACACATTTGCAGCATGCTCGCGTTTTCGGCCAGCACATCGCCATACACGCGCCGCAACCCTTTTTCTTTCGCGTAATCGATCACGCGATGCATCAGCATCCAGCCGAGCCCGTGCCCCTTGAGCCGCGAGCGGACCAGGATGGCGAATTCCGCGGTCTGTTCGTCGAGCTCGTCCTTCAAGCGCACAAGGCCGAGCATCCGGCCGGTGTCCTCGTCGAGCGCGATGAACGCCGTCTCGTGCTTGTAGTCGAGGTGACTGAGCTTATTGGCCTCCGCGGTGCTGAGCTCGGCAACGTCCGCGAAAAACCGCAGGCGCAAGTCCTCCGCGCTGACGTCCCGCAAAAAGTCGGGGTACAGCGCCATGTCCTCGGGCTGCAGCGCGCGGATCAGCACGCGTTCGCCGCCTCGAGCGGTCTCGTGCAACTCGCCGGATCCGGGATCGCCTTTTTTCGGCATCGCGACCTCGTATCAGCCGCCTATTGAGCCGCCGCCGGCAGATCGTTGAGATGACACGCTGCGAAATGATTGTTTTCGGTCAGCCGCAATTCCGGTTCTTCGACGCGGCAGCGATCGAACACGTAGGGGCAGCGCGTGTGAAACCGGCAGCCCCTGGGCGGATTGACCGGGCTCGGCACGTCGCCCTTGAGCACGATGCGGTTGCGCGGCGCGTCGGGCTCCGGGCGCGGCACCGCCGACAAGAGCGCCTTGGTGTAGGGGTGGCGCGGCACCGTGAAAATCTGCCGTTTCGGCGCAAGCTCGACGATCTTGCCGAGATACATCACCGCCACGCGATGGGTCATGTACTCGACCACCGCGAGGTCGTGGCTGATGAAGAGGAGCGCAAGGCCAAGCTCGCGTTGGAGATCGTGCAGCAGGTTGATGATCTGCGCCTTGACGGAGACGTCGAGCGCCGACACGGCCTCGTCGCAGACGATGAGGTCGGGGTCGGCGGCGAGCGCGCGCGCGATGCCGATGCGCTGGCGCTGGCCGCCGGAGAATTCGTGCGGCCAGCGGCTCACGCTGTCGCGCGGCAGCCCGACTTTGTCGAGCAGCCCGTCGATACGCGCGCGCATGTCGGCGGGCGATTTGGCGAGGCCGAAATTGCGGATCGGCTCCGCCAGGATGTCGCGCACCCGCATGCGTGGATTGAGGCTCGAGAACGGATCCTGAAACACGACCTGGATGCGACGCCGCAGCGGCCGCAGGTTCGCGGCGGAGAGATCGTCGATGCGCTGTCCATCGAGGATCACCTGGCCGGCCGTGATGTCGAACAGGCGCAGGATGGCGCGGCCGACCGTCGATTTGCCGCAGCCCGATTCCCCGACCAGCGCCAGCGTCTCTCCGGTGTCGATGTGGAACGAGACGCCGTCGACCGCGTGGACCAGGCCGGCACGCGCGCCCAAGCCGCCGCGCAGCAGAAAATGCTTCTTGAGGTCGTTGACCTGGAGGAGCGCGCTCATGCCGCCACCGAGGCCTTGACGGCGTAATGGCACGCCGCGAGATGGTTCGGCGCCTTGGCCTCGAGCGCCGGCGCCACCTGCCGGCAGAGATCGGTCGCGAAGGCGCAGCGCCCGGCAAACACGCAGCCCGCGATGCGCTGCTTGAGGCTTGGAACGAGGCCGGGAATTTCGGCGAGCCGCGCCACCGCGCCGCCGAGCGAGGAGCCGAGCTTCGGCACCGCGCCCAGCAGCCCCTGCGTATAGGGGTGGCGCGGCGTGCGAAAGAGCTCGCGCACCGGCGCCTCCTCGACCTTGCGCCCCGCGTACATGACCATCACGCGCTCGGCCACCTCGGCGACCACGCCGAGGTCATGCGTGATGAGCACTATTGCGGCGTCCATCCGCCGCTTCAAATCCTTCATCAGGTCGAGGATCTGCGCCTGGATGGTGACGTCGAGCGCGGTGGTCGGTTCGTCCGCGATCAGAAGCTTTGGATCGCAGGCGAGCGCGATCGCGATCATGACGCGCTGCCGCATGCCGCCCGAGAGGCGGTGCGGATAGTCGGCGAGACGGCGGCGCGGCTCGGGAATGCCGACGAGGTCGAGCATCTCGAGGGCGCGCCGCTCGGCCGCCTTGCGGCTGATGCCGTGGTGCAGCCGCAGCGTTTCGCCGAGCTGACGGCCGATCGTGAGCACCGGGTTGAGGCTCGTCATCGGCTCCTGGAAGATCATGCTGATGTCGTTGCCGCGGATGTCGCGCATCGCGCGGTCGCTGAGCCGCAGCAGATCGCGGCCCTGCAGGCGGATCGCGCCGGCGATCTTCCCCGGCGGCTCGGGGATCAGCCGCAGGATCGACAGCGCGGTGACCGACTTGCCGCAGCCGCTCTCTCCCACCAGCGCCAGGGTCTCGCCTTCCCGCACCTCGAACGAGACGCCGTCGACCGCGCGGTTGATGCCGTCCGGGGTGCGGAAATGCGTCTGCAGGTTTTCGACCTCGAGCAGCGCCATGGCGTCACAGGCCCTTGGCGAGGCGCGGGTCGAGCGCGTCGCGCAAGCCGTCGCCGAGCAGATTGACCGCGAGCACCGTCACCGAAAGGAACACGGCCGGGAAGAACACGATGAAGGGCTTGACCTGCCAGAGCGCCCTCCCCTCCGCCATGATGTTGCCCCACGACGGAATGATCGGCGGCGTGCCGGCGCCGATGAAGGACAGGATCGCCTCCACGATCATCGCGCCCGCGCAGATATAGGTGGCCTGCACGGTCATCGGCGGAAGCGTGTTCGGCAGGATGTGGCGCAGGATGATCATCGGGGTGCGCGTGCCGGCCGCCACCGCCGCGTCGACATAGGGCTGCTCGCGCAGCGAGAGCACGACGCTGCGCACGAGGCGCGAGACGCGCGGGATTTCCGCCAGCGTGATCGCGGTGATCACGTTGCCGACGCTGCCGTGCGTGAGCGCCATCAGCGCGATGGCGAGCAGGATCGGCGGGATCGACATCATGCCGTCCATGATCCGCATGATGATGCCGTCCGCCCAGCGCACGAAGCCCGACACCAGGCCGATCGCGAGACCGATGGAGGAGGCGATCAGCGCCACCGAGAAGCCGATGGTGAGCGAGATGCGGGTGCCGTAGACGACGCGCGAGTAGATGTCGCGTCCCAGCATGTCGGTGCCGAACCAGTTTTCGGCCGACGGGGCGCGGGTGCGGCGGGCGGTCGCGAGCGCGGTCGGGTCGACCGTCCCGAGATAGGGCGCGAGCAGCGCCATCAGCATCATGGCGATGACGAGCGCGCCGCCGACCGCGATGGTCGGATGGCGGCGCAGGAACCCGAGCACGCCGCCGCGCAGCTTCACGGCCGGAAGCAAGTCCGGCATCTCGGGCGCCACCGCAACGCCGGGCGGCGCGGAGGTGATGCTGGGCGCGCTCAATAGCGGATCCTCGGGTCGAGCAGGGTGTAGAGCAGGTCGATGAGCAGATTGACCAGCACGTAGACGAAGCTGAACAGCAGCACGATGCCCTGGATGAGCGGATAGTCGCGCCGCAGGATGGCGTCGACCGTAAGCCGGCCGAGGCCCGGAATCGCGAAGACGCTCTCGGTCACCACCGCGCCGCCGATGAGCAGCGCGATGCCGATGCCGATCACCGTCACGATCGGTACCGAAGCGTTCTTGAGCGCATGCACGAACAGGATGGCGGTCTGACCCATGCCCTTGGCGCGCGCGGTGCGGATGTAGTCCTGCTGCAGCACTTCCAGCATGGCGGCGCGCGTGATGCGCGCGATCAGCGCGCTGTAGACGCAACCGAGCGCGATCGCGGGCAGGATGAGGTTCTCCAGCCACGGCCACACGCCTTCGGACAGCGGCGTATAGCCCTGCACCGGCAGCCATTCGAGCTCGAGCGCGAACACATAGGCGAGCAGATAGCCGATCACGAACACCGGCACCGAGAATCCCAGCACCGCGAACGCCATGACGGCGCGATCGATCCAGGTGCCGACCTTCCAGGCCGCCAACACGCCGATCGGCACCGCTATGGAGACCGAGAGGCACAACGTGATCGCCATGAGCGACAGCGTCGGCTCGAAGCGCTGCACCATCATGGTGGTGACCGGCAGGTTGGTGAAGATCGAGGTGCCGAGATCGCCGTGCAGGATCTGCCACACCCACTCGCCGAAGCGGATGAGGAACGGCCGGTCGAGACCGAGGCTTTGGCGGATGCGGGCGACATCCTCCGGGCTCGCCTGGTCGCCGGCGATCACCGCCGCCGGATCGCCCGGCGCGACGTAGAGCAGGCTGAAGACGAACAGTGCGACCACCGCCATGACCGGGATGGTCGCAAGAAGACGCCGGACAATGTAGCTCAACATGTCCGCACGCTACGGCAATGGCACGCGCTGCTCACGCCGATTTGGCGACACCCCAGAAGAACGGCAGGGGACCCTTGACGACGCCGGTGACGTTCTTGCGCCAAGCCTGATAGCTCAGGAAGAACCCGGTCGGCGCGTAGACCACGCCGTCGAGCGCGGCCTTGTTGAGCCGTCCAATGGCCGTTTTCTCCTCGTCGAGGGTCTTGGCCGCGTACCAGGCCTCCACCTGAGCCTCGACCGCGGGCACGTCCGGCCAGCCGAACCACGCCTTGTCGCCGCTGGCGCGCACGCCGATGGCAACGGCCGGATTGATGCAGTCCGCCCCGGAGTGCCAAGTGTGGAACATCTGCCAGCCACCCTGACCGGGCGGCGTCTTCATCGCGCGGCGCTGGCCGACGGTGCCCCAGTCAATCGCGGCGAAATCCACGTTCATCCCGAGACGTTTGAGCAGGTCGGCGGTGACGTCGCCCTGTGCCTTGGTGATCGGCTGGTCTTGCGCGACGAGGCAGGTCACCGGCTGGCCGGAATAGCCGCTTTGGGCGAGGAGCCGCTTCGCGCCGTCGAAGTCACGCTTGCCCTTGAGGATATCGCCGCCTTCCTCCGTGTAGAGCGGCGTGCCCGGCGTAAAGAAGCCCGGGAGCGGCTTCCAAAGCGCGTTATCGTCGCCGACGATGGCGCGCATGTAGTCTTCCTGGCTCATTGCCATCAGCACCGCGCGGCGCGCCCGCACGTCGTTGAACGGCGGATAGAGATGGTTCATGCGGAAGGCGCCGATATTGCCGAGCGGGTCGGCGATATCGACGAGGACGTTGCGGTTCTTGCTCAGCACCGGAACGAGGTCGGAGATCGGATTCTCCCACCAGTCGATCTCGCCGTTCTGCAGTGCGGCCGAGGCGGTCGCCGGATCAGGCATGATCACCCACTCGACGCGCTCGGCCAACATCCGCTTGCCGCCGGCGAGCCAGGAGCCAGGCTCCTGGCGCGGCACGTAGTCGGGGAATTTCTCGAACACCGCCTTGGCACCCGGCACCCATTCGTTCTTCACGAAGCGCATGGGGCCGCTGCCGACATATTCGGAAATCTGCTTGAACGGGTCGGTCTTGGCGAGGCGCTCCGGCATGATGAATGCGATCGGCGTGCTGATCTTGCCGAGCGCCAGCAGCATCTTCGGGAACGGCTTCTTGAGCACCCATTTCACGGTGCGGTCGTCGACTGCGACGAGCTCTTGCTGGATCCCCTTGATCAACAGGCCCATCTGGTCGCGCGCCGCCCAGCGATCGAGGCTCGCCGCTACGTCCTTTGCCAGCACCGGCTCGCCATCGTGGAATTTGAGGCCGGTGCGCAGCTTGAAGGTCCAGGTCAGCCCGTCGGAGGAGACCTCTTCGGACTCGGCCATCTGGCGCTGCGGCACAAGCTTGTCGTCGAATCCGTAGAGCGTGTCCCACACCATCGCGGAGGCGTTGCGCACCACGTATTGCGTGCCCCAGATCGGATCGAAGTTGGCGAGGTTCGCCTGGGGAACGAAGCGCAGCGTGCGCGCGGCGGCGCCCTGCGCGAGCGCCGGCGCGGCGAGCTTTCCCGACATCGCGAGGGCGCCGGCCCCGGCCGCGAGCTTGAGTGCGGTTCTGCGGTTTACGTTGCGATACATGACGCCATCTCCCCTCGGCCGATCCTTGCGCCCACGAACTGACTGCCCAAGCTTGCGCCAGCCTGCCTATTCCTTGGATGTTGCCCGGGATTGCGGTCCTGGGGCCAGGGCAGGCGGACAATCTAGCACAATCCCGGCCGTCCCGGTTTTGCAATCCGCATGCCAGGTTGACGCGCTGGCCAAAGCCCGGATGGTGCTTCGCAGCAGCTATTTTCGCGGGTTTCGACTGCAGCGGAAAACGGAGGGCGCCGCCGGAGCGGTCACTCGGCGATGATGGCGCCCGTGCGCTCCACGATCATGCGGTAGTGCTCCGGCCGCCGGTGCTTGGCGAAGTCGAAGGTGGTCGTCTTGTAGGACTTGCCGAGATCGAGATCGCAGCGCGCGACGACGAGCTCGTCGTCCTGGGTGAGCGCCTGCGCGACCACCTGGCCGGTCGGCGCCACGATTGCGGAGCCGCCGATCATCTCGCAGCCTTCCTCGACGCCGCATTTCGCAACGCCGATCACCCACGTGCCGTTCTGATAGGCGCCCGCCTGCATCGAGAGCTGATTGTGGAACTCGGTGAGCCGGTCGTGCTCGGGCGCCGGCGGATGATGGCGCGGCGTGTTGTAGCCGAGCAGCACCATCTCGACGCCCTGCAGACCCATGACGCGATAGGTCTCCGGCCAGCGCCGGTCGTTGCAGATGCACATGCCCATGAGGCCGCCCATGGTGCGCTTGACCGGCCAGCCGAGATTGCCGACCTCGAAATAGCGCTTCTCGAGATGCTGGAAGGCGCGGTAGGGCTCGTGCGCGGCGTGGCCAGGCAGATGGATCTTGCGGTACTTGAGGACGATTGCGCCGCTCTTGTCGACGAGGATCGACGTGTTGAAGCGGCGCGTGCGGCCTGCCTCCGTCGCGAGCTCGGCAAAGCCGAGATAGAATCCGATCGACAGGCGGCGCGCCTCCTCGAACAGCGGCGCGGTCTCGTTCGACGGCATGGCGCGCTCGAAGAACGAGTCGATCTCCTCCTGATCCTCCATCCACCAGCGCGGAAAGAACGTGGTGAGCGCAAGCTCGGGAAAGACCACGAGGTCGCAGCCGTGCGAGCCGGCCTGGCGCAGGAGATCGAGCAAGCGTGAGACGACGCGCGGGCGGCTGTCGCTGCGCTGGATGGGCCCGAGCTGGGCGGCGCCGATCGTCAACGTTCGCATCAAAGCCCTCCGTGCAGAGATCCGCGCAGCGTAACACGCGCCGGCGTGCGTGCCTCGAGCCGCGACGGAGAGGATTCGATTTTTCCTGGCAGGCTTGCCGAGTGCTTGCGAAACAAGCGAGGGATGGTGGGCGCGACAGGGATCGAACCTGTGACCCCTACCATGTCAAGGTAGTGCTCTCCCGCTGAGCTACGCGCCCGAATTCCATGAGGGGTGGATGTCGTATATCGGCTCGCCCGAATGGGAGCAAGGACCCCCTGGTTCCCTCGTCATTGCGAGCGAAGCGAAGCAATCTCAACCGCGAGCGTCCGATTGGCGGCGGCGATTGCTTCGGCGGCCTGCGGCCGCCGCGCAATGACACTCAAGCCGCCAGCACCTTCTGCACCTCGTTGACGAGGTCGCGCAGATGGAACGGCTTCGAGAGCACCTTCGCGTGCTTGGGCGCCGACGAATCGGGGTTGAGCGCGACCGCGGCGAATCCGGTGATGAACATGATCTTGATGTCGGGATCGAGCTCGGCGGCGCGGCGGGCAAGCTCGATGCCGTCCATCTCGGGCATCACGATATCGGTGAGGAGAAGCTCGAACGGCTCCTCGCGCAGGCGCTGATAGGCGGAGAGACCGTTGTCGTAGGAAATGACCTCGTAACCGGCCTGCTGCAGCGCCTTGACCAGGAAGCGCCGCATGTCGGTGTCGTCTTCGGCAAGAAGAATCTTGGTCATGCCACCGGCCGTCCCCTGCCTCTCGATGCGGGCCGGAGCCGCTGCCCCAAGACCCGCCCCTCTATGGATTCCATAAGCCGGATGCCGGGTAAACATGGGGTGAACCCATGAGCGCCGCCGATAGTTCTTGGCAGGAAGGGCCAAGCCGTGGGAATGTCACGCTTAAGAGGTCGTAAACAAGGCTGCGGCCGGACCGTCACCACCACCCCGCCGAAAGCGAATGCCCCACCTGCCATGAGTGAAATCCGCGACGAGCTCGATCAGCCGTTCGAAATCCTGGAGCCCGCGGAATGGCAGGGCGCCGTCGTGTTCAATTCGCCGCATAGCGGCGACATCTATCCGCGCGCCTTCCTCACCGCGGCACGGCTCGATATCGCGCAGCTGCGCAAGTCGGAGGATTCCTTCGTCGACGCGCTTTTTCTCGGCGTGGTGCAGCGCGGCTTTCCGCTGATGCGCGCGCATTTCCCGCGCTGCTACGTCGACGTCAACCGCGAGCCCTACGAGCTCGACCCGCGCATGTTCGACGGCCGGCTGCCGTCGTTCGCCAATACGCGCTCGATGCGGGTGGCGGGCGGCCTCGGCACCGTCGCGCGCGTGGTGGGCGACGCGCAGGAAATCTACGAGCAGCGCATTCCGGTGGACGACGCGCTGCGCCGCATCGAAGGCCTCTACAAGCCGTATCATCGCGCTTTGCGGCGTCTCGTGACGCGCGTGCACCGCGAGTTCGACGCCGCCATCCTGGTCGATTGCCACTCGATGCCGTCGATCGCCGGCAGCCGCGACGAACGGCCGCGCGCCGACATCGTGCTCGGCGACCGTTACGGGACGAGCTGCGGTCCCGAGGTCACCGAGACGATCGAGAAGTCGCTGCACGACTGCGGCTATTCGACGAGCCGCAACAAGCCCTACGCCGGCGGCTTCATCACCGAGCACTACGGCAATCCGCCGGCCGGCCTGCACGCGATCCAGCTCGAGATCAATCGCGCGCTCTACATGGACGAGCGGCGCTATGAACGCATCCCGAGCTTCGACCGCCTCGCCGCCGATCTCGAAATGCTGGCCGCGCGCCTGGCCGCCATCCCGCCCGAGGAGCTGCGTCCCTATCGCGCGGCGGCCGAATAGGTAGCCGATTGCTGCAAAGCAGCAATTCCCGCGACGCATGCGGGCGACCCGCCGGGAGGGCCGGCGGGGGATCGCGCTGTCAAAAAACCGACGTCAGAATCGCCTAAGGCTACGGCACCCTTGATGAAAAAAGGGCCGCTAGGAGGTCCCAGCGGCCCAAGTCTAGGGAGGAAACGCCCAAGGAGGGCGACAGCAACACGAGAGATCGTGTCGCTGCACCGCAATAACCTGCCACCGCAGCGCACAAAAAGCAAGGGGGTCGTAACCACGACTCCGCCAATCCACAGTCCTTTGGGTTTGCCGATTAGCGGTACCACGCCGCCGCGACCTGCATTGCCGGCGGGCCCTCCCTCCTATAGGAGCGTCACGGCGGGGCGGGGCGAGGGGATTCATGCATGACCGCGGTCGACCTGACGGCGTTCATCGACGATCTGGCGAGCGTCGCGGGTGAAGCGATCCTGCCGTTCTTCCGCACCGCGCTCAGCGTCGAGGACAAGAGCCGCGGCGGCGTGTTCGATCCGGTGACCGCCGCCGACCGCGCGGCCGAGCAGGCCATGCGCGCCGTGATCCGCGGCACCTTCCCCAACCACGGCATCGTTGGCGAAGAGTTCGGCGCCGAGCGGCCCGACGCCGAATATGTCTGGGTGCTCGATCCGATCGACGGCACGAAATCCTTCATCTCCGGCATGCCGGCGTGGGGCACGCTGATCGCGCTCACCCATTCAGGCGTCCCGGTGCTCGGCATGATGCATCAGCCGTTCATGGACGAGCGCTTCAGCGGCGACGGCCACGCCGCCCGCTACCGCGGACCGGCGGGCGAGCGCGCCCTCATCGTGCGGCCCTGCGCCAAGCTCTCGGACGCAGTGCTCTACACCACGAGCCCGCGCCTGATGAACCCGCAGGACCGCAAAGCCTTCGCCCAGGTCGAGGAGATGGCGCGGCTCTCGCGCTATGGCGGCGACTGTTACGCCTACTGCCTGCTCGCCGCCGGCCACATCGATCTCGTCATCGAGACCGAGATCAAGCCGCACGACATCATTCCGCTGATGCCGATCATCACCGGCGCGGGCGGCATCGTGACGACGTGGGAAGGCGGGCCGGCCGCCGGCGGCGGCCGCATCATCGCGGCGGGCGACAAGCGCGTGCACAAGGCCGCGATGGCGGCGCTGAAGTTGTAGCGCTCCTTCGTTATGCCCGGCCGTGCCGGGCATCCACGTCTTTACTTTTTCATTGCGAAGGCGTGGATGGGCGGGACGAGCCCGGCCATGACGAATTCATGAGCTAGCTTCCGAACAGTGGCGAGCCCGGCACGAAGGCATCGAACGCGGCCCAGAACTGACTGCGGTATTGATCCTGCTCCATCAACAGCTCGTGCTGGGCGCCGGCGACGACAAGGTGCGCGCCGGCGCGCAGGTGGATCGCGAAGGTCTCGATCGCTTGCGTGGATATGAGCTGGTCGCGGCCGGCGGCCGCAATGAGGATTGGCTGGCGGATGCGCGCCGGGT
>WNFC01004476.1_pt1 | contig 25500 bp, 26 predicted proteins | sample 5400541 | NCBI WGS metagenome assembly WNFC01 (sample SAMN13153342, study PRJNA577476) | soil metagenome | isolation source: 120 cm saprolite under Douglas fir tree site 2 hole 2 replicate 1 | place: USA:California | collected 2015-04-18 | reverse complement strand
TCACCTGCCGCAGCCAGCAGACGGCCAACCGTCGCTGCCGCCTGCAACAGTGCTCCCACGCTCAGTATCGCCCCGGATGCACCCGGAACGCTAGAGACGATTTCTTCTTTATGGGTATCAGCGGTGGCCGACTGAAGAATGCCACCAGCAGGGAAAAGGCCAGACGGGCCTGGACCAGCACCAGGTCCGGCTCTGGTGCTCCTTCTGCCGCCACACCGTGCTGTCCATGTGCGCCCAGGCGCTGCTCGCCGTCGCCGCCGCCCGCCCCGCCCCGGCCCCCGCGCCAGGGGACGTCCCCGCCGCCTGCGGTGCCGGCCAGCCGTCAGCCTGGCGCGACACCGGGAAACTGCCCGTCACCCCCGGTGACCGCCCACCCGCCGACCCCGGCATGGTCAAGGTCAGCGTCCCCGAGGCCCGCCGCCTGGCCCGACTCGCCGCCGCGCCCATGATCCGCGCCGCCCGCGAAGCCGGCTACGCCTGGTCACGATGGAGACGCCGCCACCAGGCACGCGCCCGCTGGCACCACTACCACGCCCGGCTCAAAGCAGCTGCCCAAGCCCCGTTACCCGCAGACGGCATTAGGAGGACGCCATGTAACAAACCGGGACTGTAGTACAGGCCTGCCGGGGTGACGACGCCGCGAGACGTTTTGCGCGGTTGCCGCACTCGGGTGAGCAACGTATCGGCGTTTCGACTGCTTTGCCGTGGCCGAGCGGCAAAACCCCGTTCCAGGGCGCTGGGCCCAGCCCGGAGTTCTGCACATGCCCCCGGTATAACCCGCACACCGACTGCGCAGCGCCGCGCCCGCGCGTGCGGGCGCTGGGTGCCGCTGATGTGGCCCGGCACCCCCTCCTGCCAGGGGTGACGCGGGCGCTGCGTTCCGTCTCCGTGATCCTGACCTCACCCCCTCAACAAGCAAAGAGGGCGAGGTCAGGATCACTCCAACTGCACTCCGCACAATGTGAAGGAGGGTAGACCAATCTGTTATTACTGGGGGGAACCCGGAACCGCCCCCGGCCCCGGAAATTCACGGCCCCGGTTCCATGTTCCCCCCAGACCTTCCTGCCTCCCCCCATTGCGGTGGTTCCCGCCGTACGGATGACCGTGGAATGTGCAAGCAAAACCAGTGCGCATGACCGTGGAAGGTGCACAGGGCGCCGCGCTCCGCGCGGCAGACGGCATACCGGTCCGCGCAGGGTTGCCGTGGAAAGGGCAAGCAAGACCAGCGCGCGTGACCGTGGAAGCACAGGCCGCCGCGCTCCGCGCGGCAAAGGCGCATGCCGGCCTGCGCCAGTCACCGTGGAAGCCGCCGCGCTCCGCGCGGGCCCGCACGCATACCGCCTGGCGCCGGTGGCCGGGAAGCCTGCGAGCAGAGCGGGGAGAGATCGGAGAACTCTCCCCGAGCCGGGGGTTTTCCGTGTTTCCTTCGCACCCTTCTGGAGCAGCGAGGAAACAGTCCCCGGACGCGCTAGAGGGGCGCTCCTAGACACGGGAACGGCCCCGTAACCGCTGCCGGGCCTCGCCGGCCCCACCCCTCAGCGGGGTGTCCGCTTCACCGCCCGCGTGAACGCCTTCCACTGCTGAGGGGAGAATGCCAGTTCCGGCCCGCCTGGGTCGTTCGAATCACGCACCGCCACGACGTCCGGCACGTGGCATGCGACTTCGACGCAGTTTCCGTTCGCCCCGCTGTAGCTGCTTTTCCGCCATACGGCGCGGGACGAGCCCACCACAGTCATCTCGCGCCTCCTCTCGGTGATCACGTGATCTCCTGGGCCAGCGCATTCAGCATATCCCTGGTTTCCCTGGGCCCGAGCGCCGCAGCCTGGAGGAAATCGAACGCCCGGACGTACTGGCGGAGGTCCTCCTCGCGCTCCAGGGACAGGGTGCTGGCCATGTTCTCCAGCGTGACCACGCCGCGGTCACCGGGTTCGGGGAATGCCAGGATGGTGAACGGGCCCGACATCGCCGGGTGCTCGCCGGCGGAGAACGGCAGGACCTGGATCAGGACGTTGGACCGCGGCCGCTGGGCGGCCAGCTTGTGCAGCTGCCCGCGCATCACCTCTGGGCCGCCGACCAGGCGCCGCGCTGCGCCCTCGTTCAGCACGACCCGCATGATGGGCGGGTCGTCGCGGTCCAGGACCTGCTGCCGGGTCATCCGTACGCCGACCCGCCGGTCGATCTCCCCGGCGGTATCGCCGGGCCGGCCCAGCCGGATGATGGCCCGCGCGTATTGCTCGGTCTGCAGCAGCCCGGGTACCAGCTCTGGCTCGTAGGCGCGGATCTCTGAGGCCTCGGCCTCCAGTCCGATCAGGTTCGCGTACTCACTGGGCATCACGTCGGCGTAGGCCTGCCACCAGCCGCGCTGCTTGGACTGCCGGGACATCTCGAACAGCGCCTCGCGCTGCGCCTCGTCGGTGACGCCGTACAGGGTGAGCAGACGGCGCACGTCGCGGACGATGATGCCGCGCTGCAGGCCCTCCACGCGAGACAGCTTGGACGGGTCCCATTCCAGCGCGGTGGCCGCCTCGCGGATCGTCATCCCGGTCTGCTCGCGCAGCCGGGCCAGTTCCCGCGCCAGGCGGCGCCGGCGCATCGTCGGCGAGCCAGCCGCCATCACCCATCACCCCAGAATTCCGCATTTTGCAGTGGCATGTTGCCAATACAACATGCCATGGCACATACTAGGTGAAGGATGACAGCTCCCGGCACCGGCCGTCAGCCCAACACGCCGATACCCTCCGGGCCCCCGAGGATCAGGAGCGCCGCATGCGGCAGACAGCGACCCAGCCCCCGCCAGCCAGGCCCGCCAGCCCCTGGGCACAGACCTTCCCCGGCACCCCGGACCAGCTCCAAGCGGTGCGCGGGGCGCTCCGCCCGGTCCTGCGCGGCTTCCCGGCCGCTGATGACGTCATCCTGCTGACCAGCGAGCTGTGCGCCAACGCCATCTTGCACAGCGGCAGCGGCAGGCCCGGCGGCACCTTCACCGTCCGCCTCCACCATGTCGGCCACTGCATGCGCGCCGAGGTGCAAGACCAGGGAAGCACCTGGGACGGCAACCTGCGCCGCTGCGCCCGGCACCCCCACGGACTCTGCCTCGTCCTGGACCTGTCTGACGAATGCGGCGCCGACCCCGGCGCGCACGCCTGCACCGTCTGGTTCCGCATCAACGACCCGGCCGCCCCGGGCTAGGCGCAAGCGCGCGGCGGCGCATTCCTCCCCTCGGGCACCGCCGCGGCGACCGGCCGTGCTGGCACAAACCGGCAGGCGGCTGCCCGGGTCGGCCCCCACCAGGCCGCCGGGAAACGGGCCCGCCCGCCGCCAGCACGGCCACCCCGACCACCCCGGAAGGACCCCCGATGGCTACACCGCAGCCGCCACCTCACCCGCTACCCGCCCTGACCGCATACGACCTGTCGCGGTACCGGCGCGAGCTCGAACACGCCCTCAAGGCGCTGCCCGGCCACGCCCCCGCCCGCGGGCGGCTCCAGCAACGGCTGGCCGACGTGATGGCCGAACAGCACTCCCGCACCCAGGCCCCCGCCAGCGAACAGGCGTGACCACCACCGCCCGGGTGCCCGCAGAGGCGCCGGTACCGGCCGTCGTCCAGGGGAAGATCATTTATGCCGAACGGGCCCGGCTCGTGCCCAGCCGCCCGCACCACCGCTAACCCGGCCGGCGCACCGGCACCAGCCCCGCCCGGACAGGAGAACCAGCCGCGATGACAACAGGCCCCGCACCCGCCGCACCGGCCAGCCCGCCACCTCCCGATGACCTGACCGCCCGCGTCTTCCGCGCCCTGTACGCGGAGTTCGACCTGCATACCGTCGGTGACACTCATATCGCCGTGCCGAAAGGTGCTTCCTGCTTCGCGGGCCGCAGCCTGGGCGAGGTCGCCCGGCAGATCAGCGACCGCGAGCACCAGGACCCGCCCTCCCCGCCCGCCAGCCCGGCAGGTCCCTGCTGACACCGGCCAGGACAGATCATGCTGGCAGATCCCGAAACGAGGCACCGATGCACCCGCCGGACCCGTTCCCGCCCCCGCCGCCTGGCAGCGGATACGCCAGCCCCGCCCGCATCGCCGCCGGCCTGACCGCCGCCCTGGCCCGGCACGGCATCACCGGCATCTACACCGCCACCGCCGAGAAGTTCGCCATCATCTCCGTCACCGCCGCCCTGACGGTCTGGACCAACGGCCGCCAGATCTGGTGCACCCACGACGGCCAGCGCCACACCTGGGCCGCCACCGACATCGAAGCAGCAGCGATCCGCCTGGCCGCCCTCGCCCGCCCCGCCCAAGGCTCCTGACCCGCAGCCCGGGTCCACCCGCCTCGGCTGCCGCTACAGCCGGTAATCATGACGATGCGCTTACGGCGGCGGCGCAGGCCCTGCCGGCGCCTGCCCCTAGCGGAACAATCGTCACATCTCGTGTGCTTCTAGACACACGGGGCAACTGAGGCTGCTGTTACTGCGGGGAAAGTGGGGATCGTCATGACGGTACAGGCACAGGACACCATCACTGCGGCCCGCCCGGCGCGCCGCGCTGATGCCGGGACGGTCCGGCTCAGCCAGCGCGACATCGACGGGCTGCTCTTGTGCGGGGAGCATTTCGGAGCCCCGTATGATCTGCTGGCCGCGGCGCTGCGGGTTCATCCGGAGCGGCTGCCCGCGATCGTGGCGCGGTGGCGGCGGGCCGGGTACGCGGATACCGGGAGGCTCGGGCCCGGGTCGGGCTGGTGCTGGCTGACCCGGGCCGGGATGACCGAGACCGGGCTCGGGTTCCCCGCCACCCGCCCCGCGCTGGGCCGCCTGGCCCACATCCGCGCGGTCCTCGCAGCACGGCTGTGGCTACAGGCCAGCCCGGCCTGGTCGGACGGGCAGCCCTGGTGGCATTCCGAGCGGCGGCTGCGCGCCGAGCATCCCGCCGCGGGGCGCCGCGAGCACGTGCCCGACGCCGAGATCCACTGGCCCAGCATCGCCGCCAGCCCCTACGCAGGGCAGGTATGGGCGATCGAGGTCGAGCTGACCCCCAAGCCCATCGCCCGGACCACGCGGATCATGACCGGGCTCCTGTCGCCGATGCGGTACGCCCAGGTGATCTACCTGACCGCCCCGGCCGCGCGGCCCGTGGTGATGCGCGCCGCGGCCTCGCTTCCGGCCGGGGAGCAGCCCCGGCTGGTGGTCCGGGAGCTGCCCGCCCCCGCGTTCGCCCCGGAGCCGGCGTCATGAGCGTGTGGTCGTGGCTGAAGCTGACCGTGTGCCTGTGGCTGCTCCGCAAGATGATCAAAGCGGGCGGGTGGCTGCTGCTCGCCGTCCTCGCGGTCGCCGCGTGGCCGGTCACGCTGGTGGCGGCCGTGGGGTATGGGGCGGCGTGGCTGCGCGGCTGGCCGCCGGTACGGCTGCGCCGGACCGCGGCCTGGGCGCTGCTCCCGGCCGGGGTCTGGCTCGCCGTCCAGACCGTCCGGCTGCACACGTGGCGGCCGGTCGCGGTGGCGCCAGCGCATGAGTGGGCGCGTGGCTGGTCCCACCTGGCCGCCGTGAACCTGGCCCGCGTGTTCCTGCTGCTGGCCCCGGTGGCGGTCCCGGCCGGGCTCGCCCTGGCGGCGCTGGCGTGGGCGTGGCGGACCTACGCCATCACCACCGGGCTGGGCGGCATCATGGCCTCCGCGCCGATCACCTTCGACGCCCGCCAGTGGAAACGCCAGGTCCGCACCGCCAAGGGGCTCACCGAGGCGCCCGGCGCCGTGCCGCTGCTGGGCCGGGGCGGGCGGATCCCGGTCGGCGGCACCATCCGCGCCATCGGCCACCGCTGGCACCCGGTCTTCACCATCCCGGCCGCGGCGTGCGCCCGGCACATGGTCATCGTCGGCGCCACCGGCAGCGGGAAGACGAACCTGATGATCCGCCTGTGGGCGGGCTGGTTCACCGCCACCCTGGCCGCGGCCCGGGCCGGGCACGGCCACCGGCCCCTGCTGGTCGTGCTGGACTGCAAGGGCGGCCGGGACGCCCGCCTCAAGGCCGACCGCACCCGCCGCCTGCTGTACGGGGCGGGCGCCCGCCGCGTCGCGGTCTGGCCGGACGAGGCCCGCCTGTCCCTGTGGGACCTGCCCCCGCAGGACCTGGCCGTGCTGCTGTACCAGATGGTCGACTCCGGCACCGGGGCAGCGGCCTACTACGCCGACGTCATGCAGGCCGTCCTCACGCTGGCGGTGATGGCCCCGGGCGGCCCGCCGCTGAGCACGGCCGGGTTCCTGGACCGGCTGGACGCCCGCTGGCTGCAAGCCGCGTGGGATCCCGCCCGGCATCCCGCCGAGGCCTCGCGGGTCCGCGCCGCGGCCCGGCAGCTGCCCGACATCCAGCTCCGCTACGCCACCCTGCTCGGCCGCCTCGGCCCCGCCCTGGACGGACCCGGCACCCTGGCCCACGCGGACGCCTGGTACTGCATCCTGGAAGGCACCCGCGAACCCTCAGTCGCCGAGGCGCAGGCGATGGCGCTGACCGAGCTGACCGCCCACGCCGCCACCGACCTTTCCGCCGAACCCCGCGCGATGCTGCTGGCCGCCGATGACTACTCCGCCGTGTCGAGGCGGGTGCCGCTGTCGAACCTGTACGAGCGGGGCCGGTCCCTGGGCATCGGCGTGCAGGTGTCCGCGCAGTCCTGGCAGGGCCTGGGGATGAACGAGGATGAGCGGTACCGGATCGCGGGCACCGCCGACGGCGGCATCTTCGTGCTGCACGTCCCCTACCCCGAGGCGCTGGTCGCCGCGGCCGGGACCCGGCGGGTGCTGGAAACCGCGCACAAGCTCATCGGCAACGCCTGGGGCGATGAGGGCACCACCCGCGAGCAGCGCGCCTGGACCGCCGACCCCGACCTCGTCCGCCGCCTGGACGTCGGCCAGGCGTGCTACATCCAGCGGGGCGCGGCCACCTTCGTCCAGGTCGCCCGCCCCAAGCCCTCCCCGCTGACCCTGCTGCCCCCGCCGGCCCCCGGGCAGCCGCCGGCCCAGGTGCCCGAGCCTCGGCAGGAACCCGCAACCCCGGCTTGGCCGTCCCCGGCCAGCCTGGATGACGTCTTCGGACCTGGAGCCGCCCGATGAGCACTGACCCGTTCGAGGCGCTCGGCCTGCCCGCCCGCCCGGACCTGCCCGATGAGCAGGTCCGCGCCGCCTGGCGCCAGATCGCCGCCTGGCCAGGGAGCCGGTTACCGGGCCGCTGCCCGCCGTCCCCGCCGAAGGCGCGCCTCCGGGCGCCCTGCCGCGGCATCCGCTGGCTGTGGTGTGGGAGTTCCCGGCCCGGATCCGCCGTGGCCGTCCCCGCCGCCTGCTCATCCGCGCCGCCATCGCCGCGGTGCTGTCCCTGGTCGTACTGCAGCTGATCCCCGGCCAGGCTGCCGCCCCGGCTGATGTCGGCGGGCTGATCCTGTGGTTCGTGCTGACCGGCCGCAGAGACCTAGCACCCCCGCCGGAACGGTGAAAAGAGAATGCCTCCGGCGGGGCCTCAGGCTCCGGGATGGACCAGGCCCGCGCACGGCCCGCCCGCCGTACCTGGCTGAGGAGTGTAGAGGCCATCCCGTCCCCGTCGGCCAGGGCAAGCCGAGCACACCGCCCGCCGCCAGTCCAGGTCGTTCGTCCGGTGGGGCGCTCCACCTGGACAGGCGGCGTGCGGCGCGCACCCCTGCGGGTGGCCGACGGTGACGGGATGGACCGCCCGGATCACGGCGCGACCGCGCCCCGGGAGACGCTTCCGAAATGCACGTGCATACCGAAAAGGAACGGGAGCCGGAAATGGAACCGGAAAGGCCTGCGAAAGGCCGGGAAAATCACCAGCGTAATTCACCTGGAATATCCCCTAAAGGGCGAGTGATCAGCTATAATGTGAACGAGGGGGAAAGGCCGGGCGGGATCAAAGTCCGGTTCAAGATCCGCATCGCCACCGGGAAACGCGCGAAAGAAATCGACGCGCGCCAGGCGAAGGCAATCATGGAGGTACTCCAATGGCAACGCCAGCACAGAACACCGTCATGACGCTCGCCGCCACCGGTGCCGCGCCCGCCGCGGTCCCGGCCGAGCCGGTCCCGGTCGCGTTCCTGGGCCGGACCTCGACCCTGGAAATGCAGGACCCCCGCGCCTCGCTGCGCCGGCAGATCCGCTCCTCCCAGCAGTGGCTGCCGCCGGGCTGGTTCATCGCGGCCGTCTACTGGGATGTCGAGTCCGGCGGCCTGGACCTGGAGGCGCGCTCCCAGGGGGACGCGCACCGGCAGTTCACCGACGCCGGGATCCCCCGCGACGGCGGGATGGCCGACCTACTCGCCGAAGCTGAATCGCCGGTCCCGAAATTCGCCGCGGTCATCTGCGAGGACATCGAACGGTCCGGCCGCGACACCTTCAACGCGCTGAAGCTGGAAAAGAAACTGTCCCGCACCGGGATCCCGCTGTTCGCGACCGACGAGCCCGCCCACATCGACGGCATCAACGCCACCACCGTGCTGGTCCGGCGGATGAAACAAGGCGTGGCGGAATGGTTCCGGCTCCAGCTGAAAGAGAAAACCTGGAAAGGGCTCGTCGAGCATTCCCTGGACGGCTGGAACATCGGCACCGCCCCCTACGGATACCTCCCCGACCGGATCCCGCACCCCGTCCCGGTCAAAGCCAGCCAGGGCCGCACCAAAACCCGCCTCGCCCTGGACCCCGCCCGCGCCCCCATCGTCACGCAGATCTTCACCTGGCGGGTGGTGGACAAGCTCGGCATGCCGACCATCGCCGCCCGGCTGAACGCCGACCCGGCCCGCTACCCCGCCCCCGGCCGGGTGGGGTGGACCGCCCAGGGCGTGAACACGCTGCTGCGCAACCCCAAGTACACCGGGCACATGGTCTACGGGCGGATCCGCAAGCGCAACGGCCGCCGCGTCCCCGTCCCGGCGGACCAGTGGCTCTGGTCACCCGAGCCCACCCATCCGGTGATCGTGGACCGGGCCACCTGGGACGCCGCCCAGGGCATCGGCGCCGAGCACGGCACCAGCCGCGACGGGACCGGCCTGTCCGCCCATCCCGCTGCGGCCCGCATCTACCCCTACCGGGGCCGCTGCCGCTGCCGGGACTGCCGCCGCCGCATGTCCGGCCTGCCCCAGGCCCGCGGCTCCCGCCTGTACATCTACTACAAATGCCCGCACAACCCCGCCAGGCCCAGCGACGCCGCCGGCTACCCCGGCCACCCCCGCACCGTCAAAGCCCCCGAAACCCGCCTGGATAAGATCGTCGGCCTCTTCTTCGCCGGGCACGTGTTCGGCCCCGGCCGCGCCGAACTGCTCGCCGCGCAGCTCCCCGCCACCGACGCCGCCGCGGCCGCCGAACGCGACGCCCAGGCCGCCGCCCTGCAGGGCCGCCTCAAGCGGATCGAGGCCGGCCAGAACTCCTGCATCCTGGAGCTGGAAGAACTGCCCGCCGACCCGGCCGACGGCGCCGCCGCCGCGATGCGCGGACGGATCCGCGGCCGGTTCGCCCAGCTCCACGGCGAACGCGAACAGATCGAGGCCCAGCTCGCCGCCCTGGCCCAGACCACCCCTAAGGCCGCCGACCCCGCCCTGCTCGACCAGCTCCCGCTGGCCGGCGACATCCTGCCCGGCCTGACCCCCGAGCTCAAAGCTGAGCTGTTCCAGGCCTTCGACCTGCAGGTCCTGTGGAACAAGCCCGGCCAGCAGGCCACCGTCTTCGCCGAGATCACCGAAGCCACCCTGCAGGCCCTCCCCGGCATCCTGGACCCCAGTAGAGACGGATACGATGACACTGCCGACGAAGATCCCGGAGACCCCGGATCCGTGGAGCATTTGTTCGACTCCCCGATCAGGGATGTAACCGCCCACGATCCTGGAGGCCACCGTTTGCAGGAGTCGCATATGTCCGTAATTGACGGGTTTTCGATCGCGCCGAAGCCGGCCGCGCACTTCGGGGTGGGCGCCATCGCCCAGTTGCCCGCCGTGGTCCGCGCCACCGGCGCGGACCATGTGGTCGTGGTCACCGACGCCGCGCTCGCGGCGACGCCCATCATCGCGACGGTCATGGCCGTGCTGGCCGACGCGGGCCTGCCGGCCCGCCTGTTCTCCGGCGTGCACCCGAACCCCACCGCCGACGACCTGGCCGCCGGCGCCCAAACCGTCGCCGAGTCCGCGGCCGCCGCCGAGTCCGCGGCCGCCGCCGCCGCCGAGTCTGCGGCCGCCGCCGCCGCCGCGTCCGCCGCCGAAGCCGCCGCGGTCACCGCCACCCTGAAAGCCTCCACATCATCAGCCCGGCCGCCCTCCGGACCCCCTCCGGACCGTCAGCCCGGCCGCCCTCCGGACCGTCAGCCCGGCCGCCCTCCGGACCGTCAGCCCGGCCGCCCTCCGGACCGTCAGCCCGGCCGCCCTCCGCGCCCGCTGCGCCCTTTACACCCTCCGCGCTAATCTCATCCGCATCTTCCGCACCTGGCGCCTCACGGATCGCGCTGGTGGCGGTGGGCGGGGGGTCGCCGATCGACGCGGCCAAGGGGATCGCGATCGCCGCGGTCAACCCGCAGCGCGGCCGGGATCTGGAGTACCGCGGCGACTTCGCCGTGCCCGCGCTCCCGATCGTGGCGGTGCCGACGACGGCGGGGACGGGCGCGGAGACCAACGCCTTCGGCGTGGTGACCGATCCGGTGACCCACCGCAAGTTCTACGTGGGCCACGCGAGCTCGATGCCCGCCGCCGCGATCCTCGACCCGACCCTAACCGTAGGCCTGCCGGCGGCGGTGACCGCGGCGACCGGCCTGGACGCGCTGACCCACGCGCTCGAGTCCTACCTGTCGCTGCGCCCCAACCCGTGGTCGGACGGGATCGCGCTGCAGGTGATCCGGATGGTCGCGGCCAACCTGCCGCGAGCCTGCGCGGACGGCACGGACCTGGCGGCCCGGTCGCAGATGCTGCTGGCCGCGCACATGGCGGGCGTCGCGATGGCCAACACCCCGCGCCAGGCGGACGGGGACGACATCGGCGCCATCCTGCTCGCCAGCGCCGGCTAGCTCCCGTGTCCAAGCCGGAAAGCACGCTGATCAGGGGCATCAGCGAACTGGTCACCAACGCTGGTGACCCGCCGGGCCGGTTCGCCGCGCTGACAGACGCGGCGCTGGTCATCGCCGATGGCCGGGTGGCCTGGACCGGGCCCGCGGCGCGGGCGCCCGCCACGGACGTGGTGGTGGACGCGGGCGGCCGGGCCGTGCTGCCGGGGTTCGCCGACTCCCATGCGCACCTGGTCTTCGCCGGGGAGCGCAGCGCGGAGTTCGCCGCCCGGATGGCGGGCCGCCCCTACCGGGCGGGCGGCATCCTGGTCACGGTCGAGGCGACCCGCGCGGCCCCCGATGGCGCGCTGCGCGCGAACCTGCGGCGGCTGGCGGCGGAAATGCTCCGCCAGGGCACGACCACGTTCGAGTGCAAGTCCGGGTACGGGCTTACCGTGCCGGACGAGGCGCGCGGCCTGGCGCTCGCCGCCGAGGTCACCTCCGAGGTCACCTATCTCGGCGCGCACGTCGTGCCGCCGGAGTTCGCCGCCGACCCGGACGGCTACGTCGACCTGGTATGCGGCCCGATGCTGGACGCATGCGCGCCGTCGGCGCGGTGGGTCGACGTGTTCTGCGAGGACGGGGCGTTCGGCGCGGACGAGGCCGCCGCGGTGCTCGCGGCGGGCCGGGCCGCCGGCCTCGGCGCGCGGGTGCACGCCAACCAGCTCGGGCCGGGCCCCGGCGTCCGGGTGGCGGCCGAGGCGGGCGCCGCGTCGGCCGACCACTGCACGTTCCTGACCGACGCGGACGTGGACGCGCTGACCTCGACGCCGGTGGTCGCGACCTTGCTGCCCGGCGCGGAGTTCGGCACCAGACAGTCGTTCCCCGACGCGCGGCGGCTGCTCGACGCGGGCGCCACGGTGGCGCTCGCCACCGACTGCAACCCCGGTTCCTCGTTCACCAGCAGCGTGCCGTTCTGCATCGCGCTCGCGGTCCGCGAGATGCGGATGACCACCGAAGAGGCGGTCTGGGCCGCTACCGCGGGGGGCGCCCGGGCGCTGCGCCGGACCGATATCGGTCATCTCGGCGTCGGGGCCCGGGCCGACCTGATCCTGCTCGACGCGCCCTCGCACGCCTACCTGGCCTACCGGCCCGGCGTCCCGCAGATCGCCGCTGTCTGGCAGGCGGGCCGCCTGGTCGCGGGCTCGGCTCCTTAGGGCAGGTAGTGACGGCGGAAACGGATGAGGGGCTCACCCGAGTCCGCGACGTAGGGGACGTCGGTGACCCGGGCGATGACCAGCAGGTGATCCCCGGCCGGGACGACCTGCTGCACGGCGCACTCCAGCGCCGCCAGGCCGCCTTCGGCGATCAGCGCCCCGGAGGCCGGACCGCGCCGGTGCGGCACGTCGTCGAGCATCAGCCGCGCGCCGGGCCGGCCCGCGGCAGCGAACCGCCCGGCCAGCACCCGCTGCCCGGCCGAGAGCAGCGTGACGGCGAACCGGGTGACCGGCTCGCTCCCCCGGCCGAACAGCTCCGCTGGATACGACCCCGCCATCAGCGACACCAGGACTAGCGGCGGATCCGCCGACACCGGGCAGAACGCGCTGACCGTCGCCCCGACGTCATCGCGCCCGTCCGCCACTGTCACCAGCGTGACCGCCGCCGCCCACGCCTCCCACGCCCCCGCCACATCCGCCCCCACCGGATCCGCGCTCGCCTCCGGCCGCGACGAGTCCAGGGTGACCGGGGCGGGAACCCTGGTTCGTTCGGTCAATTGATTGTCCAGCGGCCCGGGAGCATCAGCGGTCCGTACGGCGACAGGCCGGCCCGGGCCGCGAACCGCCAGGCGGGGCCCCAGGCGTCGGCGAAGCCGAGGTCCAGCCGGGCCGCGGCGGCCGGGCGGGACTCGCTCGACTCCGGCGGGCGCAGCTGGTCGAGCGGGGTCAGCCGGGGATAGACGCGCAGCGGAGCGTCGGCGGGCAGCCCGGCCCGGCGGCGGGCGATGTCGGCCGCGGCCGCCATCCCGCCGAGCTCGTCGACCAGCCCGTTCTGCGCGGCGTCGGCACCGGTCCAGACCCGCCCCCGGGCGACCTCGTGCACCCGCTCCACCGTCATCCGGCGGCCCGAGGCCACCTTCTCGATAAAGTCACGATAGATCGCGTCGAGCCAGGTGTTGATCTGCTGCCACTCGTCCTGGCTGAATGGGTGCGTGGGCGCGAACATGGTCGCCCCGGTTCCCACCGCCACCGAATCGGTCGTGATGCCGGCCCGTCCCAGCGCCTCCTCGAACACCGGCTTGCCGGTGATCACGCCGATCGACCCGGTGAGCGTGCCCGGCTGCGCGACGATGACGTCGGCCGGCACCGAGATGAAGTACCCGCCCGAGGCGGCCACGTCGCTCATCGAGACGACGACCGGCTTGCCCGTCGCGCGGGTCCTGACCACCTCGCGCCAGATCGTGTCGGACGCGACGCCGGACCCGCCGGGGCTGTTGACCCGCAGCAGCACGGCGCGGACCCGCTCGTCCGAGGCCGCCGACCGCAGCGCGGCCGACACCGTATCCGAGCCCATGGCGACGCCGCCCAGCGGGCTCCGGAAGCTGCGTCCCTGCCTGATCGGCCCGGACGCGTAGATCACCGCGACGAAGCGCTCGCGCGGGTGGGGCAGCCGGCGGGCCCGCTGCGTCAGCGCGTGCGCCCGCTGGTAGCGGGCGACGTACTGCAGGATCGCGTCGGCGCCCGCCTCCTTGCGCACGTCCGCGTACACCTCGTCCCGGTAGCCGAGCGCGTCGACCAGGCCCTCGGCGAGGGCGTCTTCGGCCAGGAACGGCCCGCGGTCGAGCAGCGCACGGGCCTCTTCGGGGGTCTTGCCCCGGCGTTCGGCGATGGCCGCGGTGATCTGCTCGGCGATCGAGACGGCCATGCGTTCGGCGGCCTCACGGGCCGGACCGGTGAAGCCGCGTTCGGTCAGGTTGTCGGCGGCCGACTTGTACTCGTGCCGTTTCGCGCTCTGGAAGGCGACGCCGATCTTGGCCAGCGCGTCGTGCAGGAACAACTGCTCGACCGCCACCCCGGTGAGCCCGAGCGAGCCAGAAGGCTGGAGGTAGATCCGGTCGAACGCGGTGGCCAGGTAGTAAGGCACGTTGCCGTGCGTGAACTCGCCGAAGGTCTCGGACCAGGCCACGGCGAGCTTGCCCGACTCGCGGAAGCCGGCGACCGCCTCGCGGAGCTCCTGCATCCGGGCCAGCCCGATCCGGCCGCCGCCCACCTTGACCACGAGCGCGCGGACCCGATCGTCCTGGCGCGCGCGCCGCAGGCCCTCGATGATGTCGTGCAGCCTGATCTTGCGCCGGGACATGATCGCGGACAGAGGATCCGTGACCGGGCCCTCGGCGATCCCGTCGGTCAGGTCGAGTTCGAGGATCAGCGGGCCGGTCTGGCGCTGCCGTAGCCTGGAGACCTGTTCGGTCAGTTGCCAGGCGAGTTTCGCGTCTGCCATGCGGCCAGCTTACGGTGCGAAGGAGATCAGGATCGGCGGGCATCTGGTGACAATCGTCGTAGACGTCGCCAACGTGATGGGCTCGCGTCCCGATGGCTGGTGGCGGGACCGGGCCGGTGCCGCGGTCCGCCTGCACGCCGAGGTGGTGCGCCTGGCGGCGAGCGGTCGCGTGAGCTTGCCAGATGAAGCCGGTTCGCCAGGGGAGACCCACCCGCCGGCGTTCGTCCTGGTGCTCGAAGGCGCCGCCAAGGCCGCCGCCGCCCGCCTGCCGTCCCGCGAGTCCCGCGAGTCCCGCGAGTCCGATGAGCCTGGTGCGGCCGCCGTCGGCACGGACGGCGGGTCCGGCACGGACGGCGGGTCCGGCACGGACGGCGAGGCCGTCACGGACGGCGAGGCCGTCGTGGGCGTCGGGTCCGGGCCGGTGCGGCCCGGGGAGGTCCGCGTGGTTCAGGCGCGCGGGTCAGGGGACGACGCGATAGTGGCCGTGGTGCGCGAACTGCCCGGGCGGCGCGTGGTCGTGACCGCCGATCGCGAGTTGCGCGAGAGGTCCGTGGCGGCCGGCGCGACGATCCTCGGCCCGGGCTGGCTGCTAGGCCTGCTGCGGGACTGAGCCCGCTTCGTCCCTGGTCGCGGTGGGGTGTTTCGGGCCACCCGGCCCGTTCAACCGGGTGGCCCCACTTCCCCTCTCGCCCCGGCGCACTGGGGCGCCGGAGCGAGCATCGTAGCAGCCAGAAAGCCTTGCCCGCCCGAGTTAGCCGGATAAGTACGGTTTGGAGAATCCTGTGAGCACCGGCTTTACTTGGCGTGCTGACTGTCTTCGAACGGCGAAACGGAAGATGCCCGTGCGAGTGCTGATCGTTGTCGCGATTGTCCTGTTGGTCTGCCTGCTGTTCGCCGCTGATCGCGCGGTCAAGGCGACCAAGCGGGTCCGCCGCCGCAAAGAGGCCAACCGGCGGCTCATCGCCGCCGCGGCCTCAGCGGAAGCCGGTCAAAGACAGCGGAAGGTAGCCGAACAGGCCAGCGGGGCGCTCACCTCGATCATGCCGACCATCCACGACGTCGACACGCGCCGCGTGGGCCAGCCCGCCCCCGGGCACGATGGAACATCGAGCCGGCCCTGACCGGCACGATGGAGCATCGAGCCGGCTGCGCGCGGGTACGGGCGGGCGGGAAGAGGCACGCGGGAAGAGGCGATCGGGAAGAGGCACGCGGGAAGAGGCACGCGGGAAGGATGGTGCCGTGCGGGTTGTGGTCTTGGCGGACACTCATGCGCCCCGGCGGTGGCGGGTCTGCCCGCCCCGGGTGGCCGGGCAACTGCGCGGCGCGGACCTGATCCTGCACGCGGGCGACGTCTGCACTGCCTCGGTCCTGACCGAACTCGCGGAGTACGCGCCGGTGGTCGCCGTGCTCGGAAACAACGACGAGCCGGACGTGGCCGCCTGCGGAGCCGCCGAGACCGCCGAACTCGACCTGGACGGGTTCCGCGTGGCGATGGTGCACGACAGCGGCCCGGCCGCCGGGCGGATGGTGCGGATGCGCCGCCAGTTCCCGGCGGCCGACCTCGTGGTGTTCGGGCATTCCCACATCCCGCTCGACGCGTCCGCGCCCGGGCTGCGGATCTTCAATCCGGGGTCGCCCACGGACCGCAGGCGCCAGCCGCACGGCACGATCGGCGTGCTGGAGATCGACTCCGGCCGCCTGGCCGAAGCCAGCATCGTGCCGGTCACCTAACCGGCGGTCCTTGGTCTGCAGTTTCGGGTGTTATATGGCACCCGAAACTGCAGACCAAGCCGCGCTACCCGGTCAACCGGTTACTCGGTCCACCAGTCTTCGTCGTCTTCCTTGCCGTTGGCCGCCTGCTTGGTGCTGGCCTGAGCCGCGGCCGGGGAACCGGCCGGGGAACCGCCGTTGCCGGGCCGCGGCTGAGCCTGCGCCTGGGTGGGCGCCGGGACCACCTGGGTGGGCTGGTGCGCGGCGGACTGACCCGACTGCACCGGCTGCACCGTGGTGGGGGCAGGCGGGGCGGAGGTTCCGTTGCGCGGCGCGCTCGACGAACCGGACGGGCCCGGGTCGGCGGCGATGGCCGGCTTCGACTGCATCGCCGTGACCGCCGCGTCCATGGGCAGCTGCCCGCCGAGCAGCTGACGCACCTGCGCCAGGTGGGTGGCGATGCTGTCCTTCTGCCTGGTGAGCTCGTCGACCTCGCGCTGCGCGGCCGCGCGCCTGCGCTCGGCGTCCGCCTTGGTCTCGGCGAGCAACTGATCGGCCTGGGCCTTGGCCTGGCTGACGATCTGGTCGGCGTTCTTCTTGGCGTTGCTGACCAGCTGCCGGGCGTGCGAGTCGGCGTCCCGCCGGGTCTGGTCCGCCTGGGCGCTCGCCTTGGCCGCCCGCTGCTCGGCCGTGGAGGCGCGCTGCTCGGCCTCGGAGACGAGCTTCTGCGTCGCGGACTGGGCGGCGGAGAGGCGCTCGGCTTCCTGGCGCTCGGCTTCTTCCCGGCGCGCCGCGAGCTGGATCTCGAACTCGGCTTCCGCCTGGGTCCGCTGGGCCTCGCTCTCTTCCAGGATCCGCTGCGCCTGGCTGCGCATCTCGTCGGCCTGGCGCTTGGAGGTGGTGAGGATCTCGTCCCGCTCGCGCTTGGCGGTGGCCTTCAGCTGGGCGACCTCGCGCTCGGTGCTGGTGCGCAGCTTGGCGATGTCGCGCTCGGCCGCGGCCCGCTTATCCGCGACCTCGTGGTCCGCCGTGGCCCGGAGCTTGGCCACCTCGCGCTCGGTGGTGTTGGTCAGCTCGTCGGCCTCGCGCCGGGCCGTGGTCCTGATCGAGTCGGCCTCGCGCTCGGCCGCGCCCCGCAGGTCGTCGGTCTCGCGCTTGGCGTTCGCGCGCAGCTCGGAGGCCTCGTTCTCGGCGGCGGCCCGGAACTCCGCCGCGTCCACCTTGGCCGCGGCCTTGATCTCGTTCGCTTCCGACCTAGCCGCCTGGACGAGCTCGGTGGCCTGTTCTTCGGCCAGCCTGAGCAGCTGCTCGATGCGGGCACCGAGGCCGGAGTAGGTCGGGCGTTCCTGCTCCTGGATCTGGCGCGTCGCGTCAGACAGCTGCTGCCGCATGGTCTGGCTTTGCTCGCGATGCTGGCGCACTTCGGCTTCGATCTGCCTGATGTGCTCGTCGACCTGATGGCGGTCGTAGCCCCGCATGACCGTCGCGAACTCGCGCGGCGGGGCCTCTTCGAAGAAGTTGGTCAGCTGGGCGTCAATGTCCGATTGCATATGGCCTAATCCTGGCTAGACGTGAAGGCGACGGAAGGTTTGCGGCGGGTGTCAGCCATGCGGGTTCGACTCTCGCCCGGTGTCCGCAGACTACTCTTACTCGGTTGCTTTGGCGGGCCCTTCAGAGTTCTCTATCCTATGCATCCGGTTAAATCCCCTTATCGCCAGTATGGGGTATCACGCTGAGCTGACGAACTGTACGAGCTCGGTCAGCACGCCCCCCAGATCGGCCGGGTGCAGGAAGGCGATGGACGCGCCCATGGACCCGTGCCTGGGCCGCTCGTCGAGCAGCCGGATGCCGGTCCCGCCGATCGCGGCCAGGGCCGCTTCGATGTCGGCGACGCCGTACCCGACGTGGTGAATTCCCTCGCCGCGCCGGGCGAGGAACTTGCCCACCGGCGTGTCCGGCGCCAGCGGCTCGAGCAGCTGCACGTAGCCCGGGCGGCCGCCGGCCAGAGCAGCGGCCGCCTCAACGGCTCCCGGCCCGACCGCCAGCATGGCCTCGCGGACACCCTGCTCCTCGTTCACCTCCAGGCTCACTACCTCCAGCCCAAACGTCGCCCGGTACAATCCGATGGCCCGGTCCAGGTCCCGGCAGGCGATGCCGACGTGATCAATGCGGGTAAGCAGCGGTAGCACCGTATTTCCTTTCGGATCCCACTAGGTATCGTTAAAAATATGAGCGAACCACGTCAGCCGGTCATCGCCGGCGGGGCGAGGACACCGGTAGGCCGCCTGCTCGGGTCCCTCGCCAGCAAGTCTGCCAGCGAGCTCGGCGGTATCGCGATCGCCGGGGCCCTGGACCGCGCGGGCGTCCGCCCGGACCAGGTTGAGTACGTGATCATGGGGCAGGTGCTGCAGGCGGGCGCGGGCCAGATCACCGCCCGGCAGGCCGCCGTCGCGGCTGGCATACCGATGAGCATCCCCGCGCTGACGGTGAACAAGGTGTGCCTGTCCGGCCTGGACGCCATCGCGCTCGCCTCGCAGCTGATCCGGCTGGGCGAGTACGACATCATCGTGGCCGGCGGGATGGAGTCCATGACGCGGGCGCCGCACCTGCTGCCGGACTCCCGCGCGGGCCACAAGTACGGCCCCTTCCAGGTCCTCGACTCGATGCCCCTGGACGGCCTGACCGACGCGTTCGACCACCTGTCCATGGGCGAGTCCACCGAGAACAGCGGGCGCAAGCTCGGCATCACCCGGCAGGAACAGGACGAGTTCGCCGCGCTGTCCCACCAGCGCGCGGCGAAAGCGGCCAAGAACGGCCTGTTCGCCGCCGAGATCGTCGGCGTCCCGGTCCCGCAGCACGGCGAGCAGCTGACCGTGACCGAGGACGAGGGCATCAGACCGGGCACGACCGCCCAGACGCTGGCCAAGCTGCCGCCGGCCTTCGGCCAGGACGGCACGATCACCGCGGGGACCTCCTCGCAGATCTCCGACGGCGCCGCCGCCGTCGTGGTGATGTCGGCGGAAGCCGCGGCCAGGGCCGGCGTGAGCGTGCTAGCCGAGATCGGCGCGCACGGCAACGTCGCCGGACCGGACAACTCGCTGCACTCCCAGCCATCCAACGCGATCCGGCAGGCGCTGGGAAAGGCCGGGCTAGGCGTGCCTGACCTGGACCTGATCGAGATCAACGAGGCGTTCGCGGCCGTCGCCATCCAGTCCATGCGCGACCTGAAGGTCAGCCCCGACGTGGTGAACGTCAACGGCGGCGCGATCGCCATCGGCCACCCGATCGGGGCGTCCGGCGCCCGGCTCGCGGTGCACCTGTGCTACGAGCTCGGCCGGCGCGGCGGCGGGCTGGGTGCCGCCGGGCTGTGCGGCGGCGGCGGCCAGGGCGAGGCGCTGCTGTTCCGGGTCCGCGGCTAGCCCGCCCGTGGCGGACGACCTTGACCGGGCGCGGGCCGGGGATGCCCGCGCCCTGGCCCGGCTGATCTCGCTGGTCGAGGACGACTCACCGCAGGTCCGTTCGGTCATAAAAGATCTTCTGCCGGGCACCGGCGCGGCCCGGATCATCGGGCTGACCGGCGCTCCCGGCGTCGGCAAGTCCACCGTGACCAGCGCGCTCGTCGGCGCGTTCCGCGCGGCCGGCGGCCGGGTCGCGGTGCTCGCGGTCGACCCGACCTCGCCGTTCACCGGCGGCGCGCTGCTCGGTGACCGGGTGCGGATGCAGGATCACGCCACCGACGACCAGGTGTTCATCAGGTCGATGGCGAGCCGGGGCCACCTGGGCGGGCTGGCGGCCTCGACGCCGCAGGCGATCCGGGTGCTCGACGCGGCCGGGTTCGAGCTGATCATCATCGAGACGGTCGGCGTGGGTCAGGCCGAGGTGGCGATCGCCTCGCTCGCGGACTCGGTGGCGGTGCTGCTCGCGCCGGGAATGGGCGACGCGATCCAGGCCGCCAAGGCCGGCATCCTCGAGGTCGCCGACCTGTTCGTGGTGAACAAGGCAGACAAGCCAGACACCCAGCAGGTGGTGCGGGACCTGCGCAACATGATCGCGCTCGCCCAGCACAAGAAGGGCGACTGGAAGCCGCCCATCGTCACTACCGTGGCCGTCAAGGGCGAAGGGATCGACGAACTCGTCTGCCGGCTCGAGGAGCACTGGTCCTGGCTCACCTCCACCGGCGAGCTCAAGAAGCGGCGGCTGGCCAGGGCGCGCGAGGAGCTCACCGCGCTGGCCTTCGCCGAGCTGCGCGGTCGGCTGGCCGCCAGCCGCCTCGACGAGCTGGCCGGCCGGGTCGCCGACGGCACCCTGGACCCGTTCCAGGCCGCCGACGAGCTGCTGGCCCAGTAAGGCTGGCCCAGTAAGGCTGGCCCAGTAAGGCTGGCCCAGTAAGGCTGGCTCAGTAAATGAGGCTGAGTAAACAGGCTGAGCACGGCATACGGTTGTACCCGTGAGTAAGCCGCTTGAATTGCCGTTTGATCCGATTGACCGGGCGGCGCAGATCTGGGAACGCAGGTTCGGTCCTGCGCCGTCGATGGCCGCGGTCACCTCGATCATGCGCGCGCAGCAGATCCTGCTCGGCGAGCTCGACGCGCTGCTGCGGCCGTACGGGCTGACGTTCGCGCGCTACGAGGCGCTGGTGCTGCTCACCTTCAGCCGCCGCGGCGCGCTGCCCCTGGGGGTGATCGGCGAGCGGCTGATGGTGCACCCCACCAGCGCCACCAACATCATCAGCCGCCTGGAACGGCAGCAGATGGTGATTCGCAGGCCGAACCCGGCCGACGGCCGCGGCAGGCTCGCCGAGATCACCGAGGCCGGCCGGTCGGTGGTGGAGCGGGCCACCAGGGACTTGATGGCAGCGGAGTTCGGGCTCGGCGGATTCGGGCCAGGTCAGCTGAAGGAAATCTTTGACCTGTTCCGCGAGCTGCGGCTGACGGCTGGTGACTTCATCCCGGACCCCTAGGAGCCATTGAGATGGGAAGGCTGCCAGCTCTGCCCGCCGTCGAAGGTGAACCAGACCGTGCCGGCGGACGGGTTGGCCGGCAGCGCGATGCCCTGATCGCTGGTGGTCATGCCCACGTAGCCGAACCCGCCGGCCGGCGCGGCCCCGTCCCCGCCCCCCAGGGCCGCCGCCCGCCAGGCCCTGCTCCCCGCGGGCAGCAGGTCGATGCCCTGGTCGGTGCCGAGCACCACGGCTTCCAACGGGCTGGCGGCCAGCGAGAAGGCGACCCCGGCACCCGGCGCCTTGGCGACGAGTTGCAGCCAGATGGCCCCGCCCTTCGGTGACAAGTAGATCAGCTTCTGCTGTTTTGAAACGGCAGGGTTTCCGCCGCTGCTGCCCGAGGCGCAGGCCAGGATCAGATCCCCGGCGGGCACCGCGCCGAGCAGCGCGGACGTCGGCTGGCCGTCCGCCTGGGCCGGCCCGACGGTGCAGGCGGAGGGGAGCGAACCCACCCGCTGCCACGCCGCGCTGCCGTCGACCGGTCCGGCGTACAGCGCCCCGCCCGGCGCGAGCAGGTAGCCGCGACGGCCGGTGAGCACCAGGGCGGCGGCCGCGTTCGCGGTGCCGTCGGTCAGCCCGGTCGTCGAGCCGCCCACCGGTGCCCAGCCGCTGGCTGAGGCGGGGGATGAGTACAGCGTGAAGCTCGTGCACCGGGCGGCGAACGCCGTCCCCCCGCCGGTGCACGACGCGAACAGCGCGAACACCTGGTGGCCCACCGTCTCCAGGTCCGTCACCCGCAGCCCGTGGGTGTCGACCGGTGCCCAGGTCTTACCGCCGGTATGGGTGACGAACAGCCCGGGCCCGTACGCCCAGCCGTCGTTCAGGTTGAGGAACCTGATCTGGCTCACCCCGGTCGCCCCGTGCGCCGCGCCGGTGAGCGGCGCGGGCACGCCGGTCCAGGTCTTCCCCGCGTTGTCGGTGCGTGCCACCGAGGTGCAGTAAGGGGTGGCGCAGTGGCCCGGTGTGCTGGCCTGGCCGATCACCCAGCCGGTGCGGGTGCTGACGAAGGTGACCGAAGTGGGCCGAAAGTTAGGCGGCACGGGCGCCGCGCCCGGCGACGACGGCGACGTCGGATGCGCGGACGACGATGACTGGGTGCGGCCGCCCCCGGTTGGCGTGGCGGACGACTGCCCGGCCGCCACGCGCGAGGTAGGGTTCGGGCTCAGCACCGGCAGGTTGACCACCTGGGGGACGGTCACCGCCGCGGCCACGATCACCGCCGCCGCGGTCGCGGTGAGGGCCAGCTTGCGGTACTTGCGGCGCCGCGCCCGGCGCTTGATCAGCTCGAGGGTGCCCGGCGGCGGCGGGAGCGGGTCGATCCGCTCGCTCAGCCAGGAGTCAATGTCGTCGCGGCGGTCAGCCATCGCGTTCTCCCAGCGCCGTCTTCAGCTTGGCGCGCGCCGCGAACAGGTCGGCCTTGATGGTGCCCTCCGGCCGTCGGAGCAGCGTCGCGATCTCCCGGATCGCGAACCCGCCGTAGTAGTGCAGCAGGAACGGGTCGCGCAGCCGCGGCGGGAGCGAGGCGATGAGGTTGCGCACGTCCACGTCCTGCAGCGGATAGCCCACCGGGTCGCGGGCCGCGCCGGCGGTGACGCTGCGGATGGCCCGCCGCTCGCGTTCGGTCTTACGCCAGTGGTCACGTATCAAATTGGTTGCGATCATATAAAGGTAGCTCTGCGGGCTTTCCACCCGGGTCCACCGGGACAGCAGCCGGACGAAGGCCTCGGACGCGATCTCGTGCGCGGTGTCGTCGTCATCGACCAGGCGCCTGACCCAGCCGGCGAGCTTGGGGTAAACGCCCTTGAACAGCTCTTCGGCAGCGTCGGCGTCGACCTCACCAGCGGTGCCCACCGGATCTCCCTCGATGAAGTTCCCGGCAGGCGACGGGAACGGCGCGCCATCGCGCCCCGCGCGGCCACCGCCCGGCATGAACACCATGTCGGGGCCGGTCGGGGCGTCCTCGAGAACACCCGTGCAATACGGCAACTTCTACCACATTCCTGCCTAGCGACCGGAATCGCCGTTCCCTGCTGGCTGCCTTGGGCTCGTTGCGGGGTCTTCTAGGGCCTGTTGGGTCTGTTGGGGTCCTGTGGGTCCCGGCCCGGGCGCGCCCCGGTGACGTCCGGGCCACCGCTGTGCGCGGCGGCCGTTTCTGGCCTCGCGCTCTTAAGAGACGATGGAACTCGCTCATCGGTTGCGCAGAAAATTCTTTTTTTCCGAACGGGCCTCCTGCGTGCCCTGCGGAGGTGCGAGCGGTCCCGGCGGGTTACACTAAAAATAGTAGGACGTCCTACTATCTCGCTAGGCTCACACCTTCCGGAGGCAGGATCATGGAAACGGCCCCCTCGGATACCAGCAGGGACCGTTGGCAGCGTCGGTTTGACCAGGCGCCCAAGCGCGACGCGGACTTCACCACCCTGTCCGGACTCGAGGTCGATCCGGTCTACGGGCCGCCAGACGGCTCGGTGGTGCCCGGGATGGAGCGGATCGGCTGGCCGGGGGAGTTCCCGTTCACCCGCGGCATTCACGCCACCGGCTACCGCGGCAAGCCGTGGACGATCCGCCAGTTCTCCGGTTTCGGCAACGCGCGGCAGACCAACGAGCGCTACAAGATGCTGCTGGGGGCCGGGGGCGCGGGTCTTTCCGTGGCCTTCGACATGCCGACCCTGATGGGCCGCGACTCCGACGACCAGCGCTCGCTGGGCGAGGTGGGGCACTGCGGCGTGGCCATCGACTCGGCCGCCGACATGGACGTGCTGTTCGACGGCATCCCGCTGGCCGACACCACCACCTCGATGACGATCAGCGGGCCGGCCGTGCCGATCTTCTGCATGTACCTGGTGGCCGCCGAACGCCAGGGCGCGGACCTGTCCAAGTTGGACGGCACCCTGCAGACCGACATCTTCAAGGAGTACATCGCGCAGAAGGAGTGGCTGTTCGCGCCGCGCCCGCACCTGCGGCTCATCGGTGACCTGATGCAGTACTGCGGCCAGAACATCCCCAGGTACAAGCCACTGTCGGTGTCCGGCTACCACATCAGGGAGGCGGGCTCGACGGCCGGCCAGGAACTGGCCTTCACGCTGGCCGACGGGTTCGGCTACGTGGAACTCGGCATCTCCCGTGGCCTGGACGTGGACGAGTTCGCGCCGGGCCTGTCGTTCTTCTTCGACGCGCACATCGACTTCTTCGAGGAGATCGCCAAGTTCCGCGCCGCCCGGCGGATCTGGGCCAGGTGGCTGCGCGACGTCTACGGCGCCCGTAGTGAGCGGGCGCAGTGGCTGCGCTTCCACACCCAGACGGCGGGCGTCTCGCTGACCGCGCAGCAGCCAGACAACAACATCGTCCGGACCGCCGTCGAGGCGCTGGCCGCCGTCCTGGGCGGGACCAACTCGCTGCACACCAACGCCCTGGACGAGGTGCTCGCGCTGCCGGGCGAGGCCGCGGCCGAGACCGCGCTGCGTACTCAGCAGGTGATCATGGAAGAGACCGGCGTGATGAACGTGTCCGATCCGCTCGGCGGGTCGTGGTACGTGGAGGCGCTGACCGACCGGATGGAGGCCGAGGCGGAAGCGGTCTTCGCCCGGATCCGCGAGATGAGCCAGGATGGCTCGATGACCGACGGGATCCTGCAGGGCATCGAGAACGGCTGGTTCATCGGCGAGATCGCCGAGGCCTCGTTCGCCTACCAGCAGAAGCTGGAGAAGGGCGAGAAGAAGATCGTCGGCGTGAACTGCCACATGAACACGGTCGCGGAGCCCTTGGAGATCCTGCGGATCAGCCCCGATGTCGAGCGCGAGCAGGTCAGCGTGCTCGGCCGCCGCCGCGCCGGGCGCGACCAGCAGGCAGTCGACGCGGCCCTGGCCGCGCTCGTCGCGGCGGCGCGCACCGAGGAGAACCTGGTGCCGCCGATGCTGGACGCCGCCCGCGCCGAGGCGACGCTCGGCGAGATCTGCGGCGCTCTGCGCGCCGAATGGGGCGCCTACACTGAGCCGGCCGCCTTCTGACCCGAATCCACAAATAGAGCGGCGACACGTAACCACGGGTTCCTGAGATCGGGGTGTCCTGCTGGGATGATGAAGTGCGACAGCGCTGAATCTCCCCAGGAAGAAGGCCACCGAGATGGTGATGACGTCAGGCACGCCGGGCCGGACCCGCGGCAGGATACGGATCGGGGTGCCCGACCCGTCGCTGACGGCGGCGGGCGGGATGCTCGCGGTGACCGAACTGTGCGGCAAGCTCGCCCTGATCGAGGCACTGGATGCGGGGATCGGGCCGGTCAAGCAGCGCAG
>WNFC01008105.1_pt1 | contig 25503 bp, 25 predicted proteins | sample 5400541 | NCBI WGS metagenome assembly WNFC01 (sample SAMN13153342, study PRJNA577476) | soil metagenome | isolation source: 120 cm saprolite under Douglas fir tree site 2 hole 2 replicate 1 | place: USA:California | collected 2015-04-18 | reverse complement strand
TCTCGCGCGCCGCCTTGTTGGTGAAGGTGACCGCAAGAATCTCGCCCGGCCGCGCCTGTGCGGTGGCGAGGATGTGCGCGATGCGCGTGGTCAGGACGCGGGTCTTCCCGGTCCCGGCGCCGGCGAGGACCAGCACCGGTCCCTCGAGCGTCTCGACCGCCAGCCGCTGCTCCGGATTGAGGCCGTGGAGATAGGGCGCGCCGGCGGCGGCGCGCGCGCGCGCGGCGATGCCGCCGGAAGCGGGCGCGGTGGACGAGGGCAAATCCTTCGCGGTCAAGTCTTTCACGGGCGGAACGTTTGGCGAATCGTGCCCTCAATGTGGGTCAGGGTGCGCCACTTGTCGACCCGCCCGACGTTTCCTAGCCCCTGAGCGGGGCGAACTCCCGGACGAAATCGGGCTGGAGCGCACCAACGCTCATATCCTGCTCGGAGAAGCCGCAGAGCAGCTTCTGGATACGCGGTTCGAGCCACAACGGCTGTAGGGCGTCGGCAATCGATTTCGGAGCGGTGCCGGGCGGGGTGCGGAGCAGTTCAGGCTGTTGTTCGAGGGCGTCCAGCAGCAGCGGCGCGTCCATACAGAGGATCACCCAGCGCGCGAGTTCCACCCGTTGCTGCCACACCGAAAGATCGGCGCGGTTCCACAGCGGCAGGTTGGATATGAGTGTCACATCGCGAAGGACCGCATAGCTGTTGACGAGGCGCTTCATGGCGCGCGGGTTGGGCTTGATGACTCCACCGAAGCGCATGAGCAGATGCTCTGCGGTCTTCTCGATTTCGGGTGCGGCCATTCGCTCCACGGCGTCTCTGCGAAGGCGTTCGACGAGAGCGGGTCCGAGGTTGGCGTTTTCGCGAATCACGGCGAGAACGCGCGCCTCGCTCGTCTGCGCCTTGAGTTGGTTGCGTGCCGCCTCGTAGGCAGGCCCCGCCGGCGCGTCGGGACCGACGTTCGCGGGCGCACTGGCGGTGAGCATGCGCCGCCAATAATCCGTCTGGGATTCTGGCGATATGCGCGGAAGCGCGATCATGAGCTGGAACGCCTTTTCCAGGAATTGATAGCCCAACCGATTTCCGGGCTCTGCCACCGATTTGGCAACCGGATATCCCGCTTCGAACGCCTCCGCGATCCAGCGTCGATCGGCCGCGACCAGCCAGACGACGTGAGGATGGGCGAACATGGTCTGCACGCCCTCGAGCAATGCCAACACGTATGTCGGCGTGCAGCGGTCGAGATCGTCGATGAAGACCAGAATTCGCCGTTCGATGTTCTTCAGGAGACGCTCGTAATGGCGCCGCAGCTTAGTGATGGGGTCTTGCGCCACCTCCACGAAGCCCTGGGCAGCCTTGCTGCCGCCTGTCAGCAATCCGTTGATGGCGGTGCGGACAATCGCGCCAATCGTGGCAAGAAGGGCAATGAGTCCGGCGATCGCCTTTGTAGCAACGTCGATATTCTTCTCGAGGAATGGAAGCCAATCCCGGTCCCTAAACATCATGACGGCGATGAGCACGAGAATTCCAACGATGACGAATGCCAAGTTCACGCCATTTCCGACCGTCAGCCGCCAAAGAACTTCCTTCACGCGCAACACGACGCGTTTGTGCAACGAAAGGTGATCCTTTGATCGGACCAGCGTGCGAAAAATCGTATCGTACAGCATCCACCAAGGGGGATTGATGCGCTGATTTTCCCATGCGTTAAACGTCACCAGGGTCCAGCGTGGATTCAGGTTTTTGAGCTCGCCGCTCAGCATCTGTACGAACGACGTTTTGCCGGCGCCCCAGGGCGCGTGCAACTGGATCATGATCGAGTTGCGATCTGCCGAGCTGCCCCAATCGGCCATTCGATCGATGCGCTTCGCCAGCGATTCCGCGATGGGTCGGCGCCCGAGAAGATCGTCGGTGGTCGGACGATCGTCCTGCATGTCCGACGTGTCGTGGTACTGTTCGCCAACTACTTCCTGCCTTGGCGTCTTGTCGTCGGGCTCTCTAGCGCCATCGCCCTTGGCGGCTTCCCGAACGATCTCGTTGAGCTCGGACAGCTCGGCCGCAGTCGTATCCTCGGGTGCGGCAATGATGATATCAACGTTGGACTTAACGATGCCGGAATCTCGTAACCCATTCAGCATTGCTCTCAGGCTCACGTCATATCTGAGCCAATTGCGGCCGGCCGCCATCAACGGCAGCCACATCGTCTTGGCCGGCAGGTTGCCGACGGACTGCAGGCATGCCGCCAAGTTCGCTGCGATCGCGCCGGGCGTGTCTCCCTCCTCTTCGGCGCTAGATTCAGCCTCCGCGACGATGAAGCAGAGCAGCGACCCGCTTGGTCCCTTTGGTGATAGAGAAGCCGCTTCTCGCCAGGCTGGAAGAGTCCGGAATAATATCGTCGGACAGTCCGAGCTTGCTCAGCACCTTGCCGCTCACCGGATCGGCACCACCGGCGAGGTCGGTCGAGAGCACGATCACATCGCCGGCGGGTGGCGGGTCGCGCTCGACGGATACGTGGGCAGACCACGGCCTGCCTTCTTCCTCCTCTTTAATCATGCGTCCTCCCCGCCCCCCTGCCCCCTTTCTAAGGGCAGGAGCTCACGGCATCGGCACACTCAGGAAGTAGTCCTGCTCCAGGTCGCGCTTGACGCCGAAGTATTTGTCCTGCCAGGAATCGTCGACGTTGGGGATGCCCTGGCCGCGCGGCGGCGGCGTCCCGCCCTTGCCGCTCGCGCGCTCGAACGCCAGCTGCTCGAGAATGGCGCGGAACTTATAGTGGTCGTAAACGTCGAGGATGTGCACGGTGTAGGCCATCGCCAGCGCCTTATTGCCGCGGACGATCAGCATGTTCTGCGTGACCTTTGCCATGACCCACCCTGAAATTGCGTGCGGGATAATCGGCTCAAACCGAAAGCGTATCCCAACACGCTGCGTGTTTCAATTCATGCGTGCGGTTGTCGCGCCGATGTGAGGGCGATGGCAGCGCGCTATTCAGCGCGCGCCCGGCATGGCGATGCGCCGGCCGGCGGCCTCGGGGCGCGGCAGGTTGGCATGCGCGGCCTGCATACGGGCGAGCGCCCGCGCGACGTCGGCGGGAAACGGCGCGGTCTTGCCCGCCGCCATGTCGACGTGCAGGGACATGTTCTCCGAGGTGGCGGAGACCCAGCCTTCGGCGGCATGGAACAGCTGCTCGAAAAAATGCACGCGCTTGGCGTCGTGGCCGAGCAGCTGGAACGTCACCCGCACCGGATCGCCGGCGTGCAGCTCGCGCAGATAGCGCACGTGCGCCTCGGCGGTGAAGCAGGAATGCCGGCGGTTCCTGACGTACGCGACGCCGCAGCCGAGGAGCTCGAACACCTCGTCGACGGCGCGGTCGAACAGCACGTTGTAATAGGCCATGTTGAGATGGCCGTTGTAGTCGATCCAGCCGGGCTCGACCCGCATCACCGAGGAGACGAACGGGGCGAAGAACAGCGGCTCGAGGTCGGCGCGATCGAGCATGGCGGCACGATAAGCGGCCGCCGCCGCCGTCGTCCATCGCGGCCACTTGCCGATCCCCGATTTTCAGCATTTCCTGTAGTTGTCGTCCCCACGAAAGCGGGGACCCATCGCGCTGCACACGCCGGCCTCTGGAATACGGGTCCCCGCTTGCGCGGGGACGACGGCCGGAGGGCGCCGCTCAATCGGATTCGGAATGCCGTCGACGATCAATCTGAGCTGGCTGCCGCCGGTGCTCGCCGAGGCGTCCGAGCGGCTCATCGGCAACCTCGCCGAATTTGCCGGCGGCGCGACGGTATGGCTCGCGGTCACCGGCTTGAGCCGGTCCGGCAAGACCGTGTTCATCACCAGCCTGATCCACAATCTCTTAAGCGCCCTGCACAATCCCAACCGGATGCCGCTGCTCGAGGTGGTCGGCGGGCGCCGGCTGCTCGCCGCCGCGCTCGAAGGCGGCAAGGCGCACCGGCTGCCGCGGTTCCCCTATCTCGACAATATCGAGACGATGGCGATCCCGGGCTGGCCGGAGCGCACCGCCGACATCAGCGAGATCGGCGTCGAGCTGCGCTTCGCGCCGGCGAGCGGCGTCGGCCGCCTCCTGCGCGGGATCACCGGCAACCCCGCCGGCCTGACGGTCCGGATCGTCGATTATCCCGGCGAGTGGCTGCTCGACCTGCCGCTGCTCGACCAGAGCTATGCCGAGTGGTCGCGCGCCACGCTGCGCTCCTTCGGCAAGGGCCTGCGCGCCGAGATCGCCGGCGACTTCATCGACTTCATCGAGCGGCACCCGCCGCACGAGAACGCAAGCGAGGAGGTGGCGAAGCAGGCGCACGATCGCTACCGCGCCTGCCTGATCGAGGCGCGCGACCGGCACGGCCTGAGCTTCCTGCAGCCCGGCCGGTTCCTGTGCCGGGGCGCGCTGGCGGATGCGCCCTATCTCTGGTTCGCGCCGCTCGCGGTGAAGGAAGCTTTCGAGATGGCCGCCCCGCATACCCTCGGCGCGCTGATGGCGGAGCGCTTCGAGGTCTACAAGCGGGAGGCCGTGAGCCGCTTCTACGAGGATCACTTCCGCAACTACTCGCGGCAGATCGTGCTGGTCGACGTGCTGCAAGCGCTGCTCGCCGGCCGCGACGCCTTCAACGATACCCGGCTCGCGCTCGACGCCATCCTCGACAGCTTCCGCTACGGGCATGGCGGCATCCTCGCCAAGCTGTTGTTCGGCTCGCAGATCGACAAGGTGCTGTTCGCCGCCACCAAGGCGGACCACGTCCCCGACATCCAGCGCGACCACCTCGCCGCGCTGTTGCGCAACATGGCGGCCTTCCCCGCCATCGAGGTGAGGCAGGGCAACGCCCAGCTCGACGTGATGGCGCTCGCCTCCGTCGTCTGCACGGCCGAGGACAGCCAGGAGATCGAGGGGCAGCGCCTGCAGGTCGTGGTGGGACGGCCGGTCGGGAGCGCCAAGCGGGCGAAATTCTTCGTCGGCAACGTGCCGATCCGCCCGCCGCGGCCCGAGGCCTGGGGCTCGCCGTTCCTCAACGTGCCGGTGTTCGAGCCGCCGGCCGTCGATACCGCGCCGGTCGACGGCATCGCCCACATCAATCTCGACCTGGCGCTCGAGTTCCTGCTCGGAGACCGGCTGCGATGAGCGACGACCTCCCGCCGACCGTCCGCGTGATCGAGGTCGATGCCGACCCCGCGCCGCCGCCTCCGCCGGCGCCGCAAGTGATCGCGACCGAGCGCGGCGATCGGATCGTGCCGGCCGAGCCCGCACGGGTCGTGCCGTTCGCCCCGGCGCGCCGCCGCGACCGGGTCGTCACGTTCGGGCTGGCCGGCCTCGCCGTGTTCGGCGTCGGCTGGCTCGCGGTCGATGCCGCCGCCTGGATCTCGGCGGCATTCGAGCGCAGCGCGGTCTTGGGCGTGCTCGCCGCCGCCGCGGTCACCGCCGGGGTGACCGGCGCCGGCGCGGTGATCGTGCGCGAGCTCACAAGCCTGTTCCGCCTCAAGAACGTCGAGGCGATCCACCGCCGGTTCATGGGCGAGGTCGTGTCGCCGAGCGAGGCCCGCACGGCGATCGCGGACGTGCTGGCGGTGCTGCCGCGCGAGCGCGAGGTCACCACCGCCATCGAGGCGTTCCAGCGGCAGTACCAGCTGCATCACACCGCCCCGCAGCAGCTGACCTTGCTGTCGCGCACGGTGATGCAGGTGCTCGATCGCCGCGCCGAGGCGCACGTGCGCACCGCGGTGCTGCGCGCCTTCGGCATCACCGCGATCAGCCCGACCGCCGTCACCGATGCCGCCTTCTTCCTCGCCTGCGGCGTGCGCATGGTGCGCGCGATCGCGGCCTCCTACGGGCACCGGCCGACCGCGGCGACGACCGTGCACCTGCTGCGGCGGCTCGTGGTCGAGGCCGGCAAGCTCGGCGCCGTCGACATCGCCAGCGCCTCGCTGGTGCAGCATCTCGGCGGCGCGGTGACCGAGCGGTTCGCGACCATCACCGCCGACGCGCTCTACGCCGCCTATCGCATGGCCCGGCTCGGCATCATCGTGATGGATTTGTGCCGCCCGGTTCCGTTCCGCGACGACGAGGTGCCGAGCGTCGGCTCGCTGGTCGGCAACGTGCTCAAGCGCCGGACCGAGGCGCAGACCTCGTAGGGTGGGCAAAATCGCCTGCCGTAGCGTTGCCACTTGGTACGGCGCAAGCGTGCGATTTTGCCCACGCGCGTGCGGTTCGCGTGCATTGTGAAGCCCGACGCGTGGGCACGGCGCTGCACCGTTCGTGCGGAGAGATGCGAATCCGTTGCCCGCGCCTTTGCCCACCCTACCGCGACTGGCTAATGTGAGCCTGCAATGACCTCGCTCGCAGAAACAGCCGATCGGCATGCGCGCCGCGATCCCGGCGCGGTGAAGGCCGTCGTCGGCGCGCTGGCGGCGAAATTCGGCAATCGTCTCGTCACCGCGCAGGCGGTGCGCGAGCAGCACGCCAACACCACGACCTGGATCCCGAACGAGCCGCCCGACGCGGTGGTGTTCCCGCAGGCAGCGGGGGACGTGCAGGACATCGTCCGCCTCTGCGCCGCCCATCGCGTGCCGGTCATCGCGTTCGGCGTCGGCACCTCGCTCGAGGGCCATGTCAACGCGCCCTATGGCGGGGTGTCGATCGACTTTCGCTCGACTGCGTGATCGAGCCCGGGATCACGCGCAAGGCCCTCAACGAGCATCTGCGCGACCAGGGCCTGTTCTTTCCGCTCGATCCCGGCGCCGACGCCTCGCTCGGCGGCATGGCGGCGACGCGCTGCTCCGGCACCAACGCGGTGCGCTACGGCACCATGAAGGACAACGTGCTCGCGCTCAAAGTGGTGCTGGCGAGCGGCGAGCTGATGACGACCGCGCGCCGCGCCAAGAAGTCGTCGGCCGGCTACGACCTCACGCGGCTGATCGTCGGCTCCGAAGGCACGCTCGGCGTGATCACCGAATTGACGCTCAAGCTCTCCGGCATTCCAGAGGCGATCGCCGGCGGGCTGTGCCCGTTTCCCTCGGTCGAGGCGGCGTGCAATGCCGCGATCGCGACCATCCAGTCCGGCCTGCCGGTGGCGCGCATCGAATTGCTCGACGAGCTGCAGGTGAAGGCGACCAATCTCTATTCCAAGCTCGCGCTGCCGGAGCTGCCGATGCTGTTCGTCGAGTTCCACGGCTCGCCGGCCGGCGTCGCCGAGCAGTCCGAGCAGTTCGGCGAGATCGCGCGCGACCTCGGCGGCGGCCCGTTCGAATGGGCGACCAGGCCCGAGGACCGCACCCGGCTGTGGCAGGCACGCCACGACGCCTATTGGGCGGCGCGGGGATTGCGCCCGGGCGCGCAGGCGGTCGCCACCGATGTCTGCGTGCCGATCTCGCGGCTCGCCGAGTGCGTGGTCGAGACCCAGCGCGACGTCGCGCAGCATCGCCTGGTGGCGCCGATCATCGGCCATGTCGGCGACGGCAATTTCCACCTCAGCCTGCTGGTCGACATGGCCGATGCGGCGGAAGTCGCCGCGGCCAAGAGCCTGTGCGAGCGCCTGGTCGAGCGCGCGCTCGCCATGGACGGCACCTGCACCGGCGAGCACGGCGTCGGGCAGGGCAAGATGAAATATCTCCTGGGCGAGCTCGGTCGGCCGGCGCTCGATGCCATGGCCGCCATCAAGCGCGCGCTCGACCCCAACGGCATCATGAATCCGGGAAAGATCGTCGAGTAGGGGGCGAGTAGGGGAGCCCGTCGTCGGCTGGAGCTCGACGAAAAAGCTCGGCACGACCCGGAAGAATGCTGCAAGCCCTTGGCCGCCGACATAGATTCGCCGTCAATCTGCCTCAGATTGAGGCACCGCTCAGGGCGCGGTAGGGCAAGATGGGGGAGCAGGCGCGGCCGGCGATAGTCCGGCCATGGGAATCGTGCTCAACTCATCGGTGATCAGGCCTTCCAGGGGTTCCGCCGCAGGTGCGGGACTTCGCCGGGCCTGCTGTGGTGACGCGTGCAGACGACGCTGCTCGGACTTGCGATTGCGATCATCCTGGCGCTGGTTACGGCGCTGGTGGGTCCTCTTTTGATCGATTGGGGACAGTATCGCGGGGAGTTCGAGGCACGCGCCAGTCGCCTGACCGGGCTCGACTTCCACGTCACCGGCGCGATCGATGCCCGCCTGCTGCCGACCCCGACCCTCGTCCTGCAGGGCATCGAGTTCGGCCGGCCTGACGAGGCCGGCAAGGCGCGCGCCCGCGCCTTGCGGATCGAATTCGCGCTCGCCGCCCTCGTGCGCGGGGAATGGCGGATCAGCGACGCCCGGCTGGAAGGTCCGGAATTCGCCGCCGGGCTCGACGGCAACGGCCGGCTCGCCTGGCCGGCCCCCAGGCCGGGCTTCGACCTGCAGGGGGTTTCGATCGACCGGCTCACCATCGAGGGCGGCCGCGCCGCGCTCGCGGACGCGGCGAGCGGCGCGCGCCTCGTGCTCGAGAACCTGGAATTCAAGGGCGAGTTGCGCTCGCTCATGGGACCGATCAAAGGGGCCGGCTCCTTCACGGTCGGCGGCCGGCATTATCCTTATCGCGTCTCCGCCAGCCACCTCGCCGAGGACAACGGCGTCAAGGTCCGGCTCACGGTCGATCCGATCGACCAGCCGCTGACCGTCGATGCCGACGTCTCGATCCGGATCGAGGACGGCGCGCCGCGCTTCGAGGGTGGCGTGCAATTGGCGCGTCCGGTGGGGCGGGCGCCCGCCGGCGCCTCGGCGCTCATCACCGAGCCGTGGCGCGTCAGCAGCCGCCTGCGGGGCGACGGCCGCGCGGCGGTGCTCGAGCAGATCGAGCTCCAGTACGGCCCCGACGAGCGGGCGATCAAGCTCAAGGGCAATGCCAACCTGACATTCGGCGCCCGGCCGGAGATCATCGGCGTACTGTCGTCGCCGCAGATCGATCTCGACCGCGTGCTGGCGCTGCCGGACGGGTCGCGCGGCCGGCCGCTGGTCGCGATGCGCACGCTGGCCGAATTCTTCGCCGGCACGCTGCGGCCGCCGATTCCGACGACGCTGAGCATCGGGGTCGAGACCGTCACCCTGGGCGGGGCGACGCTGGCGCGCGTCGGCGCCGATCTCAAGAGCGACGCCGACGGCCTCGATATCAAGGGATTGGAGTTCCGTGCGCCGGGCGCGAGCCAGATCCGGCTGAGCGGCCGGGTCGGCGCCGCCGACATGCGGTTCGAGGGATCGACCAGGATCGAGGCCAACGATCCGCGCGCGCTCGTGACCTGGCTCACCGAGCGCGGCGACGCGCCGGCGGCGGCCGCGGGCCCGTTGCGCCTCGCCGGCGACGTGACGCTCGGCCGCGACGCGATCGCGATCGACCGGCTCAAGCTCGAGCTCGATCGCATGACGGTGGCCGGACGCTTCGCCTATGCGTTCCCGAGCCAGGACCGGCCGGCGCGGCTCGATGCCGCGCTGACGGCGCCCGAGATCGATCTCGACCGCGTCCAGGCGCTCGCCAAGGCGCTGCTTGGCGGCGCGGCGCTCGACTGGCCGCGCGAGGGCGCGCTCTCGCTCAAGATCGGCCGCGCCGTGGTCGCCGGCGTCGAGGCCAAACAGGCCGACGTGGAGATGCGGGTCGATGCCGCCGGGCTTGCGATCGAGCGGCTTGCGGTCGCCGATTTCGGCGGCGCGGCGCTCGCGGTCAAGGGGCGCATCGACAGCAAGGGACAAGGGCCGCGCGGCGCGCTGTCGCTCGATCTCGACGCGCGCGCCCTCGACGGCGTCACCGCGCTGATCGAGACCTTCGCTCCGCAGGTCGCGGACCGGCTGCGCCGCGCCGCGCCGCGCCTCGTCCCCCTGACCTTGCGGGCGGCGCTGGCGGTCGAGCCCGACGCGGCGGGAACCGCCGCCAAGGCGACGTTCAAGACCGACGGCCGCGCCGGCGCCTTCCGGGTCGCGGTGCAGGGCGATGCCGGCGCCGAAAGCGAGGCGTTCAAGCTCGAGAAGCTCGCGGCCCTCGCCGCGGCCAAGGTCAATCTGACCGGACGGCTCGATGCCGACGACGGCCGCGCGCTGAGCGAGCTCATCGGGCTCGACAGCTACGTCGCCGTCGACAAGCGACCGGGACAGCTGACGCTGACCGCAAAGGGGTCGCTCGAGAGCGACATCGCGATCGAGGGCAAGCTCGTTGCCGGCGCGCTCGACGCTTCGGCGAACGGCGCGGTCCGCCTCCCCGCGCGCGGCAACCCCGATGCAAGGCTCAGCGCGGGGCTCAATCTCAAGGTCAACAATGCCAACGTTCTCTCGCCGCGGCCGGCGTCCGCGGGGCGTCCGACCGAGCTCCTTCCGACGTCGGTATCGGCGGGGCTCGACCTGAGCGACGGCACGCTGAGCCTGAGCCTGGCGGGAACGGTGGCGGGAACGAGCGTCAACGGGCGGCTCGCCGTCGGAATCGAGCAGCAGCCGGTCACGGTCGATGGCGACCTGGAGTTGGGCAGCGTGGATCTGCCGGCCGCGATCGCCACGGCGCTCGGCATGCCGGCGCAGAAGACGGGGAGCGGCCCGGTCGAGCCCTGGCCGGCCGACCCATTCGACAAAGCCGCGCGCCCCATCAAGGGGCAAATCACGTTCAAGTCGGCGCGGGTCGCCGTGACGCCGAAATTGGCCGCGACCGAGCTGCGCGGCGTCGTTCGCTTCGGCGAGCCGCGTCTTTCATTGCAGGTGATCGAAGGCAGCCTGGCCGGCGGACGCGTCGCCGGCGAATTGATCTTCCTGCCTCCCGGCGAGGGCGAGGGGCTGCTCGCGCGCGGCCGCGTCAGGCTCGCCGGGGTCAACGCGGAGGAATTGCTGCCCGGCGATGGATCGATCTCGGGCCGGCTGACGCTCGACGCGAGCGCGGAGGGGACCGGAATGAGCGCGGTCGCCCTCGTCGGCTCCCTCGCCGGCAAGGGCAGCTTCACGCTCGAGAACGGGAAGCTCGCGCGGCTCGACCCGACGGCGTTCGAGACGGTGATCCGCGCGGTCGATCAGGGCCTGCCGATCGATGCGGCGAGGGTGAAGGACAAGATGGACGCCGCGCTCGCGGGCGGCAAGCTCGCCGTCGCGTTGGCGGAAGGCGCGATCACGATCGATGCCGGACAGGCGCGACTGAGCGACACCGTCGTGCGCGCGCGAGGCGCCGACCTCGCGGTCGCCGGAAGCGTCAACCTGGCCGACGGCGCCCTCGACGCACGCTTGACTTTGTCGGGAGCGGTCGTCGCCGCGGCCGGGACGCGGCCGGAAATCGTCGTCGCCCTCAAGGGGCCGATCGACAGCCCCAAGCGCACGACCGACGTCGCGGCGCTGTCGAGCTGGCTGGCGTTGCGGGCGGTCGACGATCAGTCGAAAAAGCTCGACCTGCTCGAGGGTCGCGTGTCGCCGCCCACGGCTCCGGCGGTCCCGATCGTGCCGGTGACGGCGCCCGCGGCCGAACCGGCGCAGCCGAAAGCCTCCGAGCCCGAGGTGCCGCGGCCGCGGCCGACATTGCGCACGTCGCCGGCAACCTCAATCGCGCCGAAACCGAAAGCCGCGCCGGCGGCCGAGCACGTCCAACCGCTGCCGCCGCCGATCGACATTCGTCCGGCGCCGGCAGCGCGCGCGCCGCGGCCGCCGGCCGCAACCCAGGGCGCCGCAAACCCGCCGCGGCAGCCGGCCCCGGCGCCGCCGCCGCGTCCGCGCTCGCTCTCGGAAATCCTGTTCGGTCGCTGATCGCGTCTTTCCGCCAGACAACCGTAGCCCGGATGAGCGAAGCGAAATCCGGGATTCATGCCGTGGGTGAGGGCGCCCCGCATTTCGCTACGCTCATGCGGGCTACATCCGGGAGCTGATCGCGTCCGGCGCGACGGGCGCCAATGTGTTGGGTCTCGCTGCGCTCGACCCAACCTACCAGGTTGAGGCTAGGCTGTGGAGGCAGCGCGGGCGGCGACGATGTTGTGCGCGCCGCGGTGCCCGGCGCGGTCGTCGGCGGGCTGGCTGCGATAGAAATCGAGCACGAACAGGCGAATCGCCGACGACAGGTTGCCGTGCTGGCGGTCGGAATCGATGGCGGCGACCAGGTCCGACAGGGTCATGTCGCGCTCGCCCGCGATCTCCTTCAGCCCTTTCCAGAATGCATCCTCGAGGCTCACGCTCGTCTTGTGGCCGCCGATGACGATCGAGCGTTTGACGACCGGAGATTTCATCGCTCGTCTCCCGTTTCAATCCGGTGGCGGTCGAGCTCGCGGCCGGCCTTGGCATCGCGCGCCGCTTCGAGCTCGCGCTCGGCTTTGCTGCGCCCATGCCGCAGTCGATTGGCCGCCGCCGTCTCCTCGGCGAGCCGCCGCTCGGCTTTCTTGCGCGTCCTGCGAAGGTTGACGATCTCGCCCATCCTGCACTCGACGAGCCGGGTCTGGGGGATCGAGATCCGGTCAGGTGGCTTCGGTGCCAAATGCGCCCATAGCGTGGCGGCGTGCGTCATGAGGGATTCCCTCCGTCCCAGACTAGCGAGGACTTGATCCACCGGCCTTAGAGCTTTTCGGCCTTGGCCGGGGAAGTTCCGCAGTGCCGACTACCTATTCGTCAGTTCTCTAAAATATAGATGCGGCGTTCTACGCAATTATCCGAAAATCTCACCCGACCCATCGAGGCTTTTTCTTGATGGTCGCCGAGACGTTGCTGAATCGATTGCCGGAAAGATTTCAGTGCCGAGGCAGAAATCGCGATCCGCCTTCCGGCCGCCGCGGTGCCGTCGCGCGCCTCACAAAAGTTTTACCGCGGTTCCCGCCCCGGCCCAATCGCGTCCGGATCAAGCGGGCGCGGACGACAGACGACGGAGGACGGCCGACGGAATAGGCGGTTCATTCTTCCGTCGTCCGTCCTCTTAGTTACTTCTTGCGGAAGCGATCGAGCCGCACGACCTCGCCGCCGCCGGCCGGTTTGTCGGACTTCTTGCTTTCGGTCGTCGGCGCCGGCTCGGGATTGGCGGGCGCCGGCACCGTGAGGGCAGGGGGGGCGGCCTTGTGCTCGGCCGGCGCGCGCGCCTTGCCGCGTCCCTTGCGGGCGGGCGGGCGCTCCTCGCCGTCCTCTCGCCCGGCCTCGCTTGCCTCGCTTCCCTCGGCCGCGGCGGCGGTGTCCGCGACCTCCTCGAATTGCAGGCCGAATTGCACCGAGGGATCGAAGAAGCCTTTGACCGCGGCGAATGGGACCGTCAGCCGCTCCGGGATGCCGCCGAACGACAGGCCGACCTCGAAGCCCTCGTCGGTGACCACCAAATCCCAGAATTGGTGCTGGAGGACGACGGTCATCTCTTGCGGATATTGCGCGAGCATGCGTGGCGACAGCCGAACGCCCCCGGCGCGGGTATCGAAGGAAACATAGAAATGGTGCTCCCCGGGCAGGCCGTTCTTGGCGGCGTCGGCCAGCACCGTGCGCACGACGCCGCGCAAGGCGTCCTGGGCCAGGAGATCGTAGCGGATGTGATCGACGGCCATGGGGGCGATCCGGTTGCCGTGGGCGAGCGCGTTTCGGAAGGCTGTGCCTGCCGCGCGAGGGACTCAAACCTCTTCGATGCTAGCGCGTGCCAGCGTGGCCGCGCCAGCCTGCAAGGTCGCTAAATACCAAATATGGAAGTGGAGGCTTCTGTTGCCAGGTGCCTCCGAACCCCGCCTGAGGCTGCTAAGACCTCAGGGCTTCAATTCGGTATTCCAAACCGCGTTACGCGGCCTGGGCAACCGGAGCATAGTTGTCGTTGGCAACTATGAAGTTGGCCCGATAACGGCGGAACCATGCCGAGCAAAAGCACGCCCTTTACGCCCTCGTCGATCCTGTTTCGCCCCCACCGAAGCCCGGCCGCGCCGGGCTCGGGTGGAGGCGCCGGGTACTGCCCCCGGGTCCGAAAGGTTTATTGCGACGGCCGTTTATCGCCATAGCCGAGCTTGCGCCGGCACCCTCAATATAAGCCCGAAAGCTTGACAAAAAAAGACCGGCCGGCACCGGCCGGCCGGACTCCGGCACACGGCTCATTGGGGCTCATGGGGGCGCTTCTCCCCAGATCCTTGGTTCAGTCCTCGCCCCGAGGTTAACTCCCGCATCATGCCCGAGACGGCCTCCGCGCCTTCGTCCTCCTCTCCGCCCGCTTCGCCGGCGCCGACGCTGCCTGAGCTCTTCGTCGCCTTCGCGCTGATCGCGCTGTGCGGCTTTGGCGGGGTGCTGGCCTGGTCGCGGCGGATGCTGGTCGAGGAGCGCCGATGGATGACGGCGCCGGAGTTCGACGACGCCAATGCGCTGTGCCAATTCCTGCCCGGTCCCAACGTCGTCAATCTGTCGGTGGTGTTCGGTCGCCGCATCCGCGGCCTCCCCGGGGCCGCGGTCGCCCTGGTGGGACTGATCGGGCCGCCGTTCCTGGTCGTCACGCTGATCGGCTTCGCCTATGCGCGGCTCGGCGAAACCGCGGCGCTGCAGCGCATGCTCGCCGGGATCGCGGCCGCCGCCGCCGGCTTGGTGCTGGGAACCTGCGCCAAGATGGCGCGGCCGCTGCGCAAGGATCGCCTCGGCCTGCTGGCCGTCCTCATGACGTTCGCGTCGGTCGGGGTGATGCGCTGGCCGATCTACGCCGCGTTGGCGGGGCTGGTACCGCTGAGCATCGCGATCGCCTGGGTGCGGCGATGAAGGACGGCGCGCTCACCGCGCTTGCGGGCTACTTCGCGATGATGTCGCTGCTCGCGATCGGCGGCGCCAATTCCGCGGTGCCGGAAATGCAGCGCGTGGCGGTCGAGCGAGCACTGGATGAGCGCGCGACAGTTCGCTGATACGTTCGCGATCGCCCAGCTGACGCCGGGGCCGAACGTCATCATCGTTACTCTGATCGGCTATCACGTGGCCGGGCTTCCCGGCGCCCTGGTCGCAACCTTCGCGATGTGCGGGCCGACCTGCGTCTTCGCCTTCTACGTCGGACATGCCTGGGAACGCTTCAAGGACGCGCCCTGGCGTGCCGCGGTCCAGGCCGGTCTGCTGCCGATCTCGATCGGATCGCCGCGAGCGCCTTCGTGGTGGCGTCGGCGGCGGCGCACAATCTTGCGGCAGTGGCCGTGGTGCTGGGAACCGCGCTCCTGACCCACGCGACCCGGTTGAATCCGCTGTGGATTTTTGCGGTGGCCGCGCTGCTCGGGTTGGCCGGCCTGATCTGAATGTAATTTGTTGCAGTCGCTTCCCGTCGGCCATCGGAATATGCTACGGGTCGTGGCGCGGCCAACGGGGCGGCAAGGCCCTGGGGCGGCGTCGTTTGCGCGCGGGGCTTTTTAACCGGAGGGAGCATGTCCGAAGGCGTATCACCGTCCCCCGGCGGGGCGCGGCGGGGCTTTCCAGTCCATACCCACAATTTGATCGGTGGTTTGATCGTTGCGGCGCTCGGCCTCGGGTTCCTGGGCTACGCGTTTTACATGCCGAACGCGGTCATTCCGCGTTTCATGGCTGCCGCCACGCTCTTGATCGGGATCGCGGTCGCCGCCGGCCTGCTGCCGGTCCGTGGTCCGCGTGATTTCTACGGCGGCATAGCGCTCGTCGTCTTGAGCACGTTGGCCTTGACTGCTTCCGCGGAGCTGCCCGGCCAGCGCGGTTTCGCCTTCGGTCCCGGCACGGCGCCGCGACTGTTCTCGTTCATCCTTGCAGCGCTGGGCGCCGCGGTTGCCGTCGGCGGTGTTTTTGCCGAAGGGCCGGAGATCGAAAAATACAAGGTCCGCGGGCCGGCATTGGTCGTCGTCTCGATCATTTCCTTCGCCGCGCTGGTCCGGCCGGTCGGGGTGATCATCGCGACCTTCCTGACGTTCATGATCTCGATCCTCGGATCGACGGAGATGCGCTGGATCGAGAGCATGATCGCCGCCGCGGCCATGACCGCGTTCTGCTGGCTGCTGTTCGTCGTCCTGCTCAATTTGCCGTTCCAGCTCTGGCCGCGCTTCTACTGACCGGGTGGATCAGTCATGACGGAACTTCTGTCGAACCTGTGGATGGGATTCCACGTCGCAGCGAACCCGTACAACATCCTGTTCTGCCTGCTCGGCGCGCTGGTCGGAACCCTGGTCGGCGTCCTGCCCGGCATCGGCACGGTCGCGACCATCGCGATGCTGCTGCCGATCACCTTCGGCCTGCCGCCGGTCGGCGCGCTGATCATGCTCGCCGGCATCTATTACGGTGCGCAGTACGGCGGCTCGACCACCTCGATACTGGTCAACATCCCGGGCGAGGCGACCTCGGTCATCACCTGTCTCGACGGCCACCAGATGGCGCGGCAGGGCCGAGCCGGTCCGGCGCTGTCGATCTCCGCCATCGGCTCGTTCTTCGCGGGCTGCGTGGCGACCGTGCTGGTGGCCGCGCTCGGCGCCCCGCTGACCAGCATCGCGCTGCTGTTCGGGCCGGCCGAGTATTTCTCGCTGATGTGTCTCGGCCTGATCTTCGCGGTCGTGCTGGCCAAGGGCTCGGTGCTCAAGGCGGTCGCCATGGTGATCACCGGCCTGCTGCTGTCGATGGTGGGCTCCGACCTCGAGACCGGCGCCGGGCGCATGACCTTCGACGTCGCGGAGCTGGCCGACGGCATCGGATTCGCCAATGTCGCCATGGGTCTCTTCGGCTTCGCGGAAATCATCCGCAATCTCGAGCTGCCGGCCGAGAGCCGCGACATCGTCAAGGCGAAGATCACCGGCCTGATGCCGACCCGCCAGGACCTGATCGATTCGGCGGGGGCGATCGTGCGCGGCACGGCGCTGGGATCGCTGGTCGGCATCCTGCCCGGCGGCGGCGCGGTCATCGCCTCGTTCGCCGCCTACACCTTCGAGAAGAAGATCGCCAAGGACCCCTCGCGCTTCGGCAACGGCGCGATCGAAGGCGTGGCCGCCCCGGAGAGCGCCAACAACGCGGCGGCGCAGACCTCGTTCATTCCGCTGCTCACGCTCGGCATCCCGCCGAACGCGGTGATGGCGCTGATGGTCGGCGCCATGACCATCCACGGCATCGTGCCGGGCCCGCAGGTCATGACCAAGCAGCCGGAGCTGTTCTGGGGCATGATCGCCTCGATGTGGATCGGCAACCTGATGCTGATCGTCATCAACCTGCCGCTGGTCGGCGTGTGGGTCAGCCTGCTGCGCGTGCCGTACCGGCTGCTCTATCCGTCGATCCTCGTGTTCTGCTGCATCGGCATCTACTCGATCAACAACTCGCCGACCGATGTGGTGATCGCGGCGATCTTCGGCGTCGTCGGCTTCTGGCTGGTGAAGCACGACTTCGAGCCGGCGCCGCTCACGCTCGGGTTCGTGCTGGGACCGCTGATGGAGGAGAACCTGCGCCGCGCCATGCTGATCGCCCGCGGGGATGTAACGGTGTTCTTCACGCGTCCGATCTCGTCGGTCCTGCTGTGCACGGCGATCCTTCTGCTCATCCTCGCCGGGCTGCCCAAGATCCGCCGGCGCCGCGACGAGGTCTTCGTCGAGTAGGCGCGGCGGCCGCCGCGGGCAAACAGGTGCGTCTCCGCGTCCGTTTTGACGTTTCAGCGATAGCGGCGGGGCGATAGACTCCGCCTCGACTCGGCGCCGGGCCGCATGAGAGACGCACCGATGCGTCAATACCACGACCTGCTCGAACGGATTCTCGCCGACGGGACGGAGAAGCATGACCGCACCGGCACCGGCACGCTGTCGGTGTTCGGACACCAGATGCGCTTCGACCTCGGCGAGGGCTTCCCGCTCACGACCACCAAGAAGCTGCACCTCAAGTCGATCGTCCACGAGCTGCTCTGGTTCCTCGCCGGCGACACCAACGTGAAATATCTCAACGAGCGCGGCGTCACGATCTGGGACGAGTGGGCGGACGCGACCGGCGAGCTCGGGCCGGTCTACGGCCGGCAATGGCGCTCATGGCCGACGCCCGACGGCGGCAGCATCGACCAGATCGCCACGTCTTCCTCGGCGTGCCGTTCAACATCGCGTCCTATGCGCTGCTCACGCTGATGGTGGCGCAGGTGACGGGGCTTAAGGCGGGCGAGTTCGTGCACACGCTCGGCGACGCCCACCTCTATCTCAATCACGTCGAGCAGGCGCGGCTGCAGCTCACGCGGCCGCCGCGGCGGCTGCCGCGAATGCTGCTCAATCCGGCGGCGACCGACCTGTTCGCCTTCCGCTACCAGGATTTCACGCTCGAGGGCTACGAGCCGCACCCGCACATCAAGGCCAAGGTGGCCGTGTGAGCGCCGAGAACGGCGCCCGCGCGACGCGATCCGCCGCGCCCTCGCCGTCGATCGTGCTGGTGGTCGCCGTCGCCGACAATGGCGTGATCGGGCAGGGCGGCCGCCTGCCGTGGCGGCTGAAATCGGAGATGGCGCATTTCCGCCGCGTCACCATGGGCAAGCCGGTGGTGATGGGGCGCAAGACCTTTCTGTCGATCGGCAAGCCGCTCGCCGGCCGCAGCAACATCGTGGTGAGCCGCGACTTGAGCTTTGCGGCGCCGGGCGTGGTGGTCGCGCCCGGTATCGAGGCGGCGCTGACGGTCGCGCGCGGCGAGGCGCTGCGGCGCGGAGCGACGGAGATCGCCGTGATCGGCGGTGCCGACATCTACGCGCAGACCATGCCGCTTGCCGACCGGCTCCTGATCACGCGCGTGCATCTGTGGCCGGAAGGCGACACCACGTTCCCCGCCGTCGATCCCGACGTCTGGCAGGAAATGGAAGCCGCCGAGCATCGCGCCGGGCCCGGCGACGAAGCGAGCTTCAGCGTGCTGCTCTACCGACGGCGGTGTGGGCGCGTTGTAACGGAGTGACACCTCCCCTATAACCCCACCAAATCGAACAGCGCGGCGGCCCCGGCCGGCGCAGCGAGGAGGCGGCGATGCCATGGAGCAATCAGGGCGGCGGACCCTGGGGATCCGGAGGGGGCGGCAAGGGCCCATGGGGCTCGGGACCGCAACCGTCGGGCCCGACGCCTCCCGACCTCGAGGAGTTCCTGCGTCGCAGCCAGGACAAGCTGCGCAGCGTTCTGCCCGGCAATCTCGGCGGTAAGGGGCTCCTCCTGATCTTGCTGGCGGCGCTGGTCATCTGGGGCCTGTCCGGCTTCTACCGCGTCGACACCAACGAGTACGGCGTGGTCTTGCGTTTCGGCAAATACGATCGCGAGGCGCCGCCGGGGCTCAATTATCACCTGCCTTATCCGATCGAGACGGTGCTGACCCCGAAGGTCACGGTGGTGCAGGCGATTCCCATCGGGATGCGGCTGGTCGAGGACCTGCGTCGCGGCACCACCATGCGCGACGTGCCGGAGGAGAGCCTGATGCTGACCGGCGACGAGAACATCGTCGACGTCGACTTCACGGTGTTCTGGCGGATCAAGCCGAGCGGTGTCGGCGACTATCTCTTCAACATCCAGCAGCCCGAGGGCACGGTGAAGGCGGTGGCCGAAAGCGCCATGCGCGAGGTGATCGGCCGCTCGACCATCCAGCCGATCCTGACCGGCGCCCGGCAGAGCATCGAGAACGACGTTCACGACCTGATGCAGACCACCCTCGACCATTACCGCGCCGGCATCCTGATCACCCAGGTGCAGCTGCAGAAGGTCGACCCGCCCTCGCAGGTGATCGATTCGTTCCGCGACGTGCAGGCCGCGCGCGCCGATCTCGAGCGCGCGCAGAACGAGGCGCAGACCTACGCCAACAAGGTGGTGCCGGAAGCGCGGGGCCGCGCCGCGCAGATCACCCAGAACGCCGAAGCCTATCGCGAGCAGACCGTCGCCGAGGCCAGGGGGTCCGCCGCGCGCTTCGTCAAGATCTACGACGAGTACAAGAAGGCGCCCGACATCACCCGCCAGCGCATGTACCTGGAAACCATGGAGCGGCTGTTCGGCGGCACCGACAAGATCATCATGGATTCCGGCGCCTCCGGCGGCGTCGTTCCCTATCTGCCGCTCGACCAGCTGACGCGGCGGCCGGCGCCGCCGCCGCCGCAAACGGGAGGCGGGCGATGAGGCTCAATCTCCTCGGCGGCATCGTCGCGGCCGTTCTGGTGCTGGGGCTGATCGTCGCCTACAGCACCCTGTTCACGGTCTATCAGACCCGCCAGGCACTGGTGGTGCGCCTCGGCCAGCCGATCCGCGTGATCACCGAGCCCGGCTTGAACTACAAGATCCCGCTGATCGACAGCGTCATCCAGATCGACAAGCGCATCCTCGATCTCGAGAATCCGTCGCAGGAGGTGATCGCATCCGACCAGAAGCGGCTGGTGGTCGATGCCTTCGCGCGCTATCGCATCACCAACGCGCTGCAATTCTACCAGACGGTCGGCACCGTTGCCGCCGCCAACGCCCAGCTCTCGTCGTTCCTGAACTCGGCGCTGCGCCGCGTGCTCGGCGGCGCCACGCTGACCCACGTGGTTCGCGACGAACGCGCCCAGCTCATGGCGCGGGTGCGCGAGCAGCTCGAGGCCGACGCGCAGCCCTACGGCATCTCGATCGTCGACGTGCGCATTCGCCGCGCCGATCTGCCGGAGCAGAACAGCCAGGCGGTCTACCAGCGCATGATCACCGAGCGCCAGCGCGAGGCGCAGGAATTCCGCTCGCAAGGCACCCAGCGCGCGCAGGAAATCCGCGCCAAGGCCGATCGCGACGTCACCGTGCTGCTCGCCGAAGCGCAGTCCAAGGGCGAGCAGACCCGCGGCGAGGGCGATGCCGAGCGCAACCGCATCTTCGCCGAAGCGTACGGACAGGACCCGGACTTCTTCTCGTTCTATCGTTCGATGCAGGCCTACGAAGCCGGCCTGCGCTCCAACGACACGCGCATGCTGCTCACGCCCGACTCCGACTTCTTCCGCTACTTCGGCGATCCGGCGGGCAAGCCGCGCAGCGGCGGAAGCCCGCCGAGCCCCACGCCCGGCGCCCCGCCTCCCGCGAGCCCGCCGCCGCGCTAGCGGCGAACGCTCGCCGTCACGGCGCCGGCAGATGGCCCAGTTCCTTGTCGCAATCGGTCTCGTGCTGGTGATCGAAGGGCTGCTGTTCGCCGCTTTTCCGCGCGTCGCGAAGCGGCTGGCGGCGAGCGCGCTGGAGAGCCCGGAAACGTCGCTGCGAGTCGCCGGCATCGCGTCGGCCGTGCTCGGGGTCGTGCTGATCTGGTTCGTGCGCGGATGAACGACAGTTCCTTTGGCGCGCCGGTCCCGATTCCGCCCCAATCCCAAGCCTAATTCGCCGCGTCGAGATCGCCCTTGCCTCCATGCCGGGACGGGAGCAGTGTCTCGCCCTCATCGCTCCAGGAGCCTGATCTTCATGCTCGGCACTCTCGCCCAATTTGCCCGGCAGGTCCGCCGGCCTGCGTTGGCCGCGGCCGCGACGGCGGCGCTGGTCCTGCCGCCGCTCGCGCCGGCATCGGCCGCGCGCGGACCCGACGCCATCGCCGACATTGCCGAAAAGGTCATCGACGCCGTGGTCAACATCTCGACCTCGCAGAAGGTCGAGGTGCACAACACGCCGATGCCGCAGCTGCCGAACGATCCGCAACTGGACGAGCTGTTCCGGGACTTCTTCAATCGCCGCGGCCAGGGCGATCCGCAGGGCCGCGACCGCTCGCCGCGCCGCGTCAATTCGCTGGGCTCGGGCTTCATCATCGATCCGTCCGGCATCGTGGTCACCAACAACCACGTCATCTCGGAGGCGGACGAGGTCACCGTCATCCTCAACGACGGCACCCGGCTCAAGGCCGAGATCATCGGCAAGGACCAGAAGACCGACCTCGCCCTGCTCAGGGTCAAGCCCGACAAGCCGCTCAAGGCGGTGAAGTTCGGCGATTCGGAGAAGCTGCGGCTCGGCGAGTGGGTCATCGCCATCGGCAACCCGTTCAGCCTCGGCGGCAGCGTGACCGCGGGCATCGTCTCGGCGCGCAACCGCGACATCAATTCCGGCCCCTACGACAATTACATCCAGACCGACGCCGCCATCAATCGCGGCAATTCCGGCGGTCCGTTGTTCAATCTCGAGGGCGAGGTGGTCGGCATCAACACCGCGATCATCTCGCCGTCCGGCGGCTCGATCGGCATCGGCTTCGCGGTGCCGTCGAAGACGGCGACGCCGGTGATCGAGCAGTTGAAGCAGTTCGGGGAGACGCGGCGCGGCTGGCTCGGCGTGCGCATCCAGCAGGTGACCGACGAGATCGCCGAAAGCCTCAAGATCACTCCGCCGCGCGGCGCCCTGGTCGCGGGCGTCGACGACAAGGGACCGGCCAAGCCCGCCGGCATCGAGCCCGGCGACGTGATCGTCAAGTTCGACGGCAAGGAGATCAAGGAGATGCGCGATCTGCCGCGCGTCGTCGCCGATACGCCGGTCGGCAAGCAGACGCCGGTGGTCGTCATCCGCAAGGGCAAGGAAGAGACCAAGACCGTCACGCTCGGCCGGCTCGAGGACGGCGAGCGGGTGGCAGCACGCGAGCCCAAGAAGGACACGCCGCCGGAAAAGACGGTGGTGAAGAAGACGCTCGGCCTCGAGCTCGCCAACATGTCCGACGACCTGCGCCGGCGCTACAAGATCAAGGACACGGTGAAGGGCGTGGTCATCGTCGGCATCGATGCGAGCTCGCCGGCGGCCGACAAGCGGTTGTCGCCCGGCGACGTCATCGTCGAGCTCGCGCAGGAGGCGATCGCCAACGCCGACGACTTCCAGGCCAAGATCGACAAGCTCAAGAAGGACGGCCGCAAGTCGGCGCTGCTGCTGGTGGCCGGCAGCGACGGCGAATTGCGCTTCGTGGCGGTCAGCCTGCCCTAGCGGACGACAGAGGACAGACGACGGACGACCGAAAGCAAATCGGACTGTCCTCGTTTGATCCGTCGGCTGTCGTCCGTCCTCCGTCGTCTGCTCAATCCAGCACGTGGCTGACCATGCCGTCGGCGAGCTTCGGCTCGAACCAGGTGGACTTCGGCGGCATGATCCCGCCGGCGTCCGCCACCGCCATCAGGTCGGCCATTTGCGTCGGGTAGAGCGCGAAGGCGACCGCCATCTCGCCGCCCGCGACGCGGCGCTCGAGCTCGCGCAAGCCGCGCCCGCCGCCGACGAAGTCGATGCGCTGATCGGTCCGCGGATCGGTGATGCCGAACAGCGGCTCGATCACGTGACGCGTGAGCAGCGTGATCGGCAGCCGTCCGATCGGATCGTGCTCGGGCACGAGATCGGGCCGGATCGTCAGCCGGTACCAGCGGCCCGCGAGATACATGCCGAACTCGCCGGCGGCGGCGGGACGCACCGGCTGGTCGGAAGCCGCGACTGCAAAGCGTGCACGCAGCGCGGCAAGGAGCCCGTCCGGGCCGTGGCCGTTCAAATTCCTCAAGACTCGGTTGTAATCGAGGATGGTCATCTGGTGATGAGGAAAAATCACCGTGAGGAAGTCGGAGGCGGCGCCGCCGCCGCGCCCTTGCGCGACCCGGTCGGCGGCTGCGGTGCGGTGGTGGCCGTCGCCGATATAGAGCGCCGGCAACGCGTCGAACGCGCGCGTGAGCGCGGCAACGGTCTTGTCGTCGCCGACGACCCAAAGCTGGTGGCGGACGCCGTCGTCGGCGGTGACGTCGATGTCGGCGTCGCGCTCGCTTGCCTTCGCGAGCATGGCGTCGATCGCCGGCGCGGCGGGATAGCCCATCATCACCGGCCCGGTCTGGGCGTTGACCGCCTCGATCTGGCGAACCCGGTCGTCTTCCTTGACGGGAGTCGTGTGCTCGTGCTTGCGGATGCGGTTGGTGCGGTAGTGCGCGAGCGAAGCGACCGCGGCAAGCCCGGTCTGCTGGCGGTCGCGCCGGGTCAGCCGGTAGACGTAGTAGCAGGGCTCGGCGTCGCGAACGAGGACGCCGGCCGCGATCATGCGCTCGAGGTTCTCGGCCGCCTTGGCGTAGACCGCCCGGTCGTGCGGGTCGATCGCCGGATCGAGGTCGATCTCGGGCTTCGAGACGTGGAGGAAGCTCCACGGCTTGCCCTGGGCGCGCTCGCGCGCCTCGGCGCTCGACAGCACGTCATAGGGGGGCGCCAGAATCTCGGCGGCGCGTCCCGGCGCCGGCCGCAGGGCACGGAAGGGTCGTACGAGCGTCACCGGACATCTCCACGTGAGCACAGGATCGGCCCATGGTTTAGTCGGCGCCGGAAACGGGTTCAATATCGGCGGAGGTGAACACGCTCCATGCGCGGCACGGGCGTCGTGAGCAGGCCCATCCTCGTTGCGGGACCGACCGCGAGCGGCAAGTCGGCGCTGGCGCTCGCGCTGGCGGAGGAGCTCGGCGGCACCATCGTCAATGCCGATTCCATGCAGGTCTATCGCGATCTGCGCATCATCACCGCGCGCCCGACGCCGGTGGAGGAGGCGCGCGTGCCCCATCTCCTCTATGGCCACGTGGACGCCGCCGAGAATTATTCCGTCGGCCGCTGGTGCGTCGAAGCCGGCGCGGCGCTCGACGAGGTCGCGCGGGGAGCGCGCCGGCCGATCCTGGTCGGCGGCACCGGCCTCTACTTCAGGGCGCTGACGCGCGGGCTTGCTGCCATCCCCCCGATCCCGGCCGAGGTCCGCGCCGCGGTCCGCGGCAGGCTCGTGCAGGAAGGCATCGGCCGCCTTTACGCCGAGCTCGGCGAGCGCGACCCCGCGACCGCGCAGCGGCTGATGCCGGGCGACCGCTCCCGCATCACTCGCGCGCTCGAGGTCGTCTTGGCGACCGGCCGCTCGCTCGCCGACTGGCATCGCGACGGCATGCGGCCCGCGCTCGATCCGTGTGGGGCGGTGAAGATCTTCCTCGACGTCGAGCGCGGCGAGCTTTACCGCCGCATCGATGCCCGCTTCGAGGGGATGCTCGCCGCCGGCGCCCTGGACGAGGTGGGCGCGCTGCGCGCCCGGCGTCTCGACGCCGCGCTCCCGGCGATGAAGGCGCACGGCGTACCCTGGCTGATCCGGCATTTGAGCGGCGAGATCGATCTCGCGACGGCGGCGGCCGAGGCCAAGCGCGACACCCGGCGCTACACCAAGCGCCAGGCGACGTGGTTTCGCCATCAGCTGCCGGATTGGACCTGGGTCGCGCCCGAGAGGGCGGTCGCGGCGATCCGGCGCGCGCTCGGCCGCTGACGCGCCGGCTTCTGCCGCAGCAGTCCGGCGGCCGCGACCACGAGGCCGGCGGCCAGCACCCACCAGGCCGGCCGCACCTCCATCTCGAGGTCGAAATGGGCGAGCAGGACACGGCGCGCGTCGACGCCGCTCGTGAGCATGTAGAGGATCGCTTCGCCGAGCGCCGTCGTCAGCGCCACGGCGGCGGCGAGAAGGAGAAGGTGAGCGACGGGCACCGCGCCGCTGAGCCGGAACAGCGCCCGGTAGGCCAGCAGCCAGATCAGGAACCCCGCCATCAGCACCGGCTGGTAGGTGTCGAGCTTCGACTGGATGAAGAAATGCACGGTGGCGAGCAGCGCGAGCCCATAGACGACGCGGTGGAGCGCGTTCCAGCGCTGCGAGCCGAGGCGGCGGATGGCGGCGTCGGTCGAGGTCGAGG
>WNFC01006741.1_pt1 | contig 25522 bp, 24 predicted proteins | sample 5400541 | NCBI WGS metagenome assembly WNFC01 (sample SAMN13153342, study PRJNA577476) | soil metagenome | isolation source: 120 cm saprolite under Douglas fir tree site 2 hole 2 replicate 1 | place: USA:California | collected 2015-04-18 | reverse complement strand
TTGTAGCAGCGCTCGTTGAGTACCCAGAGCGTATCGGCGTCCTGGGGATCGGCATACATGTGCTGGTAGTACCAGGGACGTTTGCGCAGGTCCTTTTCATCCGAGAGCCGCACCCAGGTGGTGCCGGCGTCATCGGAGCGAAAGACTGCGCCGTCTTCGGCCTCCACGATGGCCCAGACGCGATCCTTTTTTGCGCCCGAAACTGCTACGCCGATCTTTCCCAGCATGCCGGAGGGCAATCCTTTGTTGTGGGAAATATCACTCCAGCTATCCCCACCGTCGGTAGACTTATAGAGGCCGCAATCCTCGCCGCCGCTATTCAGAATATGAGGGAGGCGTCTTGCGCGCCAGAGAGCGGCGTAAAGAATGCGTGGGTTGTGCGGGTCTAGCGCGATATCGTGTGAGCCGACCTCCTCGTTCAGGAAGAGAATGTGCTCCCAGGTCTTGCCACCATCGCGGGAGCGGAAGATACCGCGCTCCCTGTTGGGGCCATGAGCGTGTCCAAGCGCGGCAACGTAGATGAGATCGGGATTAAGGGAATGGATACGGATCTTTCCAATATGGCGCGTATCCTGCAAACCCATATGTGTCCAGCTTTGACCGCCATCACTTGATCGGTAGATTCCATCGCCGTGAGAGACGTTGCCGCGAATCGTGGTCTCGCCCATACCGACATAGATCACGTTGGGGTCAGATGGGGCGACGGCGATGGCGCCAACCGAAGCGCGTTTGAAGAATCCATCGGAGATGTTCTCCCAATACTGACCACCATCGATGGTCTTCCAGACCCCTCCACCGGTGGAGCCGAAGTAGAATACCTGTGGGTTGACTGGATCGCCTGCCACAGCTACCACGCGTCCACCGCGAAAGGGGCCGATGGAACGCCACTCAAGAGAGGCCAGGAGCGAGGGAGCCACTTCGCCGCCTGTGAACTTCGGGGTGTTCGATACTTGCTCGTTCCAGTTAGTCATGAAACAGTCTTCTTTCTAGGTTAAGTAGGTGTTGTAGCTGCTTTTACTCTATCACATCTGAGCTTGCTCCTTCCTTTGCGTGGACTAAGCTCGCCCCACTTGCATAGAGTAGTGAAATCTTAGGAAAGACTTGTACTGGCTACTTGGGCCGTCCGTTGCTCGAACGGAAGAAAATGGAATTAAATGCGTAGCAGGAAGAGATTTCTCTTTAGGTAGGATACTAATCGAGCTTGTTTCCAGTGGCAGCCATGCTGAGCAAGAAGCGCGACTTCAGACCCAGCATGGTTCCTCTGGGTTTTTGCCACACAGCCCTCTTGTTTGAGAGCAAGGGAAGAGGAAAAAGACATGCCCAAGACTCCTCTGGGGACTTGGGTACGATCGCGGAACCGACCGGAACCGACGGGCATCGGCCTCCCTCTCACCAGTGCTGATCCATTTTCTCGAGCCGCATGGCAAGCTCTATCAAAAGCTCCTCCTCCTTGAGCAACTGCTTGACAGCATTCCCCCATCAATCCAACGCGTCATAGACACGCCCTAATGAGAAGATAATTAGGAGTGAAGCTGAATTGCACCTCGGCTTCACTCTTTTAGAAGATGAGAAAAGAAGGAGGAGATAATGCCTTCGAGAAAGCGGGTCCTATCTCACCATTGACATTTCTGCGTATTCGTATTACTATTTCTCATAATAATAGTTGCATGCATGCACACAAACATCGGGAGGTGAGAGCAATTACTCCTAACGATCATGAACGACTTGTTCAGAGTATGAGCGAGTTCAGGTACATCGTCTTTGGCAGATTCGCTCCCTCTATTCTGCGCACCTTCAAGGACTTTGACTATTCTCTTGCTCAGGTAGCTTCGCTGTTCATAGTAGATGAAAAGGGCGAGTTGACAATCAAACAGGTTGCTGGATTGCTTGAACGCTCAGTTTCGGCTACCAGCCGTTTGCTCGACCAGTTAGCATCGCGCGGCATGATAACGCGGCGTGAGGACGAGCAGGATCACCGAGTAAAGCGAGTGGCAATCACAGAGCAAGGGCGGGCGCTCATTGAGACGCTCCAAGTATTGCGTGCTGATGTCCAAATAGAGATGATGGAATACCTCTCACCGGATGAGCAAGCAGATGTCGTGCGAGGCATGGTCCTGCTTGCCAAAGCTGGAAGAAAATGGAGAGAACAACATGAGTCTTCCACAACAAGAACAGAAGTATCAAGCACAACATAGCTCTAGGGATTTCGTGCTCCCTTTGAGTGCGCTGCATCGTGACATGCTGGCGCTGGTCGGTGGCAAGGCTGCCAATCTCGGGGAGCTTACCAACGCGAAGTTCCCAGTGCCACCCGGCTTTTGCGTAACTACTACAGCCTACGCGCTCGTTGCTGCGGATGCTGGACTGCAAAGCGTTCTGGACACACATGCAACTTCACCCGCCGGGGAAGGCGCAGATGCCCAACGGCTCACAGATATGGCGCAGGCAGCGCGCCACTGCATTCTGGCGGCGACCATACCAACAGAAATTGCTGATGCTATCGCCGAAGCCTATGGCGTTTTGGGCTCTGGAGAACCTATCCCTGTGGCAGTGCGCTCCTCTGCTACGGCTGAAGATCTTCCCTTTGCCAGCTTTGCAGGCCAGCAGGACACCTACCTCAACATCGTGGGCGGCGAGGCTGTGTTGGATGCAGTACGGCGCTGTTGGGCCTCGCTGTGGACTGATCGGGCGGTGAGCTATCGGGAAAGCCTGGGCCTCGATCAGAGCAGCGTCAAGCTGGCCGTTGTGGTGCAGCGCATGATCGAATCATCGGTGGCGGGCGTACTCTTCACAGCGAATCCAGTGACAGGCAAGCGGCGTCAAGCGGTCATCGACGCTAATCCCGGCCTGGGAGAAGCTGTCGTCTCCGGCGCGACCAATCCCGATCACTTTGTGGTGAATACCGCGACAGGTGAGATTGTCGAGCGCAGGCTTGGAGATAAGCGCGTCGTCATCAGGGGAACCGCAGGAGGAGGCACGCTGCGCAGTGAGGAAAGCTCCGGCAGGAATGAAGCCTGCCTCACTGATGAGCAAATCCGCGCTCTGGCCGAGCTTGGAGCACGCGTCGAGGCGTATTACGGCCAGCCGCAGGATACCGAGTGGGCCATTGATCCCTCAGGACAGCTCTGGCTCACACAATCGCGGCCGATCACCACGCTCTACCCGCTGCCAGCCAACGCACCGACGAGCGACGATGAGCTGCGCGTCTACTTCTCGTTCAACGTGTTCCAGGGCGTCTATCGTCCCTTCACTCCAGCGGGGCTCTCGACGTTGCGTTTGATCGGATCAGGGATTGCCGCCGGATTTGGCTCTCCGCAGCCCGATCCTTTGAGCGGTCCACCTGTACTGATCGAGGCTGGTCAGCGCCTCTTCCTCGACGTGACGCCAGCTTTGCGCAACACGTTGGGACGCAGAGTGCTCATAGGCGCGGCGAGCAATGGGGAGGCCCTTTCGGCGCCACTCTTCAAGCAACTTACCAGCGATCCACGTCTCTCGATCATTGCGACGAAACGATGGCCCCTGATCCGCGCTTTCGGGAGGGTGTTTGAGAAAACACGAGCCCCCATCTATGCCCTTCAAGCATTGTTCTGGCCGAAGGCGGCGGTCAAGCGGGTGCAGAAGACCGCCGAGCGTGTACGGGCGATGAATTTCATCACACCCGGCCTCAAGAACGAAGAGCGTCTGAGGGGGATGGAGCATGTTGTAGGGAACGTCCTGGGTGTCATTGGCGGTGTGGCGCCGGTGCTGCCTGTCGGTCTTGGCAGTCAGGCGCTGGCTGGCAGGCTATTGGGCGACCTTGCGAAGCCGGAGGAGAGGCAAGTTGTACTGCGGGGTCTACCTCATAATCCAACGACAGAGATGGATCTGGAACTCTGGCCCCTGGCACAACGTGTAGCCGCTCATCCCGACATCGTTGAGCATGTCCACGAAAGCACACCCGTGCAACTGGCGCAGGAGTATCGTGCAGGCACCTTACCGCCTCCGCTCCAGCAGGGATTGGCCGAATTTCTCGCCCTCTATGGGCACCGTGGAGTAGCCGAGATCGACCTTGGCCTGCCGCGCTGGTCAGAGGACTCGACTCATATTCTCGGTGCGCTTTCCAACTACATGCATGTGCATGATCCATCCTTAGCCCCTCCTGTGCAATTCCGGCGGGGAGCACAGGAGGCCGAAAGCATGCTCGCAGAACTGGTCCAGCGGGCAAGGAGCAAGGGCTGGCTGCGGAGTCGGCTCGTTCACTTCTTCCTGAGAAGAACGCGCGATCTGGTTGGGTTGCGTGAGATGCCAAAGTTCATCATCGTCTTGCTGATGGCGCGCATGCGTGACTTGTGGTGGACAGTTGGGAAAGAACTGGAACAGGCTGGCCGGCTGGAAACTGCCGGAGAGGTCTTCTTCCTCTCGCTGCCAGAGATCCACGCTGCACTGGCAGGAGAAGATATGCATGACACGGTGCGCGATCACCGCACAGCCTACGACTTCGAAATGCGCCGCCGCCACATCCCGCGTGTGCTGCTCTCCGACGGCACCGAACCCAGCGCTGTTTCTGCGGATGCTGCGGGCTCGTCTCAAGGCGTGCTGCGGGGGACGCCTGCATCGCCAGGAACAGTGACAGCGAAGGCGCGCGTTATCCTCGATCCAACGGGTGCGCATCTGGCCCCCGGTGAAATCCTGGTCGCTCCTTCCACTGATCCTGGCTGGACCCCCCTCTTCCTCACGGCTGGCGGACTGGTCATGGAAATGGGCGGGGCCATCTCTCACGGCGCTGTCGTGGCCCGCGAATATGGCATCCCGGCAGTCGTCGGAGTCGCAGGAGCCACAGAGAGCATCACCACCGGAAGCCGCATCACCGTTGATGGAGCAGCCGGGAAGATCACCCTTGAGGAAGATGCCCAGACTCCTGAGCAAGTGCTTGTTGAATGATCTATAGCAGCACAAGAACAGGTCATTTCGAGCAGCAGGAGACCAGGAGCTGATTGCAACCAGCATCCCGTCTCCTGCTTTTATTGGCAGGCAGTCCTGTAACGATAGGTAGGGCCTTGCGGCCTTTCCCCCGTTCCAAACCGAGCGTGCCTCTTTCGAGGCACTCGGCTTTCCGTACTCGCCCCTCTGATCCATTTTCAACCCTATAGCGATCTCGCTCATGAGCACAGCACAACCTGTTGCATGAGAACCCCCACTCTGCTGGAGAACAAGAACTCACTACTCAAGGCGCTTTCCGATTTGAAGGTCTACTGAGATCGGTAGCTTTCCTGGCGGACCTTCGTCTTGTCCAACCCATTACAGGCTGGTATTTGGCTACTATGCCGCCTCCGCCCTCTGTCCCGCGTGCTAGCATTCTCGCACCCCTTTCGGGTCAAGCGGTGTCAGAGTTCCCCAATTCCGTTCGGAAGCGTTCTAGCAACCCGTAGCTGCCTCCTATACGCCGGGTGTTCTGTGGCCTACTCCCTTGTCCACCAAGTTCGTTTCCACATCGAGATAATCTCCCATCTGAATTTACAGCAGATGAGACCAACACCGTCGCCTTTTGGCTGAAGTGACTCAACCGATTGCACTTCTTTTCCATAACGACGCTTCAAACAGAGGTTCCTCGCGTCAGCATAGGTCGCAGGGTTAGCCCGATTTTTCTGGCCGGTTCCAGATCATCGGTACATGGTCGGCGGGCTTCACACCTCGAAGAGTGCCGCTCCTCGACGCATGCCGCTTTACCCTTCCATCGTTATCTAAATGGAGTCCTCGTGGACAACACTTCCGCCCGTGAGAGGGCGCACGTAAATATTGGAATTAAGCTGTTGGAGTTTCTGCAATTATCCTGGCGAGAGAGTTTTCCCTCCTTTGGCTTCCCAAGCCAATTTCGAGGGAACTAGCTGAGGAAGAATGTCCTCTGATCAGCAGAGTAATTGCCAAAAAATCAACAGCTTAATTCCAATATTTACACATTCCAGCCGTATGGGTTCCGCCAGAAGAGGTCCGAGAATTACGCGCTTTGATCGCTCATCGCCGTCGTCTCATCGCGCAATGGACTCAGGCTCGCAATCGTCTGCAGAGCGTCCTGCATCGGCATAACATCGCGCCGCCGGAAGGAGGACTCTTTGTGGCAAAACAGCAGCGATGGTGGAATGAGTTGCCGCTAGGCCCTTCCGAGAAATTGCGTGTCCGGCAGGACTTGACCATCCTTACCAACCTGATCCCTTTAATCGAAGAAGTGGAAGCGGAGCTCTGTCGTCTGAGCGCGACGGAGCGATGGGCAGACCAGGTCCCTTACCTGGTCCAGAGGCCTCGGATTGGCATCTTGATCGCCATGGTCCTGCTCTCAGCAATTGGTGACGTCACGCGGTTTCCTTCGGCTAAGCACCTGGTGGGGTACGCAGGACTGGGAGCCAGTGTACATGAAAGTCGGGCAAACCTATCGCACGGGAGCGATTACAAAGCAGGGGAGACGGGGACTGCGTATGGCTATGGTCGAGGCAGCACGGACAGCCGTCGAACATCATCCCCATTGGAAGGCACAATTCGAGCGGCTCTCAGCACGACTGGGAAAGAACAAAGCGATTGTGGCCATTGCTCGCAAACTCCTGGTCGTGGTCTGGCATGTCCTCACCAATCATGAGGCAGATCGCCATGCAGATTCAGAGAAGGTGGCATTGAAGTTCGTGGTTTGGTCACGCAAAGTCGGGGCCGAGAATCGAGCTGGGTTGAAGACACGTGAATTCGTGAGGCGTGAGCTCATGCGCCTGGACATGGGGGGAGAACTGGAAACTATTGGGTGGAAAAGCACAAAGCCGATCCGATTACCCTCACAAGAGGAGGCAAAGGCATTCCTGCACACAGGAGCAACAGGTGGTTGACACGTAAATTGCGTGCTTGCTCTTTCGCTTAGAAAACGGACCATCTCTCCCAACACGTGTTCGAGCTGGGAGGAGAGGGGAAGTGCGTCTTTTTTCATCAATATGGAACATTTTGGCGTGCTCCCCCTTGACAAGGAAAAACATCGGTAAGGGCCTGTAGGAACTGCGAAAGTCCTTTTTTCAACTGGCTGCATGGATTAGAGGAAACCTGTTCCACACTTAACAGAATCGTCTGTCCACTCACTCCTCATAGGAGTAGTAGTAGTCTGCCTTGGTAGGGATATCGAGCGGTCGTATCCCTAGCTCACTCCAGATTGAATTTAGCGTTATGATGATTTCGTCTCTCCCGTTATCAATTATCTCAATTAGCTTCTCACGTTTCTCTATCTGTTCACCAGTAAGGTTCGGTTCCATTTCCAATTTTCTCAGATCGGCCAGTGCAGCGCTAATCCCAGTCAAGCGCTTCTGCACTGACTCCATCTTTTCTCGACGCTTTTGGTCTTTAATGACCCCAATGGACATGCCTTTGATGGAGCTAGTGTCTGGTGTAGGTCCTCGGCTGATGACCTCAAGTGTCTTCTCTATGGCTTGATCAAATGGATTCATTGTGGGTGTTGACGTGGCGGGAAAATTTTGATAACGCTGTTCCACACGGAAAGTGCCCTTGAAGGCCCGACGATTAAAGACATAATTACGCCAGAATGCAAACAGTTCTTTGTCAGACCGAGGTTTCTCAGCCTGCCTCTTTCCTAAGTAGTACGCTAGATACACAGCTGCCAGAGCAGCTACCACCCCAATAAGAGCGGCGACAATAGTAGAATCCATATCTGTTCCTCCTTCTTTTGCAGGGCAAATCATCAAGACACTGTGCATAGAATAGACGTTGAACAGTGGAAAAATGCGCACAGGATTATCCTCCAGATGAGATTTTCCTGGAGAGCCGCGCAATTGACGGTTTCCAGCAGGCAGAGATTCGTGCCACAAAGGCACATGAGGTGTCTAATTTACAAGACGTCGATGGGTGGAGCCGCCCAGGGAGCGACCTTGCCTGGTGGTAGTTTTGACCAAGGTTCACGCACTTTTTGGCCCAAGGGTGAGCCATTTTTTGAAGGTTCGAACACCTTTGGGCCTTTCCTGCTCATTTTGGTGCATGAGTACAATGAAGAGAGGTGGATGTGTATTTTGTTTGATTCACTTTCCATTGTACAGAGGAGCAGGAAACAATGGAAATCCAGCACATGCCCTCAACGCGCCCTGGTACCCCAGGTCTTGATGTCTTCAAAATCGCCGGGCGATCCATCTCCGGCTTTGTTCATAGCTTCAAAACCGGCGATCCCCGCCGAGTCCGACAACCCTTTACCTCCCGTCTGGAGGAACAACTCTGTCTGTTTTTAGAGTATCATCCGCATGTGCGGACCTTTCAGCGTGGCGATGCCAGTCCTGCCTGCGCCACGGCCTACGGTCTGGCGTCTCCCCTTGGGACTCCCTATCGGATCAACTACGTGTTCGAGGGCAAGCCCCACGAGTATTTGCCTGATTTCGTGGGCACGCTCTGCGATGGGGGCTTGCTCATTGCTGAAGCCGGACGCGCGAGCGAAAAAAGTCAGGGCAAAGCGCTTGTGAAGGCCGAGGCCGCACGGCGACTCGCGTTGCTCAAGGGCGGGGTGTACTGGCTGGGCACAGAGACCCATCTGTCAGAACGCCGTCATCAGAACTGGCTCTACCTGCATGCTCGGAGCCCTCCGTTTGCAACCTTTGCCGAGATTTCCACTGCTCTTTTACAAGCGTGGCCCGCAGGCTCCATGTGCTGCGTAAGCGAACTGGCCCAGCGTTTGGGTCCCCATTGGTCAGAAGCAGAAGTCGAGGCCGCTGTGTGGAAGCTGGTGGGAGATGCCGCTGCCGAAGGACGTCTGCTGGTCGATCTGGCCGAAGTAGAGCTTTCTCGTGTAACGTTGCTTGCCCTGCTTGCACCAGGCACCTCTCCCATTCTGCCTGATCCCCTTCCCTCGGAGCTGCTGCCAGTGGCAGGCCCCGCTTCTTTTCCGCGAGAAGCTCAGGATGAGGATCTCATGCTTGATCCTCAGATTGGCATCACCGGCCCCACCTTTGATGCCTCGGTGCTGGCAACCACCCAAGAGCAAGCTCATTTCCATCGCAATCTAGCGGCGGTCACAGCCGTGCTGGCCGGGATGGGGATCAGAGGGGCTGCGACGGCCTATGGGATGTCTACCTCCACGCTTTCGCGCCTGGTGCGCCGGACCAAGGAGCTTGGACAGATTGCCTGTATCCCCTATGCGACCTATCATCGTGATCGAGCTTTGCATCCAGAGTTTCGAGCCTTGATCCGCAAGTTGTACATGCAGCCGTTCCGACCAACGGTCATGGCCATCTACGAAGATATCCACCTCAAACAGCTTGCCGAGGAGCTCAGCGAGCGTGAGAACAAGCCCATCGCGGTCCCGACCTATCAACAGGTCTATGGGTTCGTGAAGAGCATTTCCCAGGAGATCCCAGTCAAAGAGGCCCGCTCTGGCCTCAAACATGCTCCGCGTGCGCGCATGTCGCCCAAGTCCTTTGTCCTCTCCATTCCCTATCCAGCACACATCTGCCAGGTCGATGAGCATACCATGGACCTGCTGGTCGTCGCGCCCGATGGGACGGTGCTCACCCGACATGTTCACGGGGCCGTGCTCATCTGTGTCAAAACGGCGGCAATCCTGGCAGCAGTGTTGTCGCTGGACAGTCTGCGCGAGGAAGACTACATGCGGCTGGTCAAGATGGCGATTGAGCCAAAGGACCGGATCACGGCGCTCTACGACTGCCAATACCCCTGGCCCTGTTCTGGCAAACCAGCAGTCATTTTTCACGACCGGGGCAAGATTTTTACCCGCCGCTCGTGCGACCCAGGTGTTGGTCGATCGCCTGGGCATCACGACCGAGCAAGCTCCGCCTTACGCACCAGCAGCAAAAGGGACCGTCGAAGCCTTGTTTACCTGGGTGACGCGCAAGTTTACCCATCGGCTTCCAGGAACCACCAAGGCAACCCCAGCTGATCGTGGCACCTATGACAGCCGAGGAGAAGCCGAGAAAGCTGGCATCACCCTGGATGTGTTGGAGAAATGGTTCATCCAGGCGATTGTGGATGCCTACATGCAAGAGTGGGACCGTGAGAGAAGAGGTCGGCGCACTTCGTTGTGGGAACAGAGTGTTCAGAAGATGGGGGTTTCTCGCTATCTGGGTTCACCAGATGATCTCAAGCTCTTGCTCATGAAGGCGGTCAATCGCAGGAACAAAGCCACCGGGCGCTATGCGATCTCACCCTATCGTGGACTGTCCTTCTTAGGGTATCGCTATGTCAGCCCTGGGCTGCTGGATCGACTCCGCGGCAGAGAGATCGATATTTATTACGATAGAAGAGACATCTCGGTCATTTACCTCTTTGAAGAGGGAGAACTGAGAGGCGAAGCGTATTGCACCGAGTTGCTGGGGGAGCGTTTGAGCATCTGGGAAGCGCAAGCCAGACGAAAGAGCGATACAGAGCAAGCGAAAGAGGCCAGCATGATGAGCCTGGAAACCCGCCAGCGTATTCAGCAAGAAGCGCTCTCAGGGAAAAAGGCGCTCGCCCTGGAAACCAAACGCCTGGCAAAGCAGCGACAGCTCGACCAGCAGCGCTCAGACATTCACCCTGAACCTGTCCAAGCTGCACTCCAGGTCCTGGCTCATCATCAAGCGGTGACGTCTGTCCCTGCTCCCACTCCAACAGGGCTGTTGCCGAAAGCTGAGCCTTCCGATGAGGCGGAAACTGCTCCGGTCGTCCATTTGCAGATACGAAAGCGGAGAAGCCATGATGACTGATGGCAACGTTCCTGTTCCTCGACCCCCCTTTGTCGTCCATGACGACTTTCTGGAAACGGCTTTTGAGTTGCGGTTTCAGGGCTTGTTGCAGCAAGCCTGGCAATCCCGTACGTGGCATGTCATTGCAGCGCTTCCAGGAAGCGGGAAATCGCTCGGGATCGCCGATCTGACCCATCAGAGCACTTCGTGCAAAGATACCAAGGGAGCTACCCATCTCCCTCTGCTGGCCATTCGCGCTCCGAAGAGTGGGGGGACAGATCTGGCTCTGGGGACGGCATTCTGTACGATTTTCGGTATTGTCCCTGCCATGCCCTGGTATGTCCGCCGTGCCTGGTTGGTGCAAGCCATGGCCGAGGCCCGAGTCGAATGTCTCATCATTGACGACGCCCAGGACTTGAATCTGGCGCACCTGGCGTTTCTCAAAGAACTGACTGACAACCTGGCCGCACCACCTTACGAGCGGATAGTCTCACTCTGCCTGGTGACAGCACATAGCGGGAAGGTGATCCCCCTCAAAGAAATCTTCTCGCGGCCTGACATTCTCTGGCGACAATTTCGCCGCCGTCTGGATACCGAGCGCCCTTTTTGCGTCGTGGCCGGACATACCGAGGAAGAAGTGCGTTCGATTTTGGAAGCCTTTGAAACGCTCTATCGGGATCAGTTGCCTGATCTGCACTTGCTCCGCTGGACCAGGCCCATTTTTACCTGGCTGACGCATGCCACGCTCGATCCTGATGGGACCAAGCGTGTCACGATGGATCATCTGACGCGACTGGTGAGGGCTGCTCTGCGTCGGAGCTATGAAGAGGCGAGCCAGGGATGTCGATGTTGCCACCCTCACCAGAGCCGCGGAACTCATGATCCTGCGACGTGATGAGATTGTTGAAATTGCGGGCACGCCAAATGATCCAGCGTTTCCCGTCCAGGAGGTAAGCTAATGGCACGCATTCACCTTGCTGATCCGGCCTGGAAAACGACGTTCCCTTTCTTGGTCGAGCCTCGTGAAAATGAATGGTTAACGGGATTACTCCTGCATTGTGATGAAGTGAATCATTGGGGCAGCGGAACGACCCTCACGCACATCTGCCACATGAACGAAAAGACCGCGAAAAGCACCTCGACGTTGATCGTGCCATCTGGACTCTCGCTTGACGCTCTCGCAGACGCACTAGCTGTTCCGCATGAATCCATCGTCGCTACCACGTATCAGGCAGAACTAGCTCGCATCTATGGGGTAGCCGATCCCCATGCCCTCTTCCTCTCGACATCCTTCTCCTTCCGCCTCTGTCCAGCCTGTGTGGCGGAGGACCGTCTGCTCACACGGACGCTCGTCTTGCCGCATATCACGATCTGCCCACGGCACCAGATCGTGCTGGTAAACCTCTGCCTCTGTGGGACGGCGTTACGGCCTTTTCATTGGCGAGCCCTGCCATTTCGCTGTTTCAAATGTGGCCTGGACTGGGCGGAACTTCCCCGGAACAAGGCTGACCACACGCGTATCGAGATCGAAGAGCAGTTGCTCTCATCTTACCAGTTCTTCTGGACATATGGGACACCGGAAGTGCTTGCCAGTACCCAGCGACTCGTCTATGACAGTGTGGTGGAGAAGGGAGCAATCCGTGCTCCCCTTTCCGACAACGTTTCCCAGTCAGAATCTTTGGGCCGATCCTATCGCAGAACATCCTCTCTGGGCTATCTGGTTCACCTGTTGTGGCAACTCGATCTGGTCATGATGCTCAAGGAGCGTCTGAACGTCTTGGAGGAGAAACACAAAGAGAAGTAGCCACTCCTCAAACGTGTTCGAACCTTCAAAAAATGGCTCACCCTTGGGCTAAAAAATGGACGAACCTTGGCCAAAACTACCACCTTGAGAAATCGCTCCCCAACTGGCTTCTTTCATCAGCACCTTGTAAATTCGAGGAGAAATGAACGAAGCTGCCATAGACCGTAAAGTAGCTCATATCCCATTCACCTGGTTCTTTTCCGGCGAAAGCCAGGCTTCCTCATGGAGTTGTCCAATTTTTTCACCATCCATCCACTTCATTACCACATTTACAGATAGGCTGAAAGAAATGATTTACAGGTGAGGCAGATGAGGCACGAACCTTCGCTCTTGCCAGTTGAAGCTTGTTCACGCTTCTGCAATCAGAGCCTTTGTGCTCACATGGGAGGCGCTCTCTGCCGCCAACACGAGCCGGGACGGCGCGTTTACCAATCCACTGCCCATCAACGGGCATCGGAGTGTGAAATGTTTATCTTTGAAGAGGACAGAGGATCGGACTCGCCTTTTGTCGAAACGATCTGGCGTACTCAAAGTGAAAGTGCTGGCACGTTTCCCTCTCGTGCCGTAAGCCATTGGGAGATAGTGGTCATGCAACAAAATGGCAGGACAGGCATCACTGTGCGGGGACCAGAGACGAAAGCGACAACTGCACACTGTCCTCCTAACGCTGAGTTTGTTGGCATCACATTTAAACTTGGCGCATGTATGCCACTTCTGCCTACGGGAGATCGTTTGGATGGAGAGGTGATCCTACCTGAAGCTACGAGTAAGTCCTTCTGGTTGAATGGCTCTGCGTGGCAATTTCCTGACTATGACAATGCTGACACGTTTGTCGAGAGGCTGGTGCGTGACGGTCTGCTCATTCGCGAGCCAATCGTAGATGCTGCCTTACAAGGTCAACTGAAAGAACTGTCTAGACGCACCATCCAGCGTCGTTTCTTGCGTGCCACCGGGTTAACGCTGAGCTATGTTCGTCAAATCGAACGCGCGCGAGAGGCAGAGGCTCTCTTAGAGCGAGGAGTGTCTATCCTCGACATAGTTGATCAGACTGGCTATGCCGATCAGCCGCATCTGACGAGATCGCTCAAGCGTTTGATCGGACGGACACCAGCTCAGATCATTAGTAGACGCAAATCTCAGTAGCTGTCGTTTTTGTTCAAGACAGAACCCTTACGCAGAGTTATAATCCATGTGCTAATACTTGACAACAAAAGGAGAATAACATGAGAAAAATTATCGTCCTCTCTTTCATCACACTTGACGGCGTCATGCAGGGACCTGGTGGGCCAACAGAAGATACCAGTGGGAACTTTACGCATGGTGGATGGGTGGTTCCCTACTTTGATGATTTTGTTGGCAAGATCATGGAAGAGCAAATGAGTAAGCCATTTGATCTCCTACTCGGGAGAAAAACATTTGAGATATTTGCAACCTATTGGCCACATGCTGACGGTGGAAAAAACCCAATCAATGAATCAACAAAGTATGTTGCTTCGAATACGCTGACAACACATGAGTGGAGGAAGTCGGTCTTTTTCAAGGGCAATGTTGTGGATGAAATACGCGCACTCAAACAACAAGATGGTCCTGACTTACAAGTGCATGGGAGTGGTAATCTCATTCAGACGTTACTCGCGCATGATTTGGTCGATGAATTTTGGCTCAAAATCTTTCCTGTGACAGTCGGGAAGGGAAAACGCTTGTTTGAGAAAGGGACGCTTCCCGCTTCTTTTACCCTGGTTGAATCTCAATCTTCACCATCTGGAGTGATTATTGCTACCTTCAAACGTGCGGGAGAACTCAAAACAGCATCAGTGGATCAGTTGCCTGATCATTTACGATGAAGCAAGCCTCAAAGCCATCCTGAACGCGGTGAAGGACTTCTGAACAGACATGAGTCATCCCGAATTTGAGGGATGGGCTTGTGAAGGAAGCGGGCATTTCTCGCACAGGAGTGAAGAAATGCCCGCTTCGGCTATCTACGAGAGAAGCTACTAAAGCGGTTAGGCCATCACGGACTGCTGGGAGGGAATTTTCCTGAGGGAGAGGAAAGAGCAGAAGGAGAGAAGTAAAGCTCTTCCACGCCCAAAAAGATCTAAAGCTGCTTTGAATGATGGAACGAGCATTCCTCTTTTGCTTGTTTCTCTAATTGTTAGCTGTCATGCTGGTCTTGCTGCACGGTCTGGAAGCAGATGCGCCTGTGACCAGGAGCATCCTGGCCTTGGGAGCCTCGTTCGCATGGGGAGCTGGCCCCCCTGTCAGGTGAGCGTGACAGAGATCACCGGAAGGCTTCGGCGAGATCGCCGCTCCCAACGCGGGGGAAAGGTTTGCCAGAGCCGACTCAAAGCCAGGCGCAGACGGGCGAAGGGAGCGTGGGCCTGGCGGCAGTGTCGGCCCGTGCGATGGCAGTAGCGGCGCAGAAGCCAGCGGCACAACGACGCGTAGCAGGGGGAAAGCAGCGTGAGCAGAAACGCGTAGGCCAGCGTCGAAAGCCGGGAGGAGTTTCTCTCGTGACTCCCAATCCCACAGACGCGGACTCTGGAAAGCCAGCTCGCTTTTGTTTTCCTTCCAGGTCAATTCGATCTGCCAGCGACGCGCGTAGGCAAACATGATCCCCCAGGCATCCTCGGAGCAGGTGATCGGCTCGTTGGTCAGCAGGTACCAGGGCAAGCCTCCGAAGCTATGGGCGATCACCAGCCACAGGGGGTATTCAGGATGATCGGGGTGACGCACGGGCAAGGCGAGAATGCTGGCCGTCACCCACTGATGGCGACGGCAGTCCCACACCGTCCGTTCTTGCCACCCTCGCTTGCCGCGCGCGATTTTCCAGGCCGCCCGCCGATTGCCCTGCGCATCCACCAAGTGATACTCTTTCTTCCAGCGCAGCACGAAGCGCAGCGTGAAAGCAAAGAGCAGACCGAGCCAGAAACTGCTGGCGAAGCCCTGATCAAAGACGTGCAGGACCCATCCTCCCCATTGGAGCGCCACCTGGAGCAAGAGCTTGCCTTGTTCATCGCGTTTGAAGGAGGCGCGAGCACCACGACTGGTCCACCAATGCATGCTTGCCAGATCGGGGGGATCGTGCTGCTGGTCGCGGCCCACCAGGATCACCGCCAGCCAATGCAGGCCAGGCACGAAGATGGGACCTCGTGGCGGGGTGTAGTAGCCCTTCTTGATATGGGTCAGTCGGGCGGCTTTACTGGAACGCGACTTCGCCAAACTCTTCGGGTGCGATGCTTTCCGGCTTCTCCCACGCACTCTCGTCCCAAATGGGAAGCCGCATCCACCCCGGCGTCTTTCCACTTCTTCAACCGGCGCGTGGCCCGCTCCCAGAGAAACGCTCGGATCAGTTCGGCGGACCATTTCACGCAATGCAACAGCCGCGAGAGGCGCTTGGTGCCAGCGGGCGCTTTGTCGGGCGTGTCTAGATATCCCCCCATTTCCGAGAGCAGCAACCCGTTGACCCGATCACGAAATGTCAGGATTACCGCAATCGTCTGCACAAACGTGCGCACCAGCCGCTTATCAATCCTGGCATCCAGTTCCATGAGCAAGGGGGCCAGAAACCGGGCCAGGGCTGCGTACAATCCCTGCGCCATGTCTGCGGCGTGATATGGAGGAACTTGTGGCTTCTCTACAGGTGTGAGATACTGAGTGGACATGAAAACACCTCCTGGATCAACTGGTTGAGTTTGTTCGGAAACTCTCTTCCAGCTTATCTCAGGAGGTGTCTTTTTACGAGCCCATCCTTAAAATCTGGGATGACTCATGTCTGTTCAGAATGACAACCTCCGAAAATTCCTGTCAGTTCCGAGTTCTTCAGGGGAACTCATCAACTACTTTGTGGGCTATGACAGCTTCGTTCATTTCTCCCCGAATTTACAAGGTGCTGATGAAAGAAGCCAGTTGGGGAGCGATTTCTCCAGGCTCCCACTGGTCGATTCCTACCATTCGCGCCGAATTTCTCTGTTTCACCTGAAAAATCGTCGAACATTCACACTATTTACCAGCGGGGCCACGGCTCATGACACTGTCCATGACGCTTTCATGACGCTTCCTGCTTACACTAGGATCAGGAAGGGCGAGGTGCAGGAGCTGGGCTGTGGCGTGAGGAACGGCTCTTCCACCGCTCGATCTCGCCCCGTGGAAGCCTCACGCGAGCGCATGGAACGGGCATGTCCAGGCCCCTCAGCCCAAGGGACAGCAGGTTCGCGCATCCCGTGGGAGCTGCAAACACAATCTGGAGGATTTTATCGTGCGTGCCATCGTCAGAAAGGTGACTTTTCAGGTGGACGCCGCATCGCGTGAGCGATCGGCGCGTGGGTGCGATAGGTGTCGGGGTGGATGGAACGTAGCCCCAAGCAGTGACGCCGATCAGACACGGCGTGACGATCCTGGGAGGCAACCTCCCGGCAGCCCGCACGTGCGCACACACCCGAGCACGGCGGCAGGCTGCAGACCCACGCGTGGACACCTGCAAGCAGCGTGTCGCCCGCTGTAGCTCTCTGGGAAGCCTCTCTGGCCACACAATGGTTGTGGGCACGCACGTGGGCGCCGATGCTCTTCGGCTCCGACAAAGAAAGAAGGAGAAGCCAACATGATCTCTGCGGCATTTCCATACCAAAAGCAACGGCGGCGGGTCCTGGGCCGCGAGATGGCGTACGTGGAGGTGGGAGCGGGCGACCCCATCGTGCTGCTGCACGGCAATCCCACCTCGTCGTACCTCTGGCGCAACGTGTTGCCGCACCTGCAGCCACGAGGCCGCTGCATCGCCCCCGACCTGATCGGCATGGGCGATTCCGACAAGCTGCCTGACAGTGGCCCCGGCTCGTATCGCTTCGTCGAGCACCGCCGCTACCTCGACGCCCTGCTCGAGGCCCTGAATGTGCACGAGCGGGTCACCTTCGTCGTCCATGACTGGGGCTCGGCCCTCGGCTTCGACTGGGCCAACCGCCACCGCGAGGCCGTCAAGGGTATCGCGTACATGGAGATCGTGCGGCTGCGGACCTGGGACACGCTCGGACGACTGATCCCGCGTCCAGTCTTGCAGGCGCTGCGTTCCGAGGCCGGCGAGGCGATGATCCTGCGAGACAACCTCTTCGTCGAGCGGCTGCTGCCGGAGGGCGTCCTGCGCGCCCTCTCCGTCGAGGAGATGGCGCGCAGGACCGACGGCCGTTCGCCGAGCCCGGCGAGGGGCGACGGCCGACGCTGACGTGGCCCCGGGAGATCCCCATCGAGGGCGAGCCCGCCGACGTGGCTGCGATCGTGGCCGCCTACATGGACTGGCTGGCGACGAGCGGTGTGCCCAAGCTGTTCGTGAAGGGTGAGCCCGGTGCGAGCCTCGCCAGCGGCGCGGATCTCGACTTCGTCCGCGGGTGGCCAGCGCAGGCCGAGGTGACGGTCGCGGGGATCCATTTCCTCCAGGAAGATTCGCCGGACGAGATCGTGCGGGCCATCGCTGACTGGATGGGGGCGTTGGGCTGACGGGGGCCACGCAGGGCCACGCTGGCGCGGCCTCGTACTGCTGGCCGTCGTCCTCGGGCTCCCGGCTGGTGCCCTGGTCATCGGCGAGCACCAACGCAGCTGATTGTACAACCGCCATCACAAGAAGGACCACCATGAACCCTATCTCGTACCGCACGGTGCTGGTCGATGGCCTCACGGTGTTTTATCGCGAGGCCGGAGAAAAGCAAGCACACACACTGGTCTTACTGCACGGGTTTTCGTCGTCATCCCATATGTTTCGCAACCTGCTTCCAGCACTCGCCGAGCACTTCCATGTCGTGGCGCCCGATTATCCGGGGTACGGCTATAGCGATTGTCCGAGTGTCGAACACTTCACCTACACGTTCGATCACCTGGAAGAAGTGGTGGAACACGTCCTCGACGCGCTCAACCTCAAGCGCTTCAGCCTCTACGTCCAGGATTATGGTGCTCCCGTGGGATTTCGTCTGGCTGTCAAACATCCAGAGCGCATTGAGGCTCTGATCAGCCAGAACGGCAATGCCTACCTAGAGGGATTGACCTCCTTCTGGGAGACGGCGTGGCCGTTCTGGTCCCACCGCACCGCCGAAACCGAGCAACCGATCCGAAGGTTGTTCACACCCGAGGCCACGCGCTGGCAATACCTCCAAGGGGTACGCGAGCCAGAGCATATCAGTCCCGATGCCTGGACGTTGGATCAGTGGGGACTGGATCGTCCAGGCAACGTCGACATCCAACTGGCCCTCTTCCAGGACTATCGCACCAATCCAGAGCGCTATGCCGAGTGGCAGGAGTACTTCCGGCGCTCTCAGCCGCCGCTCCTGGCCGTGTGGGGCAAGCATGATCCCATCTTTGGACCGGCCGGGGCAGAGGCCTTCAAGCACGATGTGCCAGACCTCGATTCCCATACGCAAGAGCGCCGTATGGACGCGCCATTCACCAAGCAAGGGATTCTCTTGGAGTTTGCGGATCTCGTTCCGAACCTTCAGCGTCGCTTTGCGTACCCCCTTGTGTGTCTTTGGCTTCGCATCTAAGCCTGCAACCCCCTCCTCAGTCCAGCGCTGAAGGGTGTCATAGATGGTGTGTCGTGAGGTCGCAAGGTACTCGGCAATAGACGTGATCGACCACACATCTCGCATGCAATCGTATGGCTGCCAGTTTGCGCTCTGCCGGGTCAGGAATCTGGTGCCAGGGCTGGTAGCGCCTGGACTGGAGGGAACGCGGAGGCGAAGCGGTTGCAATGTGTTTGATGCTCTTATGATCTGGCCTTCTGCCGTAACGAATGTAGCACACCTCGGCAATTTCTCGCCAACTCATGGTAGGAAGCTCAACGTGCAAGTCTACGATGAGTTGGCGTATCTCTGGTGGCAGTGTCTTGCCAGTTTCTCTCGCTCCGCCTTGCTCCCCAGACGAGAACAGGCTTTGCATCCCAGAGCGTTCAAACTCATCCGCTTTGCGGGACAGCGTGCGTTGGGGGACATTGATTTCCTTTGCTCGCTCCACTGCGGTTTCGTGGAAAAGGACGAGGGGTCTAAATCTAGATGAGGAAATAGACCTACTCACAACGTAAACAACGAATGAGTCACGAACCTTGTTGTTCTTCGTGGAAATACATATCCATACCACTTTTTTGATGAAAGGAATGTAGATCATGAAGGTACAACGAGTACGCCCTCCCAATACCGATCAAATTCGTTGGATCGTGCTTGATGATGAGTTTGTCCCGATCCAACCCATTTGCTCGTACCTGACGTTTCTCGATGACCTGGACCGGAGTCCGAATACAATCCGATCCACTGCCCACCATCTCAAGCTTTTCTGGGAATATCTCCGTGACGAGAATCTGTGCTGGACAGAGATGAATGTTGCCCGCCTTGCAGCATTCATTACCTGGTTGCGCAGATCGGAAACAGAAGTCATTTCCATTGAGAGCAAGCCAGCCAAGCGAACCAATGCTACCATTGATCAGATTCTCGGTGCCGTCCACAGCTTTTACCAGTTTCACATGCGCCTGGGTACTGTTTCGGACCTTCCCTTGTATCAGTTGTCCATGCCAAACCGCAGACAGTACAAGCCATTTCTGCACGGCATTGTGAAAGCGAAACCAGAGCAGAGGAGAGTCATTTCGGCCAAGCGAGAGCGGAGACTTCCCAAAACACTGACCATCGAACAGGTAGAGACGCTCATTGATGCCTCTACACATGTTCGAGACAAGTTTTTGCTTACACTTCTTTTCCAGTCGGGTATGAGGATCGGCCAGGTGCTTGGTCTCAAACATGCAGACCTCTCGGTGGAAGATGGTTCTCTTCAGATTGTTCCGCGTTCCGACAATCCGAATGGCGCGCGTGCGAAGACCAGAAATCCCTATGTCATTCCGGTGCTGCCCGAGGTCATGCGGCTTTACACCGATTACCTCATCGAGGATCTGGGAGCGCTGGAAGTCGATTCCCTTCCCAATTTTGTCTTTGTGAATCTGTGGGAAGGCGACATTGGGCGTCCCATGACCTACGAGTCGGTCATGTCCCTTGCAAAGCGACTTTGCACTCGGACGGAGATCAGCTTCACGCCACACATGCTTCGCCATACGAGAGCCACCCTCTGGATTCGCGGAAAGCAGATGTCGTTGGAAGAAGCTTCTCGGCTGCTCGGACATGCCAGCGTCCAGACTACCCATGACACCTACGTCCATTTGACCGCAGAGGACCTCCGAGCGGCTCTCACCAAAGAAGGAGGCCATGATGTCAGTTAGCTCCCTCTCCTGGTCAGAAAAGCGCCAGCAATCGCTAAACGCTCACCTCCAAGATCTCTTTGCTTCCGATGCCTGGCGCGTTGGCCCGCCGCACAAGCCTGAAAGGCAAAGCACCCTGGACTTCTCGCCCCTCCAGTCCAACCCACTCAAGATTGAACTCAAGTACGCGGTCTGGTGCAAATTCCAGCGCAAGGAGTGGGATCTCGAAGGGGGCAGGAACGACAGAAATCGCCAATGTCTACGCACCATCACCACCTGGCTCAATCGCGTCGCCCCAGGCGGGCAATCGTTGCTGGAGAAAAGCCTGGCTCAGTGGGAACTTTCCCTGCGGTCCTTTCTGATCGAAACAGGGAAGTACCGAGTGGATCGCCCCCCCAACAAATATGTCAACGCGCAGCAAATCCTGGTGTACCATCAGGATCGAGAAAACGAGGTGGTTCGCTGGTTTCGCCAGATGTATCGGATCGTGGCTGATGCCTACGACGACCGGCCCGAGGTGGAGAAAGAGATCTGGGATCTGCACAAAATGGGCCTGGAGGTCAACATGGCTGGCACTTCTCACCACTTGAATTATACGCGTATCTCCCAGCTCTGGCTTCGAGACCTCGTCAAGGAGTACATGCGATACAACCTCGCCATTCACAGCCCCGGAGACTGTGTGAGCAAGCTCACCGCCCTGAATGCTTTCTCACATTTTCTGGCACAATATCATCCGCATCTCGGCGTTGCTGGGCTGGATCGGGCTCTCATGGTAGAGTACATTGGCTATCTGCGGGATCGACAGGTGAGTGAGTCGTGGGTATGCACCACCCTTGTTACTCTCCGCACATTCCTGGAGACCAGTGCCTACCGTCTGGACAGACATGACCTTCCCAAAGAGCGTCTGATCTTTGATGATGATCTGCCCAAGGAGAAGAAGACGCTGCCCAGAGAGATCCCGGAAGAGGTTTTGGCCCAGATCCGCGAGCACCTGGAGACGCTTGACACCATGATGCTGCGCATGGTCACCATTGTGCTCGAATGTGGTCTGCGGATCAGCGAACTCTGCACGCTTCCGTTTAATTGTCTCATCTGTGATGACAAACATGAGTGGTATCTGAAGTTTTACCAGATCAAGCTCAAGCAGGAGCATGTGATTCCCCTGGTCAATGAAACGGTGGTAGCCGTTATCCAGGCACAGCAAGAGGACACGCGTGCGCAATGGGGAGATCGAAGTCCCTACCTGTTCACGCGTCCGCTCAGGCGGGCTCGTGGTCAACCACTTCCTTTCGTGGGGATGACGTTCGCCAACCGGCTGAACCGATGGGCCCTCGAAAAGAATATCCGAGATCGCGATGGCCATTTGTATCATCTGCAATCGCACCAGTTCAGGCATACGGTCGGCATGCGCCTCATCAATGATGATGTACCCCTGGAGGTGATCCGGCGTCTTTTTGGCCATCACACCATGCGTATGACTCAGGTCTATGCTCGGATGCGCGCTGCCAAAGTCCGGGAAGCGCTGGAGCGAGCAGCGTTCTCACGCAAAACGGTCAATGCCGCTGGTCAGGTGGTCAAAGGCGATGCTCGTGCCAATGATCCAGAGGTCCAACTCGTGCGCAAGGGCATCCGTGGGCAAACGTTGCCCATCGGTGGCTGCGGGCGGCTCGTCGTGCTTGGGGAGTGTAACTACGCAAACAAGTGCGTCACCTGTCCCATGTGGTTAACTTCGACTGACGACCTCCCAGCCCTCAAGTCCTTCTACAAGCGAGCCAATCGCTTGAGACAACGGGCGCAAGAGGTCGGCAATCAGGTGGTCGTGCAGCAACAAACGCATATCATTACGAACTTAACAGTCCGCCTCAAAAGCCTGGAAGAGCCGGAAGGAGATGGGACGCTCGATCTCGACTTTCTGCTAGCGCAATTACGTACCGACCTGGCCGAGGCAGAAGCTGGGTTGGAAGAGGCACAAACCGCAGGGCTGCTTCTGGCAGCCAAACACCTGGAACGGGTTATCGGCGAGTTCAAAGCCCGCCTTGCCGCCTTGGAGGGAACACATCGATGAAACAGCCACCCTTTGATTACCTGGTCGAACAGTACCTGGGTCTGGAATCACTGGAAGTCACCGAAGAACTTCTCGACTTGTGTGGTGCCAGCATCGACGCGCGCGCATTACCACTACTCCAGAGGAGGCTGCACGAAGAGGAAGCACAGCTTCCTCAGCTTGAGGCACGAGGCTATGTGCGTCTACGCGAGAAGGGCGAGCAACTCGTCGCCAGCCTGCGAGCGCTCATTGCCGCTTTGGAACAGGAGAAGAGTGCATGACACGAAGCACCAAACAGTGGGCACGCGATACCCGTGGATTGCGTGCCAGCGCCCAGAGAAAAGCAGCAGTCACAGAACAACGAGCCGAGGCGGCCCTCGCCCAGCTCATTCAAGAGCAGCGCCCCATCACCTTCAAAGCCGTCGCTCAAGCAGCGGGTATCTCGACGGCTTGGCTGTATGAGCACGAGGCCATCAAAGCCCGCATCATGCACCTGCGTGCGCAACAGGTTCCCAAGGCGAAGGGCCAGATCCCGCCGCGGGAACAAGCGTCTTCCGCTTCCAAGGACACGATGATTGCCGCTCTTCAGAAACGGGTGCGAGAACAAGCAGTGGAGATTGAACAACTGAAGCGCCAGGTGGAGGTCGCATATGGGCTCCTGGCCTCCCAAAGAGGGGAAAGCCAGGAAGGAACAGTGTAAGCGCATTGCCGCTTCTCGGTGCGTTCGGAAGAATGACTTCACATGAATACCCTGTATTTGCAGCAGAAAGGAACATGAACCCATGTCAGCATCCCAGGAGCGTCAACCCACCCTCGATTCGATTGCTCCTCGTTCTCTTGTCGCAGATATGGAGCAAGCCCTGGCCTTTTATGGACAACTCGGCTTTGTAACCACCTATCACGACGAGGGGTTTGCCATTGTCGAACGCGACGGGGTCGCTTTGCACTTCAACGCCTCTGAAGATGAAAAACCAGTAAATGACCACGTGCTGGGTTGGATTGGCGTGACCAATATCGAGGCATTGTATCAGCAGTATGTACCGACTGGTGCTCTTCAGTCTCCTCTCCAGGTTCAGCCCAGGGGGATGAAAGAATTTTGCCTCCGTGATCCTAATCGCAATCTCCTGATTTTTGGGGAAAGGATTCCTGTGACATCATCTCAACCAGGTCAACCAACGCTCCTTTCCATTTCACCACGGGTTCCTGTCGCAGATATGGAGCAAGCCCTGGCCTTTTATGCGCAACTTGGCTTTGCGACCACCGATCGTGACGGGGAGTTTGTCGTTGTCGAACGAGATGGGATCAGTCTACACTTCCATGTTTCCGAAGGTCACCGGGTCTGTTGGATTGGCGTCACCAATATTGAGGCGTTGTATCAGCAGTATGTGCCGACTGGTGCCATTCAGTCTCCACAAGTCAGGTCTCAGCCCTGGGGAATGAAGGAATTTTTCCTCTGCGATCCTTTTCGGAACCTTCTCCTCTTTGGGGAAAGCATCCCCGAAGAGGAGAGCAGCACGCAACAAGGAGCGTGAGGACACGAGCGATGGAAACAGAGCTTGGAAAAATGTGTGCTACAATGTGGAACACAAGGGATTCCATATTCTTTGTGAGTATGTGTGCCAACGTAGACAACAAGGTGTGAAGCGGTGTGAGTGGGTCAGCGGTCTAGATTTCGCCCGGATTTGCTCATAGAGTTCCTGCTCAGGCCACATCGTCCACTGCTTGATACTCGCCCACTCATCCGTCCGCTCGCGGCGAGATCGTTTCGGCCCAGGCATCTCCCCCTGCCTTTCGTTCAAACGACGATCACTTCAAGCGTACCTGACCCCCTCAACGTTTGCAAGGATTCGAGGGAATTTTAGCCAGTTTGGACTCCCCAACGGCGTGAAGTCATGAATGAGGAGGTCTCCGTCAGAGCATGCTCTTCTCTCAATAAGCTCAGCAGGGAGGAGCCTTTTTCAACCGTCTGGGTCATGCTGCGACATCGAGAGAGGAAATGACTGCTTACTCCTTCTGCTCAGGTGCGGTGTGCAGAGTGTGTCACGCGGAGACGGTGTACCTGCCTCAAACTTTTCCTGCACGGGGAAACCACACCACGGGCAAAAGTTCACCTCCAGATCAAGCGGGTTCTTGCAGAGTTCACACAGTGCTCCTGATCGCGCACTCTCCAGTGGAGCCATTTACCCACCTCCTGCTCCTGCCACTGCTCAGGTCAATCCAAGAAAGATGCCTGGTTCGTCGCAAGTATCATGCATGCTCCCTCCGCCAGGAAAGCACGTTTGCAAGAGCCAGGAGCACATCGTCCAGGTCAAACGGTTTCTCAATGTGTATCAGCTTCCGGCTCTCGATCTCGCCTGTGACCTCTTCGGATGAGACGCTGCTGATGAGAATGGCTGGGATACGTTCGAGCCCTGGTGTGGCGTGCAGTTGGTCGTAGAGGTCAATGCCATTCATCCCGGGGAGGCGATACTCGAGGATAAATACGCTTGGCTTGATGTGTTTCACAAAATGGAACGCCTCGATGCTGTTTCGGGCCACCTTGATATGATAGGGTGTGAGCAAGGAGAAGGTCTCGGTAAAGAGCGTCTGCTCCTCTGGGTCATCTGCTACGACGAGGAGCGTTTTTCCCGTGGTGTGCGTTACGGTGAATGACCTCTCTTCTTCTTGAAGCATGAAAACACCTCGCATTCCGGTGAGCAAATCAAGGTAGGCCAGTTCCTCTCTCGAGCCGTGACGCCGTTCTGTCACACAAATACACCTCCAGAAAAGCTCTGGAAGGTGTTTAC
>WNFC01003863.1_pt1 | contig 25525 bp, 29 predicted proteins | sample 5400541 | NCBI WGS metagenome assembly WNFC01 (sample SAMN13153342, study PRJNA577476) | soil metagenome | isolation source: 120 cm saprolite under Douglas fir tree site 2 hole 2 replicate 1 | place: USA:California | collected 2015-04-18 | reverse complement strand
GGGACAATCTCTGGTGGGAAGGGAACTGCGTATTCCAGGCGAAATGAGAGTGCGCGTAAAATCACATCGCCTGAACGCATCAGTCCTCCGCCTACGGCTATGCGTGCTGGATCAATGAGGATAGCGAGATTGGCGACGTGGGTCGCCAATTCGGCGAGCGTTTCATCCACAAGGAAACGGGCACGTATGTCTGGATGAGCAAATACAGCGGCAGCACTAAGCGATTCGCCTAGAAGGAGGCTGGCCCGTTCTCCTATGAAACGCCCACCGATAGCCTCCTCCAGTGGCGCTCGCCCGTGCGCAGCGCCTGAGGTATCCAAGACGCTGCGCAGATTATAGCCAATTTCTCCGGAGGCGCCATGGGCTCCGGTGACGACTCGCCCTCCAATTACGACGGCCGCGGCAATACCCGTGCCAAGACTGATGAAGACCGCCGGGTCAGCCCCTTTGAGTGCTCCCCAAAGAACCTCGGCCATCGCCGCGGCCTTCACGTCGTTTTCTGCTACTACCGTTGGAATGTGCAGGTTTGCGCGCATCGTTTCACGCAATGACACGTGTTCCCAGCCTGGAATATTGGGTGACAGCAATACGCCATGGTCGTACACGATGCCGGGGGTTGCCACTCCGACCGCGACACAGTGTCCTCCCATTTCTGCCAGGGTTCGTTCAATCAGCGCTTGCGCGGCGATGGTCGTTCTCTCAAGGATCTGTTGAGCGCCCTGGGAAGCATTGGTGTCGATCCGCGCCTGCTGCAGAATGCTGCCCGTCGTATTGGCGGTTGCTACGGCGACCTTGGTGCCGCCGAAATCAATGGCGACTACAAAGTCGTTGGCACTTGCATCGTGCGAGTCATCCTTCATATTGGGTTCATCTTCTATCTGAGCCGCGGTCAGGCTGGCACTTCTTCCTCGACAGGCTGTTCCACGTATTCCTCCTTAATTTCCTTGGGACCAAAGGGCCAGGTATGTTCGACGAAACGTGCCCAGAGGAGGTATGCGACAACGCCAGCAGCGACCCAGGCAAGTGAGAGCAAGATGGGCAGCAGGCCGGACGCGTAGTACACATAAACCCAGCCAATGATCGCGATAATAGCGGGGAGCGGGTAGAGCAGCATGCGGTAGGGACGTTTCAGGTTGGGCTGCCTACGGCGTAACACTATCAACGCTGCCACCTGTCCGATGCCTTGAAGGAGCACAATAACCGCAATGAGCATGGAAATGACAGTCGAGAGATTGAAGAAGGAACCAATAGCGGTGATCACACACATCACGATCAAAGCAATGTGAGGGAAGTGATAGCGTGGGTGCAATCGGCCAAACTGTCGCAGGAAGACGCCATCACGAGCCGCATTATATGGCACACGAGAGCCACCAAGGAGTCCCGCAAAAACCGAAGCAAACGCAGTGACGAGAATAAGGACCGTCACAACGCTTGCGACGCCTTTACCCCAGATCTGCTCCAGGACCAGTGAAGCAATTGACGTTGACGACGCAACTTTCTGCCAGGGAACTACTCCCAGTACCCCAATGTTGAGAGCCAGGTAGAGGACCATGACACCAAAGACAGCGATGAAAATAGACCTGGGGATGACGCGACCAGGATTGCGCATCTCAGCTCCCATGTACGCTGTCGTATTATAACCCAGGTAATCATAAATGCCGATGAGCAGGCCAGCGCCCAGTCCAGCAAAAAAGCGACCGTCCAGGGTGAAGGCATTGGATGGATAGGTGAAAGCCAGGGCCGGGTTAAAATGGGTGAGAGATGCGACAATCACAGCGCCGATTGAGATCAGCATGATGCCAAACAAGACGTTGGTGAGGATACCGATCGACTCGATGCGGCGGTAGAGAGCGAACAGAACCACTGCAACAACCACGAGCGAGACGAGATAGATTTCCAGCTGGCTCATGTTCGGCCAGAGATAGCCGAGGTATGATACCAAACCTATGACACCGGTGGACATGATAAGAGGAATAAACAGGACCGCGGTCCAGCTAAATATGAACGGCATTAAGCGTCCAGTAGTGTACTGGAAAGCCTCACGGAGATAGATATAGGTACCTCCCGCTCCAGGCATGGCTGCTCCAAGTTCGGCCCAGACCAACCCGTCTGACAGGGCCAGTATCGCTCCAACGATCCAACCGATGATCGCCTGTGGGCCACCAAAGGCCGCGACCATGAGGGGGATGGTGATGAACGGTCCTATGCCGACCATCTGGGTCATGTTGATGGCTACCGCTGTTGGCAAGCCAATACTACGTACAAAGCCAATTTTCGTTTGATCTGCTGCTCCACTTTGAGCTGTTCCTTTGGGGGTTCCATTTGTCTCACTGTTTAAGCTTGAAGAACTCACGGCATACCTCCTTGTTTTGTAGCTGTCTGAATAAGACAGGTGACTAAATTGGGTCGCGTGTGAACATCACGTCTTAAAGTTAGTATAGTTTCCTAACTTCGCTTTGTCAATATTTTTGCGGGTCTTTTTCCTGCTTGCCCTCCGTCCTTTTACAACCTGATTAAGATAGTTTACAATGTGATGAAAAGCGAGCAGGCGTTACCGTAAAGGAGTTAGTGGATGTCAACGACTGATAGCGATTTGCGCCACGAGTATCAGCCGGGAACTCCATCGATGTTGCGAGCGCTCAATGAGCGAACTTTGTTGGAGTACTTACGCCGTCATAAACCGACGTCGCGCGCCCAGCTCGCGCGTGCGACCAGGCTTTCCAAGCCAACTGTGTCGCAGGCACTCGCCAATCTTGAGGATGCGCGTCTTGTGCGGGCCATGGGGCAGTCGATATCGAGCAAGGGTGGGCGTATAGCTATCCTGTATGAGCCAAATCCCGATGCTGGTTATGTGGTTGGCGTCGATGTCGGTCGCGGCTGGATACGTGGCGCGGTAGCGAACCTGGCCGGTCAAATTATGGCGCGCAATGATAAGCCAAGCGATGCTCAGAGCGCATCCGCGCTCGTCACATTGATCAGTCACCTGGCACGTGATGTTGTCGCGGATGCAGGCCTGTCCTGGTCACAGGTAGTACACGCGGTCATCGGCACACCTGGGGTTTTCGATGCGCAGAGTAAGCGCGTGCTTTTCGCGTCGAATCTGCCCGAGTGGGGGCGGCACGGCTTGCTGGCAGAGTTGCAGGCCGCTTTTGGTCTGAGTCTTTCATTAGAAAATGATGCGAACCTTGCCGCGCTAGGTGAGCGTTCACTCGGCTGGGGTTCCAGTGCGGGTACATTTGTGTATATCTGGGTAGGTACAGGGGTAGGCATGGGTATTGTGATCAACGGCGCGCTCTACCGGGGGACACGCGGCGCGGCAGGTGAGATCGGGTTCTTACCGTTCGGTTGGGATGAAGTTGTAGAGGAATCCGGGAACATCAGTGAGAGCTATTTAGGCATGTTTGAAGAGGCGGCTTCTGCGGGGGGTATAGTGCGCCAGGCGCAGGAGCTAGGCTTGCCCGCATCTCTGTCGCCGAAGGAGATCTTTGACGCGGCACAACAGGGCGATAGGAAGGCGCTTGCGGTGGTCGAGCAGGAGGGACAGCGCCTGGCGCTGGCAATTGCGGCCATCACTGCTGTTTTAGATCCAGAACTGATTGTGCTGGGTGGAGGTATCGGCAAACGTGGTGAAATGTTGATCCCACCACTAGAGCGTAGACTAAAGCAACTCACCCCGTTGAGGCCGCGCGTCGTTGCCTCAAAGCTAGGGGACGATAGCGTACTGCTCGGCTCAATTGCTACTGCGTTAGAGACTGCACACAATCTTGTTTTCCAATACTATGTCAATAGCAACCATGGTAATGCGACAAGTAACATGACTCAATAGAATCACCATTGCATCGACTCGTATGATGCGCTGAGGTCTTCCGCCAGCAGTCAGGCGGTCCTAACGGAACGACAAAGGAGAAAACGATGAGCCGAGTCCTCATCAAAAGTGCGTGGGGGTCCGACGACCCTACCAAGGCGGCGTTCCCCTTTCTGCATGCCAATGCCTTCGCGGAAGCCGGGCACGAGGTGCAAATCTTCTTGCTTGGGGAGGCTGTCGGACTGATGCGCAGCTGTGTTGCAGAGGCCGTCGTCCCTGTCGGATGGCCCCCGCTGGCAGAAACGCTGACGAAAACCATTGAACTGGGCACCAACATCCACGTCTGAACGGCTTGTTCGCGGGCCCGTGGGGTCCTTGAAGCCGATCTGGCCAACAAACATGCCAGCTTCGCCACGCCTGCCACCCTCATTGCGCTGGTAGAGTGGGCAGACAAAATCCTCTGTGAATGAAGAGGCGAGGAGGAAAAGACATGACTAATGAGCAGAACATCGATCAGGCCAGGTCAGAAGGCTTATGAGAGCGCCTGAACGAAAAGACACGTGGGCCAGTGGGGTCGCCTACGAACCGTATGTGGGCCGTTGGAGCCGGCTGGTTGCCCGCGAATTTCTGCGGTGGCTTGCCGTGCCACTACAGGCTTGCTGGTTAGATGTTGGATGTGGGACAGGAGCGCTCAGTCTGACTGTCCTTGAACTCGCAGCACCCCAGTCGGTCCTGGGAGTAGACCCTTCGGAAGGATATCTTGAGCTTGCCCATCAGCAGGTCCAAGACGCACGCGCAAATTTCCTCCTGGGGGAGGCACAAGCGCTCCCTGTCTCCTCATCTGCCTATGATGCCGTTGTCTCTGGACTCGTGCTCAATTTTGTTCCTCACCCCGGTCAGGCGCTCAGCGAGATGGTCCGGGTAGTGCGAACAGGCGGAATCGTTGCAGCCTACGTGTGGGATTACGCAGGTCAGATGCAACTGATACGCTCCTTTTGGGATGCCGCCGTGACGCTTGATCCTACAGCACGTGCGTTCGATGAAGGGGTGCGCTTCCCTCTCTGTCAACCAGAACCCCTGCGCCAGTTGTTTCAGATGGCCCAGCTAGAAAAGATAGAAGTCCGCGCAATCGACGTGCCCACCGTCTTCCGCAATTTCGACGATTACTGGTCCCCATTTCTGGGTGGGCAGGGGCCAGCTCCTGGCTATGCCATGTCGCTTTCGGAAGAGCGACGAGTTGCCCTGCGAGAACATCTTCGGGCAACACTTCCCATTGAGGCTTCTGGGTCGCTTCATCTCATTGCTCGTGCCTGGGCCGTCTGTGGAGTGCGTAAGAACTAGCAACCAACCCAGGAACAGTGCCGTCCCGATACTGACCTGAAAGTGCAGACAGGAAAGAGTCAATGACTTATTTCCTCTCCACGGCAACAGCCAGGAGCCTCCAGAGGCGGAAGTTTTGAGGATCAGTTCACTCTGGCAGTTCTACTGGCTCAGGCGTCTGTGCCGGGAGCACGAGATACGAGAGCAACCAGCCGACCATGGCAGTGACGAAGACAGAACCTGCCGCCATATGAATGCTCCAGGTGATGCCCCCCATGAGTTGCAGAGAGAGCATATACACCACATACAACGCAGCGGCTGAGGCCGCCGCAAAGAGGCGGAAGCGGGTGGGATGCGTCATGGAGGGCCGAATGAACGCATAGGCTCCATCAATGAGCAGCCCTGCCAGCAAGCCAATCAGGATCACCACCGGGTGATTGCCTAGAAAGCTCAAGGGTAAGGCCACGACGGTCTGCACGATGGTGAAGAACCCGAAGGTCAGGCGAAAACGACGGATTGTGTAGAGCGCGAACCCGGTAAAGAGCACGACCTGGAGCAGGTAGCCTTCAACCGCCTGGAGTTGGAGAATATCCTGGACGGTCTTGAGGCTTTGGGGCCAGAACACCCCGGGTTGGACCGCCTGCGCCAGGATCTGCCCTGAGGGGGCGACCTGGGGCCAGAAGATGAGGAAAGGACTGGTGACCTGGGTGAAATTGCTCAGCGTGACCAGGAACCAGGAGCAGGCAAGGGCGAGCAAGAGATGCTCGGCCAGGGTGGCAGGCTGCTCTTTGCTCCGGTACCGGGCGCGATAGGGACCAATGACAATCAATCCGAAACAGATCATCAGAAAGAGGTGGGTCGGGCTGAAGAGGGCATCGATGTTCTGCTCAATGCCAAAGAGTGTATGCCAGGTCAGATCGCCGATACCTCCAAAGAAAAAGCCAATCACGCCAAGCAACGAGAGTTCATAGCCCTGGGGAATGGCAGCCGCCCAGGTTGCTCCGCGGAGGCGGTTGAGCAGGACCGTTCCGAGCATCACCCCTGCCGTCACCAGATAGCCGGAATAGAGGATGGCGTGCCAGGGCGTGAAGAACGTCTCCAGGCGGGCAACATGACCATGTGCCCACGCATCGGCATACGATCCTGCAATAAACCAGAGCGTTGCCGGGAGGAACGCATACTCGAAGGAGGTTCTCCGAATAAGGGGTCTGGTGGAAGACGTGGCAAGCGCCTCGTTGGAATGAACGCCAGCTGGAGTTGCCATATGTGAGATCCTTTCTACTTGAAATATCCAGATGTACTTGTTCTGCTCCAATTAATGTAATAAAACATATGCAAGCACAGTTTTACCACATCTTTCGTTGTTGCTGCTTCATCCGTAGGAGCCTGAAGGCGATTGCCTTTTTGGTCTTACCCCGCGTCCACAGCCAAGTTTGCGTCCTCGTCTGAGCCAATACCGTTGACGGCTTGATCAACCAGCCCGATCAAGCGAAGGGCTTCGTACAAGATGTTCAAGGCCGCGTTGTGGTCACGATCCTGCGAGAATCCAGCGTAGGCACACGTGGGGTTCTGGCAAATAAAGATGCGGTCAGAGAGCCCCATCGCTTCCCATTTCCACCCACAACAATGGCAGGTCTTACTCGATGGAAAGAAACGCCCCACCAGGATTGCCTGCCCACCGCGCTGTTGCACCTTGCTCGTCAAGAGGTTCAAAAGTTTGCCCAGAGCAGCATCAGAGAACGAGCGGGATAAGCGCCTGTTCTTGAGCAGTCCTTTGATGTTGAGGTCTTCAATGCCTATGATCCCGTAGCAGGTGGCGAGTCGTGTAGTCAACTTGTGGAGCACATCATCTCTCATGCAGGTGATCTGATAGTGCAGTCGAGCGACCTGGCGGCGGGCTTTCTCACGGTTCTTTGATCCTTTGACACGTCGATGGAGGCGTTTGTTGGCCTGACGCAGCTTGCCCAGCGCCGTTTTGAGGAATGCTTGGTTCTCGTATTCCTCTCCTGTGCTCAAGGTTGCCAATCGGTTGAGGCCCACATCGATGCCTACAGCGTGAGTACGTGGGTGCGGTGGATCGGGTTGCGCGTCTTCCAGTTCGACGGTAATGCTTGCAAACCACCAATCGGCGGTTTTGGTGATCCGTGTCCCTGTTACCTTCCCGTTGAAGCGAAGGCTCTCCGCCATATTCACCCATCCAAGTTTGGGTATCCAGATACGATGATCACCCAGCTCGAATTGATCATTGGCAAGATAGAACGAGGCGCGAGAGCGTTTTTTGCTTTTGAACTTGGGCCGACCTTTCTTTTTCCCGTTCTTCAGTCCTTCAAAGAACGCAGTATACGCCTTTCCCAGATCGAGAAAGGGCTGGTCTGAGGCGTTTTTCGTCACCTCCCAAGTCCAGGGGAATTGTTCCCTCCTGATCTCATTGAACCGCTTCTTGAGTTTCAATGCAGTCGGTTTCTCGCCTGCTTCATACTGTCGATTCCACTCCGCAAGTGCCCAGTTCCACACGAAGCGGGCAGTTCCTGCAGCCCTGGCAAAGTAGTTGACTTGCTCAGGTGTAGGATTCAGTCGGATCTTGTGCGCTTTGATCATCCTTCACATCCTTTCGCAAAACAGCCGCTCGAATGACGTTTTTGTGGGAACGCAGGCCATGAAGTCGGGCAGAAAAAACCGTGACAATGGCTATCAAATCCCTCACCAGTTCTTCTTCTGGTGAGAATGCTTCGCCATTAATGACCGTAATATCGGTTCCATGACGTTCGCAAAAGTGCTCAAACCAGTCGTAGCCGAAGCGGATAAAGCGGTCTTGGTAGGCGATGATCAGGCGACGAACCTGACCCAGTTCGATTTGCTCAACGACCTCATTGAATCCTTTTCGTTTGTAATTAAGCGCAGAACCGATATCTTCTATCCACTGATCCACTTTGATGTGATGTTCAAGGCAGTAGGCGCGAAGCGCTTCTTTCTGGGTAGCGAGGTCTTTCTTTTGCGAAGGGGAGGACACGCGAGCATACGCAATCACTTTGCCTTGCTCGGAGGAGATCAAACCACGATACTGCAAATATTGTTCATGCGTGTAGTATCGGCGATTCGTGGGGCTGCGGAAGGCATGCAGGATGCCTTGGCGATCCCATTTCTGCAAGGTATTGACTGACTTTCCAATCAGCTTCCCGAACTGTTTTGGTGAATATGTATGCTCCATGCATACATTTTAACATATCCTCATCTTCTTTTCAACACCGTTGAAATCTCTTTAAGAATACTTTATGTTTGCCTTTTTGGGAAGGTGTAAACGCTGCCAAAAGGTCTCTTTCCATGCATGTGCTGGCGAACGAGCTGGGAGAAGAGGCATGGGAACTCGTAAGTATTGAGTACACCACAAGAAAAGGAGGCCAGATCGTGAGTGTGTGGGTGTTTAAGCGGCCAAAACCAGAGAGCCGCTAGAAGTTATGCCCTTTGGATCGGGGTCCCTCTCGCGTGTGATCGATTCATCCCCTGTTTGGGGGATTGTTGTTGGAGATTGCGCCGGTGAGCCTGAGAGACCTGGCTGGCTTTCTGCAACCTCGTCGTGCAATCCGTGGGTATCAAAGTTGATCGAAGCCAGCTTCCCGTGCCCGAATGATGGCTTGTGCCCGGTCAGCAACCTGCAATTTGCTGAAGATGTTGGAGACGTGGTTGGCGACGGTTTTCAGGCTTAGAGTCAGGCGGCGGGCGATGTCGCTATTGCTGTAGCCCTGGGCGATCAACGCCAGGATCTCGCGTTCGCGGTCGGTGAGTTCGGGAAAGAGCTGCGGCAGGATGAGCGGGCGAGGAGCGGCGAAGAAGTCGATCAGGCGCTGGGCAATGGCCGGGCTGAAGATGGCTTCGCCACGGCCTGCAGCATGGATGGCGCGCAGGATCTCGTCCTCGTCGGCGTCCTTGAGGATGTAGCCGCGGGCCCCGGCGCGCAGGGCGGCGAAGACCGAATGGTCATCTTCGAACATGGTGACCACCAGAACGCGAATGTGTGGGCTGGTGTGAAGGATGTGCCGCGTGGCCTCGATGCCGCCGATGCCGGGCATCTGCAGGTCCATCAAGATCACGTCCGGCTGGAGGGAGGCAGCCAGGGAGAGACCTCCATATCTGGAACCGAGGACAGCAAGGCACGCATGCCGTTGCGGAAGAGGGGGTGATCGTCGGCGATGAGCACGCGCAGTGGATCCATCATCTTACTCCTTTGTATGCAGGTCACCAACGCTGCTCTCGCGGCTTCTTGATAGACCGTCTGAAACGCCGCTGTCGACCTCTGTATTCCGACCACCAACGCCGCTCTCGCGGCTTCTTGATAGACCGTCTGAAACGCCGCTGTCGCGGCTACGCTGCGCGTCATCAGACGGCAAGGAATGGAAGGAGCGGGCTTCGCTCAGGTGGTCTGTAAGAAAGTCCTCCGGTAAGGGGAGCCGGGCAGAGACTCGGGTGCCGCTGGGAACAGCAGGTTTGATCATGCACGACCCACCGAGTTCCTCGGCGCGCTCGCGCATCGAAAGCAGCCCCACGCCTGCGCGGTGTTCTTCAGGCAGACCGATGCCATCGTCGGTGATTTCCAGGTGCAGCGCATCGTCGAGCCAGAGGCGGAGGCGGCAGGTGCGGGCTTGCGCGTGGCGTACGACGTTGGCAAGGGCTTCCTGGGCGATGCGGTAGGCGGCGACCTCGACCGCTGCGGGCAACTGTGGGAGATGGTCAGGGGCATCAAACGCTACCTGCACGCCACTCGTCCCAGCATGGGTGCTATACTGAGCAGCTTGTTCGCGCAGAGCCCCGACGAGCCCCAGTTCATCAAGAGCGGGTGGGCGCAGTGCATAGACCAGGCGGCGGATATCGGCGATGACGGCGCGCAGCGTGGTGCGCCATTCCGCCACGAGGGCGGAAGCCTGCGCCGGGTCTTGTGGGATTAACGCTCGTACCGCTCCTGCTTGCAGGTTGAGGGCAGCCAATGTGGGTCCCAGGCCATCGTGCAGGTCGCGGCGTAAGCGGCGGCGTTCCTCCTCGCGTGTGGTCACGAGACGCTCGCGCGCTCGCTGCAGTTCGGTGGTGAGACGCACGGCGTGGGCAGCTATGCCCGCCTGGCGCGCCAGGTCATCAAGCAAGCGGCGGTCGGCAGGTGTGAAAGATTCTCCCCTGGCGCGGGGAGCAAGCAGCAGCTGGCCGATGGTTTCAGCCTGGTAGACCAGTGGCAGGGTGAGCAGGGTTACCTGTCCCCCAGACAGGATTTCCGCAAGCCGGGCGGGGGCAAGCCCCGCCCCTACATTTCTGGAAATGTGGCCCAGTTCAGTACCATAGGAGGCCACGATGATGAATTCGTCGCCTTGCTTCAAGGTGATGGCGGCGTAGGGGAGCTTGAGCGCCTGGGTAACGGTCTCCACAATCATGGGCAGAACTGCTTCAGGCACCAGCGTTGTTTCTAATCGCTGCCCAAGGTGCGAGATAACGTGATAGGGATTGTCGCGCTCCCCAAACATCAGGCGGTTCACGGCACGTTGGAGGCGCAGACGCAGCGGCTGGAAGAGGACCGCAATGAGGCCAGTTGCCAGAAGGGAAATGAAGAGATTGCCCTGTCCCCGCAGGAGCGTGCCCAACGAGACGACCACCAGGATATAGAGACCAACGATGCTCACAGTGAGTGTGGCATAGACCAGCGTGCGGTTGATGATGAGATCGATGTCCCACAACTTGTAGCGCAGGATAGCGAAGCCAATGGTCAGTGGAATGAGAAGAAAGCCGAAGTCCGAGATAGTGCCGCTAATGAAAGCATACAGTGTGTTCTGTTGAGCAAGCAGAGGGAAGATCAGTGGAAGGAGACGGTGGACGAGATTGACCATGACCGTTCCTGTAAAGCCGAAGACGAACCACTTGGTCTGCTGGCGCTGCTCTCTGCTGGACACCTTGCGATAGCGGTAGATTTGCGCAAAGACCAGGAGAGAAAAGGCACTCACCCAATTTGCGCCAGCAAGCACAGGCGGCCACACGACATCAGGAAGGAACGTCTGGACCCCTGCAATCACCAGCCCAACAGCGGCGAGTGGGAGCGTCCAGCGGGGAACGAAGTGGCCATTCGGGAAGAGATAGCTGATCAGGATAAACGTGACAACGCCCAGGTATTGTACAGACGCGAGCGCTCCGAGAAAGACAGGAGGCAAAGCTGTCATGGGCTGAGAGAGAGAGTTCGTCGGCGCCGCAAGGAAAAAGACGACGACGCACACTGTGAGCCATTCATCGGACCGGTGCCAGAAGATGACTGCAGCAAGGAGGTAATACACCAGTGCCTGGATGACAAGGAAGACGACATTCATGATTGCATAGGCATCGAGAGATAAGCCAAGAGCCTGGAAGACCTGTACGCTCTCTGGAGTAAGCTGCCCGTCGGCACAGGATGGAGGCGTACACACGGTGCGAAATTGCGCGAAGTTGAGCAAGACGCCGACGAAGAAGACCGCTAGAGCAAGCACAGCCACGATGGCTATGGCTACTCGCACGGGTAAGAGCCACTGCTCCTGCACACGTGCGTTGCTGGCGCGAAGGTATTGGGGGGCGACGATGTTGCCTGCTGCCCTCTGGGGCTGATTCATACTGCGGCTCCTTGTGTACTTCCGTGCCATTCCTCAGAACCATTGAGCTAAACTGCTCTTCATTGTACTGTAAAGAAGAATACTCTGTACAGGGTGCTCTCCTTGAAGGCATCTCCAAGGTGCAGAAGGAACTCCACAATGCCAGAGCCTGCTCTCATCTCGACGTCGGCGTACTCGCCATCCATGCTTGCCTGCCCTGACATCGTTGCACGGTACCAGGGCAGGCAAGCAGCTGTGGGAATCCACCTCATGGTGAACGAGGAACGCATGCTTAGCTACGCGCCTCCTTGATAGGCTGGACGGAGGGCACGAAGTCCGTTCCGTACCGATCTGACCACAACACATAACCGAAACAGGCTATAGCGAGGAATAAGATGGCTGCGCTGACTTCATTCCAATCATGGAGTATCACTGTGACGAGTGTGGCGATTGAACCGACAATGAGGATGATAGCCACCCAACGTGGAAAAACACTTGCACGAAGCGTTGCAATTCCGAAGAGGAGGGGACCGACCACTAGCAGCAGACCCCCGAGCAACTCGAACCCTAGCAGGGCTGGCATTGACCCTTCTTCTGCCAACACCTGTGAGACAAAGGTGTCGATGGTTCCAAAGCCTATTCCCAAGATCAGTAAGGCCACAAAGGACAAAACAAAACCCAGCAGCCCCAGTCGGCCTGCTTTATCGGCTTGTCTGAGGTAGAGCCCTGGCCATCCCAATAGTATCAGGAGTGACCCACCCAGTGAGAACCATGTCCCAGGAATCCAGAGTGGGGTACCGGGAGCAGATGGCGCCTCAAGCAGAGTGCCGATGATGGCGAGCACACCTCCAATAAGCAGAACTATCCCACTCAAGCGATACAAGGTTGTTGATGACATGAAAGATTTCCTCCTTGCAGGAATCCCCTGCGCTCTCTAAAGCTTTGATGAGTCAAGCCACACTAGCTGACTCCCATTCCTGTTGAGCCTATCATGCACTGGCCCAACTTCTGCTTAGAGAATACATGGAGGAGTTTCCCGATTGCATGGGTGTACAATCCCGATGCGCCGGGAAATCTTGCCGGGAAAGGCAGGAGCGTCGCCAGTACAGTGGAAAACGGGTTTTCATGCTAGCGAGACGAGTCATGGCCCAAACCGGCATCACGCGCGCGTACAATCGCTTGAGAGCGATCAGCGACCTGTAGCTTGCTGAAGATAGTGGAGACACGGTTCTGCACTGTTTTGAGGCTCAGACTCAAGGTGTTCGCAATCGCGAGATTACTCTGACCCCGCGCCATCAGGTGCAACACGTCCCGCTCACGATCTGTCAGTTCCGGAAAAGCCATGGCTGAAGCTGTGCGAGGCAAAGCTGCAAAGTAATGGATCATCCGTTGCGCAATCATGGGACTGAAGATAGCCTCACCCTGATTGACAGCCCGGATGGCACGCGCCAGTTCCTCCTGGTCGGCGTCCTTTAACAGGTAGCCACGCGCTCCTGCTCTCATCGCGGCAAAGACCGAATCGTCGTCTTCAAACATGGTGACCACCAGAATTTTGCTCTGTGGGCTGGTGCGTAGAATATGCCGTGTGGCTTCAATGCCATTCAGCCCGGGCATCTTGATGTCCATGAGAATCACGTCGGGTTGCTGCTCGAGTGCCCGGGCAATGACTTCGTCCCCGGTGGCAGCTTCTCCGATGACGGCTATATCTGGCAGCGTACGCAGCATGGTACGTACCCCTTCGCGATAGAAGGTGTGATCATCAGCAATTACGAGACGGATTGGTTCCATACTATTTGTTCTTTCATGAGTGGAAGGCAAACATGTACTTGCGTTCCCCCTGTGGGTCGTGTTTGAATAGCGAAGGTCCCTTCGAGTTCCTCGGCCCGTTCTCGCATCGAGCGTATCCCAACACCGGCCTGGTAGTGGTCGGGTAATCCTTTGCCGTCATCCGTTATCGTGATCAAAAGATCTCCTCTTTCCGCGAGTTTCATGCTGATCTGACACTGATGCGCTCGAGCATGGCGCACAACGTTGGTCAAGGCTTCCTCAATGATGCGAAAGGTTGCGACCTCAATGGCGGCAGAGAGCGGCGGCAGATGTTCTGGCGCGGTCAAGGCTATACGCACATCGCTACTCTGCTGAGCAGGGATGGCATGTTCACGAATAGCCGAGATCAGGCCAAATTCATCGAGCACCGGTGGACGCAGGGCATAGACCAGGCGGCGGATATCGGCAATGGTCGTGCGAACCTGCCCTTTGAGCGTCTGCAACAGTGCTATTGCTTCCTCGGGCTGCTGAGTCACCAGGTGGCTGGCGGTATCGATACGCTGGGACAGGCTGGCCAGGGTGGGACCAAGTCCATCATGGAGATCGCGGCGCAAGGGGCCGCTGGTCAATCTGATTGTGCAACAGGGGGGAGTCGTAGAGGAAGTACGCAGGGGGAATGCAGACCTGGAAGACGTGTTTTTAGCATTGATGGAGGAACAACGAGCATGAAAGACATTTCGACGATGATCTTGAAGGAAACAAAGGAGCTGTTCTCTCAGGGAGGACTTACGGGATACCTGACCTCACTGGTTTTTCTCGCCGTGGGAGGCGTCGTGTATCCCCTGATCTCCTGGTCCTCCTGGATGCAGCTTGGCTCCCTGGCGATCCCTCTTATCCTCTTCCTGACCTTCCAGCAGGTCGTCTCGAGCGCCGCCGATTCCTTTGTCGGAGAACGTGAGCGACATACCCTGGAAACGCTACTGGCAAGTCGTATGCCTGATCGCGCGATAGTGCTGGGAAAAATAGGCGCGTTGGTAGGTTATGGCCTGGGTATAAACTTCAGCCTCCTGTTGCTAGGGTGGCTGGCGATCACTATTGTTCATTGGCAGGAACGCCTGGTATTCTACCCGCTCGACCTGCTGCTCCTGACACTCGGGCTAGGCCTGGTAGTGATTATCCTGGCAGCCAGTGCAGGGGTGCTCGTATCACTGCGGTCGGCGACAGCGCGACAGGCGCAGCAAATGCTCGCAGTTGGCGGTTTGGTAGTAACGTTCGGCGTGACGTTCGGTCTGCTGGAACTGACCGGTAACTTGTTGCCGTCATTGGGCATTGTGCTGAGCCTGACACAGCTATTGGCCCTCTTGCTCGGTCTGCTTACAGGAATCGACATCATCGTGCTCACACTGGCGCTGGTTCGCTTTCAGCGCTCCCGGCTGATGCTTATTGGAAAGTAGAGGTGTTTCCCTAAAGTATACGTCTGTGGACGAAATTGAGTATGTATGAGCAATAAGATCTGGCGACCACCGATCATCTTCGGTGGTCGTCAGAGTGTCGGGTGTACGACTTTATTTTACGCTTATAATATCTCCCAAAAACATCGGGTGACGGAACGACTTTATTTAAATTTTACAGCTGTGAGCTTATTCAAAACGCTGCCTTCCTTATCTCCATTTTTCATTGATGTAGGTGGGCTTGTTGGGCTACCAGTAGGGCTTGCTCGGCTATGGCGAGATGCTCAGGTTGCAGGATGGGGCGCAGCAAGGCCACGGTTTCCTGGTACAAGTGGAGGGAAGTAATGGAACGCGCGATCACCGGTGTTACTTCTGCTGGTATGGGGTCAACTCCTGCAACCTGGCGGTGATAGTGCGTCCAGGCTGAGTCTTGCCCAATAGCATCCTGCACTTGTCGATAGTATGTACTTCCACTCTTGATCAATATACCGCGCTGTACGGCGACTGCTTCTGTCAACGAAAAGAAAAATTCCGAGATCACAAAGGAAAGCGCTAATTCGTCATGTGTGAAGAGCCCACTCAAGATCTTGTGAACCCATTCAGCAAGTAGCATCATGCGGAAGCTGGCAAACTGATTGGCCGCTGGCTGCAAAGGTTCCCAGGTGAACGATGCTACCTCTTGCACTAGCCTCGTTACGGAGCCATCCTTGTCCAGAAGAACGCGGCGCTGACCAGCAACAAACAGGATGGCGCGTTCAGGTTTTGAGAGATCTTCTCGAACTGCGGTAACGGTTTTTGTGCCAATGCTGATCAGACGATTGTCACGATATACAAAACGCTTTGGTGACAAGTTTACTGCATCTTTTACCCAGCAAGCGAGGTCTACATCACTATATGGAGTTGCTTCACCACGGACGTAGCTGCCACCTAATGTGATGCCAACGATGTAGTCGTTATCGAGTTCGGTCACGAGGGTATTGAGAAGCGCGTCAGGCAGTGGTTCTGCGGGAAGGGATGCATGTCCTTCAGCGCTCCTTGGGTGATGAGGGGCAGGGTGAGTCATATGGTTCCCTCCTGGATGAAGAGGCATTTTGTTTCCATTGCCGACAAGTCAGCAGTATACCACACCTGCTTATTTTGTGAAAACTCAACATCCTGGCGGGTGCCCCGCAAGCGACGATGATAGCGGCGACGGCTTTCTTCCTGTTAGGAGGCATGACAGCGCGCTCCTTCTCGTGCTATACTGCCTTGCGTCAGGCAAAGAATGTGAGTACTACTTTCGTGTGCAGCGTCTCTAATCCGGACAAGAGGAAACAATGAGAACACTTGCGGTCATCTTCGGCATTGTGCTGATTGTGCTGGTTGCCCAGGACGCCTTTGAGACGATCGTCTTGCCCCGCCGGGTGACACGACGCATCCGCCTCGCCCGGCTCTTCTATCGTGTGATCCGGACGCCGTGGCAATTTGTCGACCACTTCATACGAGCAGGTGCAAGACGAGACGCTTTTCTCGGCTATCTGGGACCACTTTCCTTACTGGCATTGATCATGTTCTGGGCGGTGCTCTTCGTCTTGGGATTTGGGCTGCTTCTGTGGGGCTTGGCTCTTCCCCTCAACGCTCCCGAGAAGACAATGAGCTTCCTCACCTATCTCTACCTGAGCGGAACCACGTTTTTCACCCTGGGCCTGGGTGATGTCACCCCTGTGCCGGGAGTGGCCCGCTTGCTGGTGGTGATCGAAGTCGCGCTGGGGTTTGGCTTTCTGGCGCTGGTGATCAGCTACGTGCCCATCCTCTACCAGGCGTTCTCGCGGCGGGAGCTGAGAATCTCCTTACTGGACTCCCGCGCAGGTTCCCCAGCGACGGCAGTTGAGATTCTGCGTCGCAATCACGCCGGCAAGAACGTCGAGGAACTGCGCCTGCTCCTGCACGATTGGGAGGTGTGGTGTGCGGACATCCTGGAGAGTCACCTGTCGTATCCTGTCCTGGCCTACTACCGCTCGCAACACGATCAACAATCATGGGTGGGAGCCTTGACAGTGGTCCTGGATACGTGTGCGCTGATCCTCACCGGCATTGAAGGTATACCGGATGAAGCAGCCAAATTCACTTTTGCGATGGCCCGTCATGCAGTCGTTGATCTCGCCCAGGTCCTTAATACGTCACCCACCATCGGGATGAATCGGCTGTCATCGACCGATTTTGCCCACCTGCAAGACGTGCTTGCAGCATCCGGCATCCGCTTGCATCCGGGAGCGGTAACCGAGCAGGAGCTGACCGAGTTTCGAGAGACCTATGAGCCGTTTGTGAGCGCACTGGCCAAGCGCCTGCTGGTTTCCCTGCCACCCTGGATTCCTCCGGCAGACAGTCTCGACGATTGGCAGACCACTGCATGGGATGATCTGTTGCCATCAACCCGTCAGACGCTCATCAAGGTGATGCACCAGGAATGAAATAGAACCAGGTCGCACTCTAGACGAGTTCGGGAGCATCGGTGAGCCTGGTCAAATCCCTGTGGCGCCAGGAACCACCATGTTTGAGCATCAGTTCATGGATATGAGGATTCTCTCTCGTCTGTCGTTCCCTGTTTCAATGTGTCATAATGTTAGTGTAGCCTATTTCTTCAAAGCCGATGTATACACATCTTGTAACGTCCTATTTGCTACCTCGTAGGAAAGAAAGAGGAGACAAAGCATGAGCCAACAACCTTCAGATGAATCAGTGCTGAGCAGCCAGATGGAAGACTGTATTCAGGACTGCTTAAATAGCCACGCTGTCTGCCTGGATACAGCCATGAGCCTGCTCCAAAAAGGCAACAACTATGCCAACACGGTTCGCATTCTGCTCGATTGCTCCGAAATATGCGCAACAAATGCCCATTTCATGATGCGCAATTCGCCTGTGTACGGCTCTGTCTGGCAGGCATGTGCACAAGTCTGCAACCATAGTGCTGGGGTATGCGACGAGATAGGCGAAAACGACTGTGCTAATGCCTGTCGTGCCAGCGCGGCATCCTGCGAGCAAATGGCCAAGTTGGTACCCTAAAAGGTTACCCGCTATGAACGCGGAGCCGGGTTCAATGACCGCAGGTCCACCCGGTCGTCCGCCAGGGCGGATTCCGAGAGTCGGTTGCGCCCGCGAATCAGATCCTGACACACACGCAGCTCGGCATCAGCCTCGAGCTCCGGATCGCCGCCACGGTTCAGCCCGAACACCGCCTGCAAGATGCCCTGCGTCAGGTAGAAGGCCAGGAACTTTCTGCTGCCGGAGCTGCCGCGCAGCACAATGCGCTCCCAGCTCCTGGCAAACCCCACGTACTCCAGCTTGTGCTCGTACTGGTCAGACCAGAAGCTGTAGATATACTCATATGCCTGCAGGGTGCCGAGCACGGCGCGGGCCACCGCACGGCCTTGCTTTTCGGCGTTGTTGAAATGCTCCACCCGCACCCTGCCGAAGACCGGGTGCAGCAGGTTGGCCACATCCCCTGCGGCGAAGACATCGGGCACGCTCGTTTGGCAACGCGCATTCACGAGGATCCCGTTGTCCAGGGCAATCGCACTGCCAGCGAGCGCGTCCACGGCCGGTTCTATCCCGATACCGACGACGACCAGGTCGCACGCCAGTTGTGCTCCTTTCGCCGTCAACACGCGCTCCACCCGGTTGCCGCCCTCGAAGGCGATCACCTGGTCGTTCGTCACGAGGTGGACCCCATGCTCGCGGTGAATCGCTGCGAGCACGGCGGCCATCTCGTTGCCGAGGACCGTAGCAAGCGGTGCTGCTCCAGGGAGCACAGCGGTGACCTCCAGGCCCATCTGGCGCAGCGAGGCGGCGACCTCAGAGCCGATGAAGCCCATGCCGACGACCACAGCGCGCGCACCAGGCTTGGCGACCTGACGGATCGCATCACACTCCGCGACCGTGCGCAGTTGATAGACACCCGGCAGAGTCGCTCCGGGCACCGTAAAGGTCCGATTTCTGCCGCCAGTGCAGAGGACCAGCTTGTCGTAGGCCACCGTCTCGCCACTGGCGAGTCGCAGCTGCTTGAGAGCGGTATCCACCTGCCGCACGATGGACCCGGTGCGCAGCTCAACGTCGTGATCGCCATACCAGTCGGCGGGCTTGACATACCAGGCGGTGAGATCTTCCTCACCCCGCAGATAGGTTTTGGACAGCGGCGGACGGCCGAAAGGGATGGCTGGCTCCGCGCTCAAGAGCACGATGCGGCCCCGCCATCCCTCTTCTCGTAAGGTCACAGCGGCATTGCCGCCAGCAAGTCCCGCGCCAACAATGACCACCATCTGCTCACCCGTTGTATCCATGTTCATCGTCTAGAATCCTCTCGTGATGTCTTGCCGTATCTGCTCCCTCTCAGCTGTGCTGACCAGCATGGTCGGGCTGCTTGCCTCGCGTAAAGCGTATCCTACTTTCGCACGAAAAGCAAGGCGTTGAACCATACTGTGCCCATCTATGGTTTAGAACGACAGTGAGCCTGGCCCCGGTCTGCGGTGGTACCGGGCAATCGCTTGTTAAACGCTTCAGTTGGTGCGAATGGATCCAATACAGAGAACCGGGAATAATAACGATATATCGTATTGTTGTTATACGTAGATAACGATATATCGTTATAAACGAAAAGCAGGTAAGGAGGTGATTGCATATGATCGGTCACTATAGCAGACACGTTGGACCACGGTTTGGCAGAGGCAACTGGTCCGGTCCCCGCTTCTTTCGCGGGTATCGGCGCCCTGCATTCTCCTACGCTCGTCCTGGCTCACACAGATTGAGTGGTCGCTGGCAACAGCCAACAGCAGAGCAGCAAGCCCTACGCAGCACTGCAGCAGAAGTAGCACGGCTCTTCGTGATTGCAGCCCGTGCCGCGCACGGCAATGCAGAGCAACAGGGCCAACTGCGTGCGTTCCTCGAGCGCTCCCGCAAAGAACTTTCTGAGTTCATCTATGGAAGCAGCCAGCATCCTCAGCAGGCGAACACTGAGAAAGCGCCCGAAGTAGAGCAAGCATAACGCTCTACCAGACCTCTACAAAACGCTCGTTGATGAGTACTCAACGAGCGTTTTTTCATGGCCAACCGCCCATGCTAGGATAACTCACAGACCCTTGTGGTGGCTACTGCGGTCATCCGTTTTATCCCGACATGTACACATTGACCCGCATTGGGGTTACGATCTATCATATACATGTGCCTTTGGTGAGGAAAGAAGGGACCATGAAGAGGGCACTAACAATGAAGGTGATTGAATCGTGTTAAAAAGGAGACGGAAGTATGCCAACACGTACAGCAGACGCCGAATGGCAGGGGAATCTTCAGCAGGGTCAGGGTACCATGCGCGTGGGGAGCGGAGCCTTCGAGGGCAGCTATTCGTTTAAATCACGCATGGGCGATGAAACGGTCGGCACCAATCCCGAGGAGCTCATTGGCGCGGCACACGCCGGCTGTTACTCAATGGCGCTGTCGAACGCGCTCGCCAGTGCTGGCTTCACGCCAACGAGCGTGCACACAATCGCGCGCGTCCACTTCAACCGGGTGCCCGGCGGCTTCGCCATCAACCCCATCGACCTGGAGACCGAGGCCGTGGTGCCAGGCATAGACGAAGAGACCTTCCAGAAGCTGGCGCAGGATGCCAAAGAAAATTGCCCGGTCTCCAAAGCGCTCGCGGCCATATCCATCAACCTCAAAGCTACCCTGACCAGATAGGACTGATGATGTAAATCTCAGAAGAAACTCGTTTCTCGTGTATTTAAGCGTAAGCTTAATAAGAGGCCAGGATGCGATCTGCCAGCAGACCCAGGCAACTGAGATTGGGGAAACCCGGTCCCTGGGCGATTCCCGCCAGCATGGGCAGATGTAATTTGGGGATGAAACCGTCGAGGGAAAGGTCTTCCAGAATAGCATGCTCGATGGTGCGTCTATCAAAGGAGTGCGTCACCTCGGCCATGCGCGCATGGGTGACCGCATCCAGCAGGTGCCTGAACCAGAGGGTATCAAAGCCACGTGCGACCACCAGATAGTCATACTCGTCGTGTTGCATTTTGCCGTCGTATTCGCTTTCTACGCGCACGCTTGTGTCATTCGCATCAATGCGTCGCACGGTGCCAAGCACGGAGCGCACGTTCTCGGCGTTGCTGAGTTCCTCCATCGCCTTGAGTGAGAAGACGCCACGATCGGTGCGTCGCACAAATTCGCGGCGGTCGCGCTCGCTCAGCTGCAGCCAGTTCGCCGCGTGCTGGTGGTCGCCGAGCAGGTTCGCCAGCCTGCCATCAGGGTCAGAGAACAGCCGGTTCTCCTCAAAGCCCTCATCGCGCGAATAGATCACGCCGTAGGGACTGATGACCTCGATGAAGGCTGCGTCCCTGAGCGCATCCACCAGCGCGACGACGATGGCAGCGGCTGTTTCACCCGTGCCGATCACGCCGATATTCAGCGGCTGCGTGACATGTGAGCGTAGTTGCGCGAATTCCTCACTCCGCAGCCAGAACGAGGCCCCATCCATGATGCGTGGATGCGCCTTCGGTTGACCTGGAATGGTGAGTGGCGTGCCAGGCCCAGTCATGACCAGCCCGTCGCCAGTGACGGTGAACGCTGCGCCACCTTCCCCAGGGTGGCATGTCAGGCACCAATGCTGCTGATCCGGGGTCGTCGCAATGCCCGTCACCTCGCCTACATACAACTCCACCTCCACCTTTTCAGCAACCCATTGAATATAGTGCGACCACTCACGATGGGTGGGACGGGTGCGCCCGCGATCAATCCAATCGGCATAGCGCCACTGGTCGATGAGGAAACTCTGCCAGGAGAGGTGAACCATCTCTTTGGCGACCGCGCGGCTCAGTTCCTTGTCTCCCCAGCAGGCTGAAAGGTAGGGAAAACCGATGTCTTTCTCCGGGCGCGTGCCCAGAAACTGATGGCCATCGGTGAATCCTGCGTTGCCTGTCCAGTGTGTCGCCACGCCTTGCCGATCAATTATGCGTACATGCGGCACGCAATAGCCCAGCTTTGCCAGCATATACCTTTTCGCTGCGATCGCGACCGCCTTTGGTCCGGCTCCCACCACCAGCAGTATCGATGTAGATGCTGTCGCATGCTCTGCCGGGGTGTCGGTTGGAACAGACTGCGTGATCTTCGCTTCCTGGGTCACACAACCCTCTCTCTCCATCTCTGTCCTGAATAATCGGCTGTGGTCATGACGCTAGTATATCAGACAAGGTTCTTTCTGAACAGTTTCGCATGGATAATTTTCGGGAAGCCAGGATACTGCTTGACACAGTACTCTTGGGATGTTACCCTGCTGTCGATGAAGCGAACATTTTAGAGGAAAGCAAGAGCAGCGGCGATGAGAAAGGGCGAGGAAGGAGGACGTGATGTCAGTTTTCTCAGAAGAGAGTCTACAGCTGCGTCGTGAGTTGGCTTACGCTTGTCGCATCCTGGCAGCCGACGGCCAGAACGATACCGTCTACGGTCATGTCACGTATCGAGAGGCAGGCGCGAAGACCTTTTGGATGAAACCTTCGGCTATGGGCCTGGATGAAATCACGCCTGATACGCTGATTCGGGTTGACCTGGAGGGGAATGTTGTCGAAGGGGAGCTGCCACGTCACGTTGAGTTTCCTATCCATGCCGAGATTTTCAGAGCCAGACCCACCATTACCTGTGTCGTGCATACCCACCCCATCTATTCGATAGCCTTTGCCGCTACAGGACAGCCATTACATGCCGTCTCACACGAAGGAGCGCAGTTTACACCGCCCGATGTCCCTCGCTTCACACGGACCTCGGATCTTATCACCACTCGCGCACTGGGAGAGGAAGTCGCCAGCACGCTGGGTGGAAGTCTTGCTTGCTACCTGATCAACCACGGAATAGTAGTAGCTGGCAACACCATCGACAAAGCGGTCGTCTCAGCCATCAATTTAGAGCGAGCCAGCCAGGTTCAACTTCTTGCTGCTGCATCTGGTCAGTCCTTTCGCTGGACATCCGATGAAGATATAGCGGGAAAACGAGAGAAAATTTTTGGTGAAGGCATGGTAAGAAACGTATGGAACTATTACTGTCGTCGCATTGGGCCGCTATAATAGTTGGTTCATGCTTCAGTTCTCCGTAAGAAACAGTTTCCCAAAAGCGCGAAAACAGAAGCGATCATGTGGTGCTTGAGCACCTCTCTTGCCACACCTGCTGAAGAGGCTTGTACGAAAGCAGCACAATCCCTTCCTGCTCGATGATCTCGCGAGCTTCCTGCGAGATCAGAAAGTCCAAATCCGTCGGGTGCGCTTGCCAACTCTCCGGTTCGATCGCTTGCAGCTCCGGGGTACCCAGAGCAGGATGGGCCGCCCATTCGCTCAACCCAATCGGGAGGTCTCGCAACGCTCTGGCAAACCATGCTGATTTCTCGACGATGTCAAGCTTAAAGGTATCCACCACATGGTGTTCGTTGGTAGGCAAGCCCTGGCGCCGCAAGGCTTCGCCCGTCGATCGATCAAAGACACGCACCGCCAGGCCGTATGCTTTTGCCAGCTTTACTGTCATCTCGAAAATATCTGCCCGGCCACCATTATACAAGCAATGCCAATCCAGATAGGTGGGCTTGAGCGAAGTCGCAAGCACTGCCTCAATCTGCGCCCGGAATTCGACTTCCAGCTCGGAGAGCTTCGCCTGAGCCAGAAATTCGGGGATGCGTTCATACCTGTAGAAAAAGCCAGCCTCATCGATCAGGGATGGCACCTGTTCCCTGGAGGTGAGCGACCCCCACCGATACAAGGGCACATCGCTGATGACGGTCAGGTGAACACCGAAGGAAATAGCAGGATGGTCCGAGAGCATCTGCATGGCATGCAAAGCCCAGGGACAAGGAACTATCAAGGTCGTCGAACTGACCACGCCTTCCGTGAGCGAACGCAGAATGCCCGCATTGCACGCATGGGACCTCCCGAAATCATCAGCGTTGATGATCAATAAACGAGCGTCGTCTGGATATCCTAACAAGCGGTTGGTTTGGCTGCTCTGCGATTGGGTCATCTTTCATATCTCCTCTCAAAAGAGATTACAGTGGGGCTTCTCGAACATGAACAACTATTCAGGGCAAAAAGCAAAGATTGAGGGCAAAGCTGTCAGACGGTGGCGCATTCCTCCACCCGATCCAGCCACTCGCGCATGAGGGCCTGGCACAGCACATCCTGTTCGATATTCACAAAATGTCCGGCCCGATCGAGCACAGCGAAGGTCGCTCTGGGGTAGTTGTCCAGCAGATCCCAGGCGTCCCGGTATCCACAGAGGTGGTCTTGTCGTGCGGTCAGAATAAGCGTGGGGCCACCAAAGGGTGCGGGAAGTCGGTCCACGTCAAAGGAAAAGGGGCTGGCCGTCTCCAGACGCTCGTTGAAGGGGTGGTCGGCTAGCTGGACCTCCGCTAGCAAGTCGCGTACCGCCTCGACCACCGTGGGGGTCTGCACTACGATGAGGCCAGCGATCGGCCCGAGTTCGGCCTCCTGCCTCGGGTCTTCCACAAGCGTGGTTCTGAGTGGGAGATGGGCCTGTGCGGGGTCTGCCTTCACCTGCGGCGCACAGAGCAGCAGGCCATTGATCGAGGCTGCCCTGTGGTAGACCACGCCACGAGCCAAGTACCCCCCATAGGACAGGCCGGCCAGCACAAAGCGTTGACCGGGGATGACCGTGTCGATGAACGCCAGCACCGCATCGAGCATCTGATCGTGCGTGGCCAGACGGTCCACGCCCGGGGTGCGCCCTGTGCCGGGCAAGTCAGGATAGAGGCGCAGCCAGCCGTCCCGCTGCGCGAAGAGGGGTTCCATGAACCGTAGCATCACGCGGTGATCGCTCGGCCGCCCAGGCAACATTACGATGGGCCGACCGGTGCCGTAGCTTTCATAGAAGATCGCAATATCTCCGAGGTCACATTTCATGTGTTGATACCTCCGTTCATGCGCACAAAACCTGTAAGGCTTCGGATGCCGGCGAAGCCTTGCCGCGATAGCCAAAGAACGCGGCTAGAAGGGCTTCGCCTACCCCTCTGGCTTCGATCCAATGGACTGGTTGATCTCCCAGAGGTTGCCTTCGGGATCGGCAAAGTGCGCTGTGCGCAGCCCCCAGCGCTGGTCGGTTGGGGGTCTGACAAACGTGACGCCCTTCGCTTTGAGTTCCTCGTAGGCGGCATCGACATCCGCAACACTAGCAGCCAGAAGCCCGCGCGACCCTCCCTCGATCTTCAGCTCATTGACCTCCGTACCTAACAGGTCTGCGGCACCTGAGGGCGAGAGTAAGATCAAGTACAACCCCTCTTCCAGAAGGAAACTGGCAGAATCGGCATCGCTCCCTTTATACTGAAGTTTGAACGTGTCCCGATAAAACGCCGTACATCCGGCCAGGTCTTGGACGAACAAGACCATCGCTTCGATCTTGTGAATCATGGTTTCCACCTCTTCTTTCTTTGTCGAGTCATGCACCTCTCCACTCGTTCAGGCCGAAGCGCGTCTGTGCTCGACAAGGAGCAGTATAGCACAGAAGGAGGGACAAAACTTCTTGGATCTTGCTCTTTTTACATGTGTATTCGTGGTGATACCGTGGGCGCATGG
>WNFC01001362.1_pt1 | contig 25545 bp, 18 predicted proteins | sample 5400541 | NCBI WGS metagenome assembly WNFC01 (sample SAMN13153342, study PRJNA577476) | soil metagenome | isolation source: 120 cm saprolite under Douglas fir tree site 2 hole 2 replicate 1 | place: USA:California | collected 2015-04-18 | reverse complement strand
GTGGTTCCGCCCGCTGTGCCCACGATCCGGACTGTGCCGACCTCGCCCTCGACCAGGCCCGGCTTGGCGACTGACCGGAAAGCCACGTCGACGATCCTCCAGCGGTCGGCCTCGAACTGAGCCGATACCACTCCTCCCGCGCCTCCAACCGCACGCTGCAGCTTCCAGCCCAGGGCGCTCGAGATCCAACCGATGAGCGTGGCGGATGGGATCCGGTTGCCACGGCCCGCCCCCGCGTAGTCGATGCCGATCTCGCTGATGCCCGACAGAAAGGGCCGTCGAGCCACCGGGGCGAAGAACTGCGCGATCGATTCTCGCCACGGATCGAGTCGGGCCCATTGCAGGTCGGCCAGCCCAAGGCGGCGATGGGCGTGTGCGCTCGTCTCCGCCAAGGCCAGGAAGGAGTGATAAGGACGCGCGAACCCCGCAGAGTCCACCACCATGGCGTCGGCGATGTCCAGCGCGTCGTGCAGCTCCTTGGACCCAAACGGCGGGGTCCCGAGCCACCAGATGTACGTCGGCACACCGCTGACCAGGAGCGGATCGACCAGCCCGGCGAGGTGCGTCGCCGCCGGGCCTCGGACTTGCAGGGTGACGAGCTCGTACTGCGCAGGCGATGGTGGGCTGGTGGCCGTCGGTTCTGTCACCAGGACCGGGGGTGGCGCGGTGATGGAGGCGTCGATGCGGCCTGGTTGGACGTTCGCCTGGTCCCGCACCACGATTGCGAGCGACGGGTGGTGGACGGCGATCGCCGTGCAAATGCGTTGGGCAACCTTCTCCTCCGCCTCCGTCGCCACCACGGCGATCAGCGTCATGACGCAGTTGCGCGGATGAGGATGGTCGTCGTCGGTGGATTGCGCTTGCGCGAATTTCCGCCTGAACTGGGTGAGGGCGTCGAGGACCTGCGCGATGGTCACCCCCTCGCCCTTCCATTCCAGTACGTCTGCGGGCGGACTGCTCATGGCCGGTGCCATTCCCTCCCCTCTGTCTCCAGTAGCTTGGCGGCAGACGCCGGCCCCCAGGCGCCGGCAGGATACATCTGCAGCGGCGGCCGGCCCTCCCTCCATGCGGCTTCTATGGGATCGATCAAAGTCCACGCCGTCTCCACTTCGTCGGCTCGCGTGAAGAGCGTCGGGTCGCCGATCATGCAGTCGAGCAAGAGGCGCTCGTACGCCTCCGGCACTTCGACGAGAAACGAGGACGCATACAGAAAGTCCATCGCCACGCTGCGCAGCCGGATGCCGGCCGCTGGCACCTTGGCGCCGAACTTGAGCGAGATGCCCTCCTCGGGCTGGATGCGAAGGGTGATGGCGTTGGGGTCGAGCTCTTGCGCGGCCTGGCGGCCAAAGGTCAGGTGGGGCGGGCGGTTGAAGAGGACGCGGATCTCGGTCGCCCGCTTCGGCATCCGCTTGCCGGCGCGGATGTAGAAGGGGACCCCGGCCCAGCGCCAGTTGTCGACGAAGAGCCTGAGCGCCACGAAGGTCTCGGTCAGCGAGCCCGGCGCCACGTTGGGCTCTTCGCGGTACCCATGGACGTGCTCGCCGAGCACCCATCCGTTCGCGTACTGGCCGCGCACGGTGGCCTTCGCCGCCTCCTCTTCGGTAATGGGACGGATCGCTCGCAACACCTTCACCTTCTCGTCGCGGACGGCGTTGGCTTCGAATGCGACGGGAGGCTCCATGGCCGTGAGCGCGAGCAGCTGCAGCGCATGGTTCTGGACGATGTCTCGCAGCGTGCCCGCCTTGTCGTAGTACGCCCCTCGATTCTCGACCCCGATCTCTTCCGCGGCCGTGATCTGCACCGAATCGATCAGGTGGCAGTTCCAGATCGGCTCGAAGATCGAGTTCGCGAATCGGAACGCCATGATGTTCTGCACAGTCTCCTTGCCCAGGTAGTGGTCGATCCGGAAGACGGAGTCCTCGTGGAAGACCCGCTGCACCATCTTGTTCAGCTCGCGGGCGGACTTCAGGTCGTTGCCGAACGGCTTCTCGATCACGATCCGGTGGTAGCCATCGCCGGCATTCAGGCCGGCGGCCTTCAGCTGCTCGGTGATCGTCTCGTACGTTGGCGGCGGCGTCGCGCAATAGAAGACACGGTTCCCGCCCACATGCCGTGCGTGGTCGAGGTCGTCAAGCCTGCGTCCAAGTCCCTTGAAGTCCTCGAGCTTGCTGAAGTCGACCTTGATGTAAAACAGGCCCTCGAGAAACGACTGCAGCACCGCCTCGTCGACCGGCTGCGTCCGCGAGAACTCCGAGATCTTCTCCGAGGCCCGCTTGCGAAACGCGTCGTCGGTGAGATCGTCGATCGCCGCTCCCACCACGGCGAAACCGGCCGGCAGCAATCGCTGCTTGGCCAGGTTGTACAGGGCCGGAAGCAGCTTCCGCCCGCTCAGGTCGCCGGTGGCGCCGAAGATCACCATGAGCGCCGGTTCGGCGACCCGGTAGTCGTGCAGGCCTTCGGCGAGTGGGTTCGGCGCGACGGTGGCCGTACTCAACTCTTGGCGGTCTCGCCTTTGGCGTCGGTCACTACGGCATGCCCACCGAATTGATTGCGCATCATCGCCAGCATCCGATCGCCGAACGTGTTCTCCATCCGGCTCCGAAAGCGCGCGAAGAGCGACTCGGCGATGATCGGGACGGGCACAGATTCGTCGATCGCGGCCTCGACGGTCCACCGGCCCTCACCCGTGTCCTCTACATAGCCCTTGATCGCGGAGAGCTCGGGATCCGCCTCGAGGCCCCTTGCGATCAGGTCGAGCAGCCACGACCGCACGACGCTGCCCGTGCGCCAGGCTTCAGCGATCCCTTGCATGCTCATGCCGGGGAAAGTCTTCGACAGCTTCATGACCTGGAAACCTTCGGCGTAGGCCTGCATGAGCCCGTACTCGACGCCGTTGTGCACCATCTTCACGAAGTGCCCTGAGCCCTCGGGGCCGGTGCGCACCAGGCCGCCGTCGTCGGGGGCGAGGTCCTTCAGCAGCGGCAGGCAGTGGTCGTAGGTGTCCTGCTCCGCGCCGACCATCAAGCAGTAGCCGTACTCGAGGCCCCAGATGCCGCCGGATGTCCCGGCGTCCATGTAGTGCATGCCTTTGGCTTTGACCCGCGCGCAGTCATCCATTGCAAGCTTCCAGTTGGTGTTGCCGCCGTCGATGATGATGTCGCCCGGGTCGCCCAAAGCGATGAGCTGGTCGATCGCTTCGGTGGTCGGATCGCCCGCCGGCACCATCACCCACATCACGCGCGGCTTCGATTGAAACTTCGAAACGAACTCTTGCCAGGAATGCGCGCCGACCGCGCCTTGCGACTCCTTCTGGTTGACGGCGTCGGCGGATTGGTCGTACGCGATCATGCGGTGGCCGCGCTTCATCAGACGCAAGACCATGTTGCCGCCCATGCGGCCCAGGCCGACCATCCCCATCTCCATGGTCATCCCCTCCGGTGCTTGGCTACTTGACCTTGCCCCACGAACTCAGAGGCTGCGCCTTGAGTTCGCGGGGACCCCTGCTGATCTGACCGCCGCCGCCAACGCCTTCCATCCCGCCGCCGCCTCTTTGCCGAGCGTCACCCGCAGCACTGGGAGACGGCGCGATGTCAGCGACTCCAGGTCACCAAGCGACTGAGCCTGCTTGAGGATCGAGAAGCTGTACGGCTGGCCTGGGATGGGCACGTCGCGAGTGTCGTCCTGGACGATTTGCAGGAAGAGGCCGACCTTCGGGCCGCCCTTGTGCAGCTGTCCGGTCGAGTGGAGAAAGCGAGGCCCGTAGCCCGCGGTGGTCGCGTAATGCGTCGCATCCCGCACCGAAGTTCGGATCGAAGCGATGGCCGCTTGCGATGCGGTAGTGCGCGTGGAGTAGGCCATGATCGCGAAGTACGCCCCACGCTTGGCCTGGCTGAGCAGTGCTTTCAGCCCCGCTCGAGACTTGGCCGCCGGCACGGACTCCGCCTTTGGGAGCTTGCCGCTGGCGCGGTACTTGGCGAGAACCTTTTTGGTGTTGTCCTTCGACTCCTGCACGTTGGGCTGGTCGAACGCGTCGATGCCTAGGACCGACCCTGCGATCGCGGTCGCGATCTCCCAGCGCAGGAACTCGCCGCCGAGGTCCAGCTTGTCGCGCAGCGTCAGGGTCACCACCGGCTGGCCCGCCTTCTCCAGCGCCTGGACCGCTTTGTTGGGCGGGTCGGCGTCCATGCGGATGTACACGAACAAGCGGTCGTCGCCATACACCACCGGTTTGCCCAGCGGTTCGCCTTCCACCGGCACGATCCCCTTGCCCTCCTTGCCGGTGCTCTCGGCGATCAGCTGCTCCACCCAGTAGCCGAAAGTCGCGATCCTGGGCGACGCTATGAGGGTGAGCTTGTTCCGGCCACGTAGTGCGAGCTCGCCCATGACCCCGCCCAGCCAAACACCCGGGTTGTCAGGGGCGGGCACGGTGTCGGCGCACGAATGCGCCATCTCCACGGCGCGCTCCAGCATCTCGGTCACGTCGACGCCCATCAGCGCTCCCGGTACGAGGCCGAAATAGCTCAGGGCCGAGTAGCGGCCGCCGATGTCCGGCGGGTTGCGAAAGATCCAGCGGAAGCCGTGGTCCTTGGCCAGCTTCTCCAGCGAGGTGCCCGGGTCGGTGATGGCGGCAAAGTGGCGCCCGGCCATTCCGTCCTTTCCGCCTCCGCCCCCATTCACCTCCTCCCAGAAGTAGGCGAAGTGCGACAGGGTCTCGGTCGTCTCGCCCGACTTCGAGGCGACGATGAACAAGGTGTCCTGGATGCGGATGCGCTGACGCACCGACAGGATCGTGGCCGGGTCGGTGGTGTCGAGCACGTGCAGCCGCGGATGGCCGCGCACCGGGCCGAAAGTGTTCCTCAGCACATCCGGGCACAGGCTCGAGCCGCCCATGCCCAGGAGGACGACGTCGGAGTAGGCGCGGCCGTCGGTGGCGAGCTGTCGAAGCTCGGGCGCGTGCTCGAGCATTTTCTCCGCCACGTTCAGCCAGCCAAGGCGATCGCGGATCTCCTCGCGCTTGGCCGGGTCTGAGGTCCACAGGGTCGAGTCCTTGGCCCACAGGCGCCGCGGGGCATCGGCCTTCTGAAGCTGCGCCACGCGCGAATCCACGTTGGGCTGAAGCGCGCCGAGGCTGTACCACTGCCTTGGGCCCTTGCCGGTCTTGATGTTCTGGCTTTCTTTCTTGATCGTGGCCAGGAGGCTTTCGAACGACTTCGTGAACGACTCGACCCCCTCGACCTCCAGCTCCCGGGTGACCTGGTCGAGGTCGACGGCGACGTCCGCGAGCTGCTTGAGCTGGCGCCTGGCCAGCTCGACGTTCTCATCGATGCTTCGCCTCGCCTCGCCGTGCTCCCTGAACGCGGCCAGGGTCGCCGGCGGGATGGTGTCTACGGTGTCGGCGCCAATGAGCTCCTCGACGTAGTAGGTGTCGGGGTAGCGAGGGTCCTTGGTCGACGTGCTCGCCCACAAAGGGCGCTGCAGCTGCGCGCCGGCCTTCTTGAGCTTGTCCCAGCGCGGGCCGCTGAATGTCTTCCGGAAGCGCTCGTACGCGATTTTCGAGTTCGCGATCGCGGCCTTCCCGTACAGGCGCTCCAGCGCGCGCTTTTGCGCGGGGTCCGTGCTCAGCTCGATCTTCTGGGCCAGGATCTTGTCGACCTTCGTGTCCACGCGGCTGACGAAGAAGCTGGCGACGCTGGCGACTTTGCGCAGGTCGCCACCTCCCTTGTGCAGCTTCTCAAGACCCGACAGATAGGCCTCCATGACCTCGCCATACCGGTCCACCGAGAAGATCAGGGTGATGTTGATGTTGTGGCCCTTCGAAAGCTGGTCGTAGATGGCGGGGATGCCCTCTTTGGTCGCCGGGATCTTCACCATCACGTTCGGCCGGTGGCATCGAGCCCGAAGTTCCTCGGCGAATGCGATCGTGCGCCTCGTGCTGCTCGCGACCGTCGGCGAGACCTCGATGCTGACGAATCCGTCGTGTCCCCTGGTCCGGTCGTAGACAGGGCGGAAGACGTCGGCCGCTGCCGAAACGTCCTCGACCATCAGCTCCCAGAGAATCTCCTCGGGCTTATGACCCGCCCTCACGAGCTGGACCATGGCCTCGTCGTAATCGTTGGAGCCGCTGACCGCCTTCTCGAAGATGGTCGGGTTGGACGTGACGCCGGTGAGGCCTTCCTCCCGCAGTCGGGCCAGTTCGCCGGAGGTGATCAGCTGGCGGCGGATGTTGTCCAGCCACAGAGACTGGCCAAGGCGCTTGAGCTCCTTGATCGGCGCCGCTACGCGCACCGCAGTCGCCATCGCGCTACTTGCCGGCCAGCAGCTTGGTCGCAGCCGCCACGATGTAACGGGCCGAGATTCCGGCGGCGTTCATCAACTCCTCGGGTTTGCCCGAGGTCGGCAGACCCTTAACTGCTAGGTGGGCGACGTGCAGGCTGTCTTCGGCCGCGAATGCCTCCAGCACCGCCGCGCCCAGGCCGCCTTCCGGGTAATGGTCCTCGACGATGACGAACCTGCCCTTGGTCGCGCGTGCGGCCTCGCGAAGAGTCTTGACGTCCACCGGCTTGACCGAATAAAGGTCGATCACGCGGGCGGAGATTTTCTTCTGTGCGAGCGTGTCGGCGGCCGTCAGGCAGTTGTGCAGGGTGACGCCCGCTCCGATGAGGGTGACCCTGTCCTTCGGGCTCGACCGCACGACCTTCGAGCCACCGATCTTGAAGGTTTCGTTCGGCCCGTAAATGGTGGGATACGCGCCGCGAGTGGTGCGCATGTACACGATGCCGCTCTCGTCCGCCATCAGCCGGGTGAGCTTGGCGGTCTGGTTCGGGTCGCTCGGATAAAGCACCGTCGAGGTGTGGATCGCGCGCATCGCCGCCAGGTCTTCAAGCGCCATCTGCGACGGGCCGTCCTGGCCGATCTCGACGCCAGCGTGCGAGCCTACGAGCTTGATGTTCGCTTCCGAGACTCCGGCCATGCGGATGAAGTCGTAGGCGCGCGCGAAAAAGGCGGCAAACGTGGACGCAAAGGGCCGGTAGCCGCGGACGCTCATGCCGACCGCCATCGACACGAGCTGTTGCTCGGCGATGTAGATCTCGAAGAACCGATCCGGGTACGCCTTAGCGAACTCGTCCGCGTGCGTGGAGTTGGATACCTCGGCGTCCATCACGACGACGTCCGGGATCGCACCCAACGCGAGCAGCGCGTCGCCATAAGCCTTGCGGGTGGCCACCTTGTCTTCCTTCTTGTAGGTGGGCAGCGTGACTGTCGCTTCGGTGTGCTTGATCGCGGGCTGGCCCGACTCCGGCTTGGCGGTCTTGACCTTGAGGTGGCGGATCCCGCCCAGCTCCTTGATCGCCCGCTCGGCCATGTCGGGCGGGAGGGCCTTGCCATGCCAGCCGTCCTTGTTTTCGATCTCCGAAAAGCCTTTACCTTTGACCGTCTTGGCGATGATCACGGTCGGCTTGCCCGTGGCCGACAGCGCTGTGCCGTAAGCGCGGTCGATCGCGGTGACGTCATGGCCGTCGATGACGATCGGGAAGCAGCCGAACGCCTCCACGCGGCGCCGGTAGGTGTCGAGCGTCCAGCCGTATTCGGTCTCGCCGCGCTGGCCGAGGCGGTTGATGTCGAGGATTGCGGTCAGGTTGGCCAGCTGGTAAAAGCCGGCCTTGTCAAACGCCTCCCAGACCGAGCCCTCGGCGAGCTCCGAGTCGCCGCATAGCACCCACACGTGGTAAGGGAGCTGGTCGAGCTTCTGGCCGGCCATCGCGACGCCGACCGAGATCGGCAGCCCCTGGCCCAGGGAGCCGGTGGCGACGTCCACCCACGGGATGGCGGGGGTTGGATGGCCCTGCAGGCGCGACCCGAACTTGCGGTAGGTCATCAACTCGGTGTCCGTGATCGCGCCGACGGCCTTGAACATGGCGTACACGAGTGGCGAAGCGTGGCCCTTCGAGAAGATCAGGTGGTCGTTGTTGGGGTCCTTCGGCTTGTTCCAGTCGTACTGGAGGTAGCGAGTGATCAGCACCGCGATGAGATCGGCCGCGGACATCGAGGAGGTCGGATGGCCGGAGCCAGCAGCCGTGCTGCACCGGATGGAATCGACCCGCAGCTGCTGCCCCAGCTGGCGCGCGAACTCGAGATCGGTGGTGGCAAGCGCCTCGGTGGTGACGGTCATCTCACTCCCTACCACTTGCGAGTGGCACCTCCCGCGACGCAACTTCGCGGGCCCCGGCGTGTATTCGACGTTAAGTCTATCGGTCTGCCGAAATCGGGTCGAAAAACAGCCCGTGCGACCAGCCGGCGGCGACCGTCAGAGCGCCCGCCAGCATCCAGGACGGCTTGCGTCGCCACGCCCCGATCGCCATAAGCGTGTCACCCCCAAGCCGCAGCGCCGTCGACGCCGGCGGCATGTGATCGAGTACGTATCTGCCGCGAGGGGTGTGGCGCAGGCGGTCGAGGTCGGCGAAGCGGAGCACCAGAGCCGAGCCTACGACCGGGAGCAGGTAGCGCGAAGCCAGGCCGGCGCTGAGCCGGTGCTGCCAGAGCAAGACGTTGGAGACGGCCGAGGCGCTGATGTCGAAGGCGAGCTTGACCGGATGAACCTGGTGAATCAGGATGTCGCTCAATTCATAAGCATTACATCCCGACTCAATCACTCGTCATCTGGCTGAGTCCTGGATAGCCGGCGATGGAGTCCCAAACGCCGGCGGATAGGACGAGTTGGGTGAAGCGCGCCCGGGCGCTGGACCTCCTCATCGGGCTTTTTGTCGTCGCCGCCGTGTTAGTCGCGGTGCTGCCTCTCTTCGCGCTGGTGCGCGGACTCGTCATCGCAATTCGTCACGGGTACCAGGGTGCGGAGGCGCTGGGCATCGGGCTCTCTTTGCTGGCCCTCAGCGCAGGATCAATCTTCTTTCTCTACTCGCTCAAGTACTACTTGGCTACGGTTGCCATGCTGGTCTCCTCCCTGGTACTTGCCGACGGCAACGGCCGGACCAACGGCAACCGGAATGCTCTTGGTCATGCACACCCGCACGGCCTCATGCGATTCCTCCGGCGCGGCAATGGCAATGGTCATCGCAACGGCAACGGCGCCGGACACATCGACCTCGGCTACGAACCGTTCGTCTCCATCCACATCGCGACCTACAACGAGAAACGGGTTATCACTCGGCTGCTCGAGGGCTGCTCTGCACTCGAGTACAAAAATTATGAAGTCGTGGTCGTCGACGACTCGACGGACGAGACCGCCGAAATCCTGAAAACCTGGGAGGGTCGGCCGCGGTTCAAGATCGTGCACCGGCCCAACCGCGATGGATTCAAGGGTGGCGCGCTCCAGGTGGCCCTTCAGCACACCGACCCACAGGCCGAGTTCGTGATCGTTTGGGACGCAGACGTGGTTCCCTTCGCCGACTCGATCCTCACCTACCTGCCGCACTTCTTCAATGGGAATGTGAATGGCAACGGCAACGGCAGAACTCGGAACGGCGCCAAGCCTCCTCTTGAGCTGCGGCCGCAGGTCGCCGCGGTCCAGAGCTACCAGTGGCATGTCCTCAACAAGAGCGAGAGTTGGCTGACCGAGGCGGTCCGCGCCGAATATGCCGGCAGCTATATGGTCGAGCGCCCGTTCCAGGAGGCGATCGGATCGCTGAAGATGGTCGCGGGAACGGCCTACATGATCAGGGCCGACATCCTTCGAGAGCTCGGATGGGGTCGAAGCCTCACAGAGGATTGGGAGCTGACCCTCCGGCTCTATGCCCGCGGCCTCAAAGTCGCCTACACCCCCTACGCCGAAACGCCGGCAGAATGCGCGTCGACCTTCGGCCGCCTGGCGCGCCAGCGGATGCGATGGGCCGAGGGCCACAGCTACAACGTCCGCCGGATGTTCGGCGAGATCATGAGCTCGCGCAAGATCGGGCTTGTCGAAAAGCTCGAGTTCCTCTTTTACGCGATCTATTACCTGCAGTCGGCCCTGTTCATAGTAGGCAGCGGGTGCTGGTTTTTCGCAGAGGTCGTTCTCCATGCGCACGTGCCCGAGTGGACCGCGACTCTGGGCTGGTCCCTGCTGCTCACGAACCTGTTGTCCTTGCCGCTCATGAACCTGTCGGGCCTGCTCCTGGAGGAGGCGCCGATCAAGGATTTCCCCGGCGTCCTGGGTGCGCTCGCGATCTCGTTTCTTCTCATTCCATTCCAGGGCTACGCCGCGGTGAAGGGCCTGCTCGAGAAGGACGAGGGCCCATGGTATCGCACGCCCAAAACCGGGCGGATCACAGACCCGGTCCACCACCTCCGCCGTCTGGTCTGGCTGCGGCGATGGCTGCGCGGCCCCGGACCACGCTCACGACCACCGGAGCAACCGCTGAAGGTTGTACCCGCACGGGGGCGGACGGGCCGCGGATCGCGGCTGGGCTGGGTCGTGGCCGCGGCGCTCGGGGCCGCGCTGGCCGGCCTTGGTGTCGGCGCGATCAACGCCCCGATCGCCGATGCCGCCGGTACGAGCTTGTTTCTGCACGGAGCCGGTCCGTTCACGCTCGACGCAACCTCGCCCGGCGCTGCCCTGCCACAGACGATGCTGTTGACCGCCGGAAACACCCGCACGTGGGCCACCACGTCGTCCACTGCGGCCTCGCAAACGATCTCCTCGTCCACCTCGTTCACGTTCAACTACTGGACGCTGGGCGTCGGCGGGACGGCCAACGTCACGCTGACATTCGCGTTCAGCTCCTCCAGCACCTGTTCGTCGCCCGCCACGATCGCCCAAACGACCACGGGACTCGTGAGCGGGGCGAACCAGAGCACCGCCTCCTTCGCCCCCTCGTCGAACGTCAGCGTGCCGGCGGGGTCCTTCTTCTGCTTCACGGTAACGGTCAACTCGATCGGCCTCGTAACGCTCACACTCGACTACGACGCGTCCGGCTCTCCCTCCAATCTGATCAGCACGCAACTAATCTTCATTCCCGAGCTGGTGCTGCCGTTCCTGGGCCTGGCCTTGCTCGCGCCGATTGCGGTCCGCCGGCTGTCGAGCAGCCGCAGGAGCCAAGCGTCGTGACTCGCCGAGAAGACCGCCCGCAAATGACGCTGCTTGTCGCGTGCTGTCTGATCCTGGTCGCCCTTCCGTTCGTGACGACATACAGCGACCTGCTCACGGCCGGGGCCATTCGAATCGGCGTCGCGGGGCCCTTGCAGTCGGTCAGCCCGATCGAGGCACGCATGGTGGTGGCGCTGCTCCAGCTGTTCGGAGTCCACGCGGCGGCGGCCGGCAGCCAGCTCGTGGTCTGGGATGCGAGCGGCCGCCCCACCAACCTGTTCATCTCGTGGAACTGCATCGGCTGGCAGAGCCTCGTGCTCCTTGGCGCCAGCCTCGCGGTCGGCCTGCGCGGGCTGTCAGCCGAGGCGCGAATCCAGGTCTTCGTAATCGGGCTTCTGGGCACCTTGCTTGTCAACGTGCTGCGCGTCGGGTTGGTCTGCTTGCTGGCGGCGGCGGCTGGCCGGACCCCCGCCTTGATCTTCCACGACTACGGCGGGACACTCATTACCGTCGGCTGGCTTTTCGCATTCTGGCTCGCTGCCGAGCGCTGGCTTCTCGGCGAGCGGGAATAGGGCGCTAGCGAGCTGACCCGGACAGTCTCTCCACCTCGGTCACCATGCCCTCGAGGATCTTCAGGCCGGCGTCCCAGAACCCGGGGTCCGTGATGTCCATGCCCAGCCGGCGGACGAGCTCGTCCGGGCGCGTCGAGCCGCCCGCGCCGAGGAATTCCAGGTAATCGTCGACGAAGCTCGGCCCTACCTCGAGGTAACGGTGGTAGACAGACAAGGCCAGCAGGTTGCCGAACGCGTATGCATACACGTAACCCGGTGTGTGCATGAAGTGCCCGACGTAGCTCCACCACACCTTGTGCTCGTCGGTGAGGAGCAGCGCGTCCCCGAACATCGGCTGCAGCTTTTCCTGGAAGATCTCGCCGAGCTGCTCGACAGAGAGCTCCCCTTCCTGGCGCCGCATCGTGTGGCACGCGTCCTCGTAGCGGTTGAAAGCGACCTGGCGGAAGACCGTGGAGAAGGCATCTTCAACCTGCGTGCACAGCATCGCCAGGCGAACCTTGGGGTCCTTCTCCTCGCTCATGATGCGGTCGAAGGTCAGCGCCTCGCCGAACACCGAAGCCGTCTCGGCGAGCGTCAGCGGCGGATGGAAATCGAAGATGTGCTGCTTAGAGGCCAGACGGTCATGCAGGCCGTGGCCGAGCTCATGGGCCATCACCAGCGCGTCGCGCAGCTTGCCGGTGAAATTGAGCATCACGTAGGGATGGTGACGTGGAGTGACCGGCATGCAGTAGGCCCCACCCGCCTTGCCCGGGGCCACAGGAGCGTCGATCCAGCCGTGCTTGAAGAAATCTTCGACCAGGTCGGCCGCGCGTTTGGAGAACCGGCGGTATGAGGAGAGCACGAGATCTTTGGACTCTTCCCAGCTCAGGTCTCGGGCCACCTCGCCGATCGGGGCGTACCGGTCCCACTCATGCAGGTCGCCGACTCCGAGGAGCTTCTTCTTGACGCGGTAGTAGCGCACGCATACGTCATATCGCCCCGTGACAGCCTCGATCAGCGCCTGCACCGCCTCGTCAGAGGTTTCGTTGGCAAGATTGCGCGACGAGATCCAGGTCGGGAAATGACGCAGGCGGTCGTCGATCGCCTTCTCACCGAGGATGACGTTGAAGATGTAACCGCGTGTCCGCACGTCCAGATCCAGCGCAGCTGTGATCGCGGCGCTCGCCTCGCGGCGCACCGTGCGATTGGATTCCCGCAGCCGGACAAGCGCCTCGTCCAGCGGCACCCTCCGCTCGTCGAGGTCGACGCGAATGCGGGCGCAGAGCTCTTCGAACAGCCGGTTCCAGGCGGAGTTGCCGACCGGGCTGAAGTCGGTGAGGACTCGCTCTTCGGGTTCCGAGAGCTGGTGCGGCCGGTACTTTCTCGCCTCCTCGACTGTGTGGCGATAGCGAGCAGACTCCGTGTCCGCATACAGGCGCGTGGCCTGGTCGTCGCTGATGTGTGCGAGCTCCAGCGTGAAGAAGACGCCATGGCTCGCGCGCTCGGCGCCGGCCTCTCGCACGCGTGCCAGGAGCCGACCGGCGGCAGCATCTTCAGTGTTCTGGCTGTGAAGGAGGTATGAGTAGACGTCAGGCTTGGCGGCGAGCTCCTCGTCTTCCTCGAGCTCGCGCATCATCGCCGCGAACTCTTTGGGGGGCAGGGATGCGACCTTGCCCTTGTAGCGCGCCTCGAATGCCTCCGCTCGCTTGAGCGCCTCGGCGATGGTCTCTTCGATCGCCGGGTCGGTCGGCGACTGGAAGAGGTCGGTGAGGTCCCACCGAACTCGCTCGGCACCGGTGATCGTGGTCGCCTGGGCCATGGGCGGTCAGGATAAACGCTAGCGCGGTCGGGCTTCGATCAGGCTCTCGCCAGCACCGATCGGCGTGACTTTTATCAGTTGCAAGTCCGCGGCGGCGAGCAGAGCGCGGTACTGCTCCGCGGTCCGCTCACGGCCGGTCAGTACCACCATCATGTTGACGTCGAACATCGCCGCTCGAGACGGCTGGCCGTGCTCAGGAATGACCGATTCGACGAGCAGAACCGCACCCTGCGGTTCCATCCCCGCGCGGCAGTTTCTGAGGATGCGCAAGGCGCGCTCGTCATCCCAGTCGTGGACGATGTTCGAAAGCAGGTATGCGTCCGCGCCTTCGGGAACCGATTCGAAGAAGTTGCCTTGAACCATGCGGCACCGGGACCGCACGCCGGCCGCGGTCAGGTATTGATCGGCTGCCTCGAGGACTTGGGGTTGGTCATAGATGACGGCCTCGAGGTGTGGGTGCCGCTTTAGGATCACCGCAGAGAGAGAGCCATTGCCTCCGCCGACGTCGACAAGGACGTGTGATTTCGCGAAGTCGTAGTTGTCGGCGAGCGACGTCAAGAACACATCAACGCCGTCGCTCATAGCGGCGTCGAATGTGGCCTGCGTTTCGGGATGCGCGGTCATGTAGTCGAAGAATGGCGCGCCAAATACATGATCGAAAGCCGGTTGGCCGGTCCTGACTGAATGGAGCAGGTCGGCCCAGGCGCGGTAGTGCTCCTCACCGAGCATGACCGCGGTTGCCTTGACGGAGCCCGCGACGCCGGTGCACAACGGCCGCCCGATTGGGGTCAGCTCGAAACGTTGGCCGGAGACCTCGGCAACGAGTCCGTAGTACGCCGCCAGCCGAAGCATGCGGCCAAGTCTGTCCGCATTGACATTCAAGCTGGCTGCGAGCTCTTCCGCGTTCCGTGGTGACTCGGCCAGCCGGTCCGCGATTCCCAACTTGGCGATGACATACGTGACCTGGCTGGCCCTGAATCCTTGCACCAGCGCGAGCAGACGGCTCAGATCGTTCGGTGCGTCAGCCACAGCGTGTCAGGATAGCCGGCGCTCAAGCTCTCGCACGCGTGACGGTTCGGGCCAGCGGCCCGCATACGCGCCCTCGTTGACCAAGGCCGTGAGGACGTCGAGCAATTCCCTCTCCCCGAAGGGGAGAGGGTCAGCAGAGGGGTGCGCCGGGAGCTGGCTTGGCCAGGCCCGGCGCCTCAAGGGGGGAGTTCCCCCCTCTTCAACTAGAAGGGCGTGGTTGTACTCGAGCGGTGTCTCCGGCGGAGCGCGGCGGCGCCCAAGCCGGCGCTGCACGCGCTCGTAGAGCCGCAGCAGCTCAGATTCGCCGGGAGGCGCTCGCCTCGCGACCGCGGCCCGGCGGCGCCAGGTGCGAGCCCATGCCCACAGCAGAGTCACCAGTAGGGCGATCACGACGGCAGGCGGAACCACCGCCAGCGCTCCCAGCGATCCGAAGACCGCCATCGGCACCCCGATGCTGAGGTGCGGGATGAGGCGCGCGATGCCAGAGGCAGCCCAGTGGTTCGGGAACTGTGTGGCCGCGAGCCCCGAGACGCCTGGCGTGGGGTCGAAGGGCACCCAGCCGTGGTTCTCGAACCACACCTCGACCCACGCGTGTGCGTCGTGCTCGCGCACCACCGATTGGTCGAGTACCGGGTTGTAGTCGCCGGTCGCATAGCCAGTCGCCAGGCGGGCCGGGATGCCGAGGCCGCGCAACATCATCACCTCCGCGGTCGCGAACTGCTCGCAATACCCCTCTTTGGCATCGAACAGGAACCAATCCACCGGATCGCGGCCCGCGGGCACGTGGCCGAGCTGCTGCGTGTAATGGAAGTTCTGCTGCAGGTAGCTCGTGAGCGCCATCACCAGGTCGAACTGGTTGGAGCCGTAGTTGTGGGTCACGCTGTAGGCGAGGGCAAACGCCCGCGGCGAGAGAGATCCCCCGTCCATGTAGGCCGGGTTGCCGTCCGGTGGATTGAAGACGTATGGATCCTGCCTCAGCTCATCGGGCGAGAGATTGGGCAGATACGAGACAACGGAATAGGTCTGGCCCGGCCGCAACAGGTCCGGCGTGCGGAACGTTCCGTATGCGTCCTCGCGTAAAGCCGACACCGGCGCGTAAAGACTCTGGATCGGATACGCGGCGCTGATGACGCCCGGCAGAGGCCTGAGGACGCGAAAGACCTGTACGAAGGTGCCCAGGTTGTGCGGAGGCGCAACCGGGAGCAGCCTGCTGGGGACGTATGGCTGCATGGTGACAAAGCCGCGGTTGGAAGCCGTCCACACCCCGTTCCGGTAGGTGTCGAACACCAGTCCCCGCCAGTAAGCCGGGGCGCCGGTGCGCACGTACATCACCGGCGCGTCCCCGAGCCGGCCGCGGAAATGGAGGTCGACGCTACCGGAAGCCCCGGAAGGGTCCCCGCTCAGTTGAACCAGCGGCAGGGCCGGGTTCTCGAGCTCGCCTTTGAACCCGACATAGTTCGGCAGCGAGACCACCACCGGGCCATTAGGGTCGATGCTCGGCTGCGGGATGAATATGAATGCTGCCAGGCCGAGCGCAAGCGCCCCGACGAGAGCGGTCGCGACCGCCGGCACCGGCAGCGCGAGGCGGGCATCCATACGGCGAAGGTGCGACGCCACCCAGAAGCCGGCCAGGCATACCGTCCACAGCCCAAGGAGGACACCGAATGGGTAGTCCCAGGCGTAGACCGCGGCCAGGTAGAGGATCGCGAGGCTGATCCAAAGGCTCGAGTAGCAGTTGCGCCGCGTTTTCAGGTCAAAGCTCGTGACCGCGACTAGGAGGATCGCGAAGTTCGCCTGCGGCAGCACCCCGCCGAAGAAGGCGCCCACCGAGTCCGCGAGGAAGTAGCCGAGCGAGGCGAAGACCAGGCCGGCGAGGAGGATCTGGCGACGTGTCCCGCGCTTGCCGGCGCGCTCCCGGTAGCTGACCAGGTGGCCGATCGCGGCGACTCCCACGCCCACGGCGGGAACGATGTAGTCCTGGCCGTACAGGACAACGGCCAGCACAGCGACCGCGAAGCCCGAGAAGACGAAGGCCCGGCCCTCGAGGGAATTCTCGACAGGCGATGCCGGGAGCCTAAGCCATGGCAGCCTCACGGAAGCGGCCACTCCAGACCGGCCCGCTGCACCGGGACATCCAAATTGATCTCAGCCCCACCCACAACCCACGCCCGGACCGCGCCGCCGCGATGCCGGATGGTCGCGAGCGCTTCATCGACGTCCGGGTGGGCGGCTGCCAATACAGCGATGGCGTCACCGACGCGAGGCGCCTGCGCCGCGAGCCCATCGGATTTGTTCGGATAGCGGGCCAGCCATTCCAGCAGCGCCCACAGAGACCGCGACTCATCAGGTAGAGATGGCTCGGCGCCCGGCGCCCAAAGCACCGCGCGCCCGCCGGCGCGCAGGCAGTCCCAGACCTCAGATGCAGCCAGACGGGCAATCTGGTCGGCGGCCTCGGGCGTGGGCGGCGACGGGTCGCAGAAGATGCCCAGCGTCTGTACCCCCGGCGGCTCGAACTCGCGCACGATCAGCTCCCCATGACGCGCGCTGGAGCGCCAGTGGATACGGCGCAGCGGATCGCCGGGGCGGTACTCGCGCACTCCGAACATTTCCGTGCCCGACCCGGCGCGCGGGGCCGCGATGCTCGCCTCCAGTTCGCGAACCTGTGGTCGTGAGGTCAGCGAAGTGAAGCGCGGAAGTACGACGCCCAGCTCGCGGTCCTTCCAGTGGACGTCAAATGTGAAAAGGCCCAGCGGATCGGATGCATCCAGGACCCAGGACGCGGCCTGAACTACGCCCCGACGGACCGGACCGATCAGGCGCTGCTCCTCCCAACCCGATTTCGGCACCAGGCCCGAAGCTGCGCTCAGCTCGGTGCCGGCGACGCGACCCTTGACTCGTACCGGACCGCGCGCGCCACCGCCCGTATGTGCGCCGATCTTGATGCGGAGTTGGTCCCCTTCGAAGATGACCGCGTGCGGACTATTCCGCAGAATCGACTCCGGAAGCTCCGATCTCGGCAAATCGGCGGGACTGAATCTGACCGCGGCGATGCCGTACGTGCCGCGGACCCGCGACACATTCCACATGGCATACAAGAGCGCCGCGAACACCAGAGCCACGATCCAGTAGCCGAGCAGGAACAGCCAGGCGACCTCCGATGTGGCGCCGTAGTAGATGACCGCGGCGGCCAGTAACCCCGCGCCAAGTAGCCTGGGCCTGATTTAGTGCTGCCTCAGTGGTGGTAGTGGGACCGCGGCGACCACCTCTTCGACGAGCTCGGACGCGTGAACCCGTCCTCGCATGCCGAGCCGGTGCGCCAGCACGGGCGTGGCGAGCAGCTTAACGTCGTCGGGAAGGACGAAGTCCCGCCCCTCGAACAGAGCCCACGCCTGCGCCGCCCGCTGGAGGTAGACGCCTGAACGCATGCTGGCGGGAAGCGAGACCTCGGGACGCGCTCGGATGGCATCGAGCAAGGACACGATGTAGGCGCGGATCGCCGGACCCGACACGACCCGCAGGCATCCTTCCTGCAGCTCGAGGACGTCGGCGAGGCTCACCACCGCGCCCAGCTCGCCGATCGGATCGCCGTGCTCGCGCCGCGCGAGAATCTCGATCGCCTCCGCGTCGGTCGGCGGTCCCATCTCGGCGGCGAGGATGAAGCGGTCGAGCTGCGACTCAGGCAGCGGATAGGTGCCATGGAACTCGGTCGGGTTCTGCGTGGCGATCACGAAGAACGGCTTCTCCAGCGTGCGCGTGACACCCTCGATGGTCACCTGACCCTCCCCCATCGCCTCGAGGAGCGCGGATTGCGTGCGGGGCGTGGCGCGGTTCACCTCGTCGGCCAGCACGACGTTTGCGAAGATCGGCCCGGCTACGAACTCGAAGCTGGCGTCCTTCTGATTGAAGATGCTCGAGCCCGTGATGTCGGAGGGGAGCAGGTCGGGGGTGCACTGGATGCGCCTGAACGCCCCGCCCACCGAAGTGGCCAGCGCCCGCGCAAGCATGGTCTTGCCCGTGCCGGGCAGGTCCTGGAGCAGGACGTGGCCGCCGGCGACGAGGCCCGCGGCGGCCAGCCGAACCACGCGCTCCTTACCGACGATGACGCGGTGAACGTTCTTTTCGATCTGACCGAGGAGCTCCGCCGCGCGCCTGGGCTCCAGCTCTGGCGAGGCCGCGCTCATGCCTGGATTCTAGATGCGGGTACCCGCAGCACCCGCGGCTTAAAGGGGGTTCTTAACCCTGGCCGATCATCCGGGCGATGACCTCGGCGAGGTTCGGCCCGCCCTTGCCGAACGGGACCGAATGCACCCGATGCGCGAACACCATCTCAGCCACTGCGCCGACGTGCGTGGTCTTCACCTGCTCGGCGCTGTCATAGGCGGCCTTCGCCTGCGCGGCCCGCGCGCAGACGAGGTCCGAGCGGTGACCATCGACCTCGAGCGCGATCGAGATCTGGGCGATCAGGCGCAGGATCTCGCGCGGCAGCTCCACCTCGGGGAAGGTCGCGATGCCCTCGGCGATGTGAGAGCGGACGTCCTGCTCGGACTCCGCGTGCTGCGCGACGAACTTGTGGGGGTCGTCCTCCCATACCGATCGCTTCTCGACGATCGCGACGCGCTGGTCCAGGTCGCGAATGCCTTCTACGTCCACGCAGAGCCCGAACCGGTCGAGGAGCTGCGGTCGCAGCTCGCCCTCTTCCGGGTTCATCGTTCCCACCAGGATGAAGCGCGACGGGTGCGACACGGACACGCCCTCGCGCTCGACCGTGTTCACGCCCATCGCGGCCGCGTCGAGAAGCACATCGACGATGTGGTCGTCGAGCAGGTTCACCTCGTCGACGTAGAGGATGTTGCGGTTGGCCTCGGCGAGCACGCCGGGCTCGAACCGCCGCGAGCCTTCCTTCAACGCCGCCTCGAGGTCGATGGTCCCGACCACGCGGTCCTCGGACGCGTTGATCGGCAGCTCGACCACGCGCATCCTTCGTGTCGCTACCGGCAATTTGCCTGCCCTCGCACGCTCGCGGCAGTCGGCGCACCAGTCCTCGGGGTCGTCCGGGTGGCATCCGAAATGGCAGCCTTCCACCACCTGCTGGTCTGGCAGCAATCGAGCCAGCGCCCTGACCGCCGTCGATTTGCCCGTGCCTTTCTCGCCCCGGATGAGCACTCCGCCGATCGACGGGTTGATCGCGTTGAGCACCAACGCGAGTTTCATCTCTTCCTGGCCGACGATGGCGGTGAATGGGTATGAGTACCGGTCTATAGCCACTGGAACCTGAATGTTACCGACGACGCCGGGGTGTCAGGAGCAGCCCCCGTTGATCGCGAATGCTGTGGGGTCGAAGCCGTGGGGCCAGGAGCCGTAGTACCGCCAGGCCAGCACGTATGCGCTGTCCTCTTCTGGCTGCGTTATGTGTCTTTGGCCGAGGTCAGCGCAGATGGCCGGCTCGATGTCCGCAAGAGTCGCGGCCAAGCCAAGGGACATCACACGCGGATGCAGCTGCGCGAAAAACTCCCATGCAAGAGTGTTGATGGCACCACTGATGCAAAACAGCGGTCCCGCGTTGCCGTCCTGGAATACCTGAACCGGCGAGCTGCACAGGTCCACTGCCGGCAGCATCGTAGCGGGCGGCAACACACGTCGAGCCACGGGAGTGCCGACCGGAGGCGGGGTTGGGCTCGGGTAGACGATCGGCTTCGGCGAAGGTGACGGCTGCCCCGATGGTGGTGGGAACAGGAGGCGGCAGGTCCACGATCCGGTGGCGTTGACAGTCGTCGATCCATTGACTTCACGCAGGTTGGAAGCCGAGAGCGTCCCAGAGGCGGTCCCGCCGCCAAAGGACGCGACTGCGATGACTCCCGACTCAGCACGCCATGTTCGACCGCCGAACGCTACATAGAGTGAGGAGTGGCCTTGGGGCGGCCATTGAACATCGGAGTATGCCCCCGCTCCGGTGAAGTTCTCTACGATCCCACCCATATAGGCCTGTCCGCCACTGGGATTCGCGGAGATCTGGAGCTCCCGTCCGGTCAAGGTATCCAAGACCGGGCACGTGCCTCCGTTGGAGATCGGGTAGATGCCGCTGATCGCTCCAGTGAACCTCACTCCGTCACCGGGGACCACTGCCGCTGAGCTCGAAGCCTTGGTTGGGTTCGCGGTCGCCACTGGATGATCGTTCGAACAAGAGGCCAGTGCGACAACCGCGAACAGGGCCGTCGTGGCCGCCTTCATAAAGGCTTCAACGGGGCGATTCAGAATCGGTAACGCCCCAGTTTACCTGGCCCGGCCGAGCTCCCTTTCCACCGCCGAGGCGATCTCGTCGCGCGACAGGTCGTAGAGGCCGTAATAGCGCGCCCCCATGCGCTCGGCCAGGTCTGCGCAGGCGTTGATCGCATACGTCTGGTACATGGGCGCGACTCGCGCGAGGTGCTGGACCGAAGGCAGGTGGCTGTAGTCGCGCGCGGAGTCGATGACCAGCGCATCGATATGCTCGGCATCGATCATCCCCGCGACCTTCTGCGCCTCGACCAGCGGCTCTTCCTTGAACATCGAGATGTTGCCCCGGCCGTCGCTGATGAGAACCAGCAGGGGCCGGATGGTGGGGTCCCGAAGCAGCTCGGTCTTGACGACCTTGTAGCCTGCCATGAGCCCGTGGGTGAGCGGCGTGGTGCCCCCGACCGAAAGCTTCTCCAGCCGGCGCCGGGCGAGGGACACGCTGGACGTCGGCCTCAGCACGACCTCGGCCGTCCGGTTCTTGAAGATCACCACGGCCACACGGTCGCGGCGTACGTAGGCGTCCTGGAGCAGAGAAAGGATCGCCCCCTTGGTCGCCGCCATCCGCTGCTCGGCATCCATTGAAGCCGACGCGTCGACGACGAAAACGATCAGGTTTCCGATCTTGCGTTCGCGAACCTTCTGGCGCAGGTCGTCCCGTTCGAGCTTGAGCCGCTCGCCGGGCCGCCGGCCGCGGTCTTTCTGCATCGGGGCCGCGGCGCGCACGGTGGCGTCGATCGCCAGGTCGTTGACCTTTGCCTTCGGCTCAGCCCGCACGTAACGCCCGCGCCGGTCGGGGGTCTGGCTGGCGGATCGTTTACCGCCCTGCTTGCGGACGCGGCGCTGGCGCGGCAGGTCGATTCGGCGGAGGTTGAAGGTCTCGGTCGCGTCCGGCGCGGACTCGTGCGTGCTCGAGCCGCCGGTCGTCATGCCCTGGTCGCTGCCGGCGGATTGCTGGCCGCCGTCCGAGGCGCTCGCGCTCTCCTCGGCGGTCGCCTCGGTTGGGGACTCGCTGCTGGACGCCTGCGGGTCGCCCGCCGCACTGTCGGACGGCTGAGACCCTTCCTGGTCCTCGCCGGTCTCCGGCGACCTGTTCTCGTCCTGATCGCGCCTGATCGGCTGCCGGGCCCGGTGTGCAAGCGCGAGCGTCGCGGCGTCGTAGATGTCCTCGCGCGTCGGTGACACGTGGCGCCGATAGGCGGCAAGGGCCCGTGCGGCGTGGTCGATGACGACATCCGCGCGGTGGCCGAGCACGTCGGCTTCCACACAGATCGACGAGATCAGCCGGGCGTGGCCCGGTCGGACCCGAACGTCCTTCACCGCCGCGATCGCCTCCGCCAGCGCGCGCGAGAGGTTGTGGTCCGCCGCGGCGAACTCGTTGGCGAACTCGTGGTCGCCAAGCCTGAAGGCAGCATCGCGCTCGGCGATCAGCACCCGCTCGTCCGGGTCGAGGATGCCCTCGACGGCGACGCAAAGACCGAATCTGTCGAGCAGCTGCGGCCGGAGCTCACCCTCCTCCGGATTCATGGTGCCGACGAGGATGAAGCGGGACGGGTGCGAGAACGACACGCCCTCCCGCTCGACGACATTGACCCCCATGGCGGCGGCGTCCAGGAGCACGTCCACGATGTGGTCGTCGAGGAGGTTCACCTCATCGACGTACAGGATGTTGCGGTTCGCCTCGGCCAGGACGCCCGGCTCGAAGCGCCTCGCCCCGGCGCGCAGCGCGGCCTCGATGTCGATCGTGCCCACGACGCGGTCCTCGGAAGCGTTGATTGGAAGCTCGACGACGCGCATCCGCCGCTTGTGCGAGGGCAGGATGCCGGCAGCCTGCAGACGGTTCCGGCAGTCGGCGCACAACGCCTCGCGGTCGTCGGGGTCGCATCCGAAATGACAGCCCTCGACCACGTTGTGCTCGGGCAAGAGGCGCGCCAGCGCCCTCACCGCGGTCGACTTGCCGGTGCCCTTCTCTCCGCGGATGAGCACACCGCCGATGGTGGGCACGACGGCATTGAGGATCAGGGCCAGCTTCATCGAGTCCTGGCCCACGATCGCCGTGAACGGGAAAACGTGACGGTCGAGCGCGATACTCACCTATCAAGGATAGGTGGGGTTAGCGGGTGCTCCTCAGGTCGGGAGCAGGGACTTCACGAGCTCTCGTTCCTGGACCAGCTCCTCGGTGGTCTTCTTGATGCGGTCCTTGGCGTCGTTGTCAAGCTCCAGCCCGGTGACCACCTCCCAGTTCCTGCCATCGGACCTGACCGGGAAACCGAACTGCAGTCCCTCAGGGATTCCGTACTCGCCATGGCTGACCACGGCTAGCGAGTGCCAATCGCCCCACGGGGTGGGATTCCAGATGCTGTTGACAGAGTCGAGCACGGCGTTGGCGGCGGAGGCCGCGGATGATGAGCCGCGGGCCTCGATGACGGCGGCGCCGCGCTTCTGCACGGTCTCGATGAACTTGCCCTTGAGCCAGCCGTGGTCGCTGATGACGTCGAACGCGGGCAGGCCGGCGATCTTGGCGTTGCGGGCGTCAGGGTACTGCGTGGTGGAGTGATTGCCCCAGACGGCCACGTTGGTGACGACCTGGACCGGGAGTGCGGCTTTTCGCGCCAGAAGCGTCCTGGCGCGGTTCTCGTCGAGTCGCATCATCGCGAACCAGCGCTCAGGCGCGACGTCCGGAGCGTTCGAACGAGCGATCAGGCAGTTGGTGTTGCATGGGTTGCCGACAACCAGGATGCGGACGTCGCCGGCTGCCGACGCCGCGATCGCCTTGCCCTGCGGGCCGAAGATGCCGGCGTTGACGTTCAACAGGTCGCTGCGCTCCATGCCGGCCTTGCGCGGCACGGCGCCCACCAAGAGGACCCAGGACGCGCTGTCGAAAGCCTTCTCAGGCTTGGATGTCAGCACAGTGTCGTGGAGCAGCGGAAAAGCGCAGTCGTCGAGCTCCATGGCCACGCCTTCGAGCGCCTTCATCGCCGGCTCGATCTCCAGCAGCTGGAGGATGATCGGCTGGTTTGGCCCCAACAGGTCACCGGCTGCGATTCGGAAGAGCAACGAGTAACCGATCTGGCCTGCCGCCCCCGTGACGGCGACCCGGACGGGCGGTCGCGCTCCGTCGGTGCTCGGCATCATGGCTCGCAAATGCTAGCCGCTGAGGTCTTCCGAGCGTGTGAATCCGCACGTCATGCGCAAGACGCGCGAATGGAATGGCTCGGTATTGCGCGTTTGGCGCAAAACGCGCCGAATCCGCCGTTAGCGGAAGCCTTCGCCTTCGGGTTCGAACAGATCGTCCTCGGCGAGCCGGCGGGCGAAACACAGGAACCCTGTGTGGGCGACCATCCGGTGGGAGGGGCGCATGCTCCGGCCGCGCACGGTCCAGCCGCGTTGCAGCACCTCGAACGCCTCGAGCATCCCGAAACCCCTCACCTCGCGCAGGCACTCGAAGAACCGCTGCACCTGGCTCACGTTCGGGCAGTGGGCGAAGATGATCCCTCCCGGCCTCAGCGCCGCTTTGGCCCCACCGACCGCTTGCCAAGGCTCGGGCAGGTCGAGCATGACCCGGTCCATGTCCCGGGCGTCGATGCCGGCGTAGACGTCGCCCAGCTTCAGGTCGAGGTTCGGCGGCAAGCCGCCCAGCGTTTCGCCGATGGCTCGCTTCGCGGCCTCGAGGAAATCTTCCCGTTGCTCGTATGACACGACGAGGCCGGTCGGTCCGACTGCCCGGAGCAACGCAAGCGTCAGCGCCCCTGTGCCCGTCCCCGCTTCCACCACGCGCGCGTCGGGATGAATGTCCGCGCCGACCAGGATCGCTCCAAGGTCCTTCGGGTAGATGGGCTGGGCTTGCCGCTGGCGACCGGTGACCTGCTCGGCGAACGTCGGCCGCACCGCCAGCAAGCGCGCGCCCAGTTGGGTGGTGACGATGATGCCCTCCGGCCGGCCGATGAGCTCGTCGTGCGCGATGACGCCCGAGTGAAGCGAGTGCCGTTCTCCGGCCTTGAGTCGCACCCGGTGGCGGCGGCCGACCTTGTCGATGAGGACGATCAGGTCGCCCTCAGCCAGCGGTCTCACTCAGGCTTGTGGGCGCGGATCAGGCAGTGCCAGTACGCGTGCCACAGCTTTCCATCTCTGCGCTCGGGATGCAGCTGCTGCCGCGCCTCTCCGGCCGACGCCTCGATGATGGTCGCCAGCTCAGCGACCAGCTCGGGCTGCACAGCCATGGTCCGCATCCACTCCTCGTAATCCCAGTCGAGCTCGCGCGCGTGTGCCGTCTCAACCTCGAATCCCGCCTTGTCCAAGCGCTCTGTCCACTCGTCAATGGTCAGCGAGCGCACGTGCGAAGGGTCTCGGCGTACCTCGACCTCGTGAAGCACGTCTCGCGCCTGGGTCGGCGGCGCGCAGTCGATGAAGGCCGCGTCCCGTCCCGGCCTCAGCACTCGGAACGCCTCGTCGAGAAAAGCATCGATGTCGTGGAAATGGTGCGGCGCGGCTCTCACAACGTAAATGTCGAAAGTCTCATCCGGAAAGGGCAGCACGCAGGCGTCGCCGATCACCCAGTCCACGTTCTCGATCTTCCGTTCAGCGGTGATGCGCCCCGCCACGTCGAGCATCTCGCGGGTGAGATCGAGTCCGACCACGCGCCTCACGAGCGGCGCAAGGGCGAACGCGGTATTGCCGGTGCCCGTTGCGACGTCGAGCGCAAGGTCGCCTCGCAGCGGCTGCACGAGATCGACCACCTCCTGAAGGCGGTCGGGGGCGGTATGGAATTTCGCACGCGAGTAATTGGCGGCGACAGGCGCGAAGCGCGACCGCGGATCGTCAGGCACGAGGTGAGTCTAGGGGGCGACGCGAGCGAA
>WNFC01002787.1_pt1 | contig 25550 bp, 22 predicted proteins | sample 5400541 | NCBI WGS metagenome assembly WNFC01 (sample SAMN13153342, study PRJNA577476) | soil metagenome | isolation source: 120 cm saprolite under Douglas fir tree site 2 hole 2 replicate 1 | place: USA:California | collected 2015-04-18 | reverse complement strand
CTCGGCGGTCCTGCTCCCAACGGGCGACGTCCAAGGGCTTGCGTTCCCCTCCGTCTACGTGGCCGACCCCAACCAACCTGGTACCCCTCGGCGGGTGGGCCCGAACCCGGCCCCGCAACCGCCCACCGCTGACCAGACCAGCTACTCCATCCCTGACATGTTCAGTCTCGTTGGCGGCGGGGCCGCGTGGGGTGTGGGAAATCGAATCCCAAAGAAGACCCAGTCTCCCGACATACCCCCGCCGCCGGGTACTTTCGGTCCCGATCGGATCCTTCGGATGGACCTGCGGGATGGCAGCGTCAGCACCTGGTACACCGTTAGCGGGACTGACCTCGTAGCCCTGGTCGGCCTCGATGCACAGGGGCGACCAATCTTGGGCCTCTTCCAGGCTCCTACTATGAAGTCTGGCGCGGATGGGCCACCCGTCGCCCGCATCCTGCTCCTGACGGGCGCCGGGCAGACTACTGACATCACTTCCGGAAGCGGCGCCGACTTTAGGCTTGGCAGCCAACCCTGGGCAGATTCTCATGGGATCTGGTTCGGCAGCTGGAATTCGATCTGGCTCTATGCCCAGAGTGGCGGCTTCCGCCAGGTTGCAACCATCCCGAGCGGGCTGTTCCCGAGCCCCTCCCCACCGCCTGGATTTCCGCAAAAGGGATCCTTCGCGTCAGACGCACGGTCGGGAGTGCCCTCGTACATGCAGGGGACCTTGATAACACCGGCGGGGTCGTGCACCTAGGCCGCTGAAAGCGATAACGCGGACCATCAAAGCGACGCCCAAAGAACTCGAGCGGGAGCTACCAGCCTTCTTGGACGACGGCCACGCCGCGGGGGCCGAGGCGGATCAGGCCGCGATGGACCTCGCTGCCGTCGACAAGGTTGACGCCCGGGTCGGCGATGGGCACGTCGACGGGCACATCCCGGTGATTGAGCAAGAAGAGGATCGAGCTACGAGGCCCAGACCGGCGCACCGCTGAGACTCCGGCCGGTGCCTCGATCACCGGCTTGACGCCGGCCTGGTTGGCGGCGGTGCGCAGGATCCGCGCCATGGCCGGCGGCTCGGGCCGGGTGGCGATGTAGATCGCGCGGCCCTGCCCGAACTTGTGGCTCGTGACCGCGGGGTGGCCGTCGAGGGGTGAGCCGGAGAAATTAGCCAGCACCTCGGCGCCCGAAGGCGCAATGAGCTCGCTCCAGAGGTCGGCGTGCGCGTGCGCGCCGTCAGCGAACTTGAGCTTGACCTGCTCGCCGTCGGCCAGCGGAAACCAGTCGACCACTTCCAGGCCGAGGAGACTTCTGAACGGTTCGGGGTAACCGCCGAGGCGGATGTGCTCGAACGGATCGACGATGCCGCTGAAGAAGGACATCACCAGCGTGCCGCCCGCCTCTACGAAGGCGATCAGGTTGGCAGCCGCCTCGTCGCTGACCAGATACACGCTGGGTGCAAGCACCAGGCTGTACGACGAGAGGTCGTCGGACGGCCGCGCGAAGTCCGCGATCAGGTTGGCTTCGAAGATATGCCGGTAGTACGACTCCAGCTGGTCGACATGGTGGATGCGAATCGACGGCTTCGACGGCAGCTCGAGCGCCCACCACGATTCCCAGTCGTGAAGGATCGCCACGTCCGCGGTCACGCGGGTGCCGCACACGGGATCGAGGCGACCGAGCTCCCGTCCGAGCTTGACGACCTCGTGCCAGGCGGGCGACTGCTCGGGCCGGCCGTGCGGAACCATCGCGCTGTGGAACTTCTCGGCGCCGGCGCGCGACTGGCGCCACTGGAAGAACATCACGCCATCCGCGCCTCGGGCCAGCGCCTGGTAGCTCCACAGGCGCATCTGCCCCGGTGCCTTGGCCACGTTTACATCGCGCCAGTTGACACGGTTGGAGGTTTGCTCCATCAGAAGCCACGGACGGCCGTGACCAAGCGAGCGCATCAGGTCGCCCGCCATGGCCGCCCGCATGCCGGCCTCGGGGTCGGCCGGGTCCTGGTAGACGTCGTCGCTGACGACGTCCTCACGTTCTGCCCACTTCCAGTAGTCGAGCGGCTTGAAGAAGCGCATGAAGTTGGTCGTGATGGGCACGCCTGGGCTGCGGTCGATGAGGATCCCGCGCTCGAGCTCGTAGCACTCGAGCAGTGCGTCCGACGAGAAACGCATGAAGTCGAGCTGCTGGCTCGGGTTGGGCCACGTGGGGGTGCGCCGGGGCGGCAGGATCTCGTCCCAGTCCGAATACCGCTGGGACCAGAAGTCCGTGCCCCACGCCCGGTTCAGGTCCTCGAGCTCCCCATACCGCTGCTCCAGCCACTGGCGGAACGCCAGCGCCGAGACGTCGCAGTAACAGGCCGCCACATGGCAGCCGAACTCGTTGCCTACGTGCCACATCGCGAGCGCGGGATGATCCGCGTATCGGGTCGCCAGAGCCGACACCAGCCGCTCGGTCGCGTGCCGGTAGACCGGGCTGCTTGGGCAATAGTGCTGCCGCGCCCCATGCGAGAGGCGCACGCCGTCGGCGAGCACTGGCAGCATCTCCGGGTGCGCGTGTGACAGCCAGGGCGGGGGCGATGCGGTGGCGGTCGCGAGGTCGACACGCACCCCGCCTTCGTGCAGCATGTCCATGATCCGATCCAGCCAGGCGAACTCGAACTTGCCCTGGGTCGGTTCTAGGCGCGACCAGGAAAAGATGCCGAGGGAGACGAGGTTGACGCCGGCCTCCCGCATGAGCCGGATGTCCTCCTCCCAAACGTCCTCCGGCCACTGGTCCGGGTTGTAGTCGCCGCCATAGGCGATGTGCGGCAGCCTCTCGCCGAGGAGAGGACTCGCTCCTGTCGCGCCGGTTAGGTGCGAGCTCAGCCTTTTGTCGATCCGAGAGTCAGGCCGGCGACGAAATGCTTCTGGAGTGCGATGTAAATGAGGATGGGCGGAACGGCAGCAAGAAGGGCGCCCGCGGCGATCAGGTTGTTGTTGACGAAGAACTCACCCTGGATATTGTTGAGGGCGCTGGTGATCGGTCGCTTGTCGCCCGTCTTCAGGAGTATCAACGCCCAGAAGAAGTCGTTGTACATAAACGTGAACAGAAGCGTGGCCATGGCCGCCAGCGCGGGCCGGCAAAGGGGCAGGATCACGCTCCACCAAATCCGCAGGATGTTGGCGCCGTCGACCAGCGCCGACTCGGTGATCTCCTTGGTGATCGTCTTCATGTAGTTGCTGAGCACAAAGGTAGCGAACCCGGTCTGGAAGACCACGTGGATCAGGATGATCCCGATGTACTGGTCGTAGAGCAAATTGTTGTCGCTGAACAGGGCGAACGAGAACCTGCCGATGTCGATCGACCCAAGGCTGGCGATCGGCGTGTTCAAGTAGATCCAGTAGAGCGGAATGATGATGACCTGCGGTGGGAGTAGGTTTCCCGCCGTGAAGATCATCAGGACGATGAGGTTGAACTTCCAGCTGAACTGTGTGCAGCAGAAGGCGACCATCGAGGCGACCAGGAGCGTCAGGATCACCCCCGGCACCACGATGACGAGAGTGTTCAGATAGAAATAAGGCAGGTCGGCCTGGGTCCAGAAGTTCGCGTAGTTGACGAAATTGAGCGTCTTCGGCCACGAGACGAAGCCGTTCGTGATCGTCTCGCCAACCGGCCTCAGGGACGCGTAGACCGCCCAGGCGAGCGGGAAAAGCCACACCACGACCATTGCGCCAAGGAATATGTGAAGGGCGACCCGAGCCGGACGGAGCCGGCGTCGTTTCGGATGGCGGGCGACGACGCCCGGAAAGATCCCCGGCATCGTACTAGGTAGCAATTGATAGTTTTGTGTCACGCCAACGTCTTCATGGTTCGCGAGAGGAACAGGACGATCGGGCCGAGCGAGATGACGAGCAGCACGACGGCGATGGTCGACCCAAAACCGACCAGGCTCGCCTCGCTGATGCTGTTGTTGGTGATGAGGATGGACAGCAGCTCGAGGCCGTTCTTGCCCTGGTTGATGATGTAAGCGATGTCGAAGGCTCGGAGAGCCTCGATCGCGGTGATGACGACGATGATGACGTTGATCGGAGCCATCACCGGAAAGACCACGCTGAAGAACGTCTGGATCTCGTTGGCGCCGTCGACCCTGGCCGCCTCGCGCAGCGATGGGTCGACGCTTTTCAAGCCGGCGAGGTACAGGATCATGATGTAGCCGATGTGGCGCCAGCTCGTGGCGACCAGGGCCGAGTACAGATTGATGCGCGGGTTTCCGAGCCAGTCGATGAGCCGGGAACCTTTCAAACCGAGCGCGTTGTTGATGAAACCGTCGTTCGGGGCGTACTGGAGCTCCCAGATGAAGGCGACCACGACGAGCGACAGCACGACCGGGAGGAAGAAGACACTCTGGTAGACGCGCGTTCCACGCATCTCGCGGTCGAGCAGCACCGCAAAGAACATGCCCAACGGCGTGGCGACGAAGGCCAACCACGCGAGCCAGACCAGGTTGTGTTGCAGTGCCGGCCAGAAAAGGGTGTATCCGCTGAATAGGAACTTGTAGTTCTTGAAGCCCACCAGGTTTTTGCCTGTGATCGGGCCGATCCCGGACCAGTTGGTGAAAGAGAAGAACACCGAGGCGACGGTGGGTCCCCAGATGAGAAGCACGTCGAGCGCAAGCGGCACGCCCACCATCAGGATCAGGAGGAGCCTGTCCTGTCGGGTTAGAACCGTGTAGCGGCGCCGACGCCGGGGCGCTACGAGGACCCCCGCTCCGGGCGCTTTTTGCGTCCGTGCGGGGGCCAGGCCCGTGGTGGTGTTGGCCACGGTTCAGATCATATTGTTCGCGTTAAGCCTCTGGCGGCAGCGAGTCCCAGAACGACTGCATCTTGCTCTGCAGGCTTGTGTGGTCCGCCTTGGGGTTGGCAAGGAATGTGAGCAGGAAGCTCTGCATGCCGTTAGGACCCGCGAAGTCGGGACGTGAATCGCGGTCGAAGTACTGCGTGATCTTCTGAGCGCTGGACACGAGCTGCACCGCCTTCTTGTCCAGCGCGCTGTAGCCACTCGTGTCGGCATCGCTTGCGGTCGGGATGGTTCCTGGAGCCGCCTTGGACAACTTGACCTGCGTCGAACCCTTGGCCCAGTACTCGAGGAAGGCCTTGGCTTGACCGAGATCCTTGCTGAGCGTGCGCGACTTTTTGCTGATCATGATGACGTCGATGGGAGCATCGATCCCTTTCTCGGCGTCGTACTGGGTCCCAAGGTCTGGGAACGGGAAGAAGTCCAGCTGGGCGAGATCGTCCGGGTTGCCGGTCGCGGCAAACTGCTGGGCTACGAACAGGCCGAGCAAGTACATGCCCGCTTGCTTCCGCACCACCTGGTCCGCCCCCTGCTGCCAGGTCGCGCCCGCGAGCCCAGGCGAGTAGTAGTCCGTGATCTCGCTCCACTTCTTGTAGACGGCCGTCACCCTCGGGTCCGTCCACTTCTGCTTTCCGGTGAGCAGCTCGGTGTGGAACTGATAACCGTTGAGCCTGAGGTTCAGGATGTCGAAGGTTCCCTGGGCCGGCCAGCCATCCTTGTCGGCCATCGCGATCGGGATGAGCCCGTCCTTCTTCATCTGGACGCACAAAGACTTGAATTGATCCCAGTTCGATGGGACCGAATAGCTATGCGCGGCGAAGACGTCCTTGCGGTAGAAGACCGCCCAGGGGTAGTAGTCGATCGGGATGGCATACACGTGGCCGTCATTTCCGGTCACAGAGCCCGCAAACCCGGCCGTGTAATTCGATTTCACAGCGTTCCATGCATCGTCGATCGGCGTCGCCAGGCCCTGGTCGGCGAAGAAGCGCATCCGGTGCCCAGAGAACCAGGTGAAGACGTCCTCCGGGGTGCCCTGGAGATACGAGCTGATCTGGTTCTGAAAGGTGCCGTGGTCGACCGTGTTGATGGTGACCTTGGTGCCGCCGTTGGCCGCCGCGAAGTCGTTGACGAGCGCCTGCAGACCGGCTTTCGGTGCAGCGTCTGAGGAGTAGCTCCCGATCGACAGCGTTCCGCCAGTGGCGGTAGTCGAGGTCGTGGTCGGGGTGTTGCCGCCGCAGGCGGCGATGAACGCCGCCAGGCTTCCATAGCCCGCGATCTTCAGGACATCACGTCTTGAGAGATCGAGGTTCCGATATTTGCTGAGGTCCTCTAAATCACCCATGTAACTCCTCCTACCAGACCGCGGTCTTTGGTTCGTGACACATGAAGTCCGGCCGCTTAGGCATAGCGGAAAGATACAGATTCGGTCAAATTTGTCAACTGTCGAGCTTCGCTTCTGCTCACTATTGATCAAAATTGATCAATGACGTACCATCGGGCAGATGCTAGCCGCCGAGAGAAGGCGCCGGATCGCAGAGAGCGTGCGCTCGCGCGGTGTGGTCTCGGTGGCCGAGATGGCGGAAGCGTTGGGGACGACCGAAATCACACTCCGGCGCGACTTGCACGTGATGGCCAAGGACGGGTTGCTGGTGAGGACCCACGGCGGCGCCATCCGGCCCTCGGGCGTCGGCCACGAGCCGAGTTACAGCGAGAAGGCGCAGCAGGCTGCCGGCGAGAAGGCCGCCATCGCGCGTCTCGCGCTGGAGATGGTGCGTCCGGGGGACTCGATCGTCCTCGGTCCTGGAACCACGACCCTCGCGTTGGCGCGGCTTCTTGTGCACAGCCCCGAGCTCACGGTCGTTACGAATTCCCTGCTGGTCGCGCAAGCGCTCATGGAGGCGCCGCGCGTCGAGGTGATATTGACCGGCGGGACCCTCCGTCGATCCATCCATGCACTAGTCGGGCCGGCCACGGAGGAGTCGGTTCGAGCGCTGCGGGCGTCGCAGGCATTCATCTCCGGCAACGGATTCACGGCCGACCGTGGCCTCAGCACGCCCAGCCCGGTGGTAGCCGCCACCGACCGCGCGCTCGCCGGCGCGGCCCAGCATGTGGTGGTGCTCGCCGACTACACCAAGATCGGCGAGGAAACCATGTGCCAGACGGTTCCCGCGGCCAGGGTTCACACGCTGATAACGGACTCGCGGGCGCCGGCGGCGGAGCTGGAGGCGATTCGCGCCGCGGGGCTCGAGGTGCGCGTCGCCGAGCTCGGTGATCATGTCGAGATCAAGCGCGCGACCGCGTGACGGTGGGTCCAGGCCGGCGGGTGCGCGCCGCGCGGTCAAGGACGCCCCGCAAGCTCGAAAGCTGACCCGGAAAGACATCGAGCTTCCCGACGGCAGGTATTTGCTCGCTTACGGCCTCGCCGGCACTGCGGCGCTCGATGCCTGACCTTCGCTTCGACCCGCTGCGGCACGAGTGGGTCGCCTACGCCACCGAGCGCAACGATCGCACCTTCCTCCCCACCGCCTTTTGCCCGCTCTGCCCCACGGGAGTTGGCGGAGCATCTGAAGTTCCCCTCGACACGTTCGAGGTCGTGGTGTTCGAGAACCGCTTCCCAGCCTTCGGTCCAGACCGTCGCAAGGGCCGGCCCGTCCGGCCTCCGACAACCGGCTGCGAAGTCGTCGTCTACACGCCGGAGCACGAGCTCACTCTGGCTCGGCTCCCGGCCGAGCGGGTGCGGCTGCTGGTCGACGTCTGGGCCGACCGATATCAAGAGCTCGGTTCGAGGGCAGAGGTCGCTTACGTGTACATCTTCGAGAACAAAGGCGAAGAGGTCGGGGTCACGCTCCATCATCCGCACGGCCAGATCTACGCGCTGCCATTCATCCCCCCGTTTGCCGAGGCGGAGCTGGCCGCCTCGGGCAAGCATCTTGTCGAAGAGGGGCAGTGCCTTCACTGCCGCGAGCTGGCGCTCGAGGCAGCGGGACCTCGCATGGTTCTGAACGAGGGCTCAATGGTCGCCTTCGTCCCGCGATCCGCCCGCTGGCCTTACGAGGTGCATCTGTACCCGCTCCGGCACGTGGCGTCGATCGCCGACCTCGACGAAGCCGAGCGTTGGGACCTGGCGAGGGCCCTCCTCGCCGTGACCGGCACCTATGACCGCCATTTCGGTTTCTCGACTCCATACGTCATGGCCGTCCACCAGGCGCCCACCGACGGCCGAGACTGGCAGCAGGCCCACCTTCATTTCGAGTTCTACCCGCCGCACCGGCGCGCCGACCGCCTCAAGTACCTCGCAGGGGTCGAGCTCGGAGCCGGCACCTTCGTGAACGACACGCGGCCCGAGGACACCGCTGAACAGCTCCGACGCGCCGCGAGAAAGACACCAAGAATCGCGGGCAAATATTGACTTAGGATGTAGCGCACTGATGGCGTCAGTCACCTACGAGCACGTGACCAAGCGATTCGCCGGCGGAACGCTGGCCGTCAACGATTTCAACCTCGAGATCAAGGACACCGAGTTCATGGTCCTCGTTGGCCCGTCGGGCTGCGGCAAGTCGACCGCGCTGCGCATGCTGGCGGGCCTGGAAGAGGTGACCGAGGGCGACATCAAGATCGGCGATCAGATCGTCAACGAGATGCCTCCCCGGGAACGAGATATTGCGATGGTATTCCAGTCCTACGCGCTCTATCCGCACATGACCGTTTTCGATAACCTCGCCTTCGGCCTGCGCATGCGAGGGACGCCGAGACAAGACATCGAGCGCCGCGTGAACTCCGCGGCCAACATCCTCGAGCTCGGCCCGCTGTTGAAGCGCAAGCCACGCCAGCTGTCAGGTGGCCAGCGGCAGCGCGTCGCGCTGGGTCGCGCGATCGTGCGTGAACCCCAGGCGTTCCTGCTTGACGAGCCGCTCTCGAACCTCGATGCCAAGCTGCGTATCCAGACTCGCATCGAGCTCCAGAAGCAGCATCGCGCCCTGCAGGCGACTTTCATCTACGTCACCCACGACCAGGTCGAGGCGATGACGATGGGCGACCGCATCGCAGTGATGAAGGACGGCATCTTGCAGCAGGTGGCGCCACCGCGCCAGATCTACGACAACCCCGTGAACATGTACGTCGCGGGCTTTATCGGCAGCCCGACCATGAACTTCATTCCAGTCACCGTTTCGGGCACTACGGCCAACGCGACCGGCTTCGAGCTCGAGCTACCGACCGCGCCTGGCATCGAAAAGGGCGTGCTGGGCATCCGGCCCGAGGCGCTGACGGAGCACCCGCGCGAGGGCCACTCAGGGCTCGACCTGAAGGTCGAGGTATGCGAGGTGTTGGGCGCGGACCAATTCCTCTACGGGAGTGTGGGCGGCGACGCGATCACTGCGCGTGTCGATCCCAACATGAAGGTCAGCCCGGGTGACCGCGTGCGGCTTGGCGTCGACATGCGGCGCCTGCACCTGTTCGACGGTCCGACGGGCAAGGCGATCCAGTAACTCGATGCCCGTTCCGAAGGAAGCCTTCGGGCGCACGGGCCACAACAGCAGCCGGACGATCTTTGGCGGTGCCGCGCTCTCGAAGGTGACGCAGGCGGCCGCCGACCGGACGCTCGAGGTCTTGCTCCGCCACGGCGTCAACCACATCGATGTTGCCGCCAGCTATGGCGACGCGGAGCTGCGTATCGCCCCTTGGCTCAAGCGCGAGCCGCAACGATTCTTCCTCGCCACCAAGACCGGCGAGCGAACCGCCAAGCGTGCGCGCGAGGAGCTGCACCGATCCCTTGACCGGCTCGGCGTCGATCACGTCGACCTATGGCAGCTGCACAACCTTGCGGATCCGATCGAATGGGATACCGCGCTCAGTCCGGGTGGCGTCGTCGAAGCCGCCGTCGAAGCACGTGATCAGGGTTTGATCAAATGGATCGGCGTCACCGGCCATGGTGCGCAGATCGCTGCGAACCACCGGCGCTCGCTCGCTCGTTTCGACTTTGATTCAGTGCTGCTCCCGTTCAACTTCGTGACCATGCAGCTGCCTTACTACGCGGAAAACTTCGAGGCGCTCACCCGGACCTGCGCCGAGCGCAGCGTCGCGGTGCAGACGATCAAGTCAATCGCCGCGAAGCCATGGCTGGGCCGCGAACACACGCGCACGACCTGGTACGAGCCGCTCGAAGATCAGGCGGACATCGACCTCGCCGTCTGGTGGGTGCTCGGCCGGCCGGGCGTATTCCTGAACACCGCCGGCGATATCGATTTGCTGCCCCGCGTTTTGGAGGCGGCGGAGCGTTTCGAGGGGCGCCCGACCGACGCCAAGATGGCCAAGCTTCTGGAGCGCACCCGCACGGAACCTCTATTCGTCTGAAGTCAGGCTGAGCTGGGCGAGTTTCACCGCGCCGGCGACCGGCGCCTCCTGCAGGCGTGTCGCGGCGCCGAGCCGCGTGCGCACTGCCGACTCCAGTCGCGGTTGATGCAAGAGCTGCCCGCCCGCGAGCACCAGCGGACCGTCCACTGAGAGCTGCTTGCGCACCAATCCGACCAGGTCTCCCAGGGCGGAGGCGGTGCGCTCGACGAGCAGTGCCGCGCCCGCATCGTCGCTCGCCGCCTCGAAGACGATGCCCGCCAGCGCCGCCCACTCACGAGGCTCGCTCAAGCCGTTCAGCCTGCCCATGAGCTCGGTGGCGCCGCTCGCTCTCACCGCCTTGAGCATTGACTCGCCGAGCGTGCCCAACGCCTCGCCGGAATCGAAACGCAGCATCACCTCGCGGGCTGCCTCGCGCGCCAGCCACGCCGCGCTCCCATCGTCGCCAACGAGCCAGCCCCAGCCACCGGCGCGCGCCTCCCGCCCGGCCCCATCGCGGCCATAGGCGACCGAGCCGGTGCCGCTGATCAGCGCAATGCCGGACTCGAATCCGGCCGCGGCCAGGACGAGCCGTGCATCGTGGACGACCGTTATCAAGCAATCCGGAAGCAGCGCCGACAGAATCCGCTCGAGTCGCTCGCGACCGGCCGGCACCTCCGCCCCCGCCGACCCTGCGCAGCAAGCGATCGGCGTCGAGGCTATATCGGCAAGCAGCTCGCGAATCCGGCTCTCCACCACGCGCGGTCGCAGGGCTGCGACATTGGCGCCCGGACCTTCGGCTTCGGCGACGATGCGGCCGTCCTCGACCAACCGGGCTCGGCTCGACGAGCCGCCGATGTCGAGACCGAGTACCGATCCGTGGATCACCAGGGGGCCCCCGCAAAATCGTAGATTTTGTGGGGTCCTATCACCAGGTGCGAGTGATCTTGTGGAGGGCGCGCGGCTGGTCAGGGTCGACGCCGCGCGCGACAGCGACCCTGTGCGCGAGCAGCTGGCCAAGGACTGTCAGCGTCAGCGGCGTTAGCTCTTCGGGAAGTCCTGAGTCGTGATTCACCGCTGCGTCGAGGCCGCCCGGCGCGCTCGCTCCGTCGAAGAGTCCGATCACGCGGCAACCGTAATCCACCAGGCGCGCGCAGATCGCCTGGAGGTCAGATTCCACCGAACCGCCACCGCCAACCAGAAGGACGGGGAAGCCAGGCTCCACCACCGCGATCGGCCCGTGCTCGAAGTCGGCGACCGACCACGCGCGAGCGAGCACGTAGCTCGTCTCGGTCAACTTGAGCGCGATCTCCTCGGCGGTGGAGAAGTTGAACCCGCGTCCGAGCACGATCGCGCGCGAGCCTGCGAGCGCCGGCACGAGCCTGTCGAGGTCGATCTCGGCGTTCAGCGCCGCGGCCAAGCTCGAGGGGACCCCTGCCAGCGCGCGCTCGAACGTATCATCGCGATCGATTGCGTTAGAGATCAGGGCCAGGGCAAGCAGGCTTGCCGTGTACGTTTTCGACGCCGGCACGCTCCGTTCGGGTCCCGCTTCCAGCGGCAACACCAGTTCGGCGACTGAGGCCATTTTCGAGTTTGGCTCGTTGGTGATCGCGACCGTCATCGCACCCTGCCGCACCCCCTCTTCGAGTACGGCGAGCACGTCTGGTGACGCGCCCGACTGCGAGATGCCGATCACGCACTGGCCGTCGAGTGAGGGTGGGCTCGCATAGCGCGTGAACAGAGAGGGCGCCGCGAGGGCGACCAGTGCTCGATTGCGCCGCCCGAAAAGGTACTTCGCGTAGAGGGCGGCGTGGTCTGAGCTGCCCCTGGCGGCGATCACGAAACCTCGCGGGCGCAGATCGTGGTACCGCGCGCCGATGGCATCGACCGCTGGTCGGCTCTGCTTGATCATGCGAGCGACCACCTCCGGCTGCTCGCTGATCTCCTCGTGGAAACGGCTCACTTTCGGAACCGGACCTTCCCCCCCACCATCGTCAGGCGCACCCGCAGATCGCCGTCCAGGACCACAAGATCTCCGCACCCGCCGACGTGGATCCGCCCCAACCCCCGCTCACCCAGCACGCGCGCAGGCACGGTTGACGCCATCGCGATCGCGCGCGACGCGTTGACGCCGGGCACTGCTGCCATGCGCCGCACCAGATCGTCCATGGTCGCCGCGCTCCCGGCCAGCGTCCCGTCCTCCAGCCGTACCACCATGCCGTCGCTGACCACAGGCCGGCCGGTGAGGCTGTAGACGCCAGGCGGCGCACCAGCGGCGGCCGTCTGGTCGGTGGTAAGGGCGATTCGCATCGGGTCCTTCACGCGGACCAGCTGCGCGCACGAGGCAGGATGAACATGCTCCCCGTCCGCGATCAAGCCCACGGAAACACGCGGGTCGAGGACCAGGGCGAGCGCTATGCCGGGCCGGCGATGGTGCACAGGCGGCATCGCGTTGTAGATGTGAGTTCCAAACCGGATCCCTGCGGTGATCGCGCGACGCCCCTGCTCGAAATCGGCGCCCGTGTGCCCGGCGCTCACCACGATGCCGGCGCGTACCAGCCGGTCGATCGCATCGAGCGCACCCGGCAGCTCGGGCGCCAGTGTGACCAGCCGGGGCCGCGCCAGCGCGATCATGTCCACGCTTGCGGGCTCTGGCTCCGCCAGGCACTCGCGCTCGTGTGCGCCCCGGAAGGATGGGTTGATGAAAGGGCCCTCGATGTGGGCTCCGAGCACCCGCGCGCCCGGCGACTCGGCGGCGGCCGCCGACGCTGCGAACTCGGCGCCAACGCTCACCGGAGCCGAGATGAGGGTCGGTAGAAACGCGGTGACGCCCGTCGATGGCAGCAGCTCGGACATCGCGGCGATTTCATCCCGGCCCCCGGCAGCGTCGTGGCTGCCGAATCCATTGGCCTGCAGATCGATGAAGCCGGGAGCGATCCATTCGCCCGGCCCGGCGATCACCTCCTCGTCAGGGAGACGAGGCGGATTGCCCGCACCAACCCACGTGATCAGCCCGTCCTCGACGAGGACGCCATCGACTGCGCCGTCCAGCCCGTGCACCCGCCCGCGGAAAAGAGTGCTCATGTTCGGGCCCTTTCGCCGAGCGCGACCGCGAGATCCCCATTCGCGGCAGACAATCGAACGCGGGCAGCGCCCGCGTCGAGGCGGCAACGAAGCATCAGGATGGCGACCTTTGCGTTTCCACCGGCCTCGTAAAGCGCGGCGCCAACATGCTTGTCTGAGCAGCCGGTCAGCTCACGCACGATACGCCTTGCGCGGCCGCGCAGCTTCTCATTCGCCGTGACGACGTCGACCATTCGTCCTCGATACGTGTGGCCGAGCCGGGTGAAAACCCCGGTGCTGATCATGTTCAGGGCCGCCTTTTGCGCAGTGCCCGCCTTGAGCCGAGTCGAGCCTGCGATCACCTCCGGGCCCGCCTCGACCTCGATGGCGATGTCCGCTGCAGATCCCAGCGGAGATCCAGGGGCGCAGCTCAGCCCGACCACGAGAGCCCCTGCGCGACGAGCCTCGGCGACGGCCGCCAGCACGTATGCGGTGCGACCGCTCGCGCTCACGCCTACGACCGCATCGCGCGCACCAAGCGCCGCGCCGCGCGCATCGGCGGCGCCCATCCGGCTGTCGTCCTCCGCCTCGCCATCACCGGCGGTGTGCGCCTGGACCAGGTCCGGTGGCACGCCGAATGTGGCCGGGCACTCGGCGGCATCGAGCGCGGCCAGCCGGCCGCTGGTCCCAGCCCCGAAATAGTGAAGCCGGCCGCCTGAGCGCAATCTCTCGGCGATCTGCTCGACCGCTTCCGCAATCCGCTCCAGCGCCGCGTGCACGGCTTCGACCGCTTGCTTGTCCTCGACATTCATGAGCTCGAGCAGCTCGCGGACCGTGAGCGCGTCCATATCGTCGGCGCGTGGGTGGGCGGTCTCGTTCATCGGCCGAACAAGACCTCCGCGGCGGCGATGCCGCAGACGCGCGAGCCGCCATGGGTCGCCACGTAAGCGGCCGCTGCCGCGGGCCGGCACGCGGGCAGCCCCATCTCGACCAGGATGGCATCGGGGCGCTGTGCGAGCACAGCCTCCGTCAGCGCTGCCATCCACGGGTGGCGGTGAAGGTTCTTGACGACGAGCACCAGGCTGCGCCCGGCCGCCTCGCCGAGGATGCCTTCGAGGTTCGCGGGTGGACCATCGAGCTCGACCGCGGTGACGCGGGCTCCCAGGCGGGTCAGTGGATCGGCGAGGCCCCAAGGCACCACGCCGGCCGCCTGCGATGGAGTGGAGCTGAGCTGAACGACAACTGGGCCGCCGTCGATCCTGACCGACCCGTCGACCTGGATCGCGCGTCGCGCGGCAATCAAACCGATCCCGGTGTTCCGGGCCGGCGTTTCATTCTGCTGCTCGCGCCATTCCGCAAGTCGGTCCACTCGCGCGGCCGCCTGGGCGAGCCGCGCCTCACTCACCCGACCCGCCTTGACCGTGGCCACGATCGCGTCGCGCAGCTCATCGGCTATGTCCTCGCCGGTCAGGCCGCCGCCGATGCACAGAAGGTCGCACCCGGCGGCCAGCGCGCGCACCGCGCCCTCGACGATCCCGACCCCAGCGGCGATCGCCCGCATCTCCAGCCCGTCGCTGACGGCTAGGCCTTCGAACCCCAGCTCGCCACGGAGAACGCCGGTCATGATCTTGACGCTGATCGTCGCAGGCACCTCGTCGATGGACGGGACCACGATGTGCGCGCTCATCACCGCTCGAACTCCGGCGACGATCGCCGCTCGAAACGGCTCGAGCGCGCCCGATGAGTGAGGATCGTCGTTGACCACGGGGAGTGCCAGGTGAGAGTCGATGGATGTGTCTCCGTGGCCTGGGAAGTGCTTGACGCACGCGGCGACACCTGCCTCCTGCAGCCCGGCCACCCACGCCGCCGACTGCCGCGCCACCGGCGCCGCCTGGGCGCCGAACGCCCGCACGCCGATCACTGGGTTGATCGGATTGCTGTTCACGTCGGCGACCGGAGCGAGGTCGAGGTCGATGCCGGCGGCGGCGAGGTCGGCGCCCATCGCCCGCGCGACGGAGCGCGTGAGCTCGACGTCGTCCACAGCGCCGAGCGCGAGGTTGCCGGGGTACGAGCTTCCAGTCCTCGCCTCGAGCCGAGTTACATCTCCGCCTTCCTCATCGATCGCGATGATCAGCTGGGCACGCTCGCCATGAAGCGACGCTGTCAACGCGGCGAGCTGCTCGGGGGACTCGACATTGCGCGCGTACAGGCACACGCCGCCGAGCCCGGCGGCGGTCCGCCTCAAGACCCAGTCGGGGGCTTCTGTGCCGGTGAAGCCAGGCAGCAGGCAGCGGTCGGCGAGGCGTTCGATGGAGTCCATGGTCAGCCCTTGACCGCGCCGGCGGTCAGCCCTCCGGCCACGTGCCGCTGGACGAGGAGGAAGAAGACCACGACCGGGAGGGCGGTCAGGGTCGCGCCGGCCATGAGCCCACCCCAGTCGGTGCCGTGCTGGGTGGTGAACGATGCGAGCCAGATGGTGAGCGTCTGCTTCGATGAGCTGCTCAGGAGGACGTAGGCGATTATGTATTCGTTCCACGCCTGGATGAATCCGAAGATCGCCGTGGCCACCAGGCCCGGCGCCACCAGCGGGAACACGATGCGCAGGAACGCCCCCACGCGGCTCGCGCCGTCCACCATCGCCGCTTCTTCGAGATCCACCGGAACGTTGGCGACGAACCCTCGCAGCGTCCAGATCATGAACGGGAGGACGATCGCGAGGTAGTAAGCGATCACCCCCAGCAGGCTGTCCACCTGCCCCACCTTGTCGAGCAGAAGGTACACGGGGATGACCAATGCGGTGAGCGGCACCATCTGGACGGCGATGACCAGGACCACGAACGCCGTCCGGCCGCGGAATCCGAAGCGCGCCACCGAGACCGCGGCGAGGAACGCGAGCACGATGGAGATCGCGACCACCGAGAGGACGACCGTGAGGCTGTTGACGACGTCGTTCCAGAAGAACGGAACGTTGATCGCGGTGCGGAAGTTGTCGAAGGTCACCGGCGACGGGAACCACACCGGGGTCAAGCTCAGGATCTCCTTGCCCGGTTTCAGCGCAGTCGACACCATCCAGTAGATCGGGAACAGCATCACGACAAGAATCAGCACACCCAGGGTGTCGAAGAAGGTCCTCGCGTAGATGCGCCTGCTCACAGTGCCTCCTCCGTCAGGCGCACCGTCTGCCGCACGTAGGCGAACGTGACCACAACCAGGATGGCGATCGTCACGACCGCTGCCGCTGAGCCAAGGCCGAACTGGCTGACCCGGAACGACTCCTGGAACGAATAGACCGACATCAGGAAGTAGTCCTGGCTCGGCCTCTGGTTGAGCAGCACCCAGACCTGGTTGAACACGCCAAAGTCCCAGATCGTGGAAAGGCTGATCACGACCAGGAACACGGGACGGAGGATCGGGAATGTGATCCTGGCGAACACCTGCCATGACCTCGCTCCGTCGATCTCGGCCGCCTCGACCAGCTCCCGCGGGACCTGGGTCAACCCCGCGTAGATCATCAGGGCCAGGAAGGGAATCGCTCCCCACACGACGATGACCGTGATCACGGTGAAGCCCTGGATCGGGTTCTCGAACCAGTTGTGATGGATGTAGTTGCCGGCGCCGAGATGCGTGAGCAGCCAGTTCACCACGCCGAATTCGTAATCGAACATCCACTGCCAAAGGTCGATCGCGGGGATCGACGGCGTGGCCCAGACGAGCACGAGCCCGGCGCTGAGAAGGATGCGGACGGCGCGGCTCACCCGCTCCAGCAGCAGGGCGATGCCAGTGGCGAAAAGCATCGATAGGCCGACGTTGACGAGTGTGAAGATGAGCGAGACAGACAGCACATATCGGAACTGCGGGTCGACGCGGAACGTCTGGAAGTTCTGCAGACCCACGAACTCACCCTGGTGCTGGAACAGCTCCCGCAGGCCGTAGTGCTGAGTCGACAGCCACAGCAGCATGCCCAGCGGATAGCCGAGCACGCCAAGGATGACGAGAAAGGCGGGCGCGATCAGCGCGTAGGGCAGGAGGCGGCGCCCCCAAACGTGCCGCCAGGGGCCGGCCTCAGCTTGTGGTCGGGGGGCCACACGTACCCGTGCGTCCCCGGCCACTCCCATTGAAGCCGACCCCCTTTGGTCTTTGTGATCTAGCTGTTGAGAATCGTCGTGATCTTGTCGCTGGCGGCGGAGGTTGCGTTCGGGATCGAAGACTTACCGGTGAAGATCGACACCAGCATGTCCTGCAGCACGTTAGCCGACTCGACGTTCGCCCAGTTGGGCGAGTTCGGTGTGAAGCGGCTGTTCTTGGCGGCGGCGGCGAAGATCGCCGGCAGCCCGCTGCTCAACGAGACCAGCGAGGTCGTGTTCGGGATCACCCCGCCCACGGTCACCATCTGGCTCTGGTACTTGGTGCCGGCAAGCAGGCCCAGCCATTCCTGGGCGAGCGCCTGGTGCTGGCTCTTGGCGGAGATGCCTAGGTCGGAACCGCCGAGGAACACGGGAGCGGTCTGGCCTGGGTTGTGGCTCGGGATCGGGAACGCGCCGAGCTTGTCCTTCAGCGTCGGGTCGCCGGCCTTGGGGTCGGTGATGACGCCGACTTCCCAACCGTTGGCGACGATCATCGCGATGTGACCCTGCGCAAACGCCTGGTCCTGCTTGGCCTCGTCGCCGGTCTTGTCGGCTCGCGAGAGCTTGGAGACCAGGCTCTGCAACTCTGTGAGGCCCTGCTGGGATTGCGAGCTGTTGATCGCCCCTGACCACTTGGTGCCTGACTGGGTGGCGATGTCGCCTCCGAAGTCCCACACGAATGGCGCCGCCGCGTACCAGTACTTGCCCGGGAAGTAAAGGGCGGAGAAGTTGGGGTCAGACCCGTTCTTGGCCATGAGCGTCTGGCCGACGCTCATCAGCTGGTCCATGCTCGTCGGAGGCTGGACCCCGGCGGCTGCGAACAAGTCGGTGCGATAGATGATCGCGCGGCTGCCCGCGTAGTACGGAACGCAGTAGAGCTTCTTCTGGTAGGTGCACGAGTCCGTGAGCGACTGGAGCCACGTCCCTGAGTTCTCGAAGCTGCCCTTCTTCGATGAGATGTCCTGCAGGGCGCCGGCCGCGGCGTACTTGGCGACCAGCGTGTTGCCCAGCTCCATGATGTCCGGCGGCGCGCTTCCGGCGAAGGCAGTGTCGAGCTTGGTGGTCACGTCAGACCACTGCTGGATCTCGACGTTGACGGTGACGTTCGGGTGCTTGGCCTTGAAGTCGGCGTTGACGCCGTCGACGATGCTCTGCGGGGCGCTCCCGTTCATGAGCCAGACCGTGAGCGTCCCGGTCTCGTTGCCGGTCGAGGTCGTGGGGTTGCCCCCACACGCGGTGGCGACCAGTGCGACCGCCGCCGCAACGGTGAACAAGAGCTTCCGCGGATTCATGTTTGTTGTTCTCCTAACCCTTGGGTGGGTTGAATGGGGCGCTCGCGCGCCCGCCTGAGCGGTCGAGCGCGCGCGAGGCGCCGGCCAAGCGCCCGTTGCGACTCCGCTGCGGTGTCAGGTCGGCGACCAGGCGATAGCGGTCGCCGCGGTAGATGGAGCGGACGAACTCGACGATCCGCCCCGACTCGGAAACGGTCGTCCGCTCGAACAGGAAGGCCGGCGTGTGCAAGGGCACCCCCAGCACCTCCGACTCTTCCTCGTTGGTCACGGTGGGCTCGATGCTCTGGGTTCCCGAGGCGATGACGATTCCGTACCGCTCCCCGAGCAGGTCGTAGAAGGAGCGGTCCTCGAGATCGGCCTTGGTGAGCCCAGGCACCAGGGCTTCGGGGATGTGCAGGACCTCCATCGCCATCGGTTGCGCGTCCGCCAGGCGAAGTCGCTTCACGCGGACCAGGCGCTCTGCGGGGGAAACCTGGAGGCGGTGAGCCAGCCGCGCGCCGGCCGGGGTCGTGGCGAGCTCGAGCGTGCGGCTGCCCGGCACCATCCCCCGCCGGCGCATGTCCTCGCTGAATGAGGTGAGCGTCAGCGGCTGGGCGATCTTGGGCTCCGTCACGTAGGTTCCGCTTCCGTGACGGCGGTCCAAGTAGCCGTCGCGCACGAGCTCGTCGAGGGCCGCGCGGATGGTCAGCCGGGACACACCGAGGTTCTGCGTCAGCTGCCGCTCGGACGGGATGGCCTGTCCCACCTCGAGCGACTCCACAAGGTCGAGGACCCGGTCGCGGGTGTCGTCCTGCTTCGTCACGTGCGCTCCTGACCGAAGTGGTCAAGCCCTCTAGGTCTTGCCATCGGCGGGAAGTAAAGCACAAACCGGGCAGGTGGTCAATACCACTTTTGGCCAGAACCCGTCTTTGGCGTGAGAGCCTGTGCGATTTGTATTCGAAACGGCACCGGTGGCCAATACCAGTTGCACAGCCCCTGACTTGGAGGCATTCGTGGCCCCTGAACAAATCTTCACAAGCTCTTGACCTTCCTGCACATTGCGCCTCATAGATTTCAGGCATCAGCCTTGGACCGGCTGAACATTCAGAAAGGTGGGATTGGGGATGAAGCGGATATTTCTGGGCCTGGCTCTATGCGCCGGCATGCTGTTCATGGGGGTCACGAGCGCCAGCGCGGCCGTCTACTGCTCTGACGACCCCACCCTTGGGATTGGGCTGCCGCTCAACTACAGCCTGAACCTCTCTCTCTCGGGCGCAGGCACCTCGACCGTCGTTTACGCGAGTGGCACCAGGTCGACGACCACATTCGGCTTCGGAATCGGCATCAAGTAGCAAGCTTCAGCGCTCTATGACCCTGCTTCGGGCTTACCTACTCGTGGTGGCAGCGCCCGCCGTCGCTCTGACGGCGGGTTTGGTCGGCCGGCCCGCAGATGCGCCGGGCGACCCGGTCCTCATGGTCGTATTCCTGCTGCTGGGAGCCGGCGCCGCCAACTTCCCGGTCATGATTTCGCCGCGCTACAAGGCTGACGCTGCTCCGGCGGTCTACATCGCCGCGGTACTGGTCTTTGCGCCGGCGACAGCGGTCGCTGTAATCGGCTTGAGCCGGCTCCTCGGAGACGGGGTGCTGTGCCTGCGTCGAAATCCGGCTACTGGGCGTCGCCGCCGGCGACCGCTTGACCTCGTCTTCAACACCTCGCAACTGATGGTCGCCGGGGGATTGGCCGCACTCGCGTACGGGTGGTCCGGGAGCGAGCCGACCGGCGCGGTCCTCGCGGGCGCCGTCATGTATGCGGTCAGCACCGGTTTTGTCGTCATCGCCGCCGCGATCCAAAACGGGCGCAACCCCCTGGAGATCTGGGCCGAGGCAGCAGCGGCTGATGCCAAGCCAACCGTCGCGCTTTACATCGCGGGCTACCTCCTGGCCGTGCTCTCGAGCGGGCGGCCGTGGCTGGCGGTCGTGATGATGGTGCCGATCGCGGCCATCCAGCTGGCCCTCACCCGATCGATGCAGCTGATGGAGCAGACGATCGCCGCGGTGGAGTCAATGGCGGACGTGGTCGATCGCCGCGACCCGTACACCTTCCAGCATTCCCAGAGCGTGGCCGACCACGCCGCGCGCACCGCGCGGCGGCTGCAGCTGCCCGACAAGGAGGTCGAGCTGATCCGGCTGGCCGCTCGCGTCCATGACCTGGGCAAGATCGAAGTCCCGGATGAGGTGCTTCATAAACAGGGCCGCCTGAGCGAGGCCGAGTTCGAGCTGATGAAGAAGCACCCCACGACGGGCGCTGAGATCCTGGCCAAGTTCCCCGAGTACAAACGCGGGCGAGAGCTCGTGCTCGCGCATCACGAAAGGATGGATGGGCTCGGCTACCCGCGCGGGCTCGCCGGTGCCGCGATCGCCTTGGGCGCTCGTATCATCGCCGTCGCCGACTCCTGGGACGCCATGACTTCCGATCGTCCTTATCGCAAGGCGCTTGCCGCGGACGTCGCCCTCGCCGAGCTGCTGCGTGGCCGCGGCACGCAATGGGATCCGCACGTTGTCGACGCATTCGCCGAAACGCTGCCGGGCGCGGTGCCCGCGGACGCGCGGGCGCGCTGGACCGAGGTCCGCCCGCTGCTCCGCTCGCTAGGCGCCGCGGTGGGCGTGATCGGCTAGGGCACCAACTTTCGCGGCCACGATCCGGTTCCGCAGGAATCCGATCCCTACGACCTCGGTCTCCATCACGTCACCCGGGTGCAGGAATTCGGGCGGCTTGCGAGCGAAGCCCACTCCATCCGGCGTGCCCGTCGCGATCAAGGCTCCCGGCAGCAGCGTCATCCCCTTCGACGCCCACTCGATCGTCGCGTCGACGGGGTGGATCATGTCGCGCGTATTCCCTTCCTGCTTGACCACGCCGTTGAGGGTCAGCCGCAAGCCGAGGCTGCGCGGGTCGGGCGCCTCGTCCTTTGTCACCACCCAGGGTCCAGTCGGACACGAACGATCGAGGCTCTTGCCCTTGAAGTACTGGCCGCCCCATCCGTTCTGGACGTCGCGCGCGCTGACGTCGTTGAGCACGAAGTAGCCGAACACATGGTCCATGGCATCGCGGCGGGCGATGTTGGCTCCGCGCTTGCCGATCACGACGCCCAGCTCCACCTCCCAATCCATCTCGTCGCTGAACGAAGGATCGATAGCGATGTCGTCGTATGGGCCCGTGATGCTTGTGATCGCCTTGGTGAAGATCGTGGGCGGCTTGACGTCGCCGTGCTCCGCGGTTTCCTCGGCATGTTTCTGGTAGTTGCGCCCCATGGCGATGATGTTGCCGCGGGGCGCATCCAGCGGCGCTAGCAATGCGACGTCAGTGAGTGGCAGCCCGTGCCGCGCCCCGGAGGCGGCCTTGCGTGCCCGCTCGAGTCCAGCTTGACCCGCATCGATCAGCGCGAGCAGGTCGGGCGCGACCTGGCTGAGGTCGACGACCTCGTCTTCGTGCCCTGGGCGCAGCGCGCCCAGGAGTGGCTGGCCGTTGTGCCGGAACATCAGCAGCTTCATGTTTCCTCCACTTTTGAATGGCTACCGGATTGACGTGGACTGCAGGAGCTTGACCGAGGAGTAAAGCGTTCGGAGGTGCGGCACCGGGATGCCCAGCCGGTCGCCCAGCTCTACGACCGAACCGGTCAATGCGTCGATTTCCATCGGGCGGCCCGCTTCGAGGTCCTGCAGCATCGAGGTCTTGTGGTCGCCCACCCGCGCGGCGCCCTTGATGCGCTGGTCGATCGACACCGAGATCTCGATCCCGAGGCTCCGCGCCACCGCGTCGACCTCCTGCATGGCGGCACGCACGACCTCCGCGACCAGCGGGGATTGCGCCATGTCGCCGAGCGTCGCGCGTGTGAGGGCGCTCAGCGGGTTGAAGACGGCGTTGCCGAGCAGCTTCAGCCACAGCTCGGAGCGGATCTGGGGCTGGACGGGCGCCTTCAACCCGGCGCTCACGAGCGCCCGAGAGAGGTCGACACAGCGTGGACTCTGGCTGCCGTCCAGCTCACCGAGCGAGAAACGCTCGCCTTCCGTGTGGCGCACAACTCCGGGACTCACAAGGCTGGTGGCCGGGTAGACGATGCACCCGATGACCCGACGAGGATCGATGGCGCGCGCGATCGCGCCGCCCGGGTCGACCGTCTCGAGGTGGATGCCCTCCAGGTCCCCCCCATGGCGCTGGAAATACCACCACGGGATCCCGTTCTGGGCGCCGACCACCGCGGTCTCGTCGCCGAGGTTGGCGGCCATTCGCTCCGCCACCGGGGCCAGGCTGTGCGCCTTGAGGGTGACGAAGACCGCGTCCGCGTCCCGCATCGCCGCGAAGTCGTCGGTCGCCTCCACGTGCACGGTCCAGTCACCGCCCGCCTCGATGACGCGAAGACCTGAGTCCTTCATTGCGTTCAGGTGAGGGCCGCGGGCGATGAGGACGACGTCCACCCCGGCGCGCGCAAGGCGAGCCCCGAGGAATCCACCGATCGCCCCGGCTCCGAGGACTGCGATCTTCACGCGTGCGTGAGCTGTTCGGCGACGAACCGGCGCTGGACCTTGCCCGTCGGCGTGCGTGGGATCGACTCGACGAAATGCAGTCGCTTGGGCACCTTGAAGTCCGCCAGCCGCTCACGGCAGTAATCCAGCAGCTCTTTCTCGGTCGCGGGCGCAGCCAGGACGACAGCCGCCGCGACCTCCTCGCCCCACGTGGGATGCGGGACCCCGAAGGCGACGGCCTCCTTGACCGCCGAGTGGCTCTCGAGCACCTCGTCGATCTCGCGCGGCGCGATCTTTTCGCCGCCGCGGTTGATGAGCTCTTTGATACGGCTGATCAGTCTCAAGTAGCCGGCGCCATCCAGCGTGCCCTGGTCGCCGGTGCGAAACCACCCGTCGACGAACGCGTCCGCGTTGGCCTGCGGGTTGTCCTCGTACCCCTGCATCACATTGCGCCCGCGAATGACTACTTCACCGGCGGCGCCGGCCGGAAGGGCCGTGCCGGCATCGTCGAAGATCGCGATCTCTACGCCCGTGCCCGGGCCGACAGAGCCGGCGAATCTAGGCGCCGGCGGAAGCGGGTTCGACGACATCTGGTGGCTCGCCTCGGTCATGCCGTAGGCCTCGAGGACCGGGACGCCGAAGCGCTGCTCCATGAGGGCCATGAGGGCCGGAGACAGGGCAGCGCTGCACGAGCGCACAAACCGTAGCCGCTCCGTGCCCAGGCCGTGCACGTGGAACAGCGGCATGATGCAAAGGGAAACGTCCTCGGGGCCAAGCTCGTAGGTGGCGATGATGTTCGCCACCGAGGCGGCGAGGTTCTCGTTGAGCAACGGGACCTTCTTCGGCCGGCTGGTCGTCCCGCTCGTGTGCAGCACGAGTCCGATGTCGCCGGCGGTGGACAGATCGAGCGAATCGCGCCGCTTGCCTGCTCCGGCGCCGTTGAGATGCAGGCGGCCATCGCGATCGAGGGCGGCTTCGATCACCGTGCCGCCCGCAGGCATCGCCCGGCGAGCCGCCTCTGCCTCGCCAGGCGGAACGAGCAGGTGTCGCGCGCCGACGTCCTCCAGGTAGAAGCGAAACTCGTCCTCTTTATATGCAGCGTTTAGCGGGCAGGCGGTCCCGACCATGGAAGCGGCCACGAACAACAGGATGGCCTCCGGACCGTTTGGGAAGACCATCGCGACCCGATCGCCCCTTCCGACGCCTTGGGCTGCCAGTGCATGAGCCGCCTCGGCCACCAGGTCGCGTAGGCGCCGATAGCTGAGGGAGACGCGGTTCGGGACGACGAGCGCCTGCTGATCGGGTGCGCCTTGTTCGAGCAACGCAAAATGGGTCGAGGCCGCCACCACTTTCAGTCTCGCACAGCCCCGTGTTGCGACACTTGTGCCGGTGTCAGCTCCTAGGCCGATCGCCACGCTCAACCTCAGCGGCGACGCGCTGACGCCTGGAGCACAGCGCAGCTGGTGGCTGAGGGAGGCGCTGGCCGCGGAGCCGGGATCGAATTGCCCCCCGCTCACGAAGGACGTCAACGCCGATGTCGTCATCGTCGGCGGCGGTTTTACCGGCTTGTGGACCGCGTACTTCCTGACCCAGGCCGATCCAAGCCTCGGGATCGTGGTCCTGGAGCAGGACATCTGCGGCGGCGGCCCGAGCGGGCGCAACGGGGGGTTTGCAAGCGGATGGTGGGACGAGCTCGACAACCTGGTGGCTCTCTACGGAGCGGATGCTGCCGTGCGCGCGTGCCGGGCGATCGCATCCAGCATCGACTCCATCGGCAAGTTCTGCAAGGCCCATGGCATCGACGCCTGGTTCAAGAAGTCCGGCTACATATATGCGGCCACGGCGGCGCAGCACCTGGCGGTATGCGAACACATGGTTCGCCTGGCGCAAGCAGTCGGCGCCGCCGACGAATTGCGAGAGCTCACCGCGGCTGAAGTCCGTGCTCGATGCGATTCGGCTTCGTTCCGCGGCGGCGCGTTCATGCGCGACGGCGCTTCGGTGCAGCCGGCGCGCCTGGTCCGCGGCTTGCGCCGCGTGCTGCTCGAACGTGGGGTGACGATTCATGAGGGCACCGCGGTCACACGTCTCGAGCCCGGTCCGCCCGCCCTCGCCGTCACGCCGAAAGGCATGGTGCGCGCGCGGCACGCTGTGATCGCCGTTAACGCGTGGGCGACAGGATGGCCTGAGCTCCGGCGCCGGCTAGTCGCATGGAGCAGCTACATCGTCCTCACGGCTCGGGCGCCAGATCGCCTCGAGGCCATCCATTGGACCGGCGGAGAGCTGGTGAGCGACCTGCGCACCTCGGTGCGCTACTTCAGAACCACGAGAGACGGCAGGATTGCTTTCGGCGGCGGCGGCGGCCGCGCCGGCACCACGATCGGCGAGTCCTTCACAGGCGACAAACGCGCGGTGGTCGAGGCGGCCGAGG
>WNFC01001359.1_pt1 | contig 25552 bp, 27 predicted proteins | sample 5400541 | NCBI WGS metagenome assembly WNFC01 (sample SAMN13153342, study PRJNA577476) | soil metagenome | isolation source: 120 cm saprolite under Douglas fir tree site 2 hole 2 replicate 1 | place: USA:California | collected 2015-04-18 | reverse complement strand
GCAAACATGGCGGCAGGACGGCAGTTTCCTTGGCCGGACTACAACATCGACGTCCTGACGCCTGAGCGCCGCACAGAGATCATGGAGGCTTTGGGAAAAGGCCCCGCCTACGTCACGGGGGGGTTTTCAGCAGAACTGCGGGGCCTGGGAGGTACCGAACGGACTCCTCATGATGAAACCGCCGAGCCCCACGGCGTAGAGTATCTGAGGCAGCGCAGAGCGAAGAGTGGCTAGAGCGCCGTGAGTGACGTTGCCTGCATCTGTTCGGCACCATTCTCCACAAAGCGGAAATCAAGGAGGGGACAGGTCACGATAAGAAATAATGAGATGATTTTGACAGTGCCTCCGTTTTAAACCCCTCAGTAAGGAGCTAAGAGAATCGTGTTTCGTGCTGGTGTTTTCTGCGGTTGGGTCGGTTTCGGTTACGGCAATCTAGGTGACCTGACCATCTACGAATTGTGTCGCAAGCGCTTTTCTACCATCCATTGGTCGCCAATTGCAGCATTCGACTATACACCGCGGCCAGGACAATTCCTCCGCCGCAGCAGCCGCGACTCCCGGCAGGTCATTCGGATGCTTTCTGAGGAACTCTCCCACCAGCGTCGTCTTCGCAGCCTCACCGCCAAGGCCATTCATCGCTTGGCGCGATTCTTGGGAGGAGAAGTCGGTATCTGCGGGGGGGAAATGTTTATCAACCGTAACTTCAACTCGATCCGGGGCTACACGGAGCTCAGAAAGCGAACTGGGTCTCCAATACCCGTCTTTGGCACCGGCGTGGCGGAACCCGACTTTTGGCTGGGGCGGGAAGATGGCTGGATCGATCGGCGAAAGGAATGGGTAGCGATCTTGGAAGAGCTTCCCACGGTAGGAGTCAGAGGTCCCCTTTCAAAAGCCTACTTGGAAGAAGCGGGCGCACGCAATGTTGTAATCAGCGGAGACCCGGCTGTTTCCTTGCACGCGCATTATTCAGCGAAGCCCATTCCGGTACACCGAGAGGGGACACTGCGCGTTGGTATCAATGCAGGGCCTTATCCAAGAACCTGGGGCCGACCCGAAGACATTCAAGATTCAACTGTTGCCTTGGCAGAGTGGCTGCGCAAGGCTGGGCATCAGATCGAGATCATTCCCATCTGGCCAAGAGACGTCGAGGCCTGCGTCGACGTGGCCCGCAGAGCGGAGCTTCCCCAGTCCGCGGTCAGCCCTCAGTGTTTTTCCCATGAAGCCTTTTTGAGTCGGGTCGAGAACCTGGATCTACTGGTGGCCATGAACTTGCACGCTGGTATCCTAGCAGCAGTCGCGAATGTTCCATTCGTGAGCCTCGAGTACCAACCTAAGTGCCGGGATTTCGCCGCCACCATAGGGTGGGAGGAATTCCTCGTACGAACTGACGAACTTGAGCCTGGAAAGCTGATTGATCGGGTTTCTGCAGTTATGGTGCAGCTCGAGGCGAAGAGAGGAGAGCTGTGTCGGCGAATGTGCGAGCAAATGAATGCTTTTGAAAGCTACTGTCGCGACATCGAACCGCTCTTAGCAGGACCGGGGTAGCGAATAGTCACTACCGTCGATGGAAAGAGGAAGGACTGTAACCAGACACAGACGACGGCAAGGAAAGACCACGTCTGGGCCGCCTCCGCCTTACGGTTGTCTTGAACCAAAGTTCAAGAATCACCACGACGAGAATCCTGTTTCGGGCTGGCATCGCGAGGAGAACGTTCAAGATGCATTGGTGGCCCTAGCTTGGTGGTTGCGTCAAGCTGGGCATCAGATCGAGGTTATCCCAGTTTGACCCTAAGGATGTCGCGTCGTGTGCCGGCTCGAATGCCGATCCTAAACGTCGCGATTTTGCTGCCAGCCTAGGCTGTGAGGAATTCCTTATAAATAAGAACTGACCAACTGCAGCACGACCAGCTGATCGAACGCGTGTCGGCTCTCATGGAGCAACTCGATGCGAAGAGAAGGAAAGTGTGCCAGAAAATGTGCCGGCTGATGAGTCTTTCGAAGACTACTGCCACAAGATCGAACCATTCTGGTGGGATCAAGTGACCAAGTTTATGAATCGTCGTTGAGCACGCTGGCGCGCCCCAAAAGCGTTGAAGGGTCTGCAGAAACTAGGGCCTGCATAAAATGAAGGGAACCTCTCGATTTCTCGTCGGGCGATCTAGGCCGACGTACCAGAAAAAATCAGCCCAATTTCTGAAGTCTTTGATCTATTTAACCCGAAGCCCAATTTGCTATGTTGAAGATGTTCCCATGTAATTTAGTCAGCTCCTGCCATTCGTGAAAAGAACAAGGGCTCCCTCCAGGCAAAAGCATGAATCAACAACTCTCTATGCGATAATCCGGCTTGCCTCGCCATAGTTTGTTGAGGCGATCGCAGGCGTGGAGCGCTCAAGCATGAGTCAGTTCGCTAGAGAAGTCACAGCGGGGAATCGATTCGAGTTCGGCAAGAACTGGGCGTGGTTCCTGGAAACGCTAGATGACACGAAGATTGCCGAAGCGACACATTCCCTACAGGACATGCTCGAAGTAACGAGCCTCGAAGGCCTAAGCTTTCTTGACCTTGGATCGGGCAGCGGCTTGTTCAGCCTAGCGGCGCGTCGCCTAGGAGCCCGTGTTCACTCATTTGATTATGATCCGCGGTCGGTGGCTTGCACATCCGAACTCAAGCGGCGATATTTTCCCGACGACGGCCGGTGGGTGGTCGAAACCGGTTCTGCCCTCGATGCGGATTACCTCCGGTCCATTGGCAAGTTCGACATCGTCTACTCCTGGGGCGTCCTGCATCACACCGGAGACATGTGGACGGCGCTGGAGAATGCTGCAATGCCGGTCGCGACTGGCGGGAAGCTGTTCATCGCAATCTACAACGACCAGGGAACAGCAAGCAAGCGCTGGACGAAGGTCAAGAAGCTCTACAACCACCTACCGAAGGCTCTGCGCTTCCTGGTCGTTTGGCCTTGCTTCGTCGTGCTTTTCTGGCGCCGGCTGGTGAAAGACTTCCTTCGTGGAAAACCCTTCGCGATCATTCGTGACTACCACAAGAACCAGCGCGGCATGTCTTTCTGGCAAGACCTTGTTGATTGGGTCGGAGGTTATCCCTTCGAGGTCGCAATGCCGGAACAAATCTTCGATTTTTACCGGCAACGCGGTTTCAGCCTGAGCCGCCTACGAACGTGCGGAGGGAGTCTCGGCTGCAATGAGTTTGTGTTTGAGAAAGTCTACCTCAGTTCGAATGCGGGGAGCGTGCGCGCCATTCGAACCACGGCGACAAAAGCCGAGACATAGATGAAAAGTAACGGCTATATCGCAGCATTCGGCCTCGGACCCGGAGTGCCCCTACTGAACCGTGCCAAGGGAATCGTGCTGATCATCTACTGCGGCGGTCTCCTGGCGATTGCTTTGGTACGGAAACCCCGACGCGATCGATATCTGTTCGCCCTCCTGATGCTGACTCTCATTTATTTCGTCGTGCTGGCATTTGTTTCGCCATCCAAGTATTACTATTACCTGGCGCATACGACGATGTCGATGGCCGCCTGTCTGGCCTTGCCGTTGCTGCAGTTGGGAGAAAATTGCACCTTACACGTCTCCCCCTTTTGGCCGACGAGTTGCTATAGGTTGTGCGGCACAAATGCCGATTCGGGATGGTCTCGGCCACGGGTGAGAAACGAAGCCAAAAGGGCCAGCGGACGCATGTAAACGCGACGTTGGAATCCTTCGGTCGAGAAAACTCGTTATCTTGGTTCTCGCTAACGTGGCGTTTGAATGCTCCGTTCAGAGGTTCATTACAATACAGACTGCAATGGCGTGACAAGCGCCGCTCGCGCCCTAACGCGTCGCCTACTGAGCAGTACCGCTAACTAACCACAAAGGGTGGGGCACGTAATCCAAGGGAAGCGGCCCCGTAGTGCGGTACAAACGATATTCCAAAATGCACGGAACTAGCACGGTCCTGCCTCACCCACTCCGGGTATTGCCATTCACGTACTAGGTCTCCTCGCAATGGCGCGGAGGAACAGGTAGATTTGAAGGAAGGCCAGCCGTGCCAGAACCGAGAAGGTAATACTTAACCTGCGCATCCAACGGCTTGAAAATACTGGCTGAGTGTCGACTGGCCGGGATGATCGGTTCGTTCGGCATTCTCATCAAACGATACCTTTCATAGATCGTTGCATTAGGGAACTCATACGATTGCATTCGCGAAATTAAAAGGGGACTTCCAAGCGGCAGCAGTGCCGGTAGATCCCGTGCAACTTGCCTTTTCAGATCGAATATCTGGGCATAGGTGACCGGCCCATAACTGAATGCGAAGTTGAATGCCAGAAGCAAAGTGAGCGCGCCAATCCATGCCTGTCGCCCCCCCGGCCAACGGGAGAGTCGTTCCCCCACAAAACCGGCACCTTCGGGAGCAAATACCAAAACCGGGATCATGAACGGTAGCAGGAAACGCGGCTGCGCCACCCGTGCCTTAGCGATGATCACGATGTAATAGCCAATAATTGGGAGTGCCAGGACCCAAAATGCGCGCTTGCGACCCGACCGAAAAAGCGTATAGACCCCGAGAACGCAAAGCAGAAGCACGGGAATTGTGAACACAGAACGCAGCCTTCCAAGCATGACGACAAAGAGTTGCACCTCTCCTGCCGGTGTAAAAGGGATCTTGGTCGGAGCGTGAGGCGAAACCACGAAGCGCGCATGGTTCCACCAGCGCATGGGTTGCGGCAAAATGGCGACCAAGACATAGGTAAGGACAACTGTCGTCGTAAAAACTATCGCCTGACGAAAGCGCGCTCGAAAAGGAGTTGAAGGAAGAGGGCCGATCAACAACAGGAGGAGTCCGGCGCCAATCACTAGACCGGACGCTTGATCCTTTGATCCGATTGCGAACGCCGCCGCGATCCCAGCCGGAACCAGCGAGATGAAGCTTGGCTTACCCTGGATGAGGTAGCGCCACAAACCTAGCCATGCGACCGTCCACCAAAAAACGTAGGGCATGTCCAAGTTGCCGACGCGAGCATAGTAGACGAACACTCCATTGGTTACGATCAGCAAAACTCCGAACCACAACCATCTTCTCCTCTCCACCATAGGAAAGGTAAACCGCAACAGAAGCACAGCCATGACGGCAGCGACCAAATTGGTGAGGACAATGAGCACAGAGAAGAAGACAGAGACGTCGCGGAGACCATAAGGCCACACAGAATTTACACGTGAGAAGCCACCCATCAGCCAGTAAATCGCAAAAGCAACTGCGTAAAGAGGCAACATCAAAATTTGATGAAAGGCGGGATAAACGGTATTTAGCTGGGATTTGGTATATTCCGTAAAGAACAGCAGGGAACCGAGTGGAAGGGGCGCGTCATCCTGCGGAGTGATCGCGCTTGGCAACCCCCAGAAAATCCCAGGCAGAATCAGTAGAAACACGAATGCCAATATCAGTGCGTACTGTTTGTTCGACATGGCGAGAGAGTGTACCACAATAGCTCTCAATTTTTCGGCGAACTACCTTCGCACGAACTGCCTTTGCCATCAGAGACTTCTAAATGACGAAGATCAATCTAGCGCAACAGCCATTGGAACTGGCAATCGTGGTTCCCACTTTCAAAGAGAAAGACAACATCGGGCCGTTGTTGCGGAGGTTGCAGGGTGTCCTGTCAAATTTCCGTTACGAAGTGATTTTCGTAGATGACGATTCCCCGGACGGCACTGCTGACGCCGTCCGCGAGATCGGCCGAAGAGAACACTGGGTTAGGGTGATCCATCGCGTGGGTCGTCGCGGATTGGCCTCCGCCTGCATGGAAGGAATCCTAAGTACCAGCGCGCCCTACATCGCAGTCATGGATGCGGACCTGCAGCATGACGAGTCGATTCTGCCCGAGATGTTATCCCGGATTCGCACGGGGCAGCTTGACCTTGTGATTGGCAGCCGCAACATCGAAGGCGGTGGCATGGACAAATTCGACCGTCGGCGGGTAGCTCTGAGCAATCTGGGACTGAGGGTCAGCAAACTGGTTAGCCATCACGATCTGAGTGACCCAATGAGCGGGTACTTCATGCTGACGCGTGAGTTCTTTCATGAAGTTGTGCGAAATACTACCGGAGTCGGCTTCAAGATCCTGCTTGATCTAGTCGCGTCATCGGACCGTACCGTACGATTTACTGAGGTACCATTTCACTTTCGTAACCGGGAGTTGGGAGAGAGCAAACTGGACCTCAACGTGGGAATCGAGTACCTGTATTTGGTAGCCGATAAACTCGTTGGCCGCTGGCTCCCCATTCGATTCGTCCTGTACTGCATCGTCGGCGCATGTGGACTCGGCTTGCACACCGCGGTTGTCTGGCTACTATACCGTCGCGCCGGATTCTCATTCCAGCACGCACTCCTTATTGCCATTACAGTCGCATTGATCGCGAACTACCTAATCAACAACATTTTGACCTACAGGGACAGACGTCTTCGCGGTTGGGGATTTGCTTGGGGATTTGTCGCTTATGCCATAGTGTGTTCGGTCGGTAACTTGAGCAACTACGCCCTTGCGGTATTCCTGGTGGAGCACGGGGTATCGTGGCCGCTTGCGACACTGTCTGGTTTGGCTGTGGGTTCGGTGTGGAATTTCGCTGTCAGTTCGACCTTCACATGGCGATCGACTCGTCGACGCCCGCTCACTGGCAGCAATTGATTCTACGAGCCTCTTCCCATGACGCTTGACGGCGGTAGTTATGGCGTGCTTCCAAGTCATGTGCGTGCGGTTTTTCAGTGTTTGGGGGAGCTTGCTCATTTCGACGGTTTGTGCCACGGATCTTCGCGGCATGACTGGAAGGCGTTCGGCGCGGGCCCGACTTTCACCGATCCATTGGGAGTGGTTGCCACGTTCTCACTGGTCGAACGCCAGCCAAGTCGCTCATTCACCAAGTAATTCCAGGAGATCGCCATGATGATGGCGATGCCGTTAGCGAGGTAGCGATTCATGCCAAACCAATTGAATAGGATGTTGAGGATCAGGAGGTTCAATATCAGGTTTAGAACCCAGATCACCTTAAATTTCAGAGCGATGAAACTTGTCGCGGACTGATCTGCGACCAATGTCACTGAAAATCCAAGAGTCATTCCAGAGGAAGTTATTTGCCATCGCTGTTTCCGCCGCGATGATCTTGCTGCGAGTCAGTCTCCATCCCAGCATCGTGGGATCGCTGAGCAGGAACAGGATCAACACATCGACAACCACGCCGCTGGCTCCTACCAGACAGAAGCGAGAATCGCGGAGGATCGCAACACACAATCGCAGTAGATGCAGCAGGTATTGAGCGTAAATCCTGAGAGAAACCCCACTTTGGTCGTTCTGGCGCTCGCGAAAGACGCAGCCGATCTCGGAGATTTTGTCGATGTTCACCCGGGGAAATAACCTCAATCAGGATCTTGTGTCCCAGCGGATCCAGGCGGCGCCCAGCGATGGCGTCCCCGCGAATCAGGAAGTAGCCGCTCGCCGGATCGCTGACCCGGCCCAACACCTCGGGAAGTATCACGAGACCAATGAGTTGGGCGGTGCGCGAAATAGCGCGGCGAATTAGACTCCAATTGCTCACTCCTCCCCGCCCGGTATAGCGACTGGCAATCGCCAAATCGCAGCCTCCGTTAATCGCCTCAATAAGTTGGGGAAGCACTTCAGTGGGATGCTGAAGGTAACCGAAGAACCTCTTTGACTTTTCGCATGGACGATCTCCTGGCCGCATCCTGTTCTCCTTGTGGATGGAGTTTTCAATGCCGGGATATTGTCCAGCGCTGCTCGCCCCCCTTTGGTTCGCCTGTGGAAAACATTTCGCTCCAAGCCGAACACCATTCCGGTAGACGAGCAAAACTGTTCGTCTTCACAACGGAATGGTGTTTGCTTCCAGAGCGGAATCGCGTTCGCCTTCGACCGGATTCCCCAGTTATTGCTAGGGGTCCGTTAAGTGTTGAGGATGGATCGTTTCCCTGGATCCGCATGGAGGTGGATACCGGACGTCAGTTCATAACCCAGCGCCAGCATAAGGCGCCCCAAAGATTTCTCGATTTCGACAATGCATTCGGGGGGAAGGCTGGATCTCCATCCACCGGCTTTGGCAGCCCCAACGAAAGGAATGTCCTGCCGGGTATTCTTGGTCAAGGCCCATTTTCTTGCGTGACTCTGTTCCAGCTTGCGCAGCTCTGCCGACGAACTGCGCGCCACAGCTTGCGCCAGCAACTCGGGCGTGGCATCGACCCCCAGGAACGCAGCAATCCTCCCCAACTCGTACACAGGTTCCTCCAGCATCGTTTCGAAGCGAAGCATCAGAAAATTGGAGCTGTCGATGGGCGCATCGAGCCAACTGGAGACGTTGTCTTGCCAGCTCCCGAAGAGTCCCGCGGCTGAATGCTGCGGACGGGTTGCGAGCCAACTGGAGACGTTTTGACTCCACGACGCGTAGACGCTCCATACGTCCCCGGCCAGAAACCGCGTCACATACTGCTTGATCGGATAGTCGTCCGGAATTTGCCATTGCTTCCGATGAAAGTGATACGAGGAGAGAAGGACGTCCCGCGGGTCACGCACGATGTAGATGACCCGGCGATAACGGGGATCGAAGTATTCATGGCTCTTAATGAAGCGCGGCCGTGAAAGGCTTCGAAAGAACCGTTTGCTTTGAGCATGTATGTCCGGAACGATTCGTTCAATATTCTCGAAGGTTACTGGTTCGTGAGGGTGAAGGAGATTGGCCACAAGAAAGCGTGCCCATGTATTGCCAGACCTTGGAAAAGAGACGATGAACGTGTCGTCCGGGTACACACGCAGGCTTCGTCCTGCGATATCCAAACCTAAGACATACCGAACCACGCCGGTCAGCTCGCGAATCAAGGTAAGTTCCTCCCACGTCGATCCGAGCTTGGGGCTTGGACTTCCGCGTCCCGCCGGATTCGATTCACTTTAGAAGACTTATCTTATCTCAAGGGTCGAGGCCGATGACCTTCTTCGAACCAAACTGAGCAAGTTCGATGGCCTCGAGTCCTTCTCCGCACCCAAAGTCAATGACCGTCTTGCCTGCTGCGGTGCGGACCACGCCAAGAAGCATCTCGAGCTTCGGCTTTCCCTTAAAGGCCTCCCCAGAGCACACTCCCGGCTCCTGGCGAAAAAGCCTGCAGAAAATGGTACTGGCAGACGGGTGAGCAACTCCATTCTTTCCACCTTAAGACCAACCAAGACGGCGAACCCTAGCAAAAATCAAGCTTGACTCGGCGTTCCATAGCAGCGCGAAATAGGCGCTCCTATTCGAGTGCATTGCAGTAGTACGGCTGAGAAGCCGAGGCGTTCATAGTTGACTCACTACCGAATTCTGGGGATGCGCTGCAAAATGTTTCTTTTAGGGTTTTTCATCAACTTGCAAGGTTCCTCCGCTCGGCCAGGAGTCGGACTTTCAGGGGAAAAAATCAGCCTGGATGTGCAATCTGTTTCATCCTGAACCTTGAAACAAGGGTAACCAATGAGGCTCCACGGTCTGCGTACTAACCAACTGAAAACAAATGTGTTACAAGCCAGAAATCTATGAACGCGTCTTCGGCAGACCACGTGCTCCCTCTTTGGCAAAAGTCGGGAGGACAGGACCATCAAGGTTTTTGGGAAGGCTCATTGGTTCCAATCGGGAGTTCGTTCGGACAGGTGATTCCTGGGGGTCCTAGTCTGCAAAAACGGAAGAAGTTATTGGAGACTCAGATGTAGTTGCTGATTGGTACCAAGGCGAGTCGGGATATTATCCAAACGCACATGGATTCGAAAAAAAATTATGATGGACCTAATGGAACCTGAAACAAATGCAGCCAACCCTCCCCGTGGCCACCACGCGGGAGCCGCAAGCAAACAAACAGCATGAAAATTCTCTGGGTAAAGGCCGGAGGTTTAGTCCCCCCTGACATTGGGGGCAAGATACGCAGTTATTGCATCTTGAAGGAGCTGGCCAAAACCCACGCAGTGACGCTGTTTACGTTCTATGCGGCGCATCCAGGCGATATGCACTCCCAGCTCGACACGGAGTTCGAGAAGGTAGTCTACTTACCCATGCATGTCGCGACCAACCGGGGTCTGGGGGAGCTGACGAGTTTTGTTAGCAACGTCTTCTCACCCTGGCCGCACACAGTGTCCAAATATTGCCGGCCAGAAGTAGTTGCAAGCCTTCGCGAGCTCCTTGCCGAGCAGTCGTACGATGTGATCGTCTGTGATTTCGTAGTTGCCGCCGGCGCCATCCCGTGGGAAGTCGAGTGTCCGAAGGTGGTTTTCACGCATAACGTAGAAGCCTTGATCTGGCGTCGGCATTTTGAGGTGAGCCGCAATCCAGTTTGGAGACTGGTCTCCTGGGGGGAGTACCAGAAGATGATTCGGTTCGAGAAAAGTTTCTTGAAGAAGTCACAGCACGTTCTGACGGTTTCTGAAGCGGACCGAGATTTTTTTGGCCGCTTCATCGATTCCTCCAAGATGACGATTGTTTCAACCGGAGTGGATACAGAATATTTCCGGCCGGATGCCGGTAAGGAGCTATCCTGTTCGCTGGTGTTCACCGGATCCATGGATTGGATGCCGAACGAAGATGGCGTTCTTTACTTTCTCCGTCTCATCCTGCCGCTGATCCGGTGGGAAATACCTCAAGTCAGGTTCAACATTGTCGGCCGGCAACCCTCGGACAAGTTGCGGGCTGCAGTGGCTTCAGATCCTGGAGTGCGGGTTACGGGCAGGGTCGAAGACATCCGGCCCTATGTTCACGAAGGCTCCGTATACGTGGTGCCGCTGCGCATCGGCAGCGGCACACGACTAAAAATCTTCGAGGCGATGGCCATGGGTAAAGCGATCGTCTCCACCAGCCTGGGCGCTGAAGGTCTGCCTGTGAATGATGGTAGCGACATATCGATCGCCGACTCACCCGAGGAGTTTGCCCGTAAAGTGGTGGCGTTGCTGCGTGACCCTGAGGAACGGAGCCGTTTGGGCTTAGCGGCGCGGCAGCTGGTGGAACAACGTTACAGTTGGTCGTCGGTCGCAGCGGAATTCGATGCAGTGCTTCGACGCGTTGCTCGGCTGAGCAACGGTCGTGAAATGAATCTGTCAGTCGATGAGATAGCAACGGTGAGGGGTGTAACTCAATGAAGAGCGTGCTCTCTGTGGATGTCGAAGATTGGTTCCACATTCTGGAGGTCGAGACCACACCGGATTTTTCAGAATGGAGCTCTCTGCCATCCACTGTCGAGCGCAATTTTCGAAAGCTTCTCGACATATTCAGCGAAAAAGATGTCCGAGTAACATGTTTTTTTCTGGGGTACGTCGCGGAAAAATTTCCACAACTCGTTAGAGAAGCTTATGCTCGTGGCCACGAAATCTCTTCCCACGGCTACGCACATCGATTGATTTATACGATGACGCCACAAGAATTCCTGCAAGACGCGCGCCAAAGCAAAGATATTTTAGAGAACATCACTGGGCAAACTGTCCTCGGCTATCGCGCGCCGGGCTTTTCAGTAACAACGGATACTCCCTGGTTTTTTGAGAAGGTCCTCGAAGCGGGCTACCACTACGACTCTTCCGTATTTCCTGCCCGGCGGCAGCATGGTGGACTGAACACTGATAAACATTCACCGCACCTGATTGCAAAGCGGCTTATGGAGTTCCCTATCACGGTGACCAGTGTGTTAGGGCAGCGTTGTTGCTTTTTCGGCGGAGGGTACCTCCGTTTGTTTCCCTATACCGTGATCCGGCAGATGTGCCGCAAAGTCTTGGGTGAGAATCGACCGGTGGTTTTCTATGTTCACCCGCGGGAAATCGATCCAAACCATCCCCGCCTCAGCTTGAGCCCTAAACGGGCATTTAAGTCATACGTCAATCTTAAGACCACAGAGCCTAAGCTCCGATGCATCCTGGATGAGTTCGAGGTTACGACATTCGCCAGATTTATCATTGAAAATCCATCTTTTTTTGACGATGAGGGCATATCTAAACGTAATCCGAAACCGGTATCGACAGGTACGTCGGTATCGGAGGCGGCGTGACCATGTCCACCAATCGTACGTCTCAATTTTTTGATTCGTATGCGCATGACTTCAATGCCATATATGGAAACAGCAACACTTTTGTAGATCGGTGGATCAACCGGTATTTCAGAACGAGCATGCGGCTGAGGTACGAGACGACGATTGCAGGTTGTTGTCCCATTGAGGGGAAGAGCGTGCTCGATATCGGCTGTGGACCCGGTCATTACAGCGTCGCGCTGGCGAAAAGAGGCGCCCGACAGGTGCTCGGAATCGATTTCGCAGATGAAATGATCGCGTTGGCGAACCAAAATGCCCAGTCGGCTGGCGTGGACGATCGGTGCCTTTTCGCTCGCCGGGATTTTCTAGCCGATCCCATCGGTGATAAATATGACTACACTATTGCGATGGGCTTTATGGACTACATGAGTGATCCGCGGAGGACAGTCGAAAAAGTCCTGGCCGTTACCAAAACAAAAGCATTCTTCAGTTTCCCGGTTGAGGGCGGAATCCTTGCCTGGCAACGCAAGCTTCGCTATAAGAACCGGTGTCCTCTGTATATGTACAGCCTGCCACAACTGCATCAACTTTTTTCGGAGTTGAGCCCTGAGCACCTTCGCTGTGAACGAATTGCGCGGGATTATTTCGTGACTGTAACCATGTGAACACGGTCTCTAGCCAGCTGGACGCCTCTTATCGACAGTTCTCCACAGGGTTCGGCTGGTATGCAACTGGTTGACCTGGCGGACATCCAGAATCAACGGCACCGCCGCAACAACTCCGCGTACAGCGCATCCACGTTGGCGGTTAGCTGTCCGAAACCAAAGCAGGTGCGCACCCGCTCTCGTCCGGCAATCGCCAACTGTGACGCGAAGCTAGGATTCTCCAGCAAATCGCAAAAATTACATCGCCCAAAGCATTAGGATGGTCTGGCGGAACGGCGGAACCAAGAGACCGTTCACTTGATGCTGGATAATCTCCCTGTTTCCCCCAACCTGCGTGGCGACAGTGGTTAGACCAACTGCCATGTATTCCAGGAGAGCATTGGAAAAACCTTCTGCCCGCGATGGCATCGAGCAATTGTCTTGCCGTCTTCTTGCCCACTATCTCGTCGCGCACATACTCCATCGCATACTGTGCAGGGATGCGAACGTTGAGCGGCTCTTTGTAAAACTCATCCAGTTCGGCTTCAGTGGCTTCTCGACCTTGAACGCAAAAGTCTGTCCCACATAGCATAGGTCCATCCCGCCATAGAACTTCTCATTGAAGCTTGTAGCGCCCGGTTGTGCCTCTTTCATCTTGGACTGACACATAGCGACGGTTAGGGAGTTTGCCCGTGACATCGCTGTTGCGTAGCCGTCGATGAAAGCATCCTTTTCAGCCTCGGAAATATAATTCCACTATCCATCGTTTACCAAGCATGCTGCCTACCCAGATAAAGAGGATTCCAGAACCAGCGCCGACCAAAAGTCGCAACGTATATTTCATTTACGCCGCTCTTTCCGCCCTCCGCTGTTCCTAATTCCTCGCATTCCAAAGTATGCTACGTCTGAAATGAAAGTAGCCCACTACCGGAAACCGGGTAGTGGGTCAGCACGATTTCCAGAGGCTCAAACAATGGCGAGCGAGGCCACACTAGTGCGTTTAAGTATGGCGAAAGTCCGTTCGAGCATATCAGCGTCGGCTCCAACTGCCCGAAGATATTGCTCTGCGTCCTTCCGGGAAAATCGGAAGGCGAGTACGGTTTGGGTGTTTCTACGCTTGGGGTCGGTATTCGATGGGTCAACCTTCGTGATGTCCACGACTACGCATTCGTTGTGATGCTCGAAATGGAGCAAGAATTTTTTCATCTCTAACTTGCCTTCTCTCCGAGTGCTTTCAGGATAAGCTCCTTGTCAATCCGCTTCGTGGCGGACGCTATACGCTGTGGAAATTATACTGACCCACTACCTAATCGAGGCATCATCCCTGCTGCCGGGTAGGGCGGTGGCGCGGACCGGGCTTCGAATGATGCCGACGTTTCCACCGCTCCCCCTAAAATCCCGTACGGCGGGTTTTCCCCAGTACGGTTTCAAGGCCGGTATATCAGACGGGCCTTCCCGTGTCTGCGCGTTCTTCGCATCCGGCGGTTTGCATCCGTCCTTCGTGTACCTCGCTATCCGTATCGCTGTATCCTCGTTCTGAGTCGAGGAGCGCGGTGCGCTGATACACCACCGTTCAAGCGGCCTTGTCGTGCCGCTTTACCGCAGGGGCCCTCGCTCCGGTCCGGGTTGTGTTGTCCCGATCCCTCATCGCTTAGTCGGCCCCATGCGCCCCACTCGCCGGCACAGCGCGACTTCACCACCCAGTGGCTTATACGCGCTGCCCTCGCTGTGCCCCGATTTGGGGCCTAGGCGACCAGCGAGTGGTTCCGAGCTTTCGTTGATCGTTCTTTGTCGGCATGTCGCCCTCTGAGACCCCGGGATGTTCATCGGCTGCATGCACCCAGTTCCTTCGCCGACGACGCTGGCCTTCGACCCTCATGGACAGTCTCGGCATTTCCCACACCTCCCACCCTCCGATTCTTGTGGGAGAGAGAGTATTTCGGGGCTTCACAACGGTTTGCTCTCGCTACGACCTGTCGACTTGTTCGCCCCCTGTCGGAGCTGACTCGGTTTTCACTTTGCCAACGGGACTTTTACTTCCGGGCTTTCGACGGTTTGGTCACCCGCGCCGCCGCCGGATATAACTGCAGGGACAAGTGGGTAAGCTTCCCTGGCGGATCTTTCATCCGCTAGAACGCCAACTAGCTTCGCTGCAACCATGAGGTGCTCCTGAGCATTCAGTGTCATACAGGCTTTAGAGAAAACGAGTTAATGACGAAGATGTCGCTAGATAGCCCGTTCTTGTCCAAGACTGTCCACGTCACCTTAAACCACATGTCGCCTTCGACTGGCTGCTTCGTCAACTCCACATGGAGCGTCACGCTTTCAATACTGGCAGACTTATTTTTCTCGGTCGTCACCAGTGAACAATCCTCTACTACTTGTGCGTAAAGGTGGAGAAAGTGAACCCAGCCGTCTGAGCGGTTCGTTTCCAAACTGGGGAGTCCGTTGGTTTGCAAGAACTGGTAGAGCTCCTGCTCAAAGAGTTTCATCTTTGAGATTCGTTCAATTTCTGTCCTGAGCTCGGAAGGTAAATCTCGAAGTTCGACAGCTGTCTTAAGCTGAATATGGGCTGCATCGAACAACTTCAGAATCTTTTGTGCTGTCGGCCCTCCCAGCTTCGAACGGAGTGCCCAGTCGCAATGGAATGTCAGGTATTCGTACTGTTTTTTCGCTTGTTGTTGTTCGAGGAGTTTTCGGATACCAGCCATCAGATAAAGAGCCTGAGCCTGGGTCGTGATGCCTCTACCGAGCTCTGCTTCCAATTTCCTAATGATATCTGGCGGCGTCATCTTGCCGTATGGTAACGCAGTCGGCGTGGGGGGGGGAACCACGGTTTCTTGTACAGGCAATTAATTTAACCAGGAAGCCATGAATGACCAGATGTAAGCTTGCCTTAGCATCGGCAATCCTGGCTTGGTCCCATGGGCCGACACTTTCAAAGCGGGGCTTCACCAACCCTGTGGCGGTCTGGTTTTCATCTCGGGATTGACGTAGACCTGTAGGACAGCAGCGGACCAAGACACAATGACTTTCTTGCCGACCCACTTGGTTAATTCGTGGACTTTGCTTGAACGCAGTTCGAGGAGTTGCTGATAGAGTGCCTCAGTCGCAGGAACCGAAGTTGAACCCCGACGAACCCAAGCCGCTCCACCGAAGTGTGGTCCGAGTCCATTGTGCTTGATGTCCACACGAACACATTGCTTGCCTTCCCGCCCGTATACTTCCGTTCGCTAATAAATCTCGGGATGAATTTTGCCGGCTTCCTTCTTAACGTTTGTTTGGATGTTGTCTGCGTCAGTGACGCCCTGAACCGTGCCGTCATCCTTCTCGCCGATGAAGATTTTCGCCGTGTCGTCTGGTGCGACTGGGTTGGCGAATGCCACTAGTGTCTCAGCAGGTCTTTCAGGTCGCCGTATGGTCTCCAACTCCATCGCCCTTTGCTCTCCTGAAGGAAATTTCGACAAACGAATTCTTGCCCTCATCGCTAACTAACCTTTTGCCAGACAGGCTTTTCGGAACCTACCAGGTAACGAATAAAACCGACCAGGAAAGCCAGGTGCATGGCAAACAGGAAATAAGCCACCAGCCCATACCGTATGCGCCGCATCTCCTGGTAGAAGAGGAACCCCACTCCTGCCCAGACATAGAATGCGATTTGCATCACCAGTACCACGCGATAAAACCAACCGCTGCAAAGAAGTACGGTGGTTGCCAGGAGCCCAATGAGAAAGAAGGGCACTGCCCAACGCAGCAGCTTGTGCGACAGTAGGGCGATGAGAGTAAAACCTCGTAGGGGGACGCGGATGAGACCAGCAAAAGCGCGAAAGCTGCCCACTGCCAGCCGCACACGGCGCGTGAACTCCCCAGAAACGGTGCTGGCCGGAAACTCTAGGGCAACAGCTTCAGGGTCGTAGAGAACGGAGAAGCCTAGTCTGCGGGCGTTCATCGGGATCACGAAGTCCTCGAGAATAGTACTTTGGGAAAGGTGAGGGTAACACTCGCGGCGTAGCGCATAGATGGCTCCGCTGGCATTCAGAATCGCACCTAGCCGCGCCTCCATCATCCGCAACGTGCTCTCGTATTTCCAATAAACGCCTTCGGTCTGCTGTGCGTCCGGAGTGGCTTGGTAGCACACAGCACCGCAAACCGCTCCGACGGTAGGTTCTGAAAAATGTCGCACTAGCTTCTTGACCGCATCGGGTTCAAACAATGTGCTCGCGTCACAGAAGACTAAGATGCGGTTCCTGGCTCGTACTATTGCCTGATTGAGCGCGTTAGCCTTCCCTTGGCGCTCGCTGAGCAGGATGGACTCAAAATTTGGATCCTCGATCGCCTGCAAAATCCGTCCCGTATTGTCGGTTGATCCGTCGGAGACCAGAATAATCTGCATGCGCTCGACGGGGTAGTCGAGATGTCGCAAGTTCTCAATTTTTTGCGGCAAGACTTGTTCTTCGTTATGGGCAGGAACGATGATGCTAACCGCAGGCAGCTCATTCGGAGCCGGGGTCGGTGTGCGTCGGTTGCGCCGGCCTGCTAAGTACAACAGGTCACGCCAAACCTGCGTCAGTGAATACGTGAAAAAGAGAACGAGTGGATAAAAGACATAGGGGTACACGACCAAGAAAGCGCAGATCCAGAAGACGACTCGTGTCACGGAGACTCCTTCGGCATTCACCGTCCACCTCGGCCGAGTAAGAGAATTTTGATGGTCTTGAATAAGATAAACAGATCCAGAGCTAACGACATGTTCTTGATGTAGAACAAATCGTAGGCAAGTTTCTCTGCATTATCAGCGACAGTTGCGCAGTAGCCTCGATTGATCTGTGCCCACCCGGTTGCACCCGGCTTGACGCTCCAGCGCTGGCTGTAGAAGGGGATAACTTTAACAAGTTCCTGCTCTTGGTGGGGCACAAACGGACGCGGCCCAACGAAGGACATATCCCCAAGCAGGATGTTATACAGCTGCGGCAGTTCGTCTAACCGGGTTCGGCGCAGCGGCCGACCTACCCTCGTCATTCGACCATCTTGTTCCATCGCTGGGCTATGATTCTGCCCCACATCGGCACCGTCGAACATCGAACGAAACTTATAGAGCGTGAAGATGGTTCCGTGTAGACCCACGCGCTTTTGCCGGAAGATGATTAGGCCAGGGGAATCCAAGCGGATCGCCAGCGCGATCAGTAGCATTAAAGGAAGCGTGAGGATAAGAAGTGAGAGTGAGACTCCGAAAGAGAGCACTCGTTTGTAAAGCAAGAACCTACGGGAGACATGGAATCCAGGAGAGAACAACAAGGAACTCAGACGCAGTGATTCAATGGGTAATTTTCCGGTGAGGGCTTCGTAGACTTCTGCCCCGTCCTGGACGCGCGCATATTGGGAATTAATCGCGAGCAGTTCTTCAACCGGAAGCTTGCCACGGCGGTCGGACATGGTGACAATTACGCGGCGCACTCCCTGCTTTCGCACCACATCTGCTAGCCGATCCGGTGTGCCAAGATAAGGCAAGTTGCCGTCGATCTGAGCCGGGAAGGAGCTGACACAGCCCACAAGATTGACCCCGAACTCAGGCCGCCTATTGATCAATTTTGTAAGTTCACCGGCTAGTGGACCCTCACCTACAAGAATGGCGCGTTCCACAAGGCGTTTGGAGCGAGCTAGCCATAAAAACAGCTCCCTCCAAAACCAAACCAGAAGAATTAGGAGGACCACACCCAAAGTGAAATTCTTCGCTCCCAATCTAGCTTTGGGGTAACTGGAGTAAAGCACCGCTACGACCAGGGTGCCGGTGCCGGCGACCTGCACCAGACGAATGAAGATCTCACGACGGTTTGAGAGTATTAAAGAATCGTATAAATCCAGATAATACATGCACACCATGAACACGCCGGTGATGAGAACTATCTTGGCAAAGCCCCCTTCATAGTTAAGAAAAATGTCTGCATCCCTTCCTAGCCAGATGACACACGACATGGTGAAGGCCAGTGCGACAACAAAGGCCTCCGAAAGCACCAACAATACGGTGCGGGTGGAAAAATACGCATTAAACATACGGATAACCATTGCACCTGTCCTTAGATCTCTCGCTAGGCGCGTTGGCGTAAGCCGTTGACCAGCCTCCGGTCACGTTCACCCGTCCCTAGCATGTAAACCCGTTCCTGCGTGTTGGGCTGCTCCAGCAACCACCCGTATGCCGTTCTCCAGACAACCAATGCAGCGTCGGTATCGCGGTGATCGCGAGGATCTTTACCTATCCGATGTCGAGGTTGAGCAACAGCCAGATGTATTCCCGGTTCTGCAGCAACGCAGGTAACAGGAACGAGACCCAAACGATCAGAGCCTCCGCCAGCCAACAGCAGCAGCGTGCCGACCGAATAATAAACTTTGAAGAGCCGGATCACAGTGCTCAGACTCCCTAGGTCTTAGCTTCCGTCCCCTTTTTCTCATAGGCTTCGTAGTAATAGCGCGAGTAGGCGCCCGTTTCCCCGCTGGTCCCGTTGAGCACTACTCCCACCAAGACTTTGTCGGGAAATTCCTGGCGCGCCTTGCGCGCCATATCTCCAGGCGTCGAATTGGAACGCACCACCATTAACACTCCGTCACACGAATTGGCCAGCAGGCTTGCGTCAGAGACAGGCACAGCCGGCGGGGAGTCAATGATGATCCAGTCAAACAGCGGCTCTACGCGTTGCAGCAGGAACTTCAAGCGCCCGTTGGCTACCAGTTCCGCAGGATTGGAAATCTCACTTCCGCTGGGGATTAGGAACAGATTCTCCAAACGCCCACGCTGAATAATGGAGAATTCATCATTCTTTCCCTGCAGATAATCAGCCAGACCAGGAGCAGAGCCAGTTCCGAACATTAGGTGCAGCCGGGGACCGCGCAGATCAGCATCGATTAGCAGTACACGGCGTCCATGTTGGCGAACCATCACCTGCGCGAGATTCGCGGCTGTAAAGGACTTGCCCTCTTTCGGCAGTGCGCTGGTCACCAGTATCTTCTTCAGCGTCATCTTCTCCCTGATTTGGTAGAGGCGAGAGCGCAGTGTGCGAAACTCTTCGGAGCCACGCACGTTGTCGTTGCCGTTCAGGAACAACATAGCCCTCGGATCGGGACTCCAGGACACGGTCGCGCAACGAGCCTGGAGGGCATCCAGGCTGAAAGGACCGCTAAATGATGACAGCGGGGGGCTGGCGTGGGTGCTCACTGCGGGCGCTACCGCTGCGGAGGTGGCAGCGCCCTCCGCATCTGGGACCATCGGCTCACCTACAGCCTGTTCCGCCATCGGAGTCGCAGCGAAATTGGACTGTACAGGACCTCCCTGTGCCGCCCGTTCCTGTTCGGCTTTCTTTAACGCTTCATGAATTCGGCTCATAGTTTCCTTTCCTTGGGGAGGTCTTTTTCTTCTTCACGTAAGCGATCAGCGAGTGTGGCTAGCGATCGCAAGGCTTCCACCAGGTCGAACTTTTCCGAGCTCCCAGTTTGCGGCGGGAGCGGCGTCGTCATTGCTCCCGAGGCGGTGTTGTCACTGAGATCAAGATCTCGTGCCACGGCGTCCACGACGGCTGGCACAATCACGTGTTGCTGATCGACAAAGGCGCTCACAAGACAGTGCTCACACAGCAGATTCACCACGCGAGGGATGCCGCTGGCGTGCCGGTGAATCGCCACCAGTGCTTCGGGATCGAAAATCTGTTGTCCGTTCGAGCCGGCAATGCGCAATCGCTGTTGCACGTAGGCCTCGGTCTCATTCAGGGTGAGAGGGTAGGTCTTGGCGCGCAGCGTGAGCCGTTGCCTCAACTGCCGCAGTTGTGGCTGTTTCAACCTCTGCTCCAATTCTGGCTGCCCCACCAGCACGATCTGCAGCAGCTTTTCCGTGAATGTTTCCAGGTTGGTGAGCAGGCGGATCTCTTCCAAAACTTCATCGGTAAGGTTTTGCGCTTCGTCGACGATCAGCACCGCCGTCTCTCCCACCCGGTACCGGTCCAGCAACCAGTTGTAAAGTCGCAGCAAGATTTGGCTCTTGGCCTTCGAATCGCAGGCAATGCCGAAGTCCGCCATCATGTAATCCAGAAACTGCGGCACGTTCATGCGCGAGTTGAAGATGAAGGCCGTGGCCACCTGCTGCAGACGCAGCCATTCCAGCAACTTGTTAATCAGAGTGGTCTTACCCGTGCCGACTTCACCGGTGAGCAGCACAAATCCCTTGCGGTTCTGAATGCCATAGGTCAGGCAGGCCAGTGCCTCCTCCGTATGCCGCGTCAAAAACAGATAACGCGGGTCTGGATTGACGTTGAAGGGATTCGCACGCAGTCCGTAAAAGCCTTTGTACATGGTTTTGGCTAGACTCCGACGGTTTCCTTTATTTCCTCCGCCTTGTTTCTGTTCCAGAACCCGCCAGTGCCGTTCGTGCTCCCCTTGGCGGCTTCACCCAACCACGGAATCGCGACTAGGATGGGAAGTTGCAGCGCTGCCTCGGCGTCGGCCTCGGTGCGAATAGCCTTATCCCGCAACTCCAGCCAGAGAGCGATGCCGAAACCTAGCGCCAGACCGGCTCCTAATCCGCCGCCGGCAAATTGCAGCCGCTTGGGGAAGCTGGGCGCATCAGGCAGGTTGGCGGGATTGAGCAGATGCATCTGCTCGCCCTGCTGCTGCTGCTCCATCTCGAGCGCCATGTGGGACTTGCTCTTGTCGGCCAACAAATCCTGGTAGACCTTCTGGGCGTTGTCGTAATCGCGGGCCAACCCCTTGTATTGCTCCTCGACCGCAGGACTTAGCGCAACGCGACCCTGGTACACCCCAATTTCCTGCTGCAGCCTTTTCTGCTCGCGCGTGGCTTGCATAATCAGGTCGCCGTATTGGTGGATTTGCAACCGTAACTGCCGGATCTCTGGCGGCTCTGTCGCCGACGCTTTGTCAGTGGTCGTATCGCCGGCTTGCACTGACGTGCTGTTAATTTCGGCCAGCTTTTTCTTCAATTCGGCGATATCCGCCTTGGTCTTGATCACGTCGGGATGGTCTTCGGTGTAGCGCACCTGCAATTGCAGCAATTGCGACTGCAATTCGGAAAGCTGCTTTTCGAGGGTTTGCGGGTTGGTCGAGGATTGGGCCGACTTCCACGCCGCCACCTGCTGCGCCAGCAGAGACTCGGTGTAAGACTTGTCTTGTTGGGCCCGGTTCAGAGTCTGGGTGTTTGCTTCCAACTGCGAGTTCAATCCCATCAGGATCTTGAGATTGTTTTCCTCTTGGCCGGGAAGCTGTCCCACATACTGTTTCTTGAAACGGGCCAGCTTGGATTCCAGATCGTCCAAGTTGCGCTTGGCATCCTCCAGCCCCTTGCTCAAGAAATTGGTTGTACCCCGCGCCACGTCCTCGCGCGATTTGAGATTCTCCTCGAGCAGCAGCGAGGTCAGTTCGTTGCACATCTGCTGCGCCTCGCGTGGGCTTGGCGCAGTGTAATTGATATAGAACCCAGGCACGGGACTGCCCTGACCTGGTCTCTTTTTCCCGCTCGTCCCGAGCTGCGAGAGATCAGTCTCAACCGGCTCCACCGTCATGTTCAGCCGGATGTTGTCAACCTGCTCGTCCAGGTTCTGGCCGTTCTTGACAGGACCATAAACGCGCTCCAGCATAGGCTGCAAGCGGCTCTGGCTCAGCACTTGCTGCTGCAGGGTAGCGACGCGCGCGGTCAGATCCGCTGTCACGACCGGCTGTACCATGCCCTCGGGTACCTTCTGGCCTTCCACCAGTACGAGCGCTTGCGAGGTATACTTCGCGGGGAACGCATAGGAAATGAGCCAGCCTGCCAAAGGCGCAAGAAGCACCGGAATCAGAATCAGCTTCAACCTCCGGCGCAACATCGCCAGATAGTCATCCATGGTCAATTCGCGATTTTCAATCATCCTCGTGTCCGTTCTGGCTGCTCATCCCAGGCAGCCTGAAAATTAGTCGAGCCGCTTGGGTCGGGGAATCCAGTCAATTCCGATTGTGCCGACGTGCCGCTGCGAGATCCGATTGCAGGCGCTAACTCCCACTCCGCAAAAAGAGCTATCCAGAGACAGGTAATTGAACTGATAGCTGGCGAACGCCTGGAAGTTGCGCCCGAACATTCTGTGCACGCCAAGCCCGGCAAAACCGTAGGAGTAGGTTTTCGCGATGATGCCTGGGCAGTTCGTGTTCGACAACGAACAGGCCTGCAGTTGCGTCGGGCTCAAGGTCTGCACACGGCCATTGCGGGCATATCCTAAATCCGAAAAGGCGCCCCAAACCCGGCCTAGTGGGCGTTTGATACTTAAACGTCCAATGTTGCTCTGGGCTCCTGGAAAAAAGCCAGACCCGCTGGTCGTGTAGCGGTCGAAGCTCACACTCAACACCGTCTTGGGAAACTTATACCGCAGAGTAGCTCGGCCGGCGACGGACAGCCTGGTGCTCGCCACTTCTCCCGATTCCAGCCCGGTGGCGGGTAGAAATGTGCAGGGAGGGGAAACATCTCCTAGCGGACATGCCGTGCTCAGCCGCGTAATCTGCGGCCCAGCTGCGATCAGGAAATCCATCCGTCCGGAAATGCGATGTCCCCACATCAATTGCACCACATGACTATGGAAGGCGAGCCCGGAAACCGAGAAGTTGAATCCCTGGTAGCCGTACATAAGAGCCGCCTGATCGTGCGACCCGAGAATGCGGTCGTAGCCTGCTTGGGCCGACACTTGGCTGCTCCCCAGAAACTGAGCCGACGCTTGGTTCCCAGAAGACAGATCGACGGCGTTTCCCATGAAGTGTACAAACCCGTACCCGCCGGTCAGTGTGACCGAAGACTTGGGGGTGAGGTTTTCAACCACATCCACCAAGCTGAGGTTCATGATTCGGGGAACCTGCCCCAGCGATCCGAATTGGCCACCGCCCAGGGAAACATTCTGACCACCAAATGCGCCCCCTCCTAACGTCCCACCTAAGCCGCCCATGCCGCCGTAAGCACTGCCGAAGTTGCCTTCGGGCAGGTAGCTGAAACTGTCGCGGACACCCAACTGCCCCCGCTTCCAAGTGATTCTCTGATCCACATCCAATTGCTCTATTTGCTGGAAGCCGATACCGTGCGAGCTGTAATATCCCGCGCCGCCGACGAAGTCGAGAGCGAGTTTGTAATTACGCCACAATCGCTGCAGCGTGACGCTGCCCAGCGCACGCGTGACCGAATGAAATGCTGAGCCCCCGAGGGTGTCAGCGACGTTCGAATCAGCCGACTCGCTCAGGTGCAGGCGAGGCTGCAAATAACTCAGCGGAGCCGCATGGGGCTCCAGCCCGGGTTGATCAATCCCCGAAATGGGAGGATTCTCGCTTACGGGGGGTGGAGGGTTCTCCTGGCCGAAAGCAGGAGCAGGCGGCGTCTCGGGCTGCTGGGTAGTGTCCGGCGTCGCAGCCGGGGGCTGCGGGCTGCTGCTGCTGTCTTGTGCTCGCGACGTACCCAGCGCAAGGATTAACAGCATCAGGGGGAGAAAGCTGTGAAGTTTGCTCATCGAGCGTTCCTCACGGGACCACCACCGTGTCTCCCGGTTTTAAAGCGATGTTTTGATGCGGATCAGCGCCCTTGACGACCTGTTTATAGTTAAACGGAAGTTTCACTTGCCTGCCGTTTTCCGTGCGCAGCACATAAATTCCCTTGACATTGGCGAACTGAGTGAAGCCCGCGGTGGCCAATGCTTGCAGGACCGTCATGTTGGGCAGAAGAGGCACAGCACCCGTGTGCAGCACTTCGCCCAGCACATAAACGCGGCGACTGTTCATCGCCGTGACCACTACGGTGACACGTGGGTCGGCGATGTACTTCTTCAGTTTTTCTGTAATCGAGTCCGCCAGCTGCATGGGAGTCAGCCCCGCCGCTGGAACGTCATTGAGTAGCGGCAGCGAAATCTTGCCGTCCGGCCGAACCGGGAGACTGGTGGTCAGATCAGGCTCCTTCCACACCGAGATGTGAAGGTTGTCATCGGCGCCAATCACATAGTCTGGACCGGCCACTGACCTGGGCATGGACTCTGACGGCGCCTGCTTGGTTTTCGCGTTCTTGGCCGAGCCATCGGTCTGCGCCCACGTCCCGGAGGCAAGCAGCCCACCTATGATTAGCAGCGCGAGTTTAGTCACCTTCGTCATGCCGTCTCCAAAGTAGCTAGGAAGCTCCGTATCCCTCAAATCCAATCTGCTTCAACTTATAGAGCAAGGCTTTGTAACTGATCTGCAGCTCTTGGGCTGCGCGCCGGCGGTTCCAGCGTGTACGGGTGAGCACTTTCAGAATTAGCTCTTTCTCGGCTTCGCGGGAGGCTGCCCGCGCTGCTTGTCTCAGCGAGATCCGTCCGCCATTGCCGGCCAGGTCTGGCCTCCGCAACAGCGCCCGCAGACCGCCCATAGCCAGGCTTTCGTCCCCCAATGCCACGAGCGCCTTGGCGGCGTCTTCCATTTCACGCAAATTTCCTGGCCATGAATAGTCCTGAAAAAGCTGCAACGTCTCGGCGCTCAACAGCGGCACGGGACGGTGGAAGTCACGAGCGTACTTACGCAAAAAATGACCGACTAAAAGCGAAATGTCTTCCCGGCGCTGGCGCAGCGGAGGCAAGCGGAGGCATACGCCACTAATCCGGTAGTAGAGATCCTCGCGGAACCGTCCTCCTTTTACTTCCAACTCAAGATCTCGAGCGCTTCCGCAGATCAATCGGGCCCGACTACCTGCCAGGCCCTCGTGGTCGTCCACCGTGGGCGAGATATCCAAAAGCCGGGCTTGGCAATGAGTACTGAGATCAGCCAGCTCATCCAGAAAGACAGTTCCCTGCGACAGTAATGTCTCCACGCCCGCGCTGGGTGTCGCCAATTGTTCGGGCTGCAGCGTCGCGCAGGACACAGC
>WNFC01002336.1_pt1 | contig 25557 bp, 22 predicted proteins | sample 5400541 | NCBI WGS metagenome assembly WNFC01 (sample SAMN13153342, study PRJNA577476) | soil metagenome | isolation source: 120 cm saprolite under Douglas fir tree site 2 hole 2 replicate 1 | place: USA:California | collected 2015-04-18 | reverse complement strand
GGGGGGGGGCTGATGCGTCGGTCGAGCGCGTACGAGACCATGACGGCCGGCCGCCAGAGACTTCCACCGAAGCTGCGGGGCCAGTACGGCTCAAGCAGTAGGGCAAGGGCTGTAGGCGTGTGCACGAGCTGGGGGCGCTGCTCGATGATCCAGTGAGCGTCTTCGACGTAGCCGTTGCGGACGGCGGGCGCCGCGACCCCGCCAGCGACGAGAGCGGTCACCACCGCGACGTGAGTGGGGCGCAGGAAGGCGAGGTTGATGTTCATGGCGCCGGTGAGGGGTCCAATATAGCCATGAGCATGACGCGGTTGCGCCCCTCCAGGGCGCGGGATACGTTAGCCGCGCTCTTCACCCCGGAGGATGCGATGTCGCGCCATGCCGGCGTTCGGTTGCTCCGCTGCATTTCCCTCCTCGCTCTCGCCGCCTTTGCCACCTGGCTTGCGCCAACGACCCTGTCCGCGCAGGGCGTCACCACGGCGCAGCTGAACGGCCTCGTGACGGATACGTCGGGCGCGCCGCTGAGTGACGCCTCAGTCGCGGCGGTGCATCTGCCAAGCGGCACATCCTACCGCGCCCTGTCGCGGTCGGGCGGCGCCTACACGATCCCGAATATGCGGGTCGGCGGCCCCTATCGGGTGACGGTGACCATCATCGGCTACCAGCCCGGCACGCGGGACTCGATCTTCTTGAACCTCGGCCAGAACCTGGAGCTCGACTTCCGGCTTGTGAGCCGGGCGGTGCAGCTGGCGGCGGTACAGGCGGTAGGCGAGCAGAACCGGGTACTGAACGGCGGGCGCACCGGCGCGGCGACCTTCATCTCCCCTCAGGAGGTGACGGCACTCCCCTCGATCAAGCGCTCCACCCGCGACCTCACGCGGCTCGATCCGCGTAGCGACGGCAACTTCGCTTTCGGCGGCCGCAACTGGCTCTACAACAACATTTCGCTCGACGGGTCCTACTTCAACAACCCGTTCGGCCTCGACGACCCGGCGCCCGGTGGGCAGACGAACGCCGAGCCCGTGCCATACGACGCCGTCGAGCAGGTCGTGGTCTCGCTGGCCCCGTTTGACGTGCGTCAGGGGGGCTTCACCGGCGCCAGTATCAACACCGTGACCCGCAGCGGCACGAACCAGATCCGTGGCACCGCGTACTCGTTCTACCGGAATGATGCCTTGCAGGGAAACAACGTTCGCGGCGGGCCAGTGGTCGCGAACCCCAGCCTCTCCTACGTACAGTCGGGGTTCGGCCTCGGGGGCCCGCTCAAGGCGAATAAGGCCTTCTTCTATGTGAACGCCGAGCTCGAGCGGACCAAGGACCCTGGCAGCGACTTCGTCGCCAGTACCAACGGCATCCCCGGATTCGGTATCTCGCGGGTGCGCGTGTCCACGATGGACTCGATCCGGCAGCGCCTGCTCTCGGTCTACAACTACGACCCCGGTCCCTACCAGGGCTACCTCAATCACACTGACAACAACAAGGTGCTGCTGCGGCTCGACTGGAACGTCAACGAGAGCCACAGCCTGACGTTGCGGTACGACTTCCTCGACGCCAGCCGCGACCTGCCGCCGCACCCCTTCGTGCTCAGCTTCAACAACACCGGCCGCGGGCCGAACGAGAGCAGTCTGCCGTTCCGCAACGCCGGGTACGCGATCAAGAACAAACTCCACTCTTTCGCCTTGGAGTTGAACAGTCGCTCCACCGGGCTGGCTAACCGGGTATTCGCGAGCTACAACCGCTTCCGGGACCGCCGTGCGCCGTTCAGCGCGCCGTTCCCGACCATCGAAATCGGCCAGAGCGGCGTGACCTACACCACCGTCGGCCACGAGCCCTTCTCGATCCACAACATCCTGGACCAGGACGTCTGGCAGTTCACCGACAACCTGACCCTGTTTCGCGGGCGGCACTCGCTGACCGTCGGCACGAACTTCGAGAAGTTCTCCTTCTTCAACTCGTTTAACATCTTCCGAAACGGTGTCTTCTTCCTCCCCGTCGGCGTTGCCAGCGGCACGACGTTCGACTCGCTGGCCCAGTTCTTCCAGCGGACCACACCAGGCGACCCGAACTTCGTGGACTTCCGGTCCTTCATCGGCACGGGCCTGTACAAGGGCGAGAACATCAGTGTCGGACAGCTCTCGTTCTACGCGCAGGACGAGTTCCTGGCTTCCAACCGGTTCACGCTTACCTACGGGCTGCGGCTGGACCTGCCGAAGTACTACACCAAGGCGGTGGACAACCCCTACTCCCGCGGCCTCACCGCCCTGGATGCGAACGGCAATCCGGAGGTGGTCGACGAGAGCAAGTTTCCGGGTACGAAGGCGATGGTGTCACCCCGCGTCGGCTTCAACTGGAACGCTGCGGGCGAGCGCCACACGCAGGTGCGCGGCGGGACCGGCCTGTTTACCGGCCGCGTTCCCTTCGTGTGGGTCGGCAACGTGCTCTCCAACCCCGGCGCCAACCCGAACCTCTACCCGGCGGGAGCCGTGCGTCCCACCGGGTCGTCGCAGGACTCGTCCACCCTGGCGCAGTCGTTCGATGTGAACGCCATGGACCCGAACTTCCGGTGGCCGCAGGTGTGGACCACGGACCTGGCCGTAGACCAGCAGCTCCCGTGGGGCCTGCTGGGGACGTTCGAGGTGTTGTACGGGAGGGACCGCAACTCAGTCCTCATGCGAAACGCCAACCTGCGCACCCCCGTCGGTACGGTGCCCGGCGCCGACGGCCGGCCGTTCTATGGTGGCTGCGCGTTCGCTACCGCGAACTGTCCGAGCAACGCGACCTCGCCGGCTCTGAACCCGGGCGGCTTCGGGATATACGTGATCAGCAACACCAACCAGGGGCATTCCCTCAACGTCTCGGTCCAGCTGCGACGGAACCTGGGCGCGAATGCAAGCGTGATGGTCGGGTATAACTACCTCGACGCCTGGAACTCGCTCAAGTCCACGGAGATCGCCAGCGTGCTGTGGCAGAACCAGCCCGTGCAGGGCGATCCCAACCGGCCGGGACTCAGCTACTCGGAGTTCGGGCAGCGGCACCGCATTGTCGGCTCGTTCACCTACGCCCGGACCTGGTCGCCCTCGCTGCGGACCCAGATCGGTGTCTTCGCCGAGATCGCCGAAGGGAACCGGTTCGCGGGGGCCGGGGGGAATCGTTACTCGTTCATCTACTCGGGTGACGTGAACGGCGACGGCCAGGGCGGCAACGATCTCATCTATATCCCGCGCAACCAGAGCGAGATCGCGCTCGATCCGTGCCTGAGCGGGTGCGGCAGTGCGACGACGCCGGCGCAGCAGTGGGCGGCGCTGGACGCGTTCATCAACCAGGACAGCTACCTGAACTCCCATCGCGGGCAGATTGCGCAGCGGTTCGGCGCGGTCAACCCCTGGTACAACGACGTGGATCTGCGGGTCCTCCAGGACCTCACCGCCTCCGGGGGCGCCAACCGACACGGCCTCCAGGTCAGCCTCGACATCCTGAACGTCGAGAACCTCATCAACTCGAGCTGGGGGGTGCGGAAGGTAGCGAGCGCGGCCGCCACCTCGCCCCTCACGCTCGTGCGGTTCACCGCGGCGGGGACGCCGGTGTTCAATTTCACGGGGCCGGCGCAGACCTACGTCGACGACCCTTCGCTACTGTCGCGGTGGCGGGTCCAGTTGGGACTGCGGTACCTCTTCAACTGACGCGGGAACACCTCACGGGGGGCGGAGCCCGGTGCTCCGCCCCTCGTCGTCTTCTCACGCTATCGCTCCCCGCCGTCGCCCAGGACATTCGGAGAGTGCAATGAGTAAGGTCACGCTGTTCACGTCTTTGACTTTGGACGGGGTCATGCAGGCGCCCGGTCGGCCGGACGAGGACCGCCGTGGCGGCTTCCAGTACGGGGGCTGGGCGGTGCCCTACGCGGATTCGGTCCTGGGCAGCATCGCCGGCCAATCGATGGCCACGAGCGGTGCCCTGCTGCTGGGGCGACGGACCTACGAGGACTTCTACGCTGTCTGGCCGAACCGCCCGAAGCCCAACCCCTTCACCGACCTACTCAACAACACCATGAAGTACGTCGCCTCGACCACGTTGAAGGAGCCGCTCCCATGGATCAATTCCATGCTGCTGCGCGGCGACGCCGCAACGGCCGTGGCCAAGCTAAGAGACCAGTCTGGGAAGGACCTCGTGGTCCTCGGCAGCGGCGAGTTGGCGCAGTCGCTGATGCGGCGTAATCTGGTCGACACCTACGTACTCCTCGTACACCCCCTTATGCTGGGGGCAGGACAGCGTCTGTTCCGAGAGGACGGCCCGAAGATGGCACTGCGACTCGTCGACTCCAAAGCGACTACCACCGGCGTCGTGATCGCGACCTACCACCCCGCGGAGCCTTGAGCCGCGACAACTCCTTTGTGGAGATGGCCATGACACCGATCCGCGCAACATCCCAGACATTCTCCGCCGCCCTTTTCATGGCATTGGTCGCCTCCAACGTCGGTGCGCAGGGCGCCTCGCCAGCGTACACGCCGCCACCGGCTCCGCAGCCGCAGGCGCCCGCCGTTGAGGCACGGCTCCGTATCTTCGACGTGCTCGACTTCGACGTGTTCAGCTTCGACGTGCTCGACTTCGACGTGTTCAGCAACCAGAAGTGGGATCGCTTGGGCGAGTCGCACGCCGAGGACATTGTCGTCACCTGGCCCGATGGTCATGAGACGCACGGCCTCGCGGCGCACATCGTGGACTTGAAGGCGATGTTCGTCTATGCGCCAGACATCAAGATCAAGGAGCATCCGATCCGCTTCGGGTCCGGGGATTGGACCGCGGTGACGGGGTACATGACCGGGACATTCACCAAGCCCATGCCGATCGGCGGCGGCCAGTCTATCCCACCCACCGGCAAGTCATTTCGCCTCTGGATGGCGACCATCGGCCACTGGAAGGGCGGCACCATGGACCACGAGTGGCTCTTCTGGGATGGTCAGGACTTCATGAAGCAGCTCGGACTCGCAAAATAAGCTGTCCATCAGTGGTACTCACGGCGTGCTCCGGTCCGCAGTCCGTCCCGCGGAGCCAGGAGTGCCCGATGAGCATATGCTCCGTTAACTTCCGGCGGAGCGTAGCTCGAGCCGGTAGCTCAGTTGGTAGAGCAGCGGACTTTTAAACCGCTTCCCGTTCGCCGCTGTTCGCCTCAAGTCACTCTCAAGTCACTGCCACTCAATCTGATATGCGCATCGGTTCTTTCCGGAGCGCAGTGGTGCGCGTGCGTACGCCATGAGGGCGTCCCGCAGTCTGTCCCGCAGTCTCTCCAGACGTGGGTGGGTCCGTCGAACGTAACGTTGAGGAGCAGTGGAACCACCGAGTTCCCGAGGCTGAACTCGAACCTGCGACCCGTAGATTAGACAGATGTCCCGATTCCCGCACCCCGCAAGAAACGTCGCGACTTAGCGCGTAGGAAATCGGCGAGGAAATCCCGAAATGCGCCCTTGAAACCGAGCTTGGCCCAGGTTGACGCGCACCGCGACGACGTCACCCGCGGGGCGAAACGGACGGTCTCGAGGACCCTAGACAGCACGGACTATCGCCCCAACTTGCTCACATCTTGTGGAAGAATCGAGATACAAGACAGCACGCCACGACAACAGACATAGATTCGGGTCCGGTGCTCACCCTCGAGACTGAACGGCTCCTCCTTCGCCCTTTCCGGCAGACCGATCTCGATCCCTACGCCGTGATGTGCGCCGATCCCCAGGTCATGCGATATCTCGGAGATCGCGCGGTCTTGGCCCGGGAGGATGCGTGGCGCCAGATGGCGATGCTCGTCGGGCACTGGTCACTCCGGGGCTTTGGCACTTGGGCAATCGAGGAGCGGGCGACCGGGACCCTTCTCGGGCGCGCCGGCCTCCACTATCCCGACGGCTGGCCCGATCGAGAGGTGAACTGGGCTCTTGCCCGGCCATACTGGGGACACGGATTCGCCTTCGAAGCGGCGAAAGCTGTGCTCGCACATGCCTTCGGATCTCTTCGTTGGGAGCGCGCTAGTAGCCTGATCGACGCGGAGAATTACCGCTCGATCCGCCTGGCTGAGCGTCTCGGGGAGCGTTTTGAAAGACAAGTAGAAGTGCGAGGCTTTCGCGTCGGCCTCTACTCAATAGACCGGGCATCGTGGCATGCTGCCTAACACCATTAAGGAGTGCCCGGCCAAGAGGGCGTCGTAAATCTCCCGCGGGGAGCGAGGCTCGCCGCGCACTCGAGTCGTCAGTTCCAGCTGCCCCTCCGAGCGGCGAATACCGGTGGCATTGGCCGAGCGTCACACCAGGACGCTTTCAAGTCGCCTAGATCTACTCCGAGGTTGGTAAGCACGGCTACTGCTATTCCTTGGTCGTCGTGAAGCAGACCCAGGAGCAGATGTTCGGTGCTAACGTACTCGAGGTGCAGGCGCTGAGCTTCCTCGCGCGCCATTTGAAGCGTCCTACGCACGCGGTCGGTAAAGTTGTACCCGTTCATGGCCAGTAGTTGGTTGGGTGCCTAAAGTATCTCGCGACCTGTTGGGCTGCGTTCTGAGGGAGTCTTCTGTTTACGTACGGCTCAATGAAACTTCTCTCCCCGCGCTAGCATCCCGATGATCGCCCGCGCCCGTTTCTCCCTGGTTTCAGGCCTCTTCGCTGTCTGGAGCCGGTACGCTATGGAATACAGATTGGTTCTATTGAGCGTCTTAAAGAAGGCTTTCGCCTTCTTGTTTTTGGCGAGTGCACTTAAGAAATCATCCGGCACTGTCGCCTTGCAAAATGAATCATAGGCCGCCTTCCAGCGGCCATCCGCCTTTGCGGTCTTCACCTCTCTTAGTCCGGCGGGAGCCATCTCGCCGGACTTGATGAGGCGTTCGGCGTGCTGAGTATTATTCTTGGACCACCCGCTCCTCGGTCGCCTCGGCGTGAATCTCTGCAGCCAGGACTGCTTGTCATAGGGCTTTTTCTGTCCATCAATCCAACCAAAGCACAGGCCTTGATCAAGAGCTTCTGCATAAGTCACGGTGGCTATGCCTGAGTCTTTCTTGTAAATGCGCAGCCAGATGCCGTCCTCCTGGCCGTGGTTCTTCGCAAGCCACGTCCGGAAATCAGACGACGACGTGAAGCTCATTATCGTCCTCACGGCGAGTCCCCCAGACTGGCCGTCAGCTATGGGATTCCCAAGCTGGGTCCTGCATTGCGGAATGCCTCCATGTCGGTGCGCGCACCTAGTGTGGCGCGAGCGCGCCCGGCGAGATCGGGGTATTCTCGGCGGACCAGTGTCCAGATTGCGGCCGGTCCTGGCAACCCGCTGCCAGGAGCGAGACGCCCAAGCCGTCTGACGGGCTCATGCGTCTGGCCGTCAAAGTGGGTCAGACGAAAAGCCAGTCGGTGCGCAGCAAAGTCCGCAAGCAAGTCGCCGGCTGCAGTGCGGATGGCCAATGGGAGTAGGTAAGCTGCATCTAGGCGGAAGGGCCCGAACGTCGCGCGAACATTCGTGTCCACGGTGTACGACGCCACGGCCGACACGAGTGATAACTCTTGCGGGCCAGTCGCGGCGGTGAGGTATACTCTGCGGAGTGGGCATTCGGAAGAGTCCTGAACGACCGCAGTCACGACGAGCACCGCATTGGCATTCATCGCGACGGCTTCAGCCGAGTCCTTCGGATAAGCGATATCGTAGAAGGCCACGCGTGGGATAGGAGCGTAGCTCCGGTATTGGGCTGCGGCGCCCGCGAGGCGTGCGTCGAGCGCTGTGTTCGACACTGGGGCCCGCGACCAGCCAAGCACGTTCTCGACGTGGGTTGATGCCTGTGCACCTGCCAGGTGGCCAACAGACGAAAATGCGGTCGCGAGTGCGAACCTGAGGAGGTTCTTGGCGCTGGTCATAATCGGTGCACCGCCTTGTATCTCGATTCTTCCCTAAAACAGGCCGTTCAGGCCACCTAGTGTGCTCCTGACGGCGTGAGCGTGTCTGTGATGATACTGGGGCTCCCCACAGCTCGGCGCAAACGGAAACGTTTGTGAATATGATGTCCGATAGTTGACATGCCGCCCAGAGAACTGTCTGCGCCAGCGGTTGCTGGTCGGGCCCGGCGGCCAGTTCGGGGCGTCCGGCGTCGCGCCCAGGACGGTCGCGCGGCACGCGGTGCGCCGGGCGCGCCGTCGCGACTGGGGGCGTCAGCGCATATCAGCGAGGGGAGCGCCAGTGCGGCCGGAATCGCCGTCGCCCGACACATCATCAGGCCGCACTGGCCGGCGGGTCGTGCGCAAGCGGGCTCGGCGGCGCGTAGCGGCGCAAGGTCAGCGCAATCGCCAACCCGATGCACGGGATCTGAATAGCCACGCCGACGAGCGCCGCGTGGAGCGTGGACGGACGCGGGCCGATCGCCGAAAGGGGGAGCACGACGAGCTGCATGAAGAAATAGACCGCGATGCCGTAGGCCGCGCCCGAGATCACGGCGTGTTGCAGCAGGAAGGGTAGGCGTCGGCTTGCCACGTAGTAGACTGCGGCGACGCTCGTCGCGATGCAGAAGTGGCACAACAGGCCGAGCGCGGCGGTCGCGAGCCCGCCGGTGAAGGCGTCGCGGCCCAGGATGCCGCTCGCGATGCCCTGAAGCAGTGGCACGACGTGCGTGACGTGCGCGTAGACGACGATCGCGGCGGTGATGTCGAGCACGCCGGCCACGAGGCCCGCCCGCAGGATCGCGAGCCAGGCGTTCGGCCTACGGTCGTTGAGATGCGGCGCCGTGGCGCTCATGGGGCGTCCGGGTTTCCCCCACTCCTCCCTCGTCTGTATCTCCAGGGCGCTCCGCGGTACGAATCAGCGACGACCCAGGCGGCAGCCCCGATCGTCCAGGAGACGACAAACGCCGTCCATTGAAGCCGGTTCGTCGGTGCCGCCGCGACCCCGGGGACCCAGACGAGCAGCGTGAACGCGCTGATCATCCCAGCCTCCAGCGTCGCCGCCAGCCGTGGATAGATCCCTAAGAGGACGCCGAGGCCGGCGGCAATGTGTCCGGAACCGGCGAGATACGCCCAGACCGGACGTTCGGGAAGCCACGCAGGTACCAGGTTCAAGACCTCGGTCGTGTACACAAAGTGTGAAAGACCAATTGGGGGCAACGCGATGGCAAAAAGCAATCTGGCGAGACGGATCCCCTTCTCGCCGGTGGCGAATTTCAGCTTCAACCCGCGCCATTCTCCGCCAAGTGTGGCGAAAAGAACCCATCCTCCGGCCACGAGCACCGCGATTTCACCACAGCCCAGCCAATTCCCTTCAACCGATGGGTCCATTACGACGCGCGGGATTTTCAGCAACACCCACCAGAACACCAGGTATACGATCAGCACACGAGATGAAGGTGCGGCCGCACGCCTAAAGAGGAGTCCGACTCCGCTTGCCAACATGACGGCGCCCGAGACATAAGCAAGAGCTTGTCGCCAAGGGACCCACGAGGGGACCGGCTGCCACTGCAGCGCGAAATCGCCGTAGATAACGCTCAGGACGCCGAGACCGATCAACCCTATTGCGAGTAGCACACGCCCCAACCCGTCAACACGCATCTTTTTTGATCCTCCCGAATAGGAGGGAACGCACACAGTCAGATGACTCCGACCGTTCCCGTATGCGCGGGAGGACTCGGCAGTCCATCAATCGGATCTCGCCAGCGGTGAAGACCGCGAGCCAAGGGCTCTTCGTTTGGCTGTCAGCGGTTATCGCCGGGTGCCCCAGCGCGCACGGTACTCTTGATAGCCTCCACGAACGTCCGCTCCTCCCGCAGAATCAAGCGCTTCGTCTGCGCCATGGCGAAATTCGCCCGACTGTCAGGGTCCGCCTTCAACCGGCTGCGATAGACTTCGTAGGCGGCGAGCGATTCGAATGAAATGAGCGCCCAGGCGATGTTGTTCGTCCCCTCATACGGCAGGAAGTAGCCCAACAGGTCCCCGCCACAACGCGGAATGATCTTCGCCCAATTGTCCGCGTACTCGGAGAACGCCTCGCGCTGGAATGGGTCGATCTCGTAGCGAATCAGACACGTGATAGGCATAGAGACTCCAGGGAAGTGAGGACGCCACCCAGTCACGGCGAGCGCGCCGCCCGCGAGCCGCCCCAGGAACGAGCGGCGCGGCGGAAGATCTTCAGGGGGAAGCGAGAGCATCGGTGACCTCCGCTGGTCGCGAAACTACTCCGGCAAGATTGAGTCCCGCGCTGCTCAAGCATACCGGCACGAGCATCTACCCCCTGATTACTGTCATGGGGGGCGTGCACCACCCGGTGGGCGTGCCCCATTACGACGAAGATGGGAACTCGTTCCCGATGCGATCGCCTCAGCCATCTTTCGGTTCAGTAATCACCCCAGAGAAACGTGGGACCGTAACTAGTCGCTTGGGTCCCGTGACTGACTCCGCCGGTCTCGTGGGATTGGTGCCTTCCGGCAGCGTACGCACGGCCGCTCCTCGGCGGTCTCGGCCCGTCGCCCAGCGACACACCAAGCCCGGCGCGCTGCAGGCCGCCGGGCCGGTGTCGGTTGGGTTTCGGGGGCCGTCACCCCGTCCCCCAACCACCATCACGAGTCTAGAAGCTCAGCTGGAAGCCGAGGCGAATGTTCCGAGGCGAACCGTAGAAGTTCTGTACGCCGTTGACGTAGCTATCGTAGTAGGCGTTCAGCGCCCTGGTCTGCTCGGCCAACGTGTAGGTCTTGTTGCCGTTGCCGAACCGCGCTTCGGTCCGCTGCAGCATAACGCAATCCACGGTCGAGGCCGCGGTCGCGGTCCACTGCGTGCAGTCGGCGATGTTGATCGAGCCATCCGCGCCCAGCTTGCTGACCGGCTGGGCCGCCGCCTCGTTCGCCAAGTTCGCGAACTCCGGACTCAGCAACGACTGTCGGTTAAGCGCATTGACGACGTCGCTGGTTTCGTTGAAGAGCCGCACGATGTTCTTGAAGTTGAACACGTTGCGCAGGTCGGCGAACAGTGTGATATCGGTCCGCCCGAACTTGACCGCCTTGTCGATGCGCATGTCGACGATCTTCTGCCACGGCATCGTCGAGCTGTTGATCGGCTCGAGCGAGTTGGCCTCGAGGCCGAACCCCGCGCGCGGCGCGACTGATCCGGCCCCGGAGTTGGCCACACGTGTGAAGGGCAGACCGCTGAAGGCCCGGAATGTCACGAACACACTCACGTCACCGAACGCCTTGGCAGCGGTTGTGTTCTTCTGCCAATCCTTCGGGACGGTGAAGGAAACCGTGCCCACGATGTTGTGCTGCCGCTGGTCGTCGACCGGCAGCGGCTGCTCAGGCGGCGGCACCCGGTCCCCCGTCACCTGCGAAATTTGCCGCGAGGAGGTGTTCAGGTAGGCGAACGGATCCGACCCGGTGTTCTTGGCCACCTGGAAGGTGTAGGCGACCGAGGCGTTCACCCAGTTCCCCACGCGCCGATCGAGCTTGAAGTCGAGGCCCCGCGCGTAGCCGAAGTCCGCGTTGGTCAGGATGTTGAGGTTGAGCGTCCGACCCGGATTGCTCGGATCATCGTACGGCTTGATCCGATAGGCGAGGTCGGAGACCTTGTCCTTGTTGTAGGCCGCGACGTCGAGCACCAGATCGGGGTTGAAGGCGTGCCGCACCCCGAACTCGAACTGAATCGTCTTGCCGAAGGTGACGTCCCGCCCGAACGAGTCGTTGAAGTTCGTGAAGGAGATATCGTTATTCGTGCCCCGCAAGAACGTATTGAAATCCGGCGTCTGGACCTGGTGCGAGTAGGACAGCCGGAAGTTGGTCTTCTCCGAGATCGGGAACGAGATCCCCAGCCGCGGCGAGATGGTGTGGTGCGCCTGGGCCGGGGTCATCACCCGAGCGAGGGAGGAGTCATACGCGGCCTGGTTCGTCGCGGCGTTGGTGCTCCACGCCGCAAACGGGCCCGTGTCGCCCGAGGGGCAGGTCTTCGCCGTCGGCGCCTGGTACACATACCCACCCGACCCCGTGACGCAGACCTGCGCATTGTCGCTGAAGATCTTTCCCGGAGTGTTCGCGAACAGCGACTTCGCGTTCATGTAATCGTAGCGCACCCCCAAGTCCACCACCACGTCGCCCAGATCGAGGCGGTCGGCCGCCCACGCGGCGTACGTTACGGGTTGCACGTCGTAGGCCTGCATGAAGATCTGGGCGATCATGCTGCTGTTCCAGTACGACAGGTGCGTGTGCTTGCCCTCGCCGCCGAAGTTGAACCGGTGGAAGCGGTTGGCCTGCCAGTCCACCTGCACCCGAGCGGTCACGCGGCTCTCGCTGCTCAGCGCGCCAAATGCAGCCATGCCGTCGGTGATCCAACTCCCCGACTGCATGCCGAAGGGGTTCATCCGGTAGGGCTGGCTGTTGCGCAGGTCGGTGCGGTTGAGCAGCGGCGTGCGGTCCCCCGTGTTGGTACGGATGTTCCGGATGATCTGATCGGTGATCGGGAACGGGAAGCTGCCGAACCCAGCGAAGTTCAAGTTTGAGAACTGGACGCCCATCGCCGGGCTACGCGTGGACAACTCGGTCGCCGGATCGAGCGGGCCCGCGATCCCACGGTCCTGGCCCCAGCTGACATTGGCGTTGATCGCCAGCTCGTGCTCAGCCGCCTTGTAGACCGTGTGACTCCAGTTCAGCACAGCCAGCCGATCCCAAACGTGACCGCCGCTGAACAACTGCGGGTCGGCGATGTTGGTGCCCGGCCAGTTGCGGAACTGGTTGCCGTGCGCGCTGCCGGTGAGCGAGACGTTGGAGCCGTTGCCGTAGGAGTAGGAGAGCTTCCCCGTCAGAGAGATGTCGCTGTTCCAGTTCATCGGGAAGCGCGCGCCCTGGCAGTCGTAGCCGAAGTTCTTGGACGCATCGCACGTGCCGCCGAACTGCGCGAACCGCGGGATTAAGACCGTCTGGCTGGTGGTCCCCGCGTTCACCGTGACGCTCGTGTCCACACCCGCTACCACATACGTCGGGACCTGGTCCCACCCCGTGCCGCGGAACGGCGAGACCTGCCCCTGCAGAACACCGGAGGCAAAGAAGTGCAGGTTGGCGATCCGAGGGACCGGGCCACCGATCGAGCCTTCGAAGCGGTTGAATCCGAGCGAGATCGCGTTGCCGAGCGGCTCGTCGGTGGCTCCCGAGAGCGCGCCGGACAGCTTCTCGCCGCCCGACCTGGTGGTGTAGGAGATGATGCCTGCCTGCGCGTCGCCGAACTCCACGCCGAGCGCGCCGGTCGTGACCGATGCCTCCTCCACCGCGTTCGTCCCGACCGTGATCGCCTGCGAGGAGCCCGTGCTGCCCCCCATGCCCATTCCGGGCAGGGCCCCATTCGTGCTGCGGACGGGGGCGCCGTCAATGTAGACGTTCACCTCCCCGGGACGGCCGCCGCGGATGACCAAGCCGGCGCCTGCGCCTGACTCGACCACCCCGGGAGTAAGCGAGATCACGTTGCGGACGTCATCGACCGGGAGATTGTGGACCCCGGTGATGATCACTTTGGAGCTCACCTCATCGCGCGGCACGATCGGGTTTTGCGCCACCGTCACGTTGATCACCCCGACCTGCACCGCCGACGACGACATCTTGATGTTGAACGTGACCGTCTGCCCGCCCAGCACGCGCGCGTTGGTCAGCTCTGTCGGGGCGTACCCGATGAACTGCGTGCGCAGCGTGTAGGAGCCGGCCGGCACGTTGTTGATAAAGTAGTAGCCCTTGTCGCTCGACACCGCGCCGAACGAGGTCCCGACGATGAAGACCTGGGCGTTGGCAATGGGGACGCCGGCCTGATCGGTCACCGCCCCTTCGACCTTACCGGTCGTCTGCTGCGCGCCGAGCGAGCCGACGGCCGCGACTGCGACGAGCACCGCGAACACCAGGTGGCTCCCCCGGCTCCGTTGTTCTGTAGCATGTGAACGCATAGCGTGTTCCCTCCGTCGAACGGGATGACTTAGGAAAACCGTGATCGCCGCGCCGACGAGCCCTCCTCTCGCGCGATCGCCAGGCCGCAGCATGTGCGATCGGGTCGGAACCACTGCACGGGTATGATGAAGTCGACGTGCCCGATGCCTCGTAAGGGGATCACGACGTGTGTGGTTTGATTGTCGCGGATATTCTGCTAGGGTGGTAGCACCATTTACGGGAATGATGGGCATACCAAATTGGGGTGTCTCTCCTAGTGGACGCCGGCGGCGGCGCTGGAGGAACACATCGCAGCCGGGGCTGGTATGATGCGGTGCCCGAACAGTACGCCGCGAGACGAGAGGAGCCCCTGGTCCGAACTGAGTTGGCACCACCTCGAGGCCGGCGCCGGGGCGTCAGCACCGTTCCGATGATACTGGTGCTGCAGCGGGCCAGCTCTGTACCGCTGCACCGCCAGATCTACCTTGCGTTGCGCGCGGCGATCATGGAGGCGCAGATGGCCGTCGGCGTCAGGCTCCCGTCGTCACGGGTGCTCGCTGCAGATCTCCGCGTCTCCCGGACCACGGTGCTCGGCGCCTACGGTCAACTCGCCGCTGATGGATTCATCGTGGCCCGCCGCGGTGACGGCAGCCGTGTATCAGGCGCTGTGCCGCGATCGGTACCCACGCCACAGGGCGCCGGACTCACGGGCCGTGCCGGCGGCGACGCGGCTGGTTCCCCGGCTATGCTCTCTGCATTTGGTGCCCGAATGGTCGCTGTCTACCGGCCGCCGCGTGGGCGCTCGGAACTTCGGGCGGTCAACGCTCCCGTGTCGTTTGGCTGTCCCCCGTTGGCGGTCGGCATACCGGATCTCGAAGCTTTCCCGCTGGCGATCTGGTCTCGCTTGGCCAACCGCCAATGGCGTCGCAATGCGGTTGAACTCCTGTCACCCGGCGACGGGGCAGGGTACCTCCCGCTGCGCCAGGCGATCGCCGAGTATGCCCTCATCAACCGCGCCGCCCGCTGCACCGCCCAGCAGGTGATCATTACCGCGGGGGCTCAGCAGGGGATCAGCATCGCAGCTCGGCTGTTGCTGAACCCCGGCGATCAAGTGTGGATCGAACAGCCAGGCTTTACGCCAGCACGCTCGGCGTTTCTCGGCGTCGGCGCGGAGTTGGTGGATGTTCCGGTTCACGCAGAGGGCCTCGATGTCGCCATCGGTCGCACCCGCGCGCCGCACGCGCGGATGGCGTTCGTGACGCCATCATTCCAAGCGCCCCTCGGCGTGGTCATGAGTATCCGGCACCGGCTCGCGCTACTCGACTGGGCGGCTGAGACGCGGTCGTGGATTATCGAAGACGACTACAACGGCGAGTTCCGTTATGACGGACAGCCGCTCGCCTCGATGCAGGGACTTGAGCATCCCGGCGCCCGGCGCGTCATCTTCCTTGGCTCGTTTAGCAAGACGATGTTCCCCGCTCTGCGACTCGGCTACGCCATCGTTCCGCCGGAGCTGGCCGAGCCGTTCGCCCTGGCGCGGTTGACGGACGATCGCCATTCCCCGACCATCGAACAGGCGACGCTCGCCGACTTCATCGCGGAGGGGCATTTTGCGCGCCACGTTCGCCGGATGCGCGTGCTGTACGCCGAACGACAGCGGGTCTTCCTCGACATCGCACGGCGGGAGCTCGGCGACCTGCTGCGGGTGGATCCAGCGCCGGCTGGCATGCGGCTCCTCGGCTGGCTTCCGACCGGAATCAGCGCCCGACGGGTGGCCGACGAAGCCGCGCTGCGCAACGTCATGGTTGCGACGCTCTCACGTCACCGCGTGATGGCAGAGAACACCGACGCGCTGCTGCTCGGATACGTGCCATTCGCAGCCGCGACAGCGCGCGCCGCGCTCTGCAGTCTCGGCGAGGCAATCAAGACGGTGGCGCGGGAATCGCGCGACATTGCCACGAGAAGGTTGGGAAAATGACGTCAGGTTCGGACGGTCCGGTCCCGTTCTTTCAGCACGCGCCGCAGGATCTTACCTGAGGGCGATTTCGGAATCTCCTTGATGACCTCGACGAAGCGGATCCTCTTGTAGGGCGCCACGCGCTCGGCCACGTAGGTCATGAGTTCCTCTGGCGAAACCTTTCTCTTCAGGACTACGAATGCCTTCGGAACCTCCCCGCTCTCTTCGTCGGGAAACGGGATCACTGCAGCGTCTCCGACGGCGGGATGCGTGCGCAACACCGCCTCAAGTTCTGCGGGCGGCACCTGGAAGCCCTTGTACTTGATCAGCTCCTTCAACCGGTCCACGATTGTGAAATACTCGTCCGCGTCCACGTGCCCGATGTCGCCGGTATGGAGCCAGCCGTCAGCGTCGATCGTGGCCGCCGTCGCCTCCGGGTTGTTCAAATACCCCTTCATCACCTGGGGGCCGCGGATCAAAAGCTCCCCGTCCTCATCCGGCCCCAAATCCCCACCGGTCGCTGGATCGAGGATGCGACATTCCGTGTTGGGCAGCAGCGGCCCGACCGTTCCCGGCTTGCACTTGCCAGGTTCGTCTGGAGTCGAGTGGGTCGAGGGGCTCGCTTCGGTCAAGCCGTACCCCTGCAGGAGCTTGCACCCGACGCGCCGGGCGCACGCGGTTTCGAGCGTGGCATCGAGCGGCGCTGCGCCAGACACGATCGTGCGCACGCTCGACAAGTCGTAGCCGTCCACCGCAGCATCCTTGGCCAGCGCGAGCACGAGGGGCGGGACCACGAACGCCCAGGTGATGCGATACTGCTGCAGGGCGCCAAGGAACCGGTCCAGCTCGAACTTCGGCATCGTCACGAGCGTTGCACCCCGCCACAGCGCGAGGTTCAAGACCAGCTGCATCCCGTAGATGTGGTAGAACGGCAGGACCGCGATGATGCGCTCGTCCTGCGCGAGGTGGAACGCCCGGTCCGTCTGAAGGAGATTAGCGACGAGATTGCGATGCGTCAGCATGACGCCTTTGGGGAATCCGGTGGTGCCGCTCGAATACGGCAGTACCGCCAAGTCCGCCGCCGGATCGATCGACACGGGCGGCAGGGGCGCATCGTGGTCGAGAAGGGAAGCGAACGGCGTTGCGTCCGGCGCGCTCCCGAGCACGAAGATTTCTTGGATCCCTACCTGTCTTGCGACAGGCGTCGCCCGGTCCATGAACTCGGGCACGGTAACCAGGAATCGCGCGCGGGCGTCGCGAAGCTGGAATGCAGCGTCCTGGACCGTAGAGAGAGAGTTGATCGTCGTGACCACCCCGCCGGCAGCGAGCGTCCCGTGGAAAGCGAGCGCGAACTCGGGACGGTTCGGCGCGAACAGACCAAGCACATCGCCCTTCCCGAAGGCTCGCGCCGCCAGCCCCGAGGCGACCCGCTCCACCCCTGTGGCGAGCTGCGCGTAGGTTAGTCTCCTGCCACTCGGGCCGTCGATGAGCGCGGGGTTGTCGCCTCGCTCCGCCGCCCTCTCGAGCACAAAGCGATGGAGGGGAAGGTCGGGCACCTCGATATCGGGATGCGGGCTCCTGAGAATCATCTTTGGCCACCTCCCCGGGTGGACAGCCGACCGGGTCCATCGAAGGACGGCCGGCCGGTACGACGCGCCCGGTGTTCGAGCCCTCCGCGGGCTCAGGAACCCGGACTCCCTCCTACCCGGATGCGCCGGTTGTCTCCCGCTGACAAGAGGCGGGAACCGGGACGCGCGGCGGAGGTCGGTTGGTCGCCGTTCTCAGTTCCAGCTCGGACACCACGCTCCCGTCTGCCAAACATGCCTGTGCGGTCATCTACCCCGGCCGGCCGGCAACGTCTCAAAAACTGTACTGGACCTCCAGGAACACACTGAGTAAGGGGACTGGCCGTCGCCCGGGCGCGTGCCTGTAGCATTATCGCATTGAAGTTGGCCTACCTCACGGTCAGCGGCACGCTCCACACGAAGGTGTCCCACTGAATCCGCAGCTCGCCGGCACCACCTTCCCCGTGGACGACTATCGCGAAGTTGTCCTGCGGCGTCGGCGCCGTGGACACGACCATCGGGATGTGCCCCAGGTCTTGTGACGCGTCATAGTCCGTTCCCCACTGGCCGTGCTGTCGATTGATGATGAGCTCCACGCCGCTCGTCTTGGGCAGCGTCCAGAGGGTGTACTCGCCGGCGGGCACGACCTGTTCACCGATGGTCACGGCGTGATCGAGCACGAGCACGGTCGCGGCGTTGGCCCCCGTGCGCCACACCTGGTCGTATGGCACCACCTTGCCGAGAATTCGTCGCTCCCGCCTGCGCGGGCTGCTATAGTCGATGGCGATGGTGGCAGCCCCGAGTTTCGCGCGGACGGAGTCGGCTGGGGATGCAATGCCGACGCCCTTCCCAGCACGATCCCGGGCGGCGAACTCCCGCGCGGCCCGGGCGACGTCGATTGGACCGGTCCGCCAAGTCTGAGTCCGCTCCGTGGTTTCGCTCGCGTCGGCACTCATGATTCGCCCGTGCTCGTCCAGCGTGAGGTGGGTCCAGGCAATCTTGAAGTAATCGGCGTCCACCTGCGTCGCCGAGCGACGAATGAACTGTCTCGTTCCCATGCCAACGTCCACGGCCCCGATCGCGGGAACGGTCATCGTGGCCGTCGGCGGAAAGGAGAGGTGCGAAAGCAAGAGTTCGTACATCCCCAAGGACGAGTAGATGCCGAAGGAGGAGCCGAAACCGGACATCAGCAGCGGAACTGATCCCGGTGGCAGCGGCTGCCTCTGCTGGAGGTGCGCGCCCGCCGAGTCGATGGTGGCACGCGCGAAACTGGGAAAGAAGTCGATCGTGACCCGGCGCCCCACCATGTCAGGAACGCCCAGTGGCTTCAGTTCGACTACCGAACGGGAGACCGTTCCGTCTTTCCTGAGATCGAGCGTGTAGCGGAGAAGGACCGTACCCGGAACGCGTATCACGATCTCTCCTTGGAGCTGGGAGGCGGTGCGTCGGAAGCTCTCCAGAGCAACCGTGTCGCGGCCCAATAGGGTCACGAAGCCGGCGCTATCCTCGGCGGAGCGACTTCCCTGGGAGATGTGGAGTGCGCCCACTGCGAGTAGCGAGATGAGCAAGGAATTCACGGGTATTCGCCTCCATGCCGAAGGGGACCGTTGCGGCTGACCTGGTAGGCAATCTGAGGAATCTTCAATGGCGAATCGCGTATCACCACTTGAGCGCGATTCCAGAGGACGCTCGGCCTGACTGGGTGATGGCCTTCACCCGGACCGCCTGACGCACGGCGCGGTACCGCCAACGCCTGCTTCGCCAGCGACGACGCGGCCAGTTCTGTAGTGCAGTTCCTCACCGCGGATTAGGTCACGGCTACAATCATGACCCGCAGAGACCCATCACTGGCGGATCATTCAACTTCCTCTAGCATATTAGTGCCTGACCCGTCGCGGGACTCCCATTCAAAGTGTTCGAGCAAGCGGATACGGCCATCCGGAAGTCTCTGGAGGTCGCAAATCGAATGCCCCCCGTCCACCCGGCCTTCGCCATCAACCTGAGCGTAACGAAACCTGAGGTGACCTTGAGTCAGGTTGCCGACGAGGTACCCCAACCGCACTGTGCCCCCAACGTAGTGGGCCGAGACCACAGCCCCTTCTTGACCGAATGTGAATAGCGTCTCAGAGCTGACTTCACCTCCCGATGCGGTGGAAACGTGGCGACTATCATAGCCGCAAACGACAAAGATCCCACTACCGGTTCTCTCCTTAATGCGCGTCGCCAGCCAATCAACGAATCCACTGTTGTCGACCTCGCCCGGGAAGTGATACCTCCAGAGCCGGAAGGACTCTAGAGGGTGATCGCCCACCCGCACCGGCACGAGCTGACTCCAGCAATCCTGATCGCGCACCAAAGCAACTGCGTCTGGGCGCTGGCGTGTCGCCAGGTCATTGAGCGGAAACGCTTCGTACCACCACTCGCCCTCAAGGAACTCAATCCTCGCAGCGGCGGCCACGCGTTGCAGCCGGCGGTGGGTTTGCTCGGGCGTCTCGTGACTGATGAACATTGCTTCCTCAAGAAGGGATTCTGCGGTTCGTCGCGGAGGGTGCCGTCGGTATCTGAACTCTCGTCTCTACAAGTCATATACTGCGCTCTTCTCCCATCCCCCGGCAATAGTTTTCACCAGGCCCGTTGGTTGGTGAAATCGATACTCAGTACGATCTGCCGAAAGGAACGTGGCTCATGCTGACCGTTGACATACAAGGCAATGCTTCTCTAGGCATCATTGTGGCCCATGCTCAGCGGGACCGGTAGCACCATTTAGGTGAGATTGGTCCATACCAATTCGCGCACATGTGGCTCCGATCCGTTGGCATGACCATTCTCCCTGTCGCTGGTGCTACCGCGCAGCCGATACTGTGCCAGATTGCGCACACGAGAGTCGAACGGAGAGAACGGATCTCGGAGCAACACACATGCTATGACGTACCGCACGAAGCAAACCGGGAGACACTCACCGAGGTCGCAACCAACGCCAACGGATTACTAAGGACGAGGAGACGTGAATGGCTGTTCTTCGCGAGTGGCGCGCCACAATCCGCCGCGAGCTTAGAGACGAGTATGTGGAGTACGTGAGGTCCACCGGCGTCGCGTCCTACCAACAAACCCCCGGCAACCTTGGCGCTATCATTGCGACCCGCGATCTTGATGAGGAACGGACGGAGATCGTCGTCCTGAGTTGGTGGGTAGATAAAGCAGCGATCAAGGGCTTCGCGGGTGAGGAAATTGAGCGCGCCCGCTACTTTCCGAGAGACAGTCTGTACCTTATCACGCGACCCAGGATCGTCCGGCACTACGAGACGACTGAATCAGAACATCCATAGGGTGCCGCTTCTCAGCGTTAGAACAAGGTACCGTGGACCGGTTCAAATCCCGCTGTAGGGTTTTTTCTTTGTCGCGCCCCGTGCGAACCCCGCGCGGGCTAGCGCTTTCCCAGCGCGAGCCAAGGGATGCCGCGGTAGGAGTCCGCCACCACCCAAGCGCCGGCCGTCAACGCCCAAGAGACGACGAACTCGCTCCAATCGGAGGCGCTGGGTCCTGCCGCCACAATTGGTACCCACACCAGCAGCGTGAACAGGCCCAGCTGCAACACCGAGAGCGTGGCTGCCAGCCGTGCATAGACGCCGATGAGCACCGCTAAGCCCGCCGCCATGAAGGTACAGCCGAAGAAGTACGCCCAGGCCAAATGCCATGGCAGCCAACCCGGCACCATCGAAGTGGTTCTCTCGATATAGGTGAAATGAGCTATGCCGAAGGGGATCAAGGCCAGGCCGTAGAGCGCCCGCGCGATGCGCAGACCCTTGTCGCCGGTGGCAAAACCGAGGCGTTGCCGGTCCCGGTCGCCGGCGCACCAGACGTACAGAACCCAGGCGGCCGCCACCATCACCGCGGTCTTACAGGCTGCCCAAGTAAGCTGCATCCCGGGATCGAGGAAGAGTTGGGGCACATCCAGTAGCAGCAGCCAAGCGAGGAGAAAGCTGAGCAGAACGCGCGAGGCGACGGCGGCTGTGCGCTGCAAGAGTAGGCCTATGCCAGATACCAGAGGGATGAACGCGCAGAGATAGACCAGAACCACGTGCGCGGGCACACCTTGGGGCACTGGCTGCCATATCGGTCCGAAATCGCCTTTGATCAGGCCGAAGATCCCGAGGGTGATCATGGTCGCAGCAAAGACTGCATGTCCTAAGCTTGCGACGCGCATGGCCCCTCCCTAGTGCTATTCCGGTTCATCGATCCGTTTGCTGGGTATTCGAACTCCGGCCTAACGGCCGGACTCGAACACTCTGCCGACCTGTTGGTCAATCCGGATGTCGCAGGCCCTAACCTCCTGGCCTGCGTCAGTCGTCGACATCCACTGCCAGGACTTCATGCCCAGGTGCCCCAAGCGCTGCACAGACCCTCGACCCAATCTGGCCGCTTGCGCCAGTCACAAGAACGCTGCCGCGGTTAGACCGATCTTGCATAAACGTCGTTCATTAGCCGTGCCAGGTCCGCCTTTCAAGCATGGTCTATAAGCCGCGCCTAGACGATTCATTGGGCGCTGTCTAACGCGAGCATCTGCGCACCCTCAGGGCGATGGGTAGCCCACGCCAGAAATGTGAATCGCTACGCCGATAATCGCAGTGGAGACGGGGAGCGGACGGGTCCGATGGCTGAGAGGGGAATCACCACGAGCTGCATGAAGAAGTAGACAAAGAGGCCGTACAGGATTCCTGAGGCCACTGGGTATTGCACGAGAAACGCAGCTCGGCGGCTCACGACGAAATACACGCCCGCCGCCGATAGCGCGATGAAGAAACGACAACACAGCCCAGCAAGGCCGTCGCAAGCCCACCGTTCAATGCGGCCTTCCCAAGCAATCCGCTGGCGATTCCCTGGAGCATGAGGACCGTCCGCGTGCCGAGGTGAGCGTAGAAAATGATCGCCGCCGTGAGGTCGAGAACCCCGGCGGTAAGCCCTGCTCGACGGATTGTTGGCACCCCCCTCGCTCCTTTGCCGACGCCGCAAACCTATCGTGCGGCTGCCTGTGGCCTGGCCGTGCCTTATGCGCCCTTGCCTCCAGCGCAGCTTGCCCAAGCTCCCAGGGATTGCGGCCCAGGGTGTGCTGTGACCTCCTCAGTTCGGACTGACAGCACCGGCAGCGGGCCAGCTCGTATCGCTCACTCTCTTGAGATTCATCTCGAAGAAGCGGAACGGCTCGTTGCCAGGGATGATCCTGTCGCCGATCTCTCGCCAGGCGCCATTCTTGACGACCACCGTGTAGCGGATCGTCATCGGCCCCGCGGGGATCTCCCATACGTAGCCATCGGCGGCGGGCGTGAGTCCGAAATCGCCGACGTTGCCTTGAGCGTAAGAATGAATCGTGTAAGCGCGCGAAGCTGGATTGTAGGAAATGATGCCGAACGCGTTGAAGGTGACCTTGCCATCCGGGTCGAACCCCCGGCCTTCGATGACCTTTACCGACCCGTCCAGAAATGGTCCGATCCGTTCCGTCTGCGTGATGGTGTGCTTCTCGCCGGACGGTAGGATGATCCACGCGGGGCCTTTCCATACCCCGTCCATGAATGCGAGCGGGACCATCGCTTCGCGCTGGGCTGCGATGAGTGTTGCCGGGTCTTGGCGGCCTTGCCCTAAAGCAGTCACAGACACTCCCAGTGTCGTCAGGAGCGCGAACGCTGCGACTCGATCTCTGACCATTGCCTGTCCTCCTAGCGTGTGCCCACGTCATGGCGGTTATAGGTCGCGCTTGGCAGAATCCTTCCCTGCGATGTTTCCGACCACTGCCCTGGTGCCAGCTGTGATCGCCCAACAGCCTACGAACGCCGTCCACGGAAACCGGGTCGTCGGTGCGCCAGGACCGCAGGGAACCACACGAGAGGCTAAGTAGACTCAACATTCCCGCTTCCATCGTCGCCGCCAAACGCGGATAGATCGAAAACAGCACACCGATACCGTCGGCCCTGTATCCGGCGCCGGTCAGATGAGCCCAGCCTCTTCGCAGAGGAAGCCACTCGGCCTGCAGCTTAAACCCATCGCGTTAGGTGGCCACAGGTGATCACGCGTCAACGTGTTCGCAGTATTGAGATCGTTGCCTCGCAGCGTCGCCCAGCCGGCCGCGCCCGCGAGTGCGCGTAGTCAGGTCGCCTGCGGCGAGGAAATCGTGAATCGGAAGCCATCCGGGTCACGGATGCGGAAGATGCGTACGCCCCAAGGCGCACTGGCCGGTGCTGATTCGAGGGTGCCGCCGCGGGATTGAATCTGCGCCGCCAGGGCGTCGATGTCCTGAGGGGTGGTCAGCTGCAGCGAGAAGCCCACGCCCTTGGTCCGGTCGAGGCCCCGGGCGCCGTCGTCCTGAGTGATTAGCAGCCTCACCTGACCGGCGCGGAGCGAAACGGCGAGGAGTCTGCCGTCGCGCTCATGGCGACGGTCGATGGTGAATCCCACAATGTCGCGGTACCACGCGGCACTCGTGGCCAGGTCCTTCACCGTGAGTGATGCCGCGAGTTCGCTGGCGTTCAAGCCGCTCTCGGAGCCGTTCGTTACTTCAGCGTTCATTCGTTCCTCGTAGGTGTCGTTTGCCGATCTCGTGACGGCCGGGCATGAAAAGACCCTCCTCGTCTGTGAGTGATGACGGGAGGGCGGCAAACGCACCAATGCGCTATTCGCCTACACGAACTCCCGCCTGCGCAGAATCTGTTGCATCATTGTCGTATGCCCTCCTTTGTGAGGGATGTGCCAGCGGAGTCGCGCTACGTACCTCGGCACGCCCCATGGTACGGGATCGCACTAGGCGTGTCAATGGCCGCACGCGGCTGCGTCGCTCGGATCACGTGCGAGTGCAAATCTGGTGTGGCTACGTTTGGAAAGCAGGCCACCTAACACCATTAAGCCGGATCGAGTCAAGAGGCCATTGTGACCCATGCTCAGCGACCGGTAGAACCATTTACGTGAGATTGGTCCATACCAATTGGCGCACGTGTGGCTCCGATCCGTTGGCATGTCCATTCTCCTGTCGTTGGGACTACCGCGCAGCCGATACTGCGGCAAATTGCGCACACGAAAGTCGAACGGAGAGAGCGGATTGATGCTGAGGAACATCGCCCGCGCTCGCGTACGAAAGAACGGCAAGATGACCGCTGACGCTGTATCGAACGAGGTCCTTGGCGTCGCGATGGTTGGCCACAACGCCGGCGAGGTCATCCACGAAGCGGCGATGGCAATGCGTTTCCGCGCTACCCTTCACGACTTTATCGACATGCTTCACGTTTTCCCCACAATGGGCGAGGCGTTGAGAATCATTGCTATCTCGAGGTTCAAGGATCCTGCGAAACTCCCTGCTGCGCTGTATGACGTCGCGAAGTTGACGTGCTGCGCGGCATGACCGCTCCGCAGAGGGATCTGCTCTCGCGCCGCGGCACCACAATCCTGGTCTACGCGGCGCCCACGCTCGCGATCGTGACCACGAGCAATCAAGGGGTGGTCGACGCCGTCCGCACGCTCGTCTGGCCGCTGGCGTTCGCTGTGATGGGCATCGCCTGCGTCGTGAACGCCGTGCGCTGCGGCCGTGTGCACTGCTACTTCACGGGTCCCTTCCTGTTGCTGCTCGGTGCCGCTTCCCTGCTCAACGGCCTCCGAATCGTCTCGCTCGGCCGGAACGGATGGGGCTGGTTGGGCTTGGTCGCCATCGCGGGAACCGTCGTGTTCCTGACGGTGCCCGAGCGACTCTGGGGGCGCTATGCGAACAGACCAAGCCGCGAGCGTAGCAGTCGTCCGCCATCCCCTCGTGATGGGCCCTAGACTGCGCGGCATGGCTCCCTCCTGCTATTCGTTCGGCGCTGCTCGATCGCAGCTCTCGACGAATACTGTGTGCGCGATGAAGTGTTCATACCAACCCGAGAGCGCTCTCCCAGTTCACGCCCACGACTACCCTCAACTGACGATGGTTCTTCGTGGCGGCTACTGGGAACAGCGCGCCGGGACGACGATGGCCTGCGAGGAAGGCGCTGTCCTGTTTCGCCCAGCGGGTGACTCTCATTCGAATCGGTTCTCGACCGAGGGAGCGATCTGCCTCTCGCTGTCAAGGAGCAGCGGCCCCCCCTGTACGTGCATCAGGGGGCCGACGGTACACGTCTGCTGTGAAGCGCATCAGGGGATAG
>WNFC01004090.1_pt1 | contig 25559 bp, 23 predicted proteins | sample 5400541 | NCBI WGS metagenome assembly WNFC01 (sample SAMN13153342, study PRJNA577476) | soil metagenome | isolation source: 120 cm saprolite under Douglas fir tree site 2 hole 2 replicate 1 | place: USA:California | collected 2015-04-18 | reverse complement strand
GCTCGGCTTGGGCCAGCGTGAGCGCGCGGTCCACCACGGTCTCGAGATCGGAGACGCTTCGGAGCTCGTAGTCCCACTTGACGAACTCGCGAACCATCGCGGCCTGGTCGAAGGATTCCTGCGCCCAGTGGATGGGACGATCGCGGCTGCCGGCATGCCCCGACTCGGTGATCGGGTTGCGCCCCGCGCTGAAGAGCATCGGCACGTTGGAGCGTGCGGCGTTGATGATGCCGCCGACGGCATTGCCCGCCCCCACGATCACGTGGACCATCACCACCTGGGGCCGTCCCGAGACCATCGCGTAGCCATGGGCCATCGCGACGGCCGGCACCTCGTGGGGGACGGTGATGGGCCTTGGAGACGCCTGGCCCTGCGCGCCGCGCTTGGCGTACGCCTCGATCAGCGGCGCGAAGTCCGTCCCCGCGTTGGCGAAGAGATACTCGACGCCGCGCGCGGCAAGCAGCTCCAAATAAGCTTCAGCGGTGCTCTCGACTGCCGCTCGCTTCAGCATGGCGGTCTCTCCTGTTGGGGTCAGGTCTTGCATTACGACATCGCAACGGCCGTGTCGGGCTTGCATGCGCTCGAATGTCGTAATGCAAGACCTGACCCCGGCCGAGCGAAAGCTTGCCGATGGTAGCGCCGGGCGCTGGAGCGGTCAAGGACTATGGGCGCAGATGCGGCGTGGTATCCTCCCGGCGGGAGGGAACACTCATGGGACGCGGATTCGCGCTGTTCGCCGGCACCACCCCCGAGATCATCCGCGCCTCGGCGCGGGAGGCCGAGGCCTTGGGCTACAGCTCCTTCTGGGTCAACCACCCGGGCTCGATCGACGGCCTCGCCTCGCTCGCCCACGCGGCCGGCGAGACGAAGCGCATCGACCTCGGCATCGGCGTCATCCCGCTCCATACGCGCGGTCCCGAGGCCATCATCCAGGGCGTGCACGCGACCAAGCTCCCGCTCGACCGCCTGCTCCTGGGCGTGGGCAGTCCCAACCCGAACTCCCTCGGCCGCGTCCGCGACGGCGTCACGGTGATCCGGTCCCAGATCAAGACGCGCATCATCGTCGCGGCCCTCGGCCCCAAGATGTGCCGGCTCGCGGGAGAGATCGCGGACGGCGTGCTCTTCAACTGGCTAACGCCCGAGCACGCGCGCCTCTCCGCCGACTTGGTGCGCGAGGGCGCCAAGTCGGCCGGGCGGACGCCGCCGACCCTCTTCGCCTATGTCCGTCTCGCCCTCGGGGCCAAGGCGGTCGGGAAGCTCGCGGAGGAAGGAGGCCGCTACGCGGCGATCCCGGCCTACGGCGCCAACTTCGAGCGCATGGGCGTCAAGCCGGTGGAGACCTGCATCGCCGCGCAGCAGGCGGAGGAGATTCCGCGCGCGCTCGCGAAGTGGGATGGCGCCGTGGACGAAGTCGTGCTGCGCGCCATCACGGCCGAAGACACGGTCGCGGAGAACACGGCGCTCCTGCGCGCCGCGAGGCCAAGCTAGGCTTCAGCTCACCTGGTATTTCTTGATCACGGCCTGGTCGAACGCCAGGCCCAGCCCCGGCTTTTTCGGCACCACGAGCCGGCCGCCCTCCAGGGCCGGCGCCTCCTCGTAGAGCCTGAGCGTCCACGGCATGTACTCGACCGTCAGGCCGTTGGGGATGGCCGCCACCAGGTGGAGGTGGATCTCCGGGATGAGGTGGCTGACCACGGGCAGGTTGAAGGCCTCGGCCATACCCGCGATCTTCATCCACTGCGTGATGCCGCCGGCGCGCAGGAGGTCGATCATCACGATGTCGATGGAGCGCGCCTCCAGCAGGTGACGGAACGGCACGATGCCATAGTGGTACTCGCCGGCGGCGATGGGAGTGACGAGGGCATCGGCGATGCGCGCGAGGCCAGGGTAGTCGTCGTGGGCCGTGGGGTCTTCCAGCCAGAAGAGGTGATAGTCCGCGATCCGGTTCCCCACGTCGATGGCAGCCAGAAGAGGTGATAGTCCGCGATCCGGTTCCCCACGTCGATGGCGTGGTGCACGCTCCAGAGCTGGTTGATGTCGCACATGAGGTCGATGTCGGGCCCGATGGCCTCACGCATCACGCGCACGCGCTCGACGGATGCCGCCACTGTCGGCTCGCTCCCGCACTGCATCTTCATCTGCCTGAAGCCCATGTCCACGAGTCGCGGTCCCGCCTTGGCGAGGTAGTCCACCGGATGCTGGCGCATGAGCGCGCCACTGGCATAGGTGGGCACGCGATCGCGCAGATCACCGAGCAGCGCGCACACGGACTTGCCCGCGGCCTTGCCCTTGAGATCCCAGCACGCGATGTCCACGGCGGAGAGCGCGAGCGAGAAGATGCCGCCGGGGCCCGAGCTGCCCGCCGCGCGCCGGAGCTTGGCGGCGATCGCTTCGGTGTTCGATGGATCGTCGCCGATGACGAGCCCGGCCATCGTGTCCACCGCGCTCTTGAGCGCCGGCGTCAGCGCGGCGCCGAAGAACGTCAGGCCGAGGCCCACGAGCCCCTGGTCGGTGCCCAGCTCGAGCGTGACGAACTCGCGCGTGTCGGTGGGCGCAGGCAGCCCCAGCACCAACGGGTTGTCGGCGGGCGTGCGCAGGACGCGCGTGGTGACGTGAGTAATCTTCATTGGAATCCCAGGAAGTCCTTGAGCGCGGCCAGGACCGCTTCGGGGTTGTCCTCGTGGAGCGTGTGGACGGCGCGCGGGATCTCGACGAAGGTTCCGTACGGCAGATCTTTGGCCATTCGTTCGGCAACATCGCGATCAAGAATGGGGCTCGACTCCCCGCGCAGCACAAGCGTCGGCGGCGTGATGGTCTTGAGCAGCGCCCACCAGTCGAGGTCAAGCTGGGAGCGCCGCTCCTTGACGCTCGGGTGCCACTTCCACACGATGGCGCCGTCGGGGCGCTGCTTGAGGCTGTGCGAGGCGACCCAGCGGTAGTAGTGAATGCCGGGATACGGGTTGCCGCGGTACAGATGCTGGGCCGCCTGCTCGATGCTATCCCACGTGTCGGGCTCGGGCGGCCCCGAGGACGGCTGCGCGGCGCGCTTGCTGATCTCGGGCCCGATGTCCACGATGACGAGCTTCTGGATCTTCTCGGGCCGCTTGGCGGTGTAGTACATCCCGTTCCGGCCGCCCATCGAGAGCCCCATCAGGACGAATGACTTCAAGCCCAGCTGCTCCACGATCCCGGAGATGTCGTCGAAGGCCACCGCGGGGTTGTAGACGTCGGCCGGGTCGCTGTCTCCGTGGCCGCGCTGGTCCACCGCGTAGACGTGGAAGTGGGGCTGGAGCGCGATGCTGAGGGTATCCCACGCATGCGCGTTGCCCGTGAAGCCGTGGAGGAGCACGAGCGGGGTGCGCCCTTCGCCGCCCCAGTCGAGGATGTGGAGCTTCAGGCCGTTGACGACGATCTCGCGGTCGACAGGACGGAGGAGATTCATGGCGGGCCGCATGATAGCAGGCCGGATCATCGAAGGCCAGATCGTCGAAGGATAGTCGGCCGGCCTCCATCGCTTGACGCGGACGAGCCGCCGGGGCAGTATCTGGCGCCATGGACATCGGCTGCCACCTTCCGACGCAGGGGCCCCTGGCCACGGGCGATGCTCTGACGACGTTCGCCCGCGAGGCCGAGAAGCGCGGCATCGCCTCGCTCTGGGTCAGCGACCACGTCGTCTTTCCGAGAAAAGCCACCGGCAACTACCCCGGCGGGCGCTTCCCCCACCCGCCGGACAAGCCCTACCTCGAGGCCGTCGTCGCGCTGTCGGCCGCTGCCGCCTGTACGACGCGCGCGCGGCTCGGCGCCTCCGTTTTCATCCTGGGGCACCGCCATCCCGTCCTCATGGCCAAGATGCTCACCAGCATCGACGCGCTGTCGAACGGGCGACTCGTCTGCGGCGTCGGGGTCGGCTGGTGGAAGGAGGAGCTCGAGATCCTGGGCGCGCCCTTCCACGAGCGCGGACGGCAGGCCGACGAGATGCTACGGGTGTTCAAGGCCCTGTGGACGGAGGACAACCCGTCCTTCGCCGGCGAGTATTTCCGTTTCAGCGATATTGGTTTCGCGCCCAAGCCGGTGCAGAAGCCCCACCCGCCGATCTGGGTCGGCGGTGACAGCCCGGCTGCCTTCCGGCGCGTCGTCACGCTGGGCGACGGCTGGCACGCGACGTCGAAGACGCCGGCCCAGCTCAAGGACGCCCTCGGCCGCCTGCGCGCGACAGCCGACGCAGCCCGCCGGCCCTTCGACAGCATCGCGCTCTCGATCCGCTATCCCCTGAAGGACGAGCTCCTCGCCCAGGGTACCCAGGCCGTCGTGGACGAGCTCGCCGAGTACAAGCGCCTCGGCCTCGTCCACGTGATGATCGACTTCCGCCGCGATGATCTCTCGAAGATGCTCGAGCTCCTGGAGCTCGTCACGGGCACCATCCGCCCCGCCGTCGACCGCGCCTAAGACGGCGGGGTCAGGTCTTGCATTACGACATTCCCCGATCCGCAACGACTAACCCCGACAACGACAGCGCGAAGGATGTGTGATTGTAAGACCTGACCCCACTTCGAGGTCTCAGCGGTCTGCCTCCGGCAGCCTGGTCATCCTCAGCCAGAAGGTCGGGAAGGGTCACATCGTCCCGCGCCCGTGTACTCGGCGGCCTCCAGCAGATCGATCGCGCACAGATCGCCCTGCGCGGGGACGGCCAGCCTAGCCAGGCGCGGAAGCACTCTTTCATGGTCGAGCGAGGACCCGATGAGGGCGCCTGCCTCGGCAAGAAAGGCGGCGCGCTGCTGCTCGCGCGATCCTCGTGAACGTCTCATGACCATCGTGTGAGCGACATCGGGGAGCCATCGGTTGCCGAGATGGCCGGCCGACGGCCCCGACCGTTCATCTCTCCTCTCCTTCGAGGTTCCGGTGGCCGAGGGGCATGGCGGCCCTCTCACGACGCAATGCGATGCCGAACCGAGCGCCAAGGGTCCCTCTCGAGAAATGCCCGCCAACTGACAAGCCGAGGGCTCCTCACCGTGTAAAAAGTTGGTAGGACAAGAAACTCCTACTGAGTCAAAACATCCGGGCCAAGACTGCCTGGGGCAGGCGAACCCTAGACGTAGTGGCGCAGGAAAGCGCTGATCATCGAATTCACCTGGTCGGGCACCTCCATCATGTTGAAGTGCCCGGCGCCCACCGTCCATCCGTTGACGACATTCGGCAGCCACTGCGTCATCAGGTGAGGCGGATTGAGCGGCGGCGTGGCCGCGAGGTGGAGCGCCGGCACCTTGCACCGGGCGGCGGCCGCGGGCCCGTCGAAGGCGAGGATGCCCTTCATCGCGTTGGCCGCGATGTGGCTCGGGGAGGCCATCATCACCTTCAGCACGCGCTTCACGAGCGCCTTGTCGGACGTTTTCATGAAGAGAGCGTCGGCGATGAACTGCCGGCGCGGCTCCTGATCGCCCGCCTCGATGGCGGCCACGATCGCGCCGACGCCGGCATTGAGCTCCGGGGGCCAGACGAGCGGTGCGGGGTCGACCATGACGATGCCGGCGACCTTGTCGGGATGGTCGGCACCCAGCTGGAGCGCTGTGATGCCGCCCATGCTGTGGCCGACGGCCACTACCTTGCCGAGGCGGACCGTGCTGATCAGGAAGGCGATGTCATCGACATAAGCGCTGATGGGATACGGCCCCTGCGGCTTGTCGCTCTGGCCGTGGCCGCGCAGGTCGAGCGAGACCACGCGATGCCGCCGCGCGAAGTGCTTCGCCTGCGGGGCGAAGAACGAGCGGTCGCAGGTCCAGCCGTGGATGAAGACGAAGGCCGGCCGACCTTTTCCCCGACTGTCATATGCGAGCTTGACTCCGTGGTGGGTGATCGTCGGCATGGCGGAATCCTCCTCGTAGGATGCGGAGTTGTCCCACGCGCGATTCTAGTAGTGGTCTGCCCGCTTGTCTAGAACGCGGTCACGCGCGCTTCCTGACCCTCGGCGACACGGATCGCCGCGGACAGACTCAGCGTGAAAGCCCACCGCCGAAGAGACCTCCGTGCCCGCACGCAGACTCTCCCGAGCTTGGCGATCAACGAAATGGCGAGCGCGCACCGAATCCGCTGGGCGGATCGGCCGCTCAGTCCGGCGTCCAACGGGGGTTGGCCGAGAACAGCCCGTCCACGAAGCCGATCTGGTAGACGAGGAACAGCCCGAATCCGACGCTCAGAAGGCCGGAGGCCACTCCGAGGTAGCGGTTGAGCCGGTCGAACCGAGCCGCCGTATACGCGAACGGTGCGGCGATGGCCATCGTGATGACCATCATGCCCGCGATGGTCCCGAGGCCGAAGATCATCAGGTAGGCCAGGGCCCACATGGGTTCGCGGATCGTCGCCAGGACCAGGAGTGCCACCGCGGCCGAGCCGGCGAGCCCATGGATCACCCCGACGACGAGGGGCCGCGCCACCTGATAGAGGCCCAGCCGCCCGAAAGTCCGGTCCAGCCAGGCCTGCGGCTTCTCGCCTTCGGCCCGACCGCGGCGCCCGATGCCGGGTCCTGCACGTAACCACCTGAGGATGCCGGTCAGGTTGAGCATGCCGAGGATGATCAGCATCACCGCTACGGAGAATTCCATCGTCAGGCCAAGGCGGGGCGGGATGACCAGGCCGAGCAGAATGATGGCGCCGCCGACCGCCACGATGGTCATGGTGTGCCCCACGCCCCACAAGCCGCCGATCAGGGCGGCGAGCCAGAGCGATCGCTCGCGGCTCACGATCGTCGTGACCGCGACCACGTGGTCCACATCCGTCGCATGACGGACGCCGAGAAAAAATCCGAGCGCCAGGAGCGGGAACAGCTCGAGAATGGTGTCCTCCCTCTGCCGTGGAGATCCGGCGCCGGCTACTTGTCGAGCCAGACGTCCTGCATGCGGCCGTAGTTGTACAGCGAGTTGTGGGGCACCAGGTTCTTCACGTAGGGCCACTGGGCGAAATATTCCTTTCGCCAGCTCAGCATCGGGCGGGCGACGTCCAGATCGAGCTTGCGCTGGATCTCCCAGACGATCTTGAGGCGCCGGGCGGGGTCGAGCTCCGCTGACTGAAGATCGATCAGCTTGTCCACCTGCTCGCTGCAGTAGTCGGTGTAGTTCCGCGAGGCGCCGCACTTGTAGTTTTCGTAGAAGTACGCGTCGGGGTCGTCGAAGCCGCCGGCGGTGAGGTTGGCGCCGATCTGATACTCGCGCCGCGCGAGCGCCGGGAACCACGCGGTGGTGTCGAGCTGCTTGAGCGCCGCCTCCACGCCTACCTGGCGCAGCTGGTCCGCCACGAAGGACGCCACGTCCAGGTAGATCGGGATGGTCCGCGTGACCATTTCCACTTTGAGCGGCTTGCCCGGTCCGTAGCCGGCGGATGCCAGGAGCTTCTTCGCTTCGGCTTTGTCCTGGGCCGAGCCGCGATAGCCCGGGAGCATCCGGAGATCCTGGTCGGGAAGCCCCCAGATCCCAAATGGCTTGGGCATCATGGCGGCGCCCACGACGGCCCCGCCGTGGCGAACGCCCTGCACGAAGGCGTAGCGGTCCATGGCGAGGGTGATCGCGCGTCGCACCGCCGGATTGTCGAACGGCGGGCGCTTGTGGTTGACGATGACATTGTCGCTGCCGTTCTGGCCGACTTCCGTGATCACCAGCGACGGCGCGCTCTGCTTCACGGACTCCGCCATGGTCTTGGTCATCTCCAGCGGCACGAAGGCGTCGACGCGGCCCGTCTGGAGCGCGGCCAGCCGCGTGCCGCGCTCGCCGATGATCGTGTAGCGGATCCCGTCGAGGTAGGGGCGGCCCGGCACGAAGTACTCGGGGTTGCGCTCCAGCTCCACCAGCTGACCACGGGCGTACTGCTTGAAGCGGAACGGGCCCGTGCCCACGCAGCGCTGGCGCAGCTCGGCCAGGGGCACGTGCGCGGGGTACACCGGCGAATAGCCTGAGGCCAGCATGAGCAGCAGCGAGGGCTGGGGCCGCTTGAGGTGGAAGACAACGGTATGAGGCTCGGGCGCCTCGATGTTCTCGATGTTGGCGTACCAGTCTTTTCGTGGACTGAGCCGTAGTTTCGCCGGCGTGTCCGGGGCCTCGCGGACGACGTCGAAGGTGTACTTGACGTCGCGGGCGGTGAAAGGATGGCCGTCGTGCCAACGCACGTTCTTCTTGAGGAAGAAGACGAGGTTGCGGTAGTTATCCTGCCACGACCACCGCTCGGCCAGCTCGGGGATGACCGTCTCGACGCTCTCGAGGGACTTGAGAGGGTTGAAGAGGACGAGGTTCGAGTAGCACGGGGACATCGGCCAGACGTTGGACACGGTGGCCGATTCGTGGATGAGGAGCCCGGGCGGGTCTTCGATGAGCACGGAGTTGAGGATACCGCCGCGCTTGGGCGTCTGGCCCTCGACGAGGGCGGTGGCGGCGAGTATTCCAATGAGACTGACGAGGCCGAGGCAGCACAGGAGCATCGCGTGTTTTCTCATGGTGTCTCCACATACAGGGGCTGCGACGGCTCTGTCAAGGTGCTACTCTTGCCGGCACCAGTGGTGCACCGTATACCGCAAGGGAGCCGACCGTGACCGAACAGAGCCTGGAAGAAAGAGCCATCAACACTATTCGTTTCCTCTCGGTTGACGCTGTGCAGAAGGCGAACTCCGGCCACCCCGGCCTGCCCATGGGCGCGGCCGCGCCGGCCTATGTGCTGTGGACCCGATTCCTGCACCACAACCCATCGGATCCGTCCTGGCCCGACCGTGACCGCTTCGTCCTCTCCGCGGGCCACGGCTCCATGCTTCTCTACTCGCTGCTGCATCTGACGGGTTACGACCTGTCGCTCGAGCAGATCAAGCAATTCCGCCAGTGGGGCAGTCTCACGCCGGGGCATCCCGAGAGCCATCTCACCAAGGGCGTCGAGGCGACCACGGGGCCGCTCGGCCAGGGCGTGGGCAATGCGGTGGGCATGGCGATCGCCGAGGCGCACCTGGCCGCGCGCTTCAATCGGCCGGGGCACGAGATCATCAACCACCACATCTACGTTCTCGCGGGCGACGGCGACATGATGGAGGGTGTGCAGTCGGAAGCCGCCTCGCTGGCCAGCCATCTCAAGCTGGGCAAGCTCGTCGTGCTCTACGACAACAACAGCGTCTCGCTCGCGGGCTCGACCTCCATCTCTTTCAGCGAAGACGTGGGCGCGCGCTATGCGGCCTACGGCTGGCACGTCCAGTCGGTGGAGAACGGTAACGACCTGGGCGCGGTGGACAAGGCGCTCCGCGCCGCCCAGCAGGTGAGCGACAGACCCTCGTTCATCTCGGTGCGCACGATCATCGGCTACGGCGCGCCCCACAAGCAGGGCACCTTCCACGTCCACGGCAGCCCGCTGGGGCCCGAGGAGGTCAAGGCGGCCAAGGAGAACCTGGGCTGGCCGCTCGAGCCCGCGTTCCTCATTCCCGACGACGTGGCCGCGCACTTCCGTTCCGCGAGGGAACGCGGCACCCAGCAGCAGGATGAATGGCGCAAGCGTCTCGCCGCATACCAGGTGGCGTTCCCCGATCTCGCCGCCGAGCTGACACGGCGGCTGGCCGGCGCGCTGCCCGACGGCTGGGACAAAGACCTGCCCGCGTTCAAGGCGGATCCCAAGGGACTCGCCACGCGCAAAGCCTCGGAGGGCGTCATGCAGGCCCTCGCAGCAAAGCTGCCCGAGCTGATGGGCGGCTCGGCCGACCTCGACCCTTCGACATTCACCTGGCTCAAGGGGCAGGGCGACTTCGCCCCCCCGTCGCAGCCGCAAGAAGGCGTGCAGGGAGCGGTGGGAGGGGAGTGGAGCTACGCGGGGCGCAACGTGCATTTCGGCGTGCGTGAGCACGCGATGGGCGCCGTCGTGAACGGCCTGTCCTACCACGGCGGCTTCATTCCCTACGGCTCCACGTTCCTGCTCTTCTCCGACTACATGCGGCCGGCGGTACGTCTCTCGGCGCTCTCGCGCCTCGGCTCCGTCTGGGTCTACACGCATGACAGCATTGGCGTGGGCGAGGACGGTCCTACGCACCAGCCGGTGGAGCACTACGCGGCGCTCCGGGCCATCCCCGACCTGGTGTTCATCCGTCCCGGCGACGCGAGCGAGACGGCCTGGGCGTGGAAGGTGGCGATTCGCGATCGCCACCGGCCGACCGCCCTCGCGCTGACCCGCCAGAACGTGCCGACTCTCGATCGCACCGTATACGCCTCCGCCGAGGGAGTGACGCGCGGCGCCTACGTCCTGAACGCGCAGGCTGCCGCGGCCAAGCCCGACATCATCCTCATCGCGACGGGATCGGAAGTGCAGTTGATCGTCGCCGCCGAGCCCATACTGAAAGCCAAAGGCATCACCGCGCGGCTCGTGTCCATGCCTTCCTGGGAGCTTTTCGAGGAGCAAAGCGTCGACTACCGGGAGAGCGTGCTGCCCAAATCGGTGACGGCGCGCCTCGCCGTCGAGATGGGCGTGTCGCTCGGCTGGGAGCGGTGGACGGGCACGGACGGCGCCACCCTCACGCTGAACCGCTACGGCGCCTCGGCGCCGGGCGAGATCGTGATCAAGGAGCTCGGTTTCACCACGGAGCGCGTCGTCGGCGCCGCCGAGGCGCTGCTATCGAAGATGGGCCGCCGCAGCTGACCCGGCCCGCCGCACTACACCCAAAGGGAGGTCGCACCCATGCCAGCCGCAAAGGGAAAGTACAAAGTCGTCGTGCAGCAGCCGTCGGGCGGTATCACCTTCGACCTGGCCGAGGGCGCGTATGCCATCGAGCGCGAGGCGCTGGACCCCATCGGCGCCGAGATCGTGGAAGTGCCGGCCAAGACGGAAGAAGAGTTCATCGCCGCGGCGAAGGACGCCGACGCGGTGATCGCGCGGAACCGCCGCATCACGGCCGGCATCATCAAGGGCCTGAAGAACTGCAAGGTCATCGGCCTCGGCAGCGTGGGCGCCGATACGGTGGACGTGGATGCCGCCACGGAGGCGGGCATCGTGGTCACCAACGTCCCCGACGTGTTCATCGACGAGGTCGCCGACCACACGATGGCCATGTTCCTGGCTGCGCACAGGCGCCTGCGCCTCATGCACCAGCTGACGGTGGACGCCAAGTGGACGGAGGGGCGGCCGTACTTCAAGGACATCCCTCGCCTCTACGGCCAGACCATCGGTCTCATCTCTTTCGGCAACGTCGCCAAGGCCGTCGCGCGCCGCTGTCACGCCTTCGGCCTTCACGTGCTCGCGTACGATCCGTTCCTGGCCGAGCTGGAGATGACCGCCGTCGGCGTGGAGCCGGTCACGAGCCTCATCGAGCTGTGCCAGCGCGCGGACTTCCTGTCCATGCACGCGCCGCTGAACAGCGAGACGCACCACATGATGAGCGAGAAACAGTTCAAGGCCATGAAGAAAACCGCTATCTTCATCAACAACGGGCGCGGGCCGACGGTGGACGAAAAGGCGCTGATCGAAGCGCTCCGCCACAAAGACATCGCGGGCGCGGCCCTCGACGTCTTCGAGCAGGAACCCGTGGACCCGCTCAATGCGCTGCTCCACATGGACAACGTCATCGTGACGCCGCACATCGCCTCGGCGACGGCGCGCATGGCGCCCGAGACGCGGCGCCGCCTCGGCCGCGAGATCGCCACCGTGCTCCAAGGCAAGTGGCCCCGCTCGGCCGTCAACCCGGGCGTGCTCGCGCGAACGAGCCTGATCCGCTGGCAGCCCTATCCAATGGGCAGAGGGCCTAACCGCTAGGGGGAAGATCGAGCTCGACGGCGGGCGGATCTGGGTGAAGAGTCAAGTCGGCGTCGGCTCGACCTTCGCCTTCACGTTGCCGCTGGGCTGGACAGACTCGGTCGACTAAGGGCGCGTGTCGGCGAGCTTCGCCCATACGGGCCGGACGCGCTCCATTGCGGGGCCGGGGAGCGGCCCCTTGGCCACGGCGGCCGCGGCGAAGTCGAGCTGCGCCAGATCCGACGTGCCGATCAGCACGGTGGACATCGCGTCCGTCGTGATGGCAAAGCGGAAGGCGGCCTCGAGCACGCTGGCGGCATAGCCCTCGGCCACCAGCGGCTCGAATGCCCGAGCGCGTGCCGCATCGGTGGCGTAGTCCGGACCCGACGCGATCGGGTCCACCGCGGGGATGGCGATGGGATGCCGCGCGACCTGGCCGCTCAGCGCGCCGGCGGCCAGCACTCGGATGCCGATGGTGCCCACGCCGTGCTCGCCCGCCAGGCGCGCGAGCCCGTCGAAGTCCTGCGCCGGAAAGCCCATAGGCACCTCGTGCCCCGCCGCCGGGCTCAAGAGATTGAAACAGACCTGCGCCGTGTCGATGGCGCCGCTGGCCAGCACGCGGTGGAGCGCCCCGGTCTCGCCGAGCGCCGTCACCCCGAAGAAGCGGATCTTGCCCTGCTCCTGGAGCTTCTTGAGCGCGGGCACGACCTGGTCCAGCACGTCGGAGACCCCGATGCGGCGCTCGCTCCTCACGCGCGCGATCGGGTTGTGCAGGTGGAAGAGGTCGAGCCGGCCCCGGCCGAGCAGCGCAAGGCTGTTCTCGACCGAGCGCGCGAGCGCGCCCGGCACATCCGCCAGGTCGGCCGTGCTCAGCCGGCACTTGGTGCCCACGATTACCGGCGGCCGCAGCGCGCGCAGGACCACGCCCAGGTTCTTCTCCGACTCCCCGCTGCCGTAAGACGGCGCGGTGTCGAGGTAATTGATGCCGAGTTCTACCGCCCGCGCGATCGCCCGCTCCCGCTCGGCCGGCGCGCCCCGCACCATCAACCCGCCGACATCCCCACACCCAAAAGCCAGCGCGGAAACCTTGAGCCCCGTCCTGCCCAGCGTCCGGTATTCCATTGGATTGGCCATGGCCGCTACCCTACACCAGTCAAGGGGAATCGGCTCCCAACCAGCGCAGTGGACCCGGACCGGGAACCTCCCTCGGAAAGGTAGACAGTTTTAGCCAACGGTGCGCGGCTCACATGAGCAGGCGAACCAGCTCTTCGGGCTGGCTCAGCATCGGATAGTGCCCGACGTCCATCTCCGTGTAGAAGGCCTTCAGGCGCTCGGCCGTGCGGCGCTGGTGTGATTCGGGAGGGTTGCGCGCCTGCTTGCAGCGGATCACTGACGCCGTCCACGGGCGGCCCCAGAAGTTCGTTGGCTCCATGGGCGCTTCGAGCGCTGCGATCGGATGGGGCGTGTAGCGCTCGAGGGTCCATGCGCGCGTGGCGGGCTCGAGCGAGGCGAACATGCGCCCCTCCGCGTCCTGACGCGACGGGACGGTGGACATCTCGGTCACCTCGTTGGCGGCGGGGCGGTTCACGATGTCGGCGACACGCTCGCCGGGCAGGAGCGCCAGCGCGTCCACGAAGACGAGGCGCGCGATCCGGTCGCCGGCCAGCTCTGCCGCCTTGCAGAGGACCATGCCGCCCGAGCTCGTGCCGACGAGGACGACGTCGCGGAGGTCTTCGTAGAAGAGTAGCTGGGCGACCTCGCTGGCGTGCGTGGCCACGGTGATGCCTGGACGAAGCTGATCGCGCCGCTCGGCGCAACCTTCGAGCGTGGGCGCGTAGACGAGATGCCCGGCGGCGCGCAGGCCTTGGGCTACGTGTTTCCAGATCCAGCCGCCCTGATACGCTCCGTGGATCAGTACGTAGTTCACGAGCCGAGGCTCATCGCGATTCTCCTCACGGTGGGGGTACGGGGCTGGTACTCTTCTCTGCCGACAGGAATACCTTGTGAGCTCTGAAAAGTCCAGCCGCGTGGCACCTTCGCCCCCTCACCCTGCCCTCTCCCCCGATGGGGGAGAGGGAATTGTGATGAAGCTTCTGCGCTTCGTGATTGATGTGAAGCCGGGTGAGGTGAGAGCGCTGGCGTGGTCATGGCTCTACTTCTTTTCGATTTTGTCCGCGTACTACGTCATTCGGCCGATTCGGGATGAAATTGGGGCGGCCGGCGGGATTGAGAATCTGCCGTGGCTGTTCAGCGGCACGCTGATCGGCATGCTGGTCGTGAACCCGCCGTATGCAGCGCTGGTGGCGCGGTTGCCGCCGATCCGGTTCATCTCGTGGACATACCGGTTTTTCATGGCCAACCTGGTCATCTTTCTGATCCTCCTGGAGACGACGTCGGGGCCCGCCAATGTGTGGACGGGGCGGGCGTTCTACATCTGGGGGGCGATCTTCAACCTGTTCGTCGTGTCGGTGTTCTGGGGTTTCCTGGCCGACGTGTTCACCAGCGCGCAGAGCCGGCGGCTCTTCGGGTTCATTGCCGCGGGCGGCACCATCGGCGGGATCGTCGGATCGTCGCTGACATCCGCGCTGGCTCAGCACCTCGGTCCGAGCCGGCTGCTGCTGGTCTCGGCCGTACTGCTCGAAGTGGCGGTGTTCAGCGTGCGGCATCTGGCAAAGATCTCGCGGAGCCTGCGTGAGCGGTCCGGACACGACACGCCGGTCGGTGGCGGTGTGCTGTCGGGTTTGGCGCACGCGCTCCGCTCGCCCTATCTGCTGAACATCACCTTCTACATGCTGCTCTTCACGATCCTCTCCACGTTTCTCTACTTCCAGCAGGCCGATATCGCGAAGAAGGCCTTCAGCGACCGCGCGGCGCGGACGGTGTTCTTCGCCAATATCGACCTGGCGGTCAATGTGCTGACGCTCTTTATCCAGCTCCTGCTGACGGCGCGCATCATCCATCGGCTCGGCGTCGCGCTCGCGCTCACCCTGCTTCCGGCGCTGAGCGCCGTGGGGTTCGTGGTCGTCGGGCTCGCGCCCACCCTGTGGCCGATCGTCGCGTTCCAGGTGCTGCGGCGGGCGGGCAATTTCGGCGTGGCGCGGCCCACGCGCGAGACGTGCTTCACGGTCCTGCCCCGCGAGGACAAGTACAAGGCGAAGAGCTTCATCGACACGTTCGTCTACCGCGCGGGCGATCAGCTCGGCGCCTGGACATACGGCGGCCTGGCGTTGCTTGGGCTCGGGCTCGCAGGCATCAGCCTCGCGGCCGTGCCGATCTCGATTGTCTGGCTGGTCAACGGGCTCTGGCTCGGCCATCGCAACGAAGTGCTTGCCCGCGATCCCGTGAGGTCGCACTGAGCTGACGCCAGTAAGATAAGGCCGAGGGGGGATCTCAGCTATGTCACGACGTCGTGCAGTCTGTCAGTGGGTGCCGGTGCTCTGCGCGGTCTTGCTGCTGCTCGGCGTGCCCGCCGCCGCGGCGGCGCCGGAGGGCACGCTGACCTTTGCGCTCCACTTCAGCCCCGTGACGCGCTGGCTGGACCCCACCGAGGGCGAGAGCACCATCACGCCCTACCTCATCCTCTACGCGCTCCACGACGGGCTGCTCAAGCCCATGCCCGGCAGCGGGTCCGCTCCAAGCCTGGCCCAGTCGTGGTCAATGGCCAAGGACGGGCTGAGCGCTGAGTTCACGCTGCGGCCGGGGATCAAGTTCCACAACGGCGAACCGGTCACCTCCGACGACGTGAAGTTCTCCTTCGAACGCTACCGGGGCGGAGCGGCGAAGATTCTCAAGGATACGGTGAAGGAGATCCAGACTCCCGCGCTGAACCGCGTGCGGTTCGTCTTCAGGGAACCGTGGCCGGATTTTCCCGCTTTCTACGGCACCTTCGTCGCCAGCGCAGGCTGGGTGGTGCCCAGGAAGTATTACGAGCGGGTCGGCGAGGAGGGGTTTCGCAAGGCGCCGGTCGGCGCCGGCCCCTACAAGTTCGTGAGCTTCAACCCCGGCGTGGAGCTGGTCCTCGAAGCCTTCGATGGCTACTGGCGCAAGACGCCCTCGATCAAGCGCCTGGTCTTCCGGGTCCTGCCGGACGAGACGACGCGCGCGGCCGCGCTCAAGAGCGGTGAAGTCGACGTCGCGTTCTTGCTGAGCGGCCCGACCGCCGAGGACATCCGGCGGACGCCGGGGCTGCGGCTGGTGGCGCCGCTCCTCGGCATCTTCTGGCTCGACTTTCCGGAGCAGTGGGATCCCAAGTCGCCGTGGGCCGACCGGCGCGTGCGGCTGGCCGCCAGCCTCTCCATCGACCGGCAGGCCCTCAACCAGGCCGAGACGCTCGGCCTGTCACGGCCGACCGGCAGCATCGTGCCGCGCGACTTCGACTTTGCCCTGCCGATCGACGCGCCGCCCTACGATCCCAAGCGCGCCCGGCAGCTCCTCGCCGAGGCCGGCTATCCTAACGGCTTCGACGGCGGCGAGCTCACGCCGTTCCCCCCGTACAACTCGATGGGCGAGGCCATCGCGGGGTGGCTCCAGGCGGTCGGGATCCGCATGCGCCTGCGCGCGATGGAGCGCGGGGCGTTCATGACGGCGTGGCGGGAGAAGAAGCTGCACGGCGTCGTGCTCACCGTCAGCGGGGTCTCGGGCAACGCGGCCACGCGGCTCGAGTCCTTTGTCACGAAGAACGGCGCCTTCGCCTTCGGCGCGCTGCCCGAGGTCGACGATCTCTTCCACCGCCAGGCCAAGGAGCTGGACCGGAAGAAGCGCGAGGCGATCCTGTTCCAGATCCAGCGCATCCTGCAGGAGCAGGTGACGCAGGCGCCCGTCTACCACCTGGGCTTCCCCACCGGGGTCGGGCCGCGCGTGGAGGACATCCTGGCCACGCCGATTCCGGGCTTCTACATGTCGCCGTACGAGGACCTCAAGCTCAAGAAGCCCTAGCCCCAAAAGTCCCAGCCCGGGAAGTCCCAGCCCGGGAAGTCCCAGCCCCAGAAGTCCTACCCCCAGATGCCCTACCCAATGACGCGGCCGCCCATCACGCGGATCTCGTCGCCCGTGATGTAGGCGGAAGCGTCGGAGGCCAGGAACAGGCAGGCGTCGGCGATCTCCTCCGGGCGGCCGAGACGGCCGAGCGGGATCTGCTTGAGCTGCTCCGGGGCGCCCGGCGGCGCCTTGCGGAATTCGGGATACCACTCGGCGTAGCGCCGCTCGGTGTCCATGGTGCCGGGGATGACCATATTCGCGCGGATGCCGAAGGGCCCCAGCTCGGCAGCCAGCGCGCGCACGAAGCCGAGCAGGCCCGTCTTCGCCGCCGTCACCGCGGCGGTGTTTGGACGCCCGGTCAGGCTCGATTGCCCGCCGATGGCGATGATGCTGCCGCGCCGGCGCTCCTTCATCCCCGGCACGACCGCGCGCGCAAGGTAGAAGGCCGAGTGGAGATTGACGCCGATCACGCGGTGCCAGTCCTCCAGCGATGTCTCGGCAAGCGCCGTGTGCGGCCGGATGGCCGCGTTGCAGACGAGGACGTCGATGGCCCCCAGCTCGGCGAGTCCCTGCTTCACCATTGCCTCGACGGCTGCGGCATCCGCGATGTCGCCGAGGACGGGCACGACCCGCACGCCGGCCTTGCGGCACTCGGCGGCCACCGCCTCCAGCTCGTCGTGATTGGCGCGGGTGTTCAGCACGAGGTCCGCGCCCTCCGCGGCGAACGCCAGCGCGATCGCGCGGCCGATGTTGCGGCTGGCGCCGGTGATGATCCGGCTTCACCTGATGCTGCCAGAGATACTCGAGGAGCGGCCGGCTCTCCTCCGGCGTCCAGCCCTTGAAGTGCGACGTGTGTCCGATGTTGACGTAGAGCGCCCGGCGCCCCGTCTCGGGGTGCGTGCGGACCACCGGGTGCTCCCCGGTCAGGGCTTTCATCTCCACGCCGGCGCTCTTCAGGCGCTCCTCGCGCGTCTTCGAAGCATCGGCCTTGGTCGAGGTGTTGACGCCGGTGAGCCCGTCGAGCATCTTTCTGAGCCCCTCCGAGAGAGTCTCGTACGCCTCGTATTGATTGGCGAAGATCGTGTCGCCGCCATAGGGCGGAATCTCGACGGCGTACAGCATGCTCGCCATCGGCGGCTGCGTCAGATAGGTCGTGTCCGAGTGCCAGACGCCGCCGAAGTTGGTCTGCTCGTGCGCGAGCTTCAGCACGGGCGTGATCATCGGGCACTCGGGCAATCCCTTGAGCTGCGGGTACTCCATCGGCTCGCCGAAGCGACTGGCGAAGGCGAGTTGCTCGCGCGGCGTGAGCTTCTGGTCGCGAAAGAAGATCACCAGGTGGTCCAGCAAGGCCTGGCGGATCTCCGAGATGACCGCATCGGCGAGCGGCGCCGCGACATTCACACCGTGGATCTCGGCGCCGAGCGATCCGGCCACCGGCTTCGCTTCGATGTGGCGGTAGGTCCGTCCGGTCGCGCCAGTCATCACGTCTCCTTCCGCTACAGCGAGTTGAAGTAGGCCGACATCTTCCGCCGCATGGCCTCGTCGGGGAGCGGGCCGGAGGCGGCACCAAGATCGTCGGTGAGGTGCGCCGGATTGCGGGTGGCCGGGATGGCGCAGGTCACGGCCGGGTGAGCGAGGATCCATTTCAGGAAGAACTGCGCCCAGCTGGTACAACCGATCTCCTTCGCCCAGTCGGGCAGGGGCTTGCCCTTGACTTGCCGGAACATCTGACCCGTGACGAATGGGCGGTTGACGATCACCGCGACGCGGCTGTCGGCGGCGGCCTGGAGCAGTCGCCGGTCGGCCTCGGGTTCGGCAATGGAGTAGTTGACCTGGATGAAATCGATGTCGCCCCGCTTGACGAACCGCTCCAAGTCCGCGTGGGCGCCACTGTGGTAGTGGGTGATGCCGACATAGCGGACGCGGCCCGCGGCCTTCCAGTCGCGCAGGGTTGCCAGGTGCGTGTCCGTGTCCTGGAGGTTGTGCACCTGCATCAGGTCGAGGCGCTCGACGCGCAGCTTCTTCATCGAGTCCTCCATCTGGCGGATGCCGGCTTGCCTGCCGGTGGTCCACACCTTGGTCGCCACGAAGAGCTTGGCGCGCACGCCCAGCTCCGTCGCGAGTTGTCCCGTCACCGATTCCGAGGATCCGTACATCGGCGAGCTATCAATGGCGCGTCCACCCAGCTCGACGAAGACCTTGAGCGTTTCCTTCGCCTGCGCCATCTCGGCGGCGTTGCCGGCGACGTCGAACACCTGCCAGGTGCCCAGGCCGATCGCGGGAATCGATTCGCCCGTCTTGGGAATGCGGCGCTCGATCATCGCGGCGCCTCGTGCGTGAGCCGGCATCAGCATGGCTCCTATGGCAATGGCGCCGGTCGTGAGGAAAGCGCGCCGGGTGGAGTGCGTGTGCGTCACGGCCTCATCGTAGAGGATGCCGCGCCGCCTCGCAATGCGCGCCCACTTGACGGCGGCACACGCGCCGTCACACTATCGTGGGCCAGATATCCCCACAAGGGAGGAGTCATCCATGCGCAGACGCACGTTTCTCGCCACCATTGGCACGGCCGCCGCAGGCCTTGCGGGGACGCCGCTTCTCGGTCGGGCCGCCGAGAAGGGGCCTATCCGGATCGGCTACTTCGGCCCGCTCACCGGCAATTTCTCCCAGACGGGCAAGGACATGACGGACGGCTTCACGCTGTTCTGGGAGGAGGTCGGCAACAAGGTGGCCGGCCGCGAGGTCAAGATCGTCGTCGAGGATTCGGATCCGGAACCGACCGGCGCCCTTACCAAAGTCCGGCGGCTGGTGGAGCAGGAACAGGTGCACACTGTCGCCGGCGGGCTGCTGGCCGCCACCGGCTATGCCATCGCGCCCTATCTCGAGCAGAACAAGATCCCCGCGCTCTATCCCGTGATGGCGCCGGACGACATCACCCAGCGCAAGCCGGTGCGGTGGGTGGTGCGCACCTCCGCTTCGGGCAGCCAGCTGACGCACGGGCTGGGGGACTATGCCTACAAGCAGCTCAAGCTGCGGCGCATGGCCACCATCAGCATGGACTACGCCTTCGGCTGGGAGTCCAATGGTGGCTTCCAGACCGTCTTCGAGGAGCTGGGTGGCAAAGTCGTGCAGCGAATCTGGACCCCGCTGAGCATGCAGGACTATGCACCGTACCTGGCTTCGCTGAAAAAGGACATCGACGGCGTGTACGCGTGCCACACGGGCGGCCTCTCCCCGCGCTTCATCAAGGCGTGGAGTGATGCAGGCCTGAAGGGCAAGATCGCACTGGTCGGCGTCGGGACGCTGACCGACGAGAACGTCCTCAAGGGCATGGGTGACGAGGCCGTGGGTACGGTTACCTCGCTGATCTACAGCGCGGTGCTTGACAATCCCGCCAATAAGAAGTTCTCGGCGGCTTACGAGAAGCGCTATAGCCGCGGCCCATCCCTGTACGCCGCCGAGGGGTACACGGGGGCCCGCTTCTACTACGAGGCGCTGAAGAGCATCAACGGAGAGGTCGAGGACAAGGAGAAGTTCCGGACGGCGCTGCGGAAAGTGGAGATCAGCGACGATCCTCGCGGCCCCATGAAGATGGACGACCTGGGCAACCCGATCGAGAATCTCTACATCCGGAAGGTCGAGCGCGTGGGCGGCAAGCTCCAGAACACCGTGATCCACACCTATCCGAACGTCTCCCAATTCTGGACCTACAACCGGGAGGAGTACCTGAAGGCCCCGGTCTACGACCGCAACAACCCGCCTTGCAAGTTCTGCGAGTAATGGGCGTTGGCGTAGGGCGATCATGACCGTCAAGACACACGTGGAGCGGATTCCTGGCTATTGCGCGCTGTGCATCTCCCGCTGCGGCTCCATCGCCGTGGTGGAAAACGGGCGCTTCGTCGCCCTGGAGCCGGATCCGTCGCACCCCACCGGCCAGGCGCTGTGCGCCAAGGGGCGAGCGGCGCCGGAGCTCGTCTACCACCAGGACCGGCTGCTCTATCCCCTGAAGCGGACGCGCCCGAAGGGTGATCCCGATCCGGGCTGGCAGCGGATCAGCTGGGACGAGGCGCTCGAGCTGACCGCGTCCAGGCTGCGGCAGCTCGCAGAGCAGCATGGGCCGGAGAGCGTCGTGTTCAGCCTGGTCTCCGCATCCACGTCGGCCATCGCGGACTCGCAGCCCTGGATCCAGCGCTTGATGCGTGCCTTCGGCAGCCCGAACCTCTGCGGGTCGATGGAGCTGTGCGGCTGGGGTCGGGGCTATGCGTCGCGCTACACCTACGGCATCGGCATGGGCACGCCCGGCACCCACATGCCGGATCTCGAGAACGCCGGCTGCATCCTGTTCTGGGGCTACAACCCGAGCCTCGCCCGGCTCAGCCACGCCACCACGACGGTGGCGGCGCTCAAGCGCGGCGCCCGCCTCATCGTGGTCGATCCGCGCCGCGTCGGACTCGCGAGCAAGGCCGATGTCTGGCTCCGCGTGCGGCCCGGCAGCGACGGCGCCCTCGCGTTGGGAATCGCCAATATCATGATCGAGCGTCGCTGGTACGATCGCGACTTCGTGCGCGACTGGACGAACGGCCCCTTGCTCGTGCGCTCGGACAACGGACGCTTGCTGACAGAGCGCGATCTCTCGCCCGCGGGGAGCGCGCGGAAGTACGTGGCCTGGGATGAGGCTTCGCAGGGTCCGCTCGTGTACGACCCGGCCCGCCGACGCTACGAGCGGGACGGGGCCGAGCCCGCCCTCTTCGGTGAGTACAAGATCGCGACGGAGCAAGGAATCGCAATCTGTCGATCCGCATTCGAGCTCTGCGCCGAGCTGTGTCGGCGGTATCCCGCGGAGGCGGTCGAGGCGATCTGTGGGGTCGGGCGCGATCAGATCGAGAGCGCGGCGAGGCTACTCTGGGAATCGCGGCCCGTCTCCCACTTCGCGTGGAGCGGCGTCGAGCAGCAGAGCAACGCCACCCAGATCTTCCGGGCCATCTCGGTGCTCTACGCCCTGACCGGCAGCTTCGACGCCTCAGGCGGAAATGTGCTCTTCCCGAGCGTGCCGGCCGCGAACATCGCCGGCGACGAGCTACTGTCGGCGGACCAGGCCGCCCGGGCGCTGGGCCTGCCCGAGCGGCCGCTCGGGCCATCCCGCTGGGGGTGGGTCACGACGGACGAGGTGTACCGAGGCGTGCTGGAGCAGCGTCCCTATGCGGTGCGGGGGCTCGTCGGGTTCGGCGCCAACCTGCTTCTCGCCCATTCCGACGTTTTGCGGGGGCGCCAGGCGCTGGCCGCGCTCGACTTCTACGTCCACGCCGACCTTTTCATGAACCCGACCGCCGAGCTGGCCGACGTGGTGCTGCCGGTCTCGACCCCGTTCGAGCGTGAGGGCCTCAAGATCGGCTTCGACGTGAGCCCGGCGGCGCAGTCGCTGGTGCAGCTGCGGCGTCCTGTGATCGAGCCGCGCGGTGAAGCCCGCGCGGATACCGAGATCGTGTTCGATCTCGCCTGCCGTCTCGGTCTCGGCGACCGCTTCTGGGAGGGCGACATCGACGCGGCTTACCGCCACCAGCTCGCGCCGTCCGGCGTGACGCTTGAAGCGCTTCGCGAGAACCCGGGCGGGGTGCGCGTGCCACTGCGGACGCGCTACCGCAAGTACGCCGAACAAAAAGACGGCGTGCCGAACGGATTCGCGACACCGACGGGGAAGATCGAGCTGTACTCCGAGACGTTCCTGGCTCACGGGTATCCGCCGCTGCCGGAGCACGAGGAGCCGCTGGTCGGTCCCCTCTCGCGTCCGGACCTGGCCGAGCGCTTTCCGCTGATCCTGACCTGCGCCAAGTCCACGCAGTTCTGCGAGAGCCAGCACCGCGGCCTGCCGAGCCTGCGCCGTCGCGTCCCCGACCCCGAGGTAGAGCTGCACCCGGCCGCCGCGGCCGAGCGCGGCATCGGCGCCGGCGATTGGGTGACTGTCGAGACCCCGGAGGGCCGCATTCGCGCGCGCGCACGGTTGAACGAGAGCCTCGCGCCCGGGGTCGCGTGCGGCCAGCACGGCTGGTGGCAGGCCTGCCCGGAGATCGGCGCGCCCGCCTACGACCCATTCGGTTCGGACGGCGCCAATTTGAACCTCATCATCGGCAACGCAGCGATCGACCCGATCAGCGGCTCGGTTCCCCACCGCGCCTATCTCTGTCAGATCCGGAGGGGCACACCATGCTGATCGTCGACGCCCAGATCCACATCTGGAAGAACAACAAGCCGACCAACGCGAACCACCGTCAGATCGCCGACTTCACGGCGGACGACGTGCTGAAGGAGATGGACGAAGGAGGGGTCAACGGGGCGGTGATCCATCCGCCGGGATGGGATCCCGACTCCGGCGCGCTCGCCGTCGAAGCCGCGCGCCGGCATCCGAACCGGTTCGCGATACTCGGGAAGGTCCCGCTCGACCGTCCGGCGAGTCAGGCGGAAATGGAGAAGGTGAAAGGCCAGCCGGGGATGCTCGGGCTGCGCTTCGCGCTGCTCCAGCCGCATCAGCAGACCTGGCTGACGGATGGAACGCTCGATTGGCTCTGGCCCGTGGCCGAGCGCGCCGGCATGCCGGTCGCGCTCCTCGGGGGCAACCTGCTGCCGGGGGTGACCCAGATCGCGCAGCGCCATCCCAGCCTGAAGCTGATCATCGATCACTTCGCGCGACCCGACAAGACCTGGTCGAACCTGCCCGAGCTGATCGCCACCGCGAAGTTTCCCAACGTGGCGCTGAAGGCCACGGGCGCGCCGAGTTATTCCAGCGAGGGCTATCCGTATCGTGACATCCACGGGCACATCCGCAAGCTCTACGATGCCTTCGGGCCCGAGCGCATCTTCTGGGGGACCGACATCACCCGCATGCCGTGCCCGTGGAAGCAGTGCGTGACGCTGTTCACGGAGGAGCTGCCGTGGCTCTCGTCCAGGGACAAAGAGCTGATCATGGGGCGCGCCCTCTGCGCGTGGCTTTCCTGGAAGCTGCCGGAATAGGCGGCCATGGGACTCGCACGACCATTTCGTGTCGGACTGTTCGATGAAACCGCTCGGTCGCGGGAAGCGCCCCTGGACACGGCTCGCCGGGCAGAGGATTCTGGCTATGCCACGTTCGTGATCAGAGACCACTTCATCGAAGAACCCTTTGGGCATCGACTGGCCCCGCTGACCGCGCTGGCCACGGTTGCCGGAGTGACGAGCCACCTGCGGGTCGATGACGACTCGCATGGAATACGGGCGGCAGCCAGTGGCTCATAGGGCGCGTATCTTGCGAGTGCGCGGATGGAAGCGGCAGGGGTGATAAAGCTCTCGATACCCGGGTTCGGGCCGCTGGAAATACGTCGTGTCGTGACCGACTATACCGGGACGCACTCCTTCAAGGGGGTGGTCAGGAGGAGCGTGAGAGTCCGTCTTGCGCGACTGGCCACGCTCGTCGAGGTTCACGTCCTCACGGTCGACTCGTTCGGTACCGCACGCCGCGAGCTGGCGAAACTGCCCGTCCAGCTGCACTTCCTCGAGAGCCCTGCGCGGCTAGACAAGGAGAAGCAGCGGTTCGTCCGGAAATACGAGCCGAAGCACGTGGCGGCGTTCGGCAATGGAACCATCGACCGGCTGCTGCTCAGGACCGTGCGTGACGCCAGGGGTCTCGCCGTGGCCGTGGACAATGGCGAGGGCTGTGCCGTCGAGACGATCCTCAGCTCCAACATCTTCGTCCACGGCTCCGAGCAGGCCCTGGATCTTTTGCTCGAGCCGAACGCTTCTAAAGCCACGCTTCGTTTCTGAACGGAGTCCAGGCCCTCGTCATGCCGACCCTGAAGGTCACGGACACCCAGGTGGTGAGCTACGAGGAGTACGGCGCGGGCCCGGGCCTGATGCTCGTGCACGGCTCGCCGGGCAGCGCCAGCGCATGGCAGCCGGTGGGCCAGCGCCTTTCTGACCGCTTTCGTATCGTCGCGCCGAACCTGCCGGGGTACGGAGGCACGTCGCTCGAAGAGCCGGGCGGGCCCGACGGCGTGCCGCACGCGGCCGGCCTGCTCGAGTCGCTCATCCGCGAGACCGGTGTTCCCGACGTTCTGGCCGGGCATTCCTATGGAGGCGCCGTCGCCCTCACCGTCGCCCTGCGCGGCCACGTGAAGCCGAGAGCCCTGGCGCTGTTCGAGCCCGTCTGCACTCCGATTCTCCTGGCGACCGGTGAGACAGAGCCCTTCGCCCGCATGAAGGTGCTCCTCGACGACTACATCAGCGCCTTCGAGAGCGGAGATCTCGAGGCCGCCCGGACGATGGTCGATTTCTGGTTCGGTCCGGGCGCGTATGAGAAATTGCCCGGTCCGGTGCGGGACTTCATCGTCAAGAATACGGGACCGAACGTCCACGACGTGCGCGCGACCTTTCGTGAGCGGTACGCTCCCGACGCGATTCGGAATCTGGACATGCCGGTCTGGGTCGTCTACGGAAGCAAAAGTCCGGATGTGAGTTACAAGATCGCCAGCACGCTCGCCGCTATCGCCCGGAAGGGCTCGCTCGTGAAAGTGGACGGAGCGACCCATGCCCTTACGGCGACCCACAGCGGCGAGGTCGCGCAGCTGATCGCCGCGCTCGCCGACGAGGCTCAGCCGGAGAAGGTGTAGCGCGGGTCGGCGGCGGGGATGTCCACTTCGGGCAGCTTGAGCTCGCGGCGGACGATGTTGGCGCCGAGGTTGATGGCCACGGTCTTGTAGAAGGCGATTCGGCGCGAGAGACCCTCGCGGCCGAAGCCGCAGTCGCTCGAGAGGATCAGCCGCTCGGGCGGCACGTATTCGAGGGCCCGGCGGATCAGATCGGCCACCACCTCGGGCGGCTCCACGGCGGCG